>Ga0335075_10000315_pt1 | contig 87239 bp, 70 predicted proteins | sample Lox_Sample_24_FD_206723 | JGI IMG/M metagenome (GOLD analysis project Ga0335075, IMG submission 206723) | Soil microbial communities from Loxahatchee National Wildlife Refuge, Florida, United States - Lox_Sample_2.4 | ecosystem: Environmental > Terrestrial > Soil > Wetlands | place: USA... | reverse complement strand
AAATCGTTGGGACCGCCGACGATCTTTCGCCCGATTCCCTTAGGTTTGTCACGGTCTTCCTCAAGAGCTCGGCTCTCGAACCAGGCGACTACGAACTTTCAGTACTTCCCGAATCCACCAGTCACGCCGCGGATCGATCCGAATTCATCCTCCGCGTGGAATAAGGAACGCGCAATCTCACTCATTGGGCTCACGTACTTGCGCCGCTACCCTGCATTGATTCGAGTTCTTATTGCTTAGACAGTCATTGATCCAATTGGAGTGCCAAGCGATGCGGGCGTAGCCGTCTAACTTTCCAGCGGGAATATTGGCTATTCCGACGAGCCGTGAGTCTCCCTCCATCACCGTAGTTAGCCCGCCACCACTATCTCCTTCATCGATTCCCGCGACGAACAATCCCCTGCCTCCTGCGCAGGAAAACCTCTTCCCAAACAATCCGTCGCATTGGTCACGGCCGCTCTCGCTGACCTCGGTGAATACGAGTCGATCATCGCAGTCGAAGACCCGGAAGGTCAGCCAATTCAGCGCTTCCGTCACTGGCGAATTGCATGCCCAACCGGCAACGACAAGATCCTGCGGGAAACCTTCGTGACCGGCCTCGACTAATTTAATTGGCGGGAGAGTCCGCAACGGCGGGAATTCGAGATTCAGTAGCGCTACATCGTACGGCCGTGACGTGCGCACAGACGTCGTCTTCGGAAATTTCGGATGCTTGATGATCTCCGCCACCTGGATTCCCGAATCATCCGCGGGAGTCTTGTCAGCTAGGACCACGCGCACCTCTTCGGCAGTCTTGTTTTCTACGCAGTGAGCGGCAGTCAACACCCAGTCTTTGGCAACAATGACGCCGCCGCATTCGACCGCCGAGGTATAAACAAAAACCTGCCAAGGAAAACTGTCTTCCGGCGCGTAGTGTATTGCTACTGTGTGGTTGATCGTTGCGCCGACGACGCCCGCGCTGATCAGTGACAGAGCCATACGGCGAGTAAGCAGCAAGTTGGACAACGCCCGAAGCTGCGAACTGATTTTTCTTTTTTCCACCTGATTTCTCTTCGACTGCAAGGCTGCTCTCAGTCGCGTTGGAGAGGACGAGAATTGACCCTTGGCCCGCCGGCCAGTCCGCCGGCACCGCCCTCTCCTCCCTGCTCTCCCAGGCGTGCCACGTCACGAACCGTGACGTAAAGCTCGTCGTTATCTATGTTCGTTTCATGTGGCGACGGATTCCCTTTTGCCACTCCTTCGTGAACTCCCACATAGACGCAAAAATCCCGCCCGTTGTGTTTCATTGGACCCATTAGATTGATGTACGACTTCGTGCGCTTTGGGACCAGTTGAGCGCATTTGCCAAGAACGGTGTCATCAGGGGGATCGGGTAGATTGAAATAGTCCGTGTCTCGGCATTTGCGGCGATCCAGTGATTCGGGTGGGCCGCACGTCAATCCTTGGTTGATCGGTATCAGGCTCACGCCGCCAAGCGGTTCTTTGAACTTGAGTCCCTCGGCCCCGAGAGAAATCTCCTTTCCCACGAAGTACTGCCGCATCACTTCGATTTCAGTCTCCTTGAGAGCCGTCATCAGCCTCTCGTCTTTGTCGAGGATCCAGCTGGAACCGGCGTGCATTCGAATCCTTTCAGTTGCGTCTTGTTCTCTCAGGTCTAGAGCCCCGCAGGCCGCGACTAAGGTCGAAGCAATTGTCGCTACGAGTTTTTTCAACCAGGCCGTTTTCATCTTGTTCTTCCTCGTACTTCGCTTCCTATCAACGTGTATGCCGCCCAATGCGCTGGGCTTCTCCAGATTTCTCGCGATAGCATTTCGATCTGCGCGTCTTGAAGTGCGGCGTCCGGGGCCTTCCCGCCGTTGATCATCGCCCCGTAAATGATGGGCATGATCGACGCGCTCCCTGAATCTGCGACCGGCCACAACGTCGAAAGCACGTTTCGACTTCCTCCGACCAACAGGGAGAAGGACAGGCCAAGCGCACCTTCTCCGCCGAAACGCTTTCCGCCCGCCGTCGTACAGCCACTCAATACGACGAGTTCAGCTGGCAGAGTTCTCGCAAGAAAATCACTCGCCGTCACCGTGCTGGGATCGAGTGGGCCGAGTTTCGAGAATGCGCTCAAGTGAATGGCGGAGCGCTGCGGAACCACCGTGTCAGCAGTTGCGTGGGTTGCAAAGTGAACGAACTGAAACCCTGGGGAGCCGGTGGATCTCAGCACGCTGTCCCGATTCGCATCGCAGCCCACGAGAACTTTGGGACTGAGTCTGCGAGCGCGGAAAACAGCTGCGATGTCATCAATCTCCCGGGCGGATTTCGGGAGTCTGCTCATCACTTTCAGGTATCCGACGGCGCGAGAGTCGGCTCCTCCGCATCGATCGCGCGCGTCCTCCCGATCGTAGACCGGGTCTCCAACCAGCATCGCCGACCCCGCAGGTGCGCCCACGTCTCGGCTGGCCATTTGCGTCGCAGCGAAAAAGAGTGACGGCAACGTAGCCGTGCTCGCGCGCTGCACCAGATACCGCTTGCCGTCCCACAATGCAGCGAAGGGTAGTTCGACGAGCGATCCGTCAGGAATGAACAGGAGCCTCTTTGCATCCGAATCAGGCACTACCGGCGCAACGATCAGTTCATAGGCGCGCCGTAGATGCTCCTTCATCTCCTGTGGCCGCTGACCGCTCTCCAAGACATCTCTGACTTCAGCGACCACTCGATCGATTTCCCCTGAAGGAGAAAGATCCACTCGTCGAATCGACTCTTGCCGGATGATCCAAGCGTGGCTGCGCTTCTCGCCCAGGAAATATTCGACAATGGCAGTGTCACCAGCGAGTGCCCTCTGCAACTGACGGATCTTCTCCATAACAATCCGCCGTGAGCCGGCGTCGAACAATTGGCTTCGAGGCCCTAAAGATGCACTCAGAGACAACTCAGACGCAGTCGCATTTCTCGACAAGGCCTCACATTTCGGCGTGGATTGTCTTGCAGCAGCATCTTGCAATCGCGCCGGCTTTTCTTCGTAACCGACGCGGTAGGTGGTCGATAGCTGAGACAACAGTCGACTCCTGCTTCGTTCGCTGATCACCAGAGATTCGATGGCGGCGGCATCCGAAGCCGCGTGTTTAGTATTCGAGAGGGCAATTTCGATCCAAGACTCGTACATTTGCCGACCTGACTCGAAGAGGCTTGCGCTGAACGTAGGATCTAGACTCAGCAAGCGAACTCTCTCGAGAGCTGAATCGGCCTCTGAAAAGAATCGGTCCGCACGTCGGTCGCGCTGCTCCCAAGCAAGCGAAGCACGAGCCACTTCAGCGGAGAATGCTCCTTCGTAGTTGCACCCCGCCTCATGGTCTTTGGCTGCAGTGGCGAACGTTGAGTACGCAGCTTCATAGCTACGATCGGCGCGCTCGAGCTGACCTTTGACTTCTTTGTCGTACGCCTGGTACCAAGCGCCCGCGGATTCTCTGCTTGGACTGAGGGTCATGTAGAGATCGCGAGCTTCCTTTCGTCGCTTGAGGTCCAAAAGGTCTCTCACAACCTCCAGGCCCACTCCCAAACGATATTTGTCTAAATTCGCAAAGTTGACTGCGAGTTCGTGGCAGCGCAGCGCAGTTGAAGCATCGCCTTGTGCGCGCGCGTGATTGCCGAGGTCCCAGTCTGCCCACATTGCGATGTTCTTGTCGGCATCGTCGCGCCGGACGGGCCTTGCCGTGAGTTCGCAAAGCGAGCGGATAGAAAGATCGTTGCTTGCTGCGACCGCAATCGCTTGATCGGCACTTGCGCCTGAGCAAACGCGCTCTAATGCCTGCCGGTAGTAGTTCATGGCCCGCTCGGACTCGCCGATGCCGAGCAGCGAGAGCCCTAGCCCATAGAGTGAGCGTGACTTGCCACTGCACTCACCGAAGTGCGTGTACGCTTCGAGTGCTCGATGGTGAAATTCGATCGCGCTGTCGAAATCCCCGGTCATCCTTAGCGTGAACGCGAGATTGTCGCTAACTTGGGAATACGCGACCGAGTCAGTTGTCGGGTCCAGGTCCCGGAGCGCTCCCCGCAAGAGATCGAGGGCAATCTTGTAGTCGCTGTAGTGGCCCCTGTCCCTGACCAAGATGGCTTCCGCGGACGCGGCGAGTGCGGCGCATGAGATTTCGCCCAGCGAGTCGCACTTGTTCCGCACTCGTTCGAGCGTTGCAAGCAGCGCCGGCGAATCCTTGCCGTCGTATCGGAGGACCGCCTCAAACAACTCTCCCTCGGCGAGACCCACCTCAGAACCTTCTGCCTGATTGATGCTGCGTGCTTCTGCAAGCGCTGCGATCATCCGGCCGGACTCCTGCGCTTCACCAAGCGCGACAGCGAAAAAATTCAGTGTCGACGCCAGCAACAGCGGATCGTGGGCAGCTCGAAGGGTGGAGGTACTGCGTTCTCCATAGCGAACTGCCAGGTGAGCATCCGATGCGGTCTCGTTCGTGATGTAGAGCGCCGCGAGATATGCCAGGCCTTCTTCGCGGAATCTGGACGCTCTGCGGAATTCTTCGCCCGCCCTCAAGAACAAATCTGTACGCCTCGAAACCGCTACATTCGCGCTGGATGCTTCGGCAAAAAGCTGGTCGGCCACGGCGGGACGGGCAAGGCCTTCGGCCTTGAGCCGGTATGTGCCGGACACTTTGGGAAACCGGGGTGCAACTACCCGAACCACATACCGGCCGCCGCGGACGATTTTGATCAGGCCTCGGTCTTCACCAAATCGTCCGGTGAATGACTCGAACACACCGACCTCGGCTTTTCGCGCATCAAAGAGATGCAACTCAAGGTCGAGTCCTCGCTGCTCCAGAACCAACTGCAGCCATTCTCCGTCTCGCACATCAATCGGGTGCGATGCATCGAATCTGCCCGTTATCGTGCCCGCTGCATCAAGAATGGTGCGACGCGTCTCATGTTCAGGTCCCGCACAGCCGCACAGAAGATAGGCGATCACCGAAGCGAGGACGCGGTGTACCGAAAAGTTTTTTCGAATGGATAGACTCATGCCTGTACTATGGCGCGCAGGTCTTCTTGTTATGTCGCCGGCCCAACAAATATCACAGCCGCGATCGAACGAGAATGGCCCTAACAGCAAAAGTTAGCCTCTGAACATCGGGACGCCGGTGGCGCCCAACAACCAGAAGGTCACGGTCCATGTCACGCAGCCTCGGCAAACTGACGTTGTTCGTCGTAATCGCACTGCACTGCGCCAGTGCCCATGCGCAGCACTATCGTTTCGAATCCCGGGATCCCACTGCCAGCTGGTTTGCTTATGGCGGCTTCGACTGGCAACGCGACCGCGAGACCGACACCAACCTGGATGCGAAGACGCTCGAAGTACGAATGTCGCTGCCCAGCTACCTGGAATTTTCGATCCGCGGCAGCGAATTGCGAAAGGAGACGGACGCCGGAAGCGTCACCGACTTTGGCGATACGACGATCAGCGTCACGAAAGGAACGCGGCGCATACCCCACCTGACTTACGCGTCGATCGAGTACGGCGAAGTTGCGGGCACCGCACCACGAGCATTGCGAAGCGAGACAGACAGGTACGCGCGGGTGCGCGCCTTGTTCGGTCCGACGCTGCTGACCTTTGACGTCAGCGTCACGGCGCTGCAGCTGAACGAGCCATTGGCCGGCGAAGGTGACGAGGCGTTCGTGACCTCTTTCGGAATTCGCTCGCAATGCCGGCAGTTCTACTACGGTATCGACGCCGTCCATAGAGCCCAATCCGGTGCAGACAGCTCGACCAGCGCGGACTTCGTGGCCATGTACCGTCGTTGGAATGGCGACGCGATCTATCTCACCTTGGGCAAAGGACTCGATGGCGACGAGGCGGAATTCGCGGCGCTCGGATACGAGTATCGGTTCTGACGAGCGGACCGGAGCAAGTGTCGTCGACCTGCTCCGGTCCGGGTCTTATTCAGATCGCGCGGCTCTTACCGCAACTTCTCCATGCTCTCTACTTGCCGCAACGCCCCCACCTGGCACGCCGTCATCACATTCCTGGCCTCCCGCACGGTCGCCCGCACCACCAGCCCCTCGAGCTTGAACTCCTCCGGCAACCCCAACGGCTGGATCCGCCCGGTATTCGTCTCGATCACCCAGCACCCGCCTTCGATCCACAACAGGTGCATGGTCCCGATGATCCGCTGCACGCTCTGGTCCGGGCTCACTACCCGCGCAGGCTTCGCCGGCACGTCGGGATGGCAACCGGACAGGATCATCAGCAGCGGCGCGAACTCGGCGACCCGGCCCAGCGTCCTCATCGCAGTCTCCTGAACGCGCGCACCGGTTCGGCGCGCGGCGCGCCGGCCGCGGTGGTCGTGGTGTTGGAGTACACGCGGAATCCGGTCGTCAGCGTGAGCCCGCTGCGCTCGCGGTCGATCACCAACGGCTGCGCCTCGCCGAATTCTGGGTACTCCGCGCAGGCCTCGCCGTCGTCACATATATAAGTGTCGTCGTTGAGGTCGGTTCCGGCGCTCAGCAGGTAGGTGCCGGGCGCGACGCCGGTGAACCGGAAGGCGGTCGGCGAGCCGCGCGCATTCACGTTCTGCTGGTACTTGGTGTCGCCGGTGGCCGGATCGATCAGAAGCACGTAGTGCTGCCCGGCGTCGGCGACGGATGCGACGGTGGTCACCTGCATGATCAGCGTCACACGCACGGCCGCGCCCACGCTGCCGCGGAACTCGACCCAGCCGTTGTACGTGCCGGCGGCGAGGCCGGTGCGATTGATCTGGATGCGGTAGGAACCGAGCGCCCCGGCCCCGGCGGGGCCGACGACGCTGATCCACGGCGCGGAGACGGCGGTGCTCGTGACCGACACCGTGCCATTGCCGGCACTGGCGACGACCACGTCGCTGCTCGTCACGGCATTTCCGAAGTTGAGCGACGCGGGCGTCGCGGTCAGTCGCGCCGGCGCCGTCGGCGGTGTTCCGGATGCCGCCTGCACCGCCTTCGCGGCGTTGATCAGGCCGATGCCGAGCACGTCCGCTCCGGGCGGCCCGATGTCGTCGGTGAGCGCGCCACTCGCCAGCAGGCTGTCGAACTGCGCCGGCGTCAGCGCCGAGTTCACGCTCTTCATCAGCGCGACGACGCCTGCGACGTGCGGCGCGGCCATCGACGTGCCCTGCAAGTCGGTGAACGTCGAAAGGTAGTTGGTTCCGTTGAACGACGAGTACGTGCTGTACACGCCGTCGGCGAAACCGTCGCCGTTCAGGTCGCGGCTGCGATCGCCGCCGGGCGCAGCCACGTCGACGTCGGTGCCGTAGTTCGAGTACGGCGCCTTGCTGCGGTGCACGCCGACCGACGACACCGCGACCACGCCGGGACAACTCGCCGGAAAGCTGGCCGCCGCCGCATTCTCATTGCCGGCCGCGGCGATCACGATCACGCCCGCCGCCCGCACGCGCGCGAACACGTCGCGGAACGCCTGCGAACACCCGCCGGGGCCGCCTAGGCTGAGGTTGATCACATCCGCCTTGCGGACCGGCAGCACGCCCGCGCGATTCGGCAGGCCGGCGGCAAAGAGGATGCCCTGCGCGATGTCCTCGCCGGATCCGCCCTCGATGCCGAGCACCCGCACCGGCAGGAGACGGACGTTCCAGGCCACGCCGGCGACGCCCTGGCCGTTGTTGCTGGTCGCGCCGATCGTGCCGGCGACATGAGTGCCGTGAAAGACGAGCGTGCCCTGCGACGGTGAACCCGGATCGCTCGGGTCGTTGTCGTCGCCATTGCCGTCACCCGCGCCCGCGCCGCTGACGAAGTCGTAGCCGGGATCCATGTGGTCGACGAGATCGGCATGGCGGCGCACGCCGGAGTCCACGACGGCCGCAACGACGTTCGCGCTGCCGGTCGTCGTGTCCCACGCGGCCGGCAGGTGGATCATCTCGTAGTGCCAACGCTGCCGCGGATAGCCGGGATCGTTCGGCACCGCGGATGCCGTGAGGACCCAGTTGGGCTCGGCCCACTCGACGTCACCGGCGGTCGCCAGCGACTTGATGGTCTGCAGCGTCGTGTACTTGAGCCGCGCCTCCTCACTCTCGAAGCGGATGGCGGCGCCATCGCCGGTCGTCTGCTTGCGCTGCACGTCCATGGCCTGCAGGGTGCTGCCGTCGATCTTCATCAACACGTGCATCTGCGGCGCACTCGGCCGCGGATGCAGGCCGAACTTCCCGGCGATCCCGTTCGCCTTCGTCTCCGCCGACGCGGCGCCCGCGGCGGCGATGCCCTTCGGCTTCACGAGCAGCTCGCCGGGCACGAACGCGCGGCTCAGGACGAGGTCCGACGCCACGGCAGTCGTGCCGGTCTGGCCGATCGTCAGCACGTAGTTCGACGCGCCGGCATACGCCACCGCGCGCACGTAGTACGTCCCGTTCGCCGGCACGACCAGCCGCTCCGTCGTGTCGATGCCGATCGCCGCGTCGACGAGCGTCTGGTTGCTCGCATACAGCTGCAGGTCCACGTCGTTCGTCGCCGGCGCCGGATTCGCGACGGTCAGCTCGATCACCTGTCCGCGCAGCAGGTCGACGCGGAAGAAATCGCCCGCATCGCCGCTGGTCTTGAGCGGCCCATCCTCGCCGGCGCCGGCCATGTTCACGTAACCGCCGACGATCGCCGGGTTCGGCAACGCCTGCGCGGTCTGGAACGTGTTGTTCGCGACGGGCGTGAGGAGGATGTCGTTCGTGTCCGTGTCGACGCGGGTCAGGTCGGGCACGATGATCTGGCCGGCGACGGCGACGGTGGCCGGCGGCGCGACGGCGATGGTGACGTTCGTCGACGCCATCGTTCCGCTCGTGCCGCACTCGAGCGCGTACGACGTGGAGGCGGTGGTCGGGGTGACGCGCTCCGAGCCGGAGATGCCGCGCGACCCGGTCCAGCCGCCGCTGGCGACGCAGGTGGTCGCGTTCCGCGACGACCAGGTCAGCGTCACCTCGCCGCCGGGCACGATGCTCGTCGCGCTCGCGGTGAGCGTGACCGTGGGCACCACTCCCCCACTGCTCGAACTGCCGGAGCTGCTCGAGCTGCTCGAGCTGCCGCCGGACCCGCCGCCACACCCTGCCAGCGCCGCCAGCGCGATGACCGGGGCCACCCTTCTTGCCGCCTTCCACATAACCATCTCCCCACGATTTCTTTGTGACGCTCCCGAGATTGGGAGCGGCTTCGTGAGTGGTATGTGTCGAGGCGCCGCGATATCGCATCCGATTGTTAGGATGCGAGCGCTACCGGGGCCGCCGCGGCCCTAAGATCTGTCGCCAACCGGATACGTATCCCATCCGTTGCGCAACATACGTAGTGACCGCAGTCTCACGACCTCCTAACTACGTTTGCGGCACTGCACCCGTTGGAGTAGTTTTCCACGCCATGGGGAGCTCCGAGAGCGAGGAACCGAACCGATTCTTCGCGCAGTTCGCGGCGTTCGTCTCGCTGGCCGTCGGCGCCATGGTGTTCGTCGGCTGGACGTTCGGCATGGAGCAGCTCACCAATCTCCTGCCCTCGTGGCCGCAGATGGCGCGACTCACCGCGCTCGGCCTCGTCGCCAGCGGCGCCGCGTTGTGGCTGTCGTCGCTCGAAGCGAAGCGCGCCGCGCCCGTCGCCGCCTGGATCGTCGTCGCGATCGGCCTGCTCGTACTGGTGCGCAATGCGCTGGGCTGGGACGCGTACGTCGAACAGCTCAGCCTCGCGCACATCCCCGAGTTCATCGACGACCGCCCGGCCTCGCGCATGGCGCCGGCGTCGGCGTTCGGCTTCGTCGTGCTCGGCGCCTCGATCTTGTGTGCGCACCGCCGGCGGCTCGCGCAGGTGCACCAGGGGCTCGCGATCTTCGCGATGCTGATCGGCTGGGTGGGCCTGTCGCGCTACGTCTTCGGCGGTGAACCGCTGTTCGCGTACGCGAACATGGCGATCCACACCGCGCTGCTGTTCCTGTTGCTGGCGGCCGGCGCGCTGACGCTGCGGCCGGATGCCGGCATCGCGAAGCTGCTCGCCAGCGACGGCGTCGGCGGCGGCATGGCCCGGCGGCTGCTGCCGGCCGCGGCGGTGGTGCCGCTGATCGCGGGCGCGTTCACGATCCACTACGAACACGTCGGCGCGATCGGCATCGAGGCGGCAGTGTCGATGTTCGCGCTGCTCAGCGTGATCACGTTCGTCGCGTTCGTCTGGATCAACGCGGCGCGCGGCGAACGCGCCGACACGTTGCGTCGCAACGCCGAGCGCGCGCTGCGCCTGTCCGAGGAGCGCAACCAGCTGATCGTCGAGACCGCGCTCGACGCCGTCGTCACGATGAACAACAAGGGCATCATCACCGGCTGGAACACGCAGTCGGAGAAGATCTTCGGCTGGACGCGCGGCGAGGTGCTGGGCCGCGAGCTGGCGGAGCTGCTGATCCCGGAGAAATTCCGCGACGAACATCGCCGCGGCATGCAGCGTTACGTCGAGACGGGCATGGCGCGCATGCTGAACAAGCGCGTCGAGCTGCGCGCGCTGCATCGCTCGGGCCGCGAATTCCCCGCCGAACTCGCGATCACGCCGATCGGTTTCGGCGACGAGCTGGTGTTCAACGCCTTCATCCGCGACATCACCGGCCGCACGCAGGCCGAGTCCGCGCTGCGCGAGAGCGAGCAGCGCTTCCGCGCCACCGCCAACGCCGCGCCGGTCATGATCTGGATGAGCGGCCGCGACCGGCAGACCACCTGGTTCAACCAGCGCTGGCTGGATTTCGTCGGCCGCGCGATGGAGCAGGAAGCCGGCGACGGCTGGTGCGACAACCTGCATCCCGCCGATTTCGACCGCACGCTGGACACGCGCGCCGCCGCGTTCGACGCGCGCCGCGCCTACGAGGTGGAATACCGGCTGCAACGCGACGACGGCGCCTGGCGCTGGCTGCTCGAGCGCGGCACGCCGAACCTCGGCCCCGAGGCGCAGTTCGAGGGCTACATCGGCACGTGCATCGACATCACCGAGCATCGCGAGACGGTCGAGCAGCTGCGCGAGTCGCGCGCGCGGTTCAAGACGCTGGCCGAGTCGCTGCCGCAGATGATCTGGACCTGCCTGCGCGACGGCTACTGCGACTATCTATCCCGCCAGTGGCTCGACTACACCGGCCGCAGCGAGGCGCAGCAGCTCGGCACCGGCTATCTCGAGCAGGTGCACCCGGACGACCGCGTGAAGGTGCAGATGGAATGGGCGCGGGTCATCGGCAGCGGCGACACGTTCGACGTCAGCTTCCGCATCCGCCGCTTCGACGGCGTCTACCGCTGGTTCAAGACCCGCGCCGTGCCGCTGCGCGATCCGGCCGGCCGCATCCTCAAGTGGTTCGGTTCGAACACGGACATCGAGGATTTCGTGGTCGCCGACCGCCGGCTCAAGCTGCAGATCGAGCGCCTGCAGCTGCTCGACCAGACGACGCACGCGATCGGCGAGCACCAGGAGATCCGCAACGTCTTCGACGTCGTGCTGCGCAGCCTCGAGGACTACTTCAACGTCGACTACTGCGGCGTCGCGATGTTCCAGACCGAGCCAGCGCAGATCACGGTGTCGCAGGTCGGCCTGAAGAGCCGGCTGCTCGCCGCCGATTCCGGTCTCGCCGAGCAAGCCACCATCGAGGTCGACGAAGCCGAGCTGGACCGCGTCGCGCGCGGCGAGATCGTCTACGAACCCGACGTCGAGAAGACGCTGAAGTCGCCGCTGTGCCGGCAGATGACGAAGCTCGGCCTGCACGCGCTGGTGGCGGCACCGCTGGCGATCGAGGAGGAAGTTTTCGGCGCGCTGATCGTGGCGCGCCGCGCGCCGGAATCGTTCGGCGACGACGACCGCGAGTTCCTGCGGCAGCTGTCGTCGCACGTCGCGCTGGCGTCGCACCAGGCGCGGCTGTACGGCGCGTTGCAGAGCGCCTACCAGGACCTGCGCGAGACCCAGCAGTCGGTGATGCAGCAGGAACGCCTGCGCGCGCTGGGCCAGATCGCCAGCGGCATCGCGCACGACATCAACAACGCGTTGTCGCCCGCCGCGCTGTATGCGCAGTCGCTGGTGACGCACGAGCCCGGCCTCTCCGACCGCGTGCGCGACCGGCTCGAGGTTATCCAGCGCGCCATCGAGGACGTGTCGCGCACCGTGCAGCGCATGCGCGCGTTCTACATGCCGCGCGGCCTGGAGCTGACGCTGTCGCCGGTGGACGTGAACGAGCTGCTCGCCGAGGTCGTCGAGCTGACGCGCGTGCGCTGGAACAACATCCCGCAGGAGCGCGGCGTGGTCATCGACGTGGTCACGGAGTTCGAGAAGGACCTGCCGCCCATCCTCGGCGCCGAGAACGAAGTGCGCGACGCCGTCACGAACGTGCTGCTGAACGCGGTCGACGCGATGCCCGAGGGCGGCACGATCACGCTGCGCAGCCGCACCGACGGCCGCGACGGCGACGTCATCGTCGAAGTCCGGGACACCGGCCACGGCATGAGCGAGACCACGCGCAGCCGTTGCCTGGAACCGTTCTTCACGACCAAGGGCGAGCGCGGCACCGGCCTGGGCCTGCCGATGGTGTTCGGCATGGTCCAGCGGCATGGCGGCGAGCTCGAGATCGACAGCGAGCTCGGCCGCGGCACCACGTTGCGAATGATCTTCCCGCGGGCGCCGACGGGTGTCACGATGCGCGAGATGGAACCGAAGACGCCGGGACGCTCGTTGCACATCCTGCTGATCGACGACGATCCGCTGCTGCTGCGCTCGCTGCGCGACGCACTCGAGCTCGACGAGCACAAGGTCAGCACCGCCGAGGGTGGCCAGGCGGGCATCGATCTCTTCGCCGGCGAGCAGCGCGAGGGACGGAAGATAGACGCGGTGATCACGGATCTCGGCATGCCGTACGTCGACGGACGAAAGGTGGCGGCCAGCATCCGCGCGCTGGATGCGGCGGTGCCGATCATCATGCTGACCGGCTGGGGCCACCGGCTGATGGCCACCGACGACCGGCCCGAGCACGTGGACAAGGTGTTGAGCAAGCCGCCGAAGATGGCCGACCTGCGCGGCACGCTCGCCGAGCTGGTGAAGTAGTCAGGCCGCGGGCGGCGCGCCGGCCGGCAGCACGTGCCGGACGTGCCAGCGCCGCGAGAGATACCAGCAGATCGCCGCCAGCGTCGCGCAGCACAGCGACGCGGTCGCCACCCACTCGAGCCGCGGCAGCACCTTCGGCGCGACGATTCCGAGCGTGAACGCCGTCACCAGCAGCGCGACGAACGACTGCACCGACGCCGCCGTGCCGCGCGCCGCCGGGAAGAGATCCAGCATGCGCAGCGTCAGCACCGGGAACGCGAACTGCGCGCCGATCGCGGCGACGACCAGCAACCCCTGCTGGACGGCGATGGGGAGGTCGGTGAAGGCCAGGTGCAGCAGCACGCGGAGCAGCGCGACCGAGAACGTGAGGCCGATGCCGATGCGCACCTGCGCCACCATCTCCATGCGGCCGGCGATGCGATTGGAGATCACGGCGCCGACGAGGATGCCCGAGATCACGGGCAGGAAGAGCTGCCAGTAGGACGTTTCGCCCAGGTGCCAGTGTTTCTCGACGATCGCCGGCGCCGAGCCGATGAAACACGCCAGCGAGCTGAAGTTCACGGCGGCGGCGCAGGCCAGCATCGAGAACTCCGGGTGGCGCAGCACCGTCCACGACGTCGACACGAGATTGCGCGCGTTGAACGGGATGCGGTTCGCCGGCGCGTGCGTCTCCGGCAGCTTCCACCACGCGGAGAACGCGAACGCGAGGCCGCAGATCACCATGACCGCGAACACGGCGCGCCAGCCGAACGCGACGTGCACCCAGCCGCCGATGATGGGCGCGACGGCCGGCGCGATGCTGAAGATCATGGTGGTCGCGGCCATGAGCTTCTGCGCGCGCGGTCCTTCGTAGAGGTCGCGGATCACCGCGCGGCCGATCACGACGCCGACGCCAGCCGACACGCCCTGCAACACGCGCGCGCCGATCAGGAACTGGTAGTTGGGCGCCAGCATGCAGGCGATCGAGCCCACCGTGTACAGGCACATGCCGGCGATCATCACCGGCCGCCGGCCGATCGCGTCGGACAGCGGGCCGTGCACCAGCGACGCGAACGCGAACGGCACCATGTACGCCGTGATGACCTGCTGCAGCTGCCAGGCGCTGACGCCAAGCGCCCTCTCCATCGCGTGGAACGCGGGGAAGAACGTGTCGATGGAGAACGGGCTCACCATCGACAACCCGCCGATCAGCACGGCGAGCATGTTGTAACCGGGTAGTTTGTGCTGCAAGTTCTCTAGTTAGGCCTCAGCGCCCGCAGGAACGCCGCGGCATCCTGTCCGTTCTCCAGTACTTCCACCAGCGCGGAGCCGACGATGACGCCGGCCACGTGCCCCTTCAACTGCTCCACCTGCTCGCGCCCGCGGATGCCGAAGCCGGCGCACACCGGCGCGCGCGACGTCGCCCGCGCCGAGTCGAGATACCGCGTGACGTCGGCGGGCACCGCGGCCGTGCGGCCGGTGGTGCCGGTCATCGTCACCGCGTACACGAAACCCTGCGTCGCCGCGCACAGCTTCGCCATGCGTTCGGGGCCCGTCACCGGCGTGATCATCTGGATCGACGCGAGGCCATGATCCGCGAGCGCGGCACGGAAGTCCGCACTTTCGTCGTAGGGCAGGTCCGGGACGATGAATCCGCTGACGCCGGCCGCGGCGGAATCGCGCGCCAGGCGTGCATACCCGTAGGCGAGCAGCGGGTTCAGGTAGCTCATCAGCACCAGCGGCGCCTTCGGCCGCTGCATCTTCGCCAGGGTTTCGAGCAACCACGCGAGGCTGACGCCCTGCGCCAGCGCCGCGCGGCTCGAGCGCTGGATGGTCATGCCGTCGGCCATCGGGTCCGTGAACGGCACGCCGATCTCGACGACGTCGGCTTCGTTGCCGATCGCCGCGAGGTGCTGCTCGAACTGCTCCTTCTTCGGATAACCCGCGGTGATGAAGGCGACGATCGCCATGCCGTCGCGCGCGTTGGTGATCGCGGCGCTGATTGTCTCGTGCGGTTTCATGAGTTCTTCTTCGTGTCGGCCAGGATCGTGCGTTGCAGGGTCGGCATGTCCTTGTCGCCGCGGCCGGAGAGGCCGATGAGCACGGACTTTCCGGGATTCTGCCTGGCCCAGCGCCGCGCGCCGGACAGCGCGTGCGACGACTCGATGGCGGGCAGGATGCCCTCCTCGCGGCAGCATTCGGTCAGCGCGTCCAGCGATTCGTCGTCGGTGGCGGCTTCGTAGCGCACGCGGCCGGCCCACAACAGCAGCGAATGCTCGGGGCCGACGCCGGGATAGTCGAGGCCCGCGGAGACGGAATGGGTCTCCTGGATCTGGCCGTCGGCATCCTGCAGCAGCAGCGAATACGCGCCGTGCAGTACGCCCGGTTTGCCGTACGCGAGCGTCGCGGCGTTGTGGCCGAGCTGTTTGCCCGTGCCGCCGGCCTCGATGCCGATGATCTCGACGGACGCGTCGCCGATGAACGGATGGAACATGCCGATGGCGTTGCTGCCGCCGCCCACGCAGGCGATCACGGCATCGGGTAGTTTGCCGGTGCGCTCGAGCATCTGCGCGCGCGCCTCCTTGCCGATGACGGACTGCAGCTCGCGCACCAGGTACGGGAACGGATGCGGCCCGACGGCCGAACCGATGATGTAGAAGGTGTCGCTCGGATTGCCGACCCAGTCGCGGAACGCCTCGTCGATGGCGGCGCGCAGCGTCTGGTCGCCGGACGTCACGGGGACGACCGTCGCGCCGAGCAGTTTCATGCGGCCGACGTTCGGCGCCTGGCGTTCCATGTCCACCGAGCCCATGTACACCGTGCACGGCAACCCGACGCGCGCGCAGGCAGCGGCAGTGGCGACACCGTGCTGGCCGGCGCCGGTCTCCGCGACGATGCGGCTCACGCCGAGACGCTTCGCCAGCAAGGCCTGGCCCAGCGCGTTGTTGATCTTGTGCGCGCCGGTGTGCGCGAGGTCCTCGCGTTTCAGCCAGACGTCGGCGCCCCAGGCTTTCGACAGCTTCGGCGCGTGGGTCAGCGCGGTGGGCCGGCCCACCCAGCTCTTCAGTTCCTTCGCGAGCTCCTCGCGGAAATCCGGCGCGTGCAGGTGCGCCTTCACGGCGGCGTCGAGCTTCTCGAAGGCCGCGTACAGCGTCTCCGGGATGTAACGGCCGCCGAACGGGCCGAAGCGGCCGTGCGCGTCGGGGAATTTCCCGGCGAGCTCGTCGGCCAGTAGTTTGGCGCGGTCGATGGTCTGTGCGGTGGGGTCGGCAACGGTCATGGTCTCTGCTCCAGCGCGGCCATGCGGGCGGCCGCCACGAACTGTTCGATCAACTCGGTGTTCTTGATGCCCGGCTGGTCCTCGACGCCGCTCGAGACGTCGACGCCGAACGGCCGCACGTGGCGGACGGCCGCGGCGACGTTGCGCGGGTTCAGGCCGCCGGCGAGGATCAGCTCGAGACGCTGCGCCAGCTCGGCGGCCGCGTCCCAGTCGGTGGTCAGGCCACTGCCGCTGACCGGCCCTTCGAACAACACGCGGCGCGGGATCGCGCAGGCGGGTTTCGGGCCTGGGCGCAGCACGGGCAGCACCGGCAGTTCCTTCGGCAGGTCGAGCGCATCGAGATCCTCGATGTCCGTCTGCAGGAAGTCCGGGCGGAAATCGCGCAGCACTTCGTCCACCTCGGCGCGCGTCGGGTGGCGCATCACGGCCGCGCAGGCCACCTTGTGGCGCGCAGGCGCTGCGAGCTCGGCGGCGCGCTGCGGCGTCACGCGGCGCACGGACTGCGCGAACACGAAGCCGATCGCATCGACTTCGCAGCTGATGGCGGCGCTGACCGCGGCCGGCGTCGTCATGCCGCAGATCTTCACGAACAGCGCGTTTCGCCGCGGCGAGCTCATGCGCGTTTCGCCACCGCCGCGCGCGCGGCGACCAGCATGCCGCGCGCCAGTGCGCCCGGATCCGGCGCGGACATCAGCGCGCTGCCGACCAGCGCCAGGTCGTAGCCGCAGGCGGCGACGCGAGCCGCGTCGGCCGGCGTGGCGACGCCGCTCTCGGCGACGCGTTTCACGCCGCCGGGTAGATAGGGTGCCATCTCGTCGAGCCGGCCCGGCACCACCTTCAGCGTGACGAGATCGCGCGAGTTGACGCCGACCAGCAGCAGGTGGCGTTGCGCGGCGCGCGCTGCGACCAGCGCCTGCGCCAGCTCGAGATCCGCCTCGTCGAACGCCTCGAGCAGCACGAACATGTTCAGCGCCAGCGCCGTGTCGACCAGTTTCTCGAGCTCGGCGCGCGGCAGCATGCGGATGATGGCGAGCACGCCGCTCGCACCGGCGGCGCGGCCTTCGAGCACCTGGTAGCCGTCGACGAGGAAATCCTTGCGCATCGCCGGCACCGCGAGCGGCGCCAGCGCGCGGGTGCCTTCGGCCAGATCACTCAGGCTGCCGTCGAAGCGGCTGGGCTCGGTGAGGATCGAGACCGCGGCGGCACCGGCCGTGGCGTACGTCGCGACGCGCGCGCCGACGTCTTCGACCGCGGCATCCTTCAGGAGGCCCAGCGCCGGCGACCGCAGCTTCACTTCGGCGATCAGGTCGAACGCGTCGAGCTTCAGCGGCGGCACCGCGGGCAGATCGGCCAGCCGCGCGCGCAGCTCGCGCTCCGGCAGCAGCGCCTGCGCATCGCGCGAACGTGCGCGCGACGAGGCGGCCATGCCGGCGAGGAAGTCTTCGCTCACGACGCCGCTCCGAATGACGCCAGCGATTCGAGCGTGCGGCGCGCGGCGCCGCTGTCGATGGCCTGCCGCGCCAGGGCGACGCCATCGCGCGGGTTCGCGACCTTGCCGACGATCTCGAGCGCGAGCGACGTGCCCAGCAACAACGCGTCGCGGTGCGCGCCCTTGTCCTCGCCGGTGAGCACCGCGCGCAAGGCGCGCGCGTTCGACGCGGCGTCGCCGCCGGCGAGATCGGTGGCACCGCAGAGATCGAGCCCGTAGTCGGACGGGCTGCGGATCTCCGCCTTCACGTTGCCGGGGCGCACGTCGAGCACGGTGAACGGACCCAGCGGCGTGGGCTCGTCCCAGCCCTCGGCGCCGTGCACGACGAACGCGCGTTCGACGGCCAGGCCGGCCAACGCGTCGGCCATCAGCTGCGCGGTGGGCAGGTTGAATGCGCCGGTGAGCTGGAACAGCGGCGCGGCCGGGTTCGTCAGCGGACCGAGGATGTTGAACACCGTGCGCACGCCCATCGCGGCGCGGATCGGGCCGACGGCCTTCATCGCCGGATGGTAGTGAGGCGCGAAGAGAAACGTGAAACGCGTGGCGGCCAGGCAGGCGCCGGCGGCGGCCTCGTCGAGCGGTAGTTTGAGGCCGAGCTGCTCGAGCACGTCGGCGCTGCCGGACTTGCTGGAGACCGAGCGGTTGCCGTGCTTGACGACATCGACGCCGCAGGCGGCGGTCAACAACGCCGCGCCGGTAGATAGATTGAAGCTGCCCGACGCATCGCCGCCGGTGCCGACGATGTCGATCGCGCGCGGCGCCGGGGGAATCGCCGGGCGGCGCGCCAGCGAACGCATCGCGCGCGCGAAGCCGCGCAGCTCGTCGGCGGTCACGCCCTTGGCGCGCAGCGCCGCGAGGAACGCTCCGGCCAGCGCCGGCGCCGTCTCCGCCGCGGTCAGCGCGCGCAGCAGGTCGCCGGCCGCGTCTTCCGTCAGCGATCGGCCGCTCAGCAGGTGCTCGAGCGTGTCGCGCGAGCTCACTGCCGGCCCCCGCTCATCGTCAGGAAATTGCCGATCAGCCGCGGACCTTCCGGCGTCAGCACGCTCTCCGGGTGGAACTGAACTCCCTCGACCTTCAGCGTGCGGTGGCGCACGCCCATGATCTCGCCTTCCGGCGTGCGCGCCGTGACCTCGAGATCCGCGGGCAACGTGTCCGGCTTCGCGATCAGCGAGTGATAACGACCGACCTCGGTGTTCGCGCTGAGGCCCGTGAACAGGCCCTTGCCGTCATGCGACACCGGTGAGGTCTTGCCGTGCATCAGGCGCGGCGCCCTGACCACCTTGCCGCCGAACACCTCGACGATGGACTGGTGCCCCAGGCACACGCCGAACACCGGCACCTGTCCCGCGAACGCGCGGATCATGTCCATCGACACCCCGGCGTCGTACGGCGTGCCCGGTCCGGGCGAGATGCACAGGTGCGAGGGATTCAGCGCCTTCGCTTCATCGATCGTGATCTCGTCGTTGCGCCGCACGTCGACGTTCGCGCCGAGGATGAGGAACGCCTGCACGAGGTTGTAGGTGAAGGAATCGTAGTTGTCGATCAGCAGCAGACGCACGTCGCTCATAACCCCTCCGCCGCGAGCTTGAGCGCGCGCGCCATCGCGCCGCTCTTCGCCAGGACCTCGTCGTGTTCCGCGGCGGGAGAACTGTCGGCGACGATGCCCGCGCCCGCCTGGTAGCTGTATTCGTCGCCGCGGAACACCAGCGTGCGGATCGTGATCGCCTGGTCCATGTCGCCGTTCGCGCCGAAGTAGCCGATGGTGCCGCCGTACAGGCCGCGCCGCACCGGTTCGAGCTCGTCGATGATCTCCATCGCGCGCACCTTCGGCGCGCCGACCAGCGTGCCCGCCGGGAAACACGCGGCGAACAGGTCGAACGCATCGCGCTGTTTCGCGAGCCGGCCCTTCACGCCGCTGACGATGTGCATGACGTGGCTGTACCGCTCGATGACGCGGTACGGATCGACGTGCACGCTGCCCGCCTGCGCCACGCGGCCGAGATCGTTGCGCGCGAGATCCACCAGCATCACGTGCTCGGCGTTCTCCTTGGTGTCCGCCAGCAGTTCGACCTCGTGGCGCTTGTCGGCCACCGGGTCGTCGGCGCGCGGCCGCGTGCCGGCGATCGGCCGCAGCTGGGCGCCGCCGTTGGCGTCCACCTTCACCAGCGCCTCGGGCGACGAGCCGACGACGGTGATGTCGCCGAGCCGGCAGTAATACATATAAGGAGAGGGATTGATGAGGCGCAGCGCGCGGTAGGCCTCGAACGGGTCCAGCGAATGGCGGCCCGTGAAGCGTGACGACAGCACCAGCTGGTACACGTCGCCCGCGGCGATGTATTCCTGCGTGCGCTGCACGCCCGCGAGGTATTCGTCGCGCGACAACGAACCGACCGCTGGCGTGTAGCGCGACTCCGCGGGCGCCGCGGCGGCGGAATAGTTAGGCAGCCCGCCGCGCAGCGCCTGGATGACCTGCTTGCGCAGCGCCTGGCGTTCGGCCTCGGTACCGGCGTGCAGTAGCGCGATGCCGCGCGTCAGGTGGTCGAACACCAGCAGCGATTCCGGCGCGACGTAGTGCAGGTCGGGCACGGGGTTGTCGGCGCGCGCCTTCGACGGCAGCTTTTCGAAGTAACGAACCACGTCGTACGCGGAGTAGCCGACCAGGCCACCGGCCAGCGGCACGCCGGCCATCTCCGGCAGCGGCTTGGGCGCGGCGGCCAGCGCCTTGCGCAGCGCGTCGAGCAGCTCGGCCTGGTTCCCGGGCCGCGGCAGCCGCGACGCCCCGACCTGCAGGCCCTGCGCGTCGAGCTTCACTTCCAGGCAGTTGCCGAAGCCGATGAACGAATAACGGGCGAGGCGCTCGCCGCCTTCGACGCTTTCCAGCAGGAAGCGCGGACTGAAGGCGCCGAGTTTGGCGAACGCGGATACCGGGGTATCCAGGTCGCCGGCGATGTCGAATGGCGGTTTCACCGCGTTACCTCTTCTTTCTTCACTCTTGCGCTTCGCGCGGACAACAAAAAACCCATCTCTGGTCCTGCCGGAGATGGGTTCTTTGGGAATACGCTGCTAGTTCAGCGGAGCAATAACGTCCCGAGGCCCTCTCCTTACGGGAGGCGCCACCACCAGACTTTACGAAGGCCGTTGTTGCTCATGCGGGCGGGGAGTATCGGCGACGCTTCGGAGCCCCGTCAAGCGATGCGACAAAATGGCAAAATCACCGCCCAAACAACGGAGGCGACGATGGCGCGGCGACTGATTTCCTCGGGTTCCACGTTCGAGAAGAGCATCGGTTACTCACGCGCGGTCGTCGACGGCGACTGGGTGTTCGTCTCCGGCACCACCGGGTTCGACTACGCGACGATGACGATCCAGGACGACGTGGTCGCGCAATGCGCGCAGGCGTTCCGGAACATCGAGGCGGCGCTGAAGCAGGCCGGCGCCGGCTTCGCCGACGTGGTGCGCGTGAAATACCTGCTGACCAATGCCGCGGATTTCGAGCCGTGTTTCCCGGTGATGGGCCAGGTGTTCGGCGAGGTGCGCCCGGCGGCGACGGCGCTGGTGTGCGGGCTCGTCGACGCGCGGATGAAGATCGAGATCGAGGTGACGGCGCTGAAGCGGTCGCGCAAGACGTCCGCCGCCAAGACTGCGCCGAAGAAGACAGCGGCGAAGAAGAAGGCGCCCGCGAAGGCGAAGCGCAAGAAGTAAGGCCGGTCCGCCGGCAACGAGGTCGTCGTGAATACGGACTACGAGAAGTTAGGCGCGTTCTACCTGGGTCGCGAATACGACGCGGCCAGCGGCGCGTTGAAGGACGACCTCGTTCTCTACGATTCGAAGGACCTGACCACACACGCCGTGTGCGTCGGCATGACCGGCTCCGGCAAGACCGGCCTGTGCCTCTCGTTGCTCGAAGAGGCCGCGATCGACGGTGTGCCGGCGATCTGTATCGATCCCAAGGGCGACCTCGGCAACCTGATGCTGACGTTCCCGGATCTCTCGGCCGCCGAGTTCGAGCCGTGGGTGGACGCGGGCGACGCGGCGCGCAAGGGCATGTCCGTGCCGGACTTCGCGGCGAAGACCGCGGAGTCGTGGAAAGCCGGGCTCGCCGAGTGGAACCAGCCGCCGGAGCGCATCGCGCGGCTGCGCGCCGCCGCCGACGTGGCTATCTACACGCCGGGCTCGGACACGGGCATTCCGCTGTCGGTGCTGCGCTCGTTCGCGCCGCCGCCGGCCGAACTGCTGGCGGATGCCGGCGCGCTGCGCGACCGCATCGGCTCCGTGGTTTCCGGATTGCTGAGCCTGCTGCAGATCGATGCCGATCCGCTCGGCTCGCGCGAGCACATCCTGCTCGCCAACATCATCGAGAACGCCTGGCGTGCGGGGCTGAGCCTCGACCTCACCGGCCTGATCCAGGCCGTGCAGAAGCCGTCGTTCGACAAGCTGGGCGCGTTCGATCTCGAGACGTTCTTCCCCGCGAAGGACCGGCTGAAGCTGGCCATGCAGCTGAACAACCTCATCGCGTCGCCCGGCTTCGCGACGTGGATGTCCGGCGAGCCGCTGGATGCACAGCGCCTGCTGTTCACGCCGGAGGGCAAGCCGCGGCTGTCCGTGATCTCGATCGCACACCTCAACGATGCCGAGCGCATGTTCATCGTGACGCTGGTGCTGAACGAGGTGATCGCATGGATGCGCGCGCAGTCGGGCACGTCGTCGCTGCGCGCCATCGTCTACATGGACGAGATCTTCGGCTTCTTCCCGCCGACCGCGAATCCGCCGTCGAAGCCGCCGATGCTGACGCTGTTGAAGCAGGCGCGTGCGTTCGGCCTCGGCGTCGTGCTCGCGACACAGAATCCCGTCGATCTCGACTACAAGGGGTTGGCGAACTGCGGCACGTGGTTCATCGGCCGGCTGCAGACCGAGCGCGACAAGCTGCGCGTGATCGAGGGATTGAAGTCGGCGCTGCCGGATGCGGACGGCGCGAATCTCGAAGGGTTGATGTCGAGCCTCACGCAGCGCGTGTTCCTGATGCGCAACGTGCACGACGACACGCCGGTGCTGATGAAGACGCGCTGGGCGCTGTCCTATCTACGCGGCCCGCTGACCGGGCCGGAGATCGCGAAGGTGATGGCGTCGCGCAAGGCGGCGGCACCGGCGGCATCCGCTTCGGCGCCCGACCTCGGCGCGGCGTTGCCCGCGACGCCTGCGGCTAGCGGCGCGTCGGGCGCCGGCCGCCCCGCCGTCGGATCCGGCATCCCCGAATACTTTCTCACCGCGACGCGCGGCTCCGGCCCCGTGCTCTACAAGCCGATGATCGCTGGCTTCGGCAAGCTGCACTACGTCGATTCCAAGCTCGCCCTCGACGAATGGCAGACCTCCGGCTGGCTCGCGCCGCTCGACGATGGCGGCGGCAACGCGTCCTGGGAGGATGCCGCGCGCGACGCGAACCTGAAATCCCGGCTCGGCAACGCGCCGGCGCCCGAGGCCGAGTACGGCGAACTACCCGGCGCCGCGCTGCGCGCCGCCAGCTACGCCGGTTGGTCCAAGAGCCTGCAGTCTCATTTATATGAGACCGCCCGCGCCACGCTGTACGTCTGCGACGCGTTCAAATCCGCGTCGAAGCCCGGCGAGAGCGAGGGCGACTACCGCGCACGCCTGACGCTGGCCGCGCGCGAGAAGCGCGATGCGGCCGTCGCCGATCTGCGCGCGAAGTGGCAGACCAAGCTGCTGCAGCTGCAGGACCAGATCCGCCGCGCCGAGGACAAGCGTGAACGCGAGAAGAGCCAGCTCAACCAGCAACGCATGCAGACGGCGGTGAACATCGGCACGTCGATCCTCGGCGCGTTGCTCGGGCGCAAGGCGATTTCGGCGACGAACATCGGTCGAGTCGGGTCCGCCGCGCGCTCCGCGTCGCGCTGGGGACACGAATCGCAGGACGTGACCCGCGCGGAGGAGAGCATCGAGGTGCTGCAGCAGCGATTCGCCGATGCGCAGGCGCAGGTGAATGCCGAGGTGGCGAAGCTCGAATCGACGCTCGACGCGTCGAACGTGACGCTGCGTTCCGTCGATGTGCCGGCGCGCAAGTCCGACATCGCCGTCGGTGAGGTGGCGCTGGTGTGGACGCCGTGGCGCAAAGGCGCCGACGGTTTCCCCGCGCCGGCATACGACTAACTACGAGGGTTGACCCATGAAAGAACTGATCGACATGCTGACCAAGAACCTCGGCGTCAACGGCGCGCAGGCCGAGGGCGGCGCGGCCGTGTTGTTCAAGGCCGCGAAGGACAAGCTCGGCGGCGATGAATTCAACAAGCTGCTCGGTGGCGTGCCCGGCCTCTCCGACCTGATGCACAAGGCGCCGGCGGCCGGCGGTGGCGGACTCGGCGGACTCGGCGGACTGCTCGGCGGCCTCGCGAGCTCGGTCGGCGGCAATGCCGCGCTGATCACGACCATCGTGTCTGGCTTCGGCAAGCTGGGCCTGACGACCGATCACGCCAAGAAGTTCGTGCCCATCATCCTCTCGTTCCTGCGCACGAAGGTGTCGCCGGACATCGTGACGAAACTCGAGCAGACGCTGAAGGCCTGACATGCCCTCCTTCGATACCGTCTCCGAGCTGGACGCGCACGAGCTCACGAACGCCGTCGACCAAGCGAACCGCGAGTTGACGCAGCGCTTCGACTTCAAGGACTCCGGTGCGACGTTCACGCTGAGGGAGAAGGAATTCACCGTGCAGCTGAAGGCGCCCGCCGAATTCCAGCTCAAGCAGATGATGGACATCCTGACGACCCGACTCGGCAAGCGCGGCATCGAAGCCAAGTGCATGGAGAAGAAGGATCCGGTGACGAACCTGGCCGAGGCGCGCCAGGACGTGATCCTGCGTCATGGCATCGACCAGGACACCGGCAAGATGCTGCAGAAGCTGATCAAGGAATCGAAGATCAAGGTGCAGGCGCAGATCCAGGGCGACAAGCTGCGCGTGACGGGGAAGAATCGCGACGATCTGCAGCTGGCGATGGCGTTGATGCGGAAGGCCGAAGTCGACAGGCCGCTGCAATTCAACAATTTCCGGGACTAGCTGCGTCCGTTCATTTCGTCGACGTCTTTCCGCTGAATTTTCGGGAACGCCATTCGTCAGAAAACCGACACGAGCGAAATCGACAATGCGATAGCGGTGACGAAGTAGGCGCTGGAGAACACCGTTTCGCGTTGCGATCCCGAGCTTGCTCGGAAATCAAACAGGGTCAGCCGCGGGATGGCCGCCCACGATCCGAACAAGAGTCTCTTCAGGGTGTGAAACCAACAAAGGTGCAGCGCCGGGCATAAGAGAGAAGTCGATACTTCGCCACTCCATTGTCCTGACAACCTGGCATGGACACCCAGCAGCGCCAACGAGCCGCAAACAATCCAGAAGATCTTGGCCGTCTTGTCCGTTGCGAACGGCGCGGCGATCCCCAGCGCGAACAGACACGGGAGCGCAATTTCAAGTCCGATTGGCAGTGCGAGCATCATTCCGATTGTTCCGTGCTGCAGGCCGCCCTGCTTCTCTATCCAAGTGTCTCGCCGACCGGAAAAGTCTCACCACGAGATCGAATTTCAAACTCGCCGTAACTTGATCGCGAAGGTGTAACGCCCCACCGGGCAATTCCTGTTAGGCGGCTTGCCCGCATGCCGGATCGCCCCATCGAACAACAACAACCGCCCCGGCCGCGGCGACACCGCCACCTGCGCGTCATTGCCGTCGTCGTAGAACAACGTCTCCCCGCCCCACTCCGCATCCCACCGATCGCACAGGTACCACAGCGCCGTCAGCTCCCGCGCATTCGGCAACGCATCCACGTGCGTCAGCAGCAGATCCCCGAACGACGAGAAGTTCGTATACACGCGATACGGCCGATACCGCTCCTGCGGCCGCAGCTCCGAGACCACCTGCTCCGTCGCATGCCACAACGACGTGCGCGGCAGGTTCTCCAGCGGCATCTCGCACACCCAGTGGCGCACGTCGGAATCCGGCCGCGCCGACTCGCTGCGCGTGAACGCCGCCTGCGGGATCGCACGCGCATACACGGCCACTTCCTCGGCCGGCAGCAACCCGTCGAACACGAAGATCTCGCGCGAACCGACCGTGGCGATGCGCGACGGCGTGCTCACATCGGCTTCATCGGCAACGGCGGCGCCGGGCAGAACCGCTTGATGAACTCATCATGCGTCGGGAACGTCGACACGAGATTCCGTACGTCGGTCGAGATCATCTCGAAGCGCCGCTCTAGCTCCGCGTCCGGCACGAGATTCGCGAACGGATGACACGAACGCGCGTGGATGCCCTGTCCGTGCATCACCGCGAACCAGCTCGAGTCCTGGAACAACTCGCCCGGCAGCGACATCACGTGCCCGTTCGCCTCGTACATCGCGATCTTCTGCTTCAGGCTGTCGGGCTTGCGGATCGCACGGCAATGCCGCCAGAACGGCACGTCGTCGCGCTCGGTCGCCGTGTAGTGCAGCACGAGGAAATCGCGGATCTGCTCGGCCTCGGACGCGACCATCTGGTTGTACTTGTCGATGGCCGCCTGGTCGAAGCCGTTGCCCGGGAACAGGAACATCAGCTTCGCGATGCCGGTCTGGATCACGTGGATGCTGGTCGACTCGAGCGGCTCGAGGAATCCGCTCGCCAGGCCTAGCGAGATGCAGTTCTTCAGCCAGCCGACCTTGCGCCGGCCGGTGACGAACTTCAGCGGCCGCGGCGAGCCGAGTGCCTTGCCGTCGAGCCGCGACAACAGCTTGCTGGCCGCCTCGTCGTCGCTGAGGAACTCGCTGCAATACACGTAGCCGTTGCCGATGCGGTGCTGCAGCGGGATGCGCCACTGCCAGCCGGCCTCGCGCGCGGTGGAGCGCGTGAACGGCGTCGTCGTCTCCTGGCGCTCGCAGGGTACGGCCATCGCGCGGTTGCACGGCAGGTACTCGCTCCAGTCCTCATAACCCGCGTGCAGCGCCTGCTCGATGAGCACGCCGCGGAACCCGGAGCAGTCGATGAAGAGATCGCCGGGCACGACGCGCCCGTCCTCGAGCCGCAGGGACTCGATGAACCCGTCGGGCTCGCGCAACTTCACGTCGACGATCTTGCCCTCGGTGCGGCGCACACCCTCGCTCTCCGACACCTTGCGTAGATAGGCGGCGTACAGCGCCGCGTCGAAGTGATAGGCATAGACGTGCGGCGGCAGCGGCGATTGGTCCGGCCGCAGCGGGTGCGCGAAGCGCCCGGCCTTCGCCGCCATGATGCTGATGCAGAACTCGTCGGGTGACCGGTGGCCGCCGGCCAGCCAGTGGCGATGCAGATAGCTGTAGAAATGGATGCCGTTCATCTGCACGCCATAGCGGCCGAACGGATGGATGTACGAATGCCCGAGCCGCGTCCAGTCCACGAACTCGATGCCGAGCTTGTACGTCGCCTGCGTGGCGCGCATGAACTCGCGTTCGTCGATGTTCATGGTCCGGTTGAAGTCCATGATCAGCGGGATCGTCGCCTCGCCGACGCCGACGGTGCCGATCTGCTCGGACTCGACCAGCTCGATGTCGTAGCCGGTGCCGGCGAAGCGGCTCAGCGCCAGCGCGGTCATCCACCCGGCGGTGCCGCCGCCGACGATCACGACCTTGCGAACGGGATGCGTCATCGTTACCTCGCGTGCAGCCGCCGCAGGAAATCGCCGTGGCGCGGCATCGACGATGCCAGGCGCGCGATGGTCTGGCGCAGCGACTCGGCTTCGACGGGCAAGAGCTTGCGCACCTCGTCGGCGACGCGCAGCTCGAGCGCCTGCGGCCGGTCGCCGGCGCCGATCAGCAGCCAGGCCCAGTCGGTTTCCTCGAACGTTTCGAAATCGGCGATGGTCAGGCGGCCGCTGGCGCGCCAGGGATCGAGCTTCGCGGCCAGCGAATCGGGCAGCGGCTCGGCGTGCACGGCGTCCCAGAACGCGCCGGGGCGGCGGGGACCCGCTCGGTAGTGAGCCAGCGTGAAGTCGCGCAGCCGGTCGGCGTATGCGGCCATCTGCGCGTCGTACTCCGCGGCTTCTGCCGCCGGGTGCGAATCGAGCGGGAACAGCTCCATGAACGCCGCGAGGCCGAGCTGCGCGAGGTGCAGGTGCGCGCCCGCCAGCGGTTCGAGCTCGACCGCGGCGGCGCCCAGCGCCACGCAATTGTTCACCCAGAACTTCTGGCGACGTCCGGCGGTCACGGGCACGACCGCGACGTCGCGCAGTCCGGGCGCGACGCGCTCGAGCCCGGCGCGAAGCGCGTCGTCGCCACCGAACGCCGACGCGTGATAGCCGCCGACCGCGGTCGCGCCCATCAACGGCACGCGCCACGACCAGCCGTTGTCCCCGGCCAGCGTGCGAGTCATCGCCGCGGGATCCACTTCGCCCGGCGCGAGACCCGCGATCGCGCGATCGCAGGGAAACCACCGCCGCCAGTCGAGGCGCGGCGTGTCGTCCACGCGGCTCATCAGCAACGCGCCGGCGCCGCTGGCGTCGACGAAGAAATCCGCGCTGACCTGCCCGCCATCCGCGAGCCGCAACGTCTCGACGCGGCCATCCGCTGCGCGCTGCACGTCTGCCAGCGTGCCGACGATGCGCCGCACGCCGCCGCGATCCGCGGCGCTGCGCAGGAACGTGGCGTAGGCGCGCTCGTCGACGTGGAAGCCGTAGGTGAAGCTGGCCGTCAGCTCCTTCTCCGCGCCCATGGGCTGCGCGAAGCGTCCGTTGCGCGCGGCCAGCGCCGCGATCGACCAGTCCTCGGCGCGCTCCGTCTTGCCGGCCAGCGTGCGTTCGACGATCCACTTGTAGAACGGCGTGACGTCGATCGGCGTGCCGATCTCGCCGTGCGCGTGCACGTAGCGTCGCTCGCCGCCCTGCCAGCCCGTGTGTTCGGACGCGAGCCGGAACGTGGCGCCCGTGGCGCGCAGGAACTCCCCCTCGCCCACGCCGAGCTGCGCATGCGCGCCGCGCTGCGACGGCAGCGTCCAGTGCACGCGCGGCCCCGTGGCGTCGGGCCCCGTGTCGAGCACGGTGACGTCGAGCGGCAGGTGCCGGAACGTGCGGCGCAGCGCCAGCGCGGCGATCCACGCGACGGAACCGCCGCCGACCACGACGACGCTGCGCGGCCCCGCGCTCACGCGCGCGCTCCGGACGGGCAGTACTGCGCGAGGAACGTCTCGTGGTCCGGCATCTGGTTCACGGCGGTATCGATGCGGTCGCGCATCGTCGTCATCCAGCCGTCGAGATCCGGGCGCGGCGTAGCGTCGGCGCGCGGGTCGTAGCCGTCGGGCATGACGCGCTGGCCGAAGTACACGGCCAGCCAGCTCGGTTCGAGGAACAGGCCGTCCTTGTACTGCACGACCTGCGCGCGCCGCCGGAACAGCTCCATCTTGTGTTTCAGCGAGTCCGGGATGTCCATCGTCCGGCAGTAGTTCCACAGCGGCGCGTCGTCGCGCTCGGTCGCGTGGTAATGCAGGATCAGGAAGTCGCGGACGCGGTCGTATTCCATCTCGATCCAGCGGTTGAACGCCTCGACGGTGCGCGGATCGAACGCGCGGCCCGGTGTCACGTAGTCGATCAGCGTGGTGATCGCGACCTGGATCAGGTGGATGCTGGTCGACTCGAGCGGCTCGAGGAAACCGCCGGCGAGGCCGATGGCCACGCAGTTGCGGTTCCAGGTCTTGCGGCGCCGGCCGGCGGTGAAGCGCAGGAAGCGCGGATCCGCCAGCGCCTTGCCGTCGAGACGCGACGAGAGCTTGGCGCCGGCTTCGTCGTCGGAGATGAACTTGCTGCTGTACACGTAGCCGTTGCCGGTGCGGTGCTGCAGCGGGATGCGCCACTGCCAGCCGGCCTCGCGCGCGGTGGCGCGCGTGTACGGCGTGAGCGGCCCGGCGTTCTCGCAGGGCATGGCCACGGCGCGATCGCAGGGCAACCAGCGAGTCCATTCGTCGTAGCCGGTCTTCAGCGCCTGTTCGATCAGCAGGCCGCGGAAGCCGGAGCAGTCGATGAAGAGATCGCCGGCGACGGTCTCGCCGCTGTCGAGCTTGATGGACTCGATGAAGCCGTCCTCGCCACGCAGGGCGACGTCGACGACCTTCGCATCCGTGCGCTTGACGCCGCGCTGCTCGGCGAAGCCGCGCAGGTATTGCGCGTACAGCGAGGCGTCGAACTGGAACGCGTAGCCGAACGTCGAGCTCAGCGAGGTCGTGTCCTCGGACGGCAGCGAGAACCGGTTGCGCCGGCTCGCGACGATGGGCAGCGAGTAGTCCTCGATCGGCGTCGTGTCGCCAGCCCGGCGGCGGCGCAGCCAGAAATTGTGGAAGGAGACGCCGCCGGCGCGCGTGCCGTAGGCGCCGAATGGGTGGATGTAGCTGTCGCCGAGGCGCGCCCAGTTCACGAACTCGATGCCGAGCTTGAAGGTGGCGTGCGTATGCGCCATCAGCTCGCGCTCGTCGATGCCGATGCGGCGGTTGAAGAAGCGGATGTGCGGCAGCGTGGCCTCGCCGACGCCGACGATGCCGATCTCGCTGGACTCGATCAGCCGCACCTCGCATTGATCGGGGCGCAGCGTCGCGGCGAAGGCGGCGGCCGTCATCCAGCCGGCGGTGCCACCACCGACGATCACCAGCCTGAGCGGAGGGGCGGAGTTCATCGCGGGATTCTGCAGAAAACGTCCGGTCGAAAAAAAGGGCGCGCCGCATGATGCGGCGCGCCCCGGATCGACTTCAATCGTTACTGGAAGCGGTAACGAACGCCCAGCTGGAAGCGGCGGTCGTTGACGAACCAGGAACGCGGCAGGGTCAGGCCTTCCTGATTGACCTGCTGGCGCAACACCGTCTCCGACTGCAGCAGGTTCTGCGCGTCGAGGAAGATGTCGAAGCTGTCGGTCGGCTTGTAGTGCACCGAACCGTCGAGCTGGCCGTACGCGTCCTGCCAGATCGGCAGCTTGATGCAGCAGTCCGACTGGCTGATCAGGTACTTGTCACGCCAGTTGTACGCGAGGCGAGCGCTGAACTTGCCGCGGTCGTACATGCCGACGATGTTGTAGCTGGTCTTCGAATAGCCCTCGAGCGGCAGATCCGTGAACGTGATCAGCGGATCCTGCTGCACGGAGCCGTTGCCGGCGACCGTCGCGAGATTGCTGTTCGTGATGCCCTGGTTCTCGACGTAGGTGAAGTTGACCTGGTAGCCCAGGCCGCTCCACGCACCCGGCAGGTTGTCGAGGAACGACTGGTACGCCACTTCGAAGCCCTTCAGAGACGCACCGTCACCCGTGACCGGGCCGCGGATGCTCACTTCACGCGTCACCCCGTTGTTGGTGAGCTCGCGCGTGTAGTTGCCGTACTGGATGTAGTCGTTGAACTTCTTGTAGAACACCGACGCCGTGAACGAACCGGTGGACGAGAAGTAGTACTCGTACGTCAGGTCGAGCTGGTCGGCGGTGGTCGACGCGAGGCCCGGGTTGCCCGTCTCTGCCGTGTAGCGCGGTGTGTACGAGATCGCGCTGCTGTTGCAGTTGTTGGGATCCGAGAAGACCGTCGTGCCGTTGCCGCAACCGGGCTGGACGAGCGAGATGTTGAGGAAGTTCTTGTAGAGACCCATGTCCGGGCGCGCGAGCGCGCGGGAAGCCGCGAACCGCACGAACTGACCTTCCGCGACGCCCAACCGCAGGTTGAAGCTCGGCAGCCAGTTGGTGTGCGATGCACCGCCAGTCTGCGAGTACGACGCCTGATTCATGAAGGCGCGGTCTTCGGCTGACGTGAGGCACAGCGCGCTGATCGGCTGACCCGGCGCGGGTGTGCAATTCGTCGGCGCGGTGAACAGCGGGAAGAGGACGCCGCCCAGCGCGGACGTATCCGTCTTCACGAAGCGCACACCGATGTTGCCGCGGACGTCGACGTTGCCGATCTTGGTCTCGTCACTGCCGAACTTCAGCATCACGTACGCTGCGTCGATGTCTTCGCTGACGTGTTGCTGTTCGACCGGGCAGTACAGACCCATGGCGAGCTCGCCGCAGTTCGTGCGCGAACCCAGCGGGACCCAGCTGTTCGAATGGCCTGCGAACTGGTCGATCGTCGCCTGGTAGTTGCGCACGAGGTCCATGTTCGGATGCAGGAAGGTGCCGCCGGCGAACACGCCGCCGCCCACCAGGCTGGAACCGAAATCATGTTCTTCGTACGTGCCGGGGTTGTTGCCCTGGTTCAGGAACACCGGCTGGTTGGGCACGAGGCCCCACAGCGGCGTGACCGAGCCCCAGTTGTACGTCGACCAGTTGATGTCCTGATCGCGCTCCGCGCGGCGGACGCCGACGCGCAGCGAATCCATCCAGCCGCTCTCGATCTTGATGTCCGCATCGATGCGGGCCGCGTTCTCCGTGCCGGAGCTGTTCTCCGCGTGCTCCATCGTCCACTCGTGGAAGTAGTTCTGCGGATCCGCGAAACCCCCGGGCGTGAAGCCCCAACCCCGCGCGGGCGTGACGCTGAAGCGCGGCTTGCCGTGCGACAGGTCGAGGTCGAGGTCCGCCCACGTCTTGTTGTTCATGCTGTTGTCGAAATTGACAACTTCGGACTCGATGCGCTGGAAGTCGAAGTTCAATCCGACGCGCTCGTTGACGTTCCACTTCAGGTTGATCGACGCATCTTCCGTCGTGTTCGTCTGCGTGGAGAAGCGCGAGTCGAGGCCGAGGCCGTAGCCGCGGGTCGTCGATTCAGCGCAGGGACCGGGGCCGGCCGCGACCGGGTCGTATACCGTCGTGCAAGCCCAGCTCAGGAACGGCTGGTTGAGCGGATTGCCCGGATGCGTGGGCTGGCCCGCGACGACGTCGTCGGCCGTGCCGGCCACGCCGTCCGGACCGTTGCCGGCCTGGGTCTGACCCGTGTTCGACGCGAAACCGTTCGGATGCTGCAGCAGGATCCAGTCCGTCGACGGACCGTTCCACGCGGCGGTGGTGTCGGACAGCACGCCGCTGGTGAACACACCGCGGCTGTCGAACGTGTACGCACGCGAGCCGGTCGGCGCGAACGCCGTCGGCGAGGTGAGCACGAGGTTCTGCGCCGTCTGCGTGTTGCCCGGACCATCCGCGGTCATCGAGTACTCGGTCCACTCGTTCGTGTACTTCGACTTGTTGTACTGGACGGTCGCGAGGACGGCCTTCTCGGGGCTCTGGTACTGGCCCGCGAACGAGAGACCCGTGCGCGTGCGGTTGTAGACGTTGTCGCGGATGTCGACGCCGTCCGGAACCCACTTGGTGCCACCGCCGTACGCGGCGACGCCCTGTTCCTGCATGAAGCGGCCGATCTGCGTGCCCTGCGACTCGGTGGTGACTTCCGAGTACGCGATGTTCGCCATCGCGCCGAATTCGCCGACGCCGGTATCCCAGCGATCGCTGACGATGACGGAGCCCGACGGCTTCACGTCTTCGGTGAGGTCGCCGTAGCCGACGTCGCCCGACAGCGCGAGCACGAAGCCCTCGGAGTCGAACGGCACGTGCGTACGCAGGTTGACCGTGCCGGCGATGCCGCCTTCGATCATGTCGGCGGTGGCGTTCTTGTACGTGTCGACGCCGGCCATGAGCTCGGGCGAAACGTCACCGAACGACAGGCCGCGCGAGCTGTTCGCGTTGAAGCTGTCGCGGCCGTTGAACTCGCTGCGCACCTGCGGCAGGCCGCGGATGATGACGCCCGAGGGTTCGGCCGAGAAGTGAGTCGTGTCGCCGGAGGCGGCGAAACGCGTCACCGTGATGCCCGACACGCGCTGCAACGCTTCCGCGACGGACTTGTCGGGGAATGCGCCGATGTCGGTCGCGGTGATGGAATCGACGACCGTGTCGGATTCTTTCTTGATTTCCTGCGCCGACTGCAGCGCCTTGCGGATACCCGTGACCAGGATCTCCGTCATGTCCGCGTCGGACTTGGTGGTCGTCTGGTTGTCCGCGCTGTTCGCGGAATCCTGTTCCTGTGCGATCGCCAGTGGTGCGAGCAAGCCCGCGCCGATGGCGAAGATGGAAAGGTTCAATACACGCGACTTCGTCGCGCTCGCGGCTTCACGCCGCAGCCGTCTGGATGCCTTGGACACTGCAATGCCCCCCCTGTAGAAGCTATTTCTCGGTCTGAATAATTACGAAACCGATTTTCTAATTTGATCGGAGTCTAGCCATATCGATTTCACTTGCAATACCCGATTTGTCGATAGTTGCGTGCCCGCCGCATGTCCTGTCGAGACAAATCTGTCCCTGCGCCTAACTATGTGAGCGCAACCATTCCAGCGATGCCTACTCCCTCCGACGACTTACAAATCATTGTTTCGCTTGCAAACTCCGGCGACCTCGAGCGGGCGATGGCCACGGCCAAGTCTTTGCCGGACGGCGCGTCGGCGATCGAGGCATGGCGCGCGATCGCGCGCGCGAATGCAAATCTGCAACGACCTGTCGCAGCACTCGACGCGATCGATCGCGCGCTGAGACTCGATCCAGATTCAGCGCAATCGCAGCTCGATCGCGCGCTCGTGCTCGAGGCGGATGGCCGCACCGACGAAAGCTGCGCCGCGCTCGAAAGCCTGGTGCGCGCTGCGCCCGACTCGCCGCAACTGCTCGCGCATCTCGCGCGTGCGTTGCGCTTCGCCGGCCGCGACGCGGAAGCGGAGACGCGCGTCGTGGCCGGTCTCGAACGCTGGCCGCTCGACGTGCCGCTGCACAGGATGTTAGCCGAGATCCGCTGGCAGGCCGGCGACGGCGCGCGCAGCGTCGCGCGGCTCGAGCGCGCGATCGCGGAATTTCCCGGTGAATTGCAGCTGCGTCTCGTCGCGGCGGACCTGTTGCGTTCGGCCGGCGCGTTGGAGCCGGCGCTGGCACAGCTCGAGGAAGGATTGCGCCGCGCACCCGGCGCCGCCGCGTTCGAGACGTCGATCGGCGCCTTGTTAGGCGATCTCGGCCGGCCGCGCGAGGCGCTGCCGTTCCTGCGCGCCGCCGTGCAGCGACTGCCGGGGTCCGCGCCGATGGCGCGCAATCTCCTGCCGGCATTGGTCGGCGCCGGCGAGCCGGCCGAAGCGCTGCGCATCGCGGATGCGTTGTTGCGCGGATCGCCGGACGATCAGCAGTTGATCGCCTGGCGCGCGACGGCGTTGCGCCTGCTCGGCGATCCGGCGTACGACGCACTGGTCGATCACGCGCGGCTCGTGCGCGTGTTCCATCTCGCGCCACCGCCCGGCTACGCGGACATCGTCGCGTTCAACACGGCGCTGACGCGCGAGCTGGACGCGTTGCATCGCGCGGAGCGGCGGCCGCTCGCGCAGAGCATCCGCGGCGGCGTGCAGACGGAGCGCAACCTGCCGGCGCGCAACCCGGTGATCGGCGAATTCTTCGCCGCGCTCGATGCGCCGCTGCGCGACTACGTCGGCCGGCTCGATGCAAAACGTGCGCATCCGACGGATCGCCGCACGCTCGGCGGCTATCGCATCGCGGGCTCGTGGTCGGTGCGGCTGGCGCCGGGCGGATTCCATACCAACCACGTGCATCCGCAGGGCTGGATCAGTTCGGCGTACTACGTGGAATTGCCGGCCGACGACGACGAGCGCGCCGGCTGGCTGAAGTTCGGCGAGATCTCGCCGCCGGTGGTCGGCTGCGGGCCGGACCTGTACATCCGGCCGCAGCCCGGGATGCTGGTGTTGTTCCCGTCGTTCCTGTGGCACGGCACCGTGCCGTTCGCGCGTGGCGGGCGCCGCCTGACGGCGGCGTTCGACGTGGTGCCGGCCGCGGCGACGTGAGCGCCGCGGCGGCGGCCTAACTACCTCGTCGAAGCGTTCTTCAGGACCTCGGGGTTCGTGGCGAGCGCGTACAGGAACTTGCGGCGCTCTTCGCTGCCTTCGGGCAACGTGGCGAGCTTGGCGCGTTCGTCGGCCGTGAGCCGGAACTCGGTGTAGCCGCGGCCCGCGAGGCAGGAGTGGATGGCGTCGTTGCGCGCCTTGAGGCGCTGCATCTCGGCCTGGCGCTGCTGCTGCGCGGCGCGGTTGGCGAAATCGGCGCTGGCACCTTCGCGATACACGCCGCCGCCGCCGACCGGCACCGCGGCGTTCGAGTTCGTGCCGCTCTGGGTCGTCGACTGGGTGGGCAGCCCGGTGCCGCTGCCGGCGTTGCGGCCATTGATGCCGCCGGCCGAGTTGGCGCCGTTGCCGCCGTCGGCGTTCTGCGCGAGCGTCGCGCACAGGATGCCGTCCGTCTGGTAGTCCAGCATCGAGACGTTTTCCTTGCCCCACGACGTCATCGGACCATTCGACGTCGCACAAGCCACGATGCCACCGGCCGCGAGTGCGGCAAACAACTTCTTCACCATGTTCGTTTCCCCCGGGTTGAGCGGGGCCGAAGATAACCGCGGCACGCGGCCGCGCACAATTGGGGCCGGCGTCAGTCGTGCCGTGGCGCGCGCGCGGCGTCGATCACGTCACACAAGTGGGACGTCGCCGCGACGACGGACGGCCCCATGCGGTCGATGCGTTCGTCCGTGTATTCGACGATGTGTCCGCCGCGGACCGCCTTCAGCGACGGGAACTTGCGCCACTCCGCCAGCCACTCGGTCGCCGCACCCGGCGGCGCGGACGCGAGGATCAGGTCCGGATCGGCGAGCACCGCGGCCTCGCGCGTGACGGCCGGTGCCGCCGTGCCGAGCTCGCCGAACACGTTGACGGCGCCGCAGGTGGCGAGCGCGTCGGAGATCACGTGTTTGCCGCCGATCGTGTAGATAGGCTTGTCCCAGATCTGGTAGAGCACGCGCACCGGCGCGCGGCCACGGAACGTCGTGGTGATCTTCGCGAGGTCGGCGTCGAGCGCGTCGGCCGCGCGTTGCGCCTCGCGGCGCGTGCCGGTGAGCTCGCCGAGCCGGCGCAGCGACTGCGGCATGCCGGCGAGACTCGTGACGTGCACCTGGTACACGGGCAGGCCGAGCTGGCGCAGGCGATCGATGCGCACGCGCTGGACGACGTCCACCGCGACGACCACCACCGTGGGCCGCAGGGCCAGCAATTGCTCGAAATCCAGCGTTTCCGCGTCGCCGACCACCGGCACCTGCGCCGCTTCGGCGGGCTCGGTGGAGTGCGCGATCGTGCCGACCAGGCAGCGACCGGCGCCGGCGGCGTACAGCATCGCCGTCGTGCCCGGCGCCAGCGAGACGATGCGGCAGGGCGCGGCGGACACGGCGACGGTGTCGCCGGTGTCGTCGCGCACGCTGCGCGCGGCGTCTTTGGCGGACGCGCCCGGCGCGAGTAGATGGAGCAGCGCGGCGAGTGCCGCGAGCGTGGCAAATCTCGATGGCGCCGATTTCACCGGCGCGACGACTGCGGCCGGGCGCCGGCGTTCGCCGCGCAGCCCGCGCAGCCGGAGCCCGCGGCTTTGGCGATCCGCGGCTTCAACGACCGCTCGCGGAATCCGGCGAGCGCCGCGAAACCCGCGGCCTTGTTGTCGAGCGCGACCAGCGCCTGCAACCGGCGCCGCGCCGGCATCAGCTTCCAGGTGCTGAACGCCGCGGCGAAGACCACGAGCAAGGCGACGATGGCTTCCTGCATCCGCGTGTCCTCAGGTCAACGCGCCGACGACGCGGTAGGTGACGAACGCGCCGACGTACGCCAGCGCGAACAGGTACCCCGCCATGATCAGCGGGTACTTCCACGAATTCGTCTCGCGCTTCACGACCGCGAGGGTAGACAGGCATTGCGGCGCGAACACGTACCACACCAGCAGCGAGCAGGCCGTGGCCAGGCTCCACGACCCGGCGATGACCGGCTCGAGCGCGCCCGCGACGTCGTCACCGGCGGCGGACATCGCGTACACCGTGCCGAGCGCGGCGACCGCGACCTCGCGTGCCGCGAGACCGGGCACCAGCGCGATCGAGATCTGCCAGTTGAAGCCGATCGGCGCGAACACGTATTCCAGCAGCGCGCCCAACTTGCCGGCGAAGCTGTACTGGATCGGCGGCCCTGCCGCGCCCGGCGGCGGCGCCGGATAACTCGACAGGAACCACAACACGATCATCAGCGCGAGGATGATGCCGCCGACGCGCGACAGGAAGATCTTCACGCGCTCCCACAGGCCGAGCAGCAGGTTGCCGGCGTGCGGCCATTGATAGTCCGGCAGCTCGAGCATCAGCGGCGAATAGCGCCGCGCGCCGGCGAACCACTTCATGACGTACGCCACCGCCAGCGCCGAGAGGATGCCGGCCGCGTACAGCGCGAACAGCACGAGGCCCTGCAGGTTGAACGGCCCGACGGCGCGCTGCGGGATCAGCGCCGAGATCAGCAGCGCGTACACGGGCAGCCGCGCCGAGCAGGTCATCAGCGGCGCGATCATGATCGTGGTCAGGCGGTCCTTCCAGCTCGGGATCGTGCGCGTGGCCATGATCCCGGGGATCGCGCAGGCGAAGCTCGACAGCAGCGGGATGAACGCGCGGCCCGAGAGGCCGACGCCGCCCATCATGCGGTCGAGTAGATAGGCCGCGCGCGGCAGGTAGCCGGAGTCCTCGAGCGCGAGGATGAACAGGAACAGGATGAGGATCTGCGGCAGGAACACGAGCACGTTGCCGGCGCCGCCGATCACGCCGTCGACCAGCAGGCTGGTCAGCGGGCCCGCGGCCATGTGCGCGGTGACCCAGCCACCGAGCGACGCCATCGCGCCCTTGATCAGGTCCATCGGGGCCACGGCCCAGGCGAACACCGACTGGAACATCACGAACAACACGGCGCCCAGCACCAGCAGTCCCCACACCGGGTGAAGCAGCAGCCGGTCGATGCGCTGGAACCACGGGTTCTCGCGAGGCGGACTGTAGCCGGCGATGTCGAGCAGCCCGCGCAGGTCGCCCTGCATCTGCTCCGCATCCTCCGCGGTGATCGGCCCGGCGAGCGCGGCCTGCACCGAGCGCTGCGGCCAGCGCGCGGGCTCGATGGCCGCGATCAGCGCGTCGGCGCCGCCGCGTTTCACCGCGATCGTCGGGATCACCGGCACGCCGAGCTCGGCGGCGAGCTTGTCGGCGTCGATGCGCACCCCGCGACGCTTCGCGACGTCCATGCGGTTCAGCGCGACCACCATCGGCAGCCCGAGCCGCTTCACCTCGAGCACGAGGCGCAGGCCGATCGGCAGATGCACGGAGTCGACGACGCAGATGACGAGACCCGGCGTCGGCGCGTCGGCGACGCGGCCGGCGAGCACGTCGCGCGTGATCGCCTCGTCGAGCGTGGTCGGCGTGAGGCTGTACGTGCCGGGCAGGTCGAGCACCTTCATCGCGCGGCCGTCCGCGGCGGCGCGTTCGCCTTCGCGTTTCTCGACCGTGACGCCCGGGTAGTTAGCCACCTTCTGGCGGCTGCCGGTCAGGCGGTTGAACAGCGCGGTCTTGCCGCAGTTCGGCACGCCGACCAGCGCGAGTCTCAGCTCCGGGGCGGAAACCTGGGCGTCCATGGTTTCAGGCTGCCGCGCGGGTTCCGGCGCGCTCGACGCGCACCGCCGCAGCCTCGACCCGGCGCAGCGCGAACGTGGACCCGCCGATGCGCACCGCGAGCGGATCGCCGAACCACATGCGCGCGACGACCTCGCAATGCGCACCCGGCACGAAGCCGAGGTCGCGCAGGCGCGCGACCAGCGTCTCGCGGCCCTCGTCGTCGACGCCGAGCGCCGACGCGTCGCCGAGCCCGGTGACCACGGCGGTGTCGCCGTCGCGCAGGTCGGAGAGGGATAGGGAGAGGGGGTCGGACATGAGGCTGGGGAGTATGGGATTCAGGGGGTTGGAAGTAAATGCGAGGGGTTCGCATTTACAAAGTTCGACGCTTCTACACATTTCTATAGATTGACGCGGCGTCAGAGTCCGGCCTAGGCTCCCCGCCCATGAGCTATATCGCCGAACGAAGACTCGAAGAGAAAGAACGCCGCCGTGCCGAGATCGTGGATGCCGCCGAAGCCGCGGGCCGCGATGTCGGGCTCGACGCGCTCACCATGGACGACGTCGCCCGCCGCGCCCGCCTCTCGCGCGCGCTGCTGTACGTCTATTTCCAGGACCGCTCCGACCTGATGTTCGGGCTCGCCGAACGCGCCATGGGCATGTTGCTCGCGCGGTTCGTCGAAGCCTCCGAACGGAACCGGACGGGCCTCGAACAGGTGACCGCGATGGGCCGCGCCTACGTGGCGTTTTCGCAGGAATTCCCCGTGCTTTTCGACGCGCTCGCGCGCTGCGAGCTCCAGTCGTCCGAACCCACGCAAGGCTCGCCGTCCGAGCAGGCCTGTGCGCTCGGCGGCGACCGCCTGCAGCAGCGCCTGGTCGCGTCGATCGAGACCGGCGTGCGCGACGGCAGCATCCGCGGCGACATCACGTCGCCGATGCTGATGAGCGTCACGCTGTGGGGGTTCATGCACGGAATCATCCAGCTGACCACGACGAAGGCGCACTCGCTCGCGCACCACGGCGTGGCCGGCAAGGACCTCATCGATCATGCGATCTCGATGATCACGAGGGATTTGAAAGCCTGATTGTCGATTGCCCAGGGAAGGCCGGCTTTGCGCCGTGAATTAGACATGCGTCCAGCGACTCGACATCTGAGAGCCTCGTTCTTCGTCGCCTGCTGGGTTGGTGCTGCCGCACCAGCCCCGGCCCAGCAGGTGGCGGAACCCGGCCGCCCGCTGGCCGCGGTCATCGACGAATACGTGCGCGAAGGCCTGAAGTCGAACCTCTCGCTGCGCGCGCAGTCGCTCGAAGTGGAGCGGTCGGCGGCGGCTCTCGACGCCGCGCGTGCGCGCTACTTTCCCGAAGCCGGTTTCGCCGCGCGTTATTCGCGCTCCGAGGGCGGTCGCACGATCGACCTGCCGCTCGGCGACGCACTGAACCCCGCCTATCAGACTCTGAACGACCTGCTCGTGCAGCAAGGACAGGCACCGCAGTTCCCCGTCGTGCAGAACGAGACGATCGCGTTCCTCCGCCCGCACGAGCAGGACACGAAGATCACGCTGCGCCTGCCGCTGATCGCGCCGGCCATTCCCGCGGCCGTGCGCGCGCAACGCGAGCTGCTGGGCGCCAGCGAATATTCGCGCCAGGCGCTCGGCCGCCGGCTCAAGCGCGACATCACGGTCGGCTATCTCGACTGGCTGGCCGCGATGCGCACGCAGGGCATCGTCGACGCCTCGCTGACGCTGCTGAACGAAAACCTGCGCGTGAACGACTCGCTGTTCCGCAACGGCAAGATCACGCAGGACCAGGTGCTGCGCGCACGCGCCGAACTGCTGGCCGTCACCCAGCAATCGCGCGAAGCGGTGAACGGCGCCTCGCAGGCGCGCAGCTATCTCAATTTTCTCCTGAACCGGCCGCTCGACACCGCACTCGAGGACGCGCAGGTGACGTCCGCCATTGCCGTCGGCACGCACCAGCTCGAAGAGCTGCGACGCGCGGCGCTCGACAATCGTCCCGAGCTCGTCGAGCTGCAGCACCTGTCGCGTGCCAGCCAGGCGCAGACGCGGCTCGCGAAGTCCGAGCTGTGGCCGACGCTGTCGCTGGGCGCGGATGGCGGCATCCAGGGCGAAGACTATGAATTCGGCCGCGGCAGCAACTACGCCACGGTCTCGCTGCTGCTGAACTGGACGTTCTTCGACGGCGGCGCGCGCCGCGCGGCCGTGCGCCAGGCCAACGCGTCGGCGCGCAAGACCGCGACGCAGCTCGACGAACTGACGCAGCAGGTGCAGCTCGAAGTCCAGCAATCGCTCGACCGGCTGAACACCAGCGCCGATTCGCTGGCCACCGCCGAGGCGCGCGCCGACGCCGCACGCGCCGCGTTCCGCATCGCCAGCCGCAAGCGCGACGAAGGCGCGATCAGCCAGGTCGAATTCATCGATGCCCGCTCGAGCCTCACCGGCGCCGAGCTCAATCTCAATGTCACGCGTTTCGCCATGCTCGCGCGCCAGGCCGAGCTCGACTACGCCACCGCCGCGGGAAAGCTCCCGCTGGATCTGCCATGAAGGCCCACTCGTCATGAAGAAGAACACCCGGTCAGGATCGTTGTCGGGCGCGCTGATCGTCGCGCTCGTGTTCATCGCCGCGCTGCTGGTCGGCGGCTGCGGCAGCAAGGACGCGCCGGAGCCGGTGAAGCCGACGCCGGTGCGCATCGAACACGCGAGCACCGGGCCCGCGGTGCCGCCGATCGACACCAACGGCATCGTCGTCACGAAGGACGAGATGCGGCTGTCGTTCAAGATGGGCGGCGTCATCCGCAAGATCTCCGTGCAGGAAGGCGACGTGGTGAAGGCCGGCCAGCGCCTCGCCGCGATCGAGCTCACCGAGGTCGAGGCGCAGGTCGAACAGGCGCGCCAGCTCGCGGAGAAGGCGGCGCGCGATCTGAAGCGCGGCGAGAACCTCTACGCGGACCAGGTCATCAGCCTCGAGCAGCTGCAGGATCTGCGCACCCAGGCCGCGCTGGCCGACGCGCAGTTCAAGTCGGCGCGCTTCAACCAGGGTTATTCGGTGATCACGGCGCCGCGCGACGGCATCGTGCTGCGCAAGCTCGTCGAGGAGCGCGAGCTCGTGGGTCCCGGCACGCCGGTGCTGGTGTTCGGCGAGAGCGATCGCGGTTTCGTCGTGCGCGCGGCGCTGGCGGACCGCGAGATCGTCAACGTGAAGCTGGGTGACAAGGGCGAGATCCGCATGGACGCGTTCCCGGGCCAGGCGATGACCGGCAAGGTCGTCGAGGTCGCGAGCGCCGCGGATCCGAAGTCCGGCATGTTCCCGATCGAGGTGCAGTTCGAGTCGCCGCCGCCGCGCCTGGTCAGCGGCCTCGTGGCGCGGCTGCGGCTCGCGCCGGTCACCACCGCGGCGCCGCTGACGTACGTGCCGATGGCGGCGCTGGTCGAGGGCAATGGCGATCGCGCCAGCGTGTTCGTCATCGAGGGTGGAAAGGCCCAGCGTCGCGACGTGCGCGTCGCGTTCATCACCGCGGACAGCATCGCGCTGGAGAGCGGCATCCGCACCGGCGAGACGGTGATCACCGACGGCGCGCTGTTCCTCGAGAACGGCGAGGCCGTCGAGGTCGTGCCGGCCGCGCAGCAGGCCGAGGCCGCACCACCGGCCGGACCCGCGCCGGCGGCCCGCGCGGAAAGTTAGTCGGCCCCGGTCACCGACATGACACTGCTCGAATTCCCGATCCGCCGCTACCAGTTCACGCTGGTCGCGTTCCTCTGCCTCATCGCGCTCGGCTGGTATGCGTTCACGAAGGTGCCGCGCGAGGAGGATCCGTATTTCAAGATCCCGGGCTACACGATCGCGGCCATCTACCCGGGCGCGGACCCGAAGGATCTCGAACGGCTGATCGCGAAACCCATCGAGGACCGCATCGCCGCGCTCGACGACGTCATGAAGATCGAGACGTCGATCCGCGACGGCGTCTCCTTCATCGCGGTCGAGTTCGAAACCTTCGTCGACGCGGACAAGAAGTTCGACGAAGTGACGCGCGAGGTGAACTCGCTGCGGCCGGATTTCCCGGCCGAGACGCAGATCATCATCCGCCGCTTCTCGCCGGGCCTCGTGAACACGATGCAGATCGCGCTGGTGTCCGAGGACGCGCCGTACCGCGAGCTCGAGGACTACGCGCGCGAGCTCAAGGACCGGCTGAAGACGGTGGACGGCGTGCGCACGGCGGAGAGCTGGGCGTATCCCTCGCGCGAGCTGCGCGTCGCGCTCGATCTCAAGCGCATGTCCGAGCTCAATCTCTCGCCGGCGCAGGTCATCGGCGCGGTGCAGAGCGAGAACGCGAACATCCCGGCCGGTTTCATCGATCTCGGGCCGCGCAGCTTCTCGCTGAAGACGTCCGGTAGTTATACGTCGCTGGACCAGGTGCGCGACACGGTCATCGCCTCGGTCGAAGGCCGCATCGTGCGCATCCGCGACGTCGCCGACGTCTCCTGGAACACCGCCGCGTACAACTACACCGGCCGCTTCAACGGCAAGCGCGCCGTGTTCGTCACCGCGAACCAGAAGGACGGCTACAACATCCTCGACGTGCGCGAACGCGTCGCGGCCGAGGCGCAGCACTACGCGGCCGGCCTGCCGAAGCGCGTCAGCCTGCAGGTGGGCTTCGACCAGTCCGACAACGTCCGCCACCGGCTGAACCGCCTGTACGGCGACTTCGGCATCGCGATCGCGCTGGTGTTGCTGACGCTGCTGCCGCTCGGCTGGCGCGCGGCCAGCATCGTGATGATCTCGATCCCGCTGTCGCTGGCGTTCGGCCTCGCGTGTCTCTACTTCCTCGACTACTCGCTGAACCAGCTGTCCATCGCCGGCTTCGTCGTCGCTCTGGGCCTGCTGGTCGACGACTCCATCGTGGTCGTCGAGAACATCGCGCGACATCTGCGCATGGGCAAGTCGCGCGTGCAGGCCGCACTCGACGGCACGAAGCAGATCTTCGTCGCGATCCTCGGCTGCACGGCGACGCTGATCTTCGCATTCCTGCCGTTGCTCGCATTGCCCGGCACGCCGGGCAAGTTCATCCGCGTGCTGCCGATGGCCGTGGTGACGACGATCATCGGTTCGCTGCTGCTGGCGCTGTTCATCATCCCCTTTCTCACCAGCCGCGTGCTGAAGGAGGAGACGCAGAGCCACGAGAACGCGTTCCTGAAGCGCGTGATGGGCGTGATCCACAACTACTACCGCCCCGCGCTGCACTGGTGCCTGGCGCGTCCGAAGCTCACCGTGGTCGCGGCACTCGGCGGCGCGCTGCTGCTGTCGGCGGCGCTGGTGCCGGTGATCGGCTCGAGCCTGTTCCCCAAGGCGGACACGCCGCAGTTCCTGATCCAGGTGGAGTCGCCGAACGGCACCTCGCTCAGCGAGACCGACCGCGCACTGACGTTCGTCGAAGACGAGCTGCGGCGCATGCCCGAGGTAAATAGCTGGTTCTCGAACCTCGGCCATGGCAACCCGCAGATCTACTACAACCACATCCAGCGCAACGACGCCGCCAATTACGCCGAAGTGTTCGTGCAGCTGAAGGAATACGACACGAACGAGACGCCGGAGAAGCTGGGTGCGCTGCGCACGCGGCTGGCCCAGTACCCGGGCGCACATATATATGTGCACGAATTCGCCAACGGCCCGCCGATCTCGGCGCCGATCTCGGTGCGCGTCGTCGGCACCGATCTCAACGTCATCGAGTCGCTGAGCCACAAGGTCGAGGAGATGGTGAAGGCGACGCCGGGCACGCGCGACGTGAAGAACCCGCTGAACGTCTCGCGCACGAACCTCAAGTTGAAGATCGATTCGCGCAAGGCGCAGCAGCTGGGCGTGCAGACGGCGGAGCTCGATCGCGCGGTGCGGTTGTCGGTCGCCGGCATCCCGGTGGGCACGTTCAAGGAGACGACGGGAGAGCAGTACCCGATCGTCGTGCGCACGCCGATCACGCAGCAGGCGGAGTTCGCCGCGCTCGAGGAAGTGCGCGTGCCGTCGCTGGGCGGGTCGACGCTGCCGCTGTCGCAGCTCGCATCGCTCGAGTTCGAGAAGGCGCCGACGCTGATCCAGCGCTTCAACCGCGAGCGCGCGATGACCATCGACGCTGACGCGCGAGAGGGTTACAACGTCGCCGCGTTGACGAAGACGATCACCGCGAAGCTGGACGCGATGCAGTGGCCGCGCGGTTATCACTACTCGCTGGGTGGCGAGAAGGAAGCGTCGGAGAAGGCGTTCGGCGGCATCGGCATCGCCATCATCGTGGCGATCTTCGGCATCTTCGCGATCCTCGTGCTCGAGTTCGGCAACTTCAAATCGACGCTGATCGTGCTGACGGTGGTGCCGCTGGGCGTGTTCGGCGGCCTGGTCATGCTGCTGCTGTCGGGCAACGACCTGTCGTTCGTCGCCTCGATCGGCTTCGTCGCGCTGGTGGGCATCGAGATCAAGAACTCGATCCTGCTGGTGGACTTCACCAACCAGTTGCGCGAACAGGGCGTGCCGCTCGACGAGGCCATCGAGCAGGCCGGCGAGATCCGCTTCCTGCCCATCCTGCTGACGTCGGCGACCGCCATCGGCGGATTGCTGCCGCTGGCGATGCAGAACATCGGGCTGTATTCGCCGATGTCGTGGGTGATCATCGGCGGCCTGATCACGTCGACCCTGCTCGCACGCCTGGTGACGCCGGTGATGTACAAGCTGATCCCGCCGGAGATTTCGCCGGCCGCCCATTCAAACGAGACCCTGACTGGTGGCACACTCGCCGCTCCCGCGGGTGCGCAGCCCGCGCCCGCCCGGCGACTGGAGAGCTAGTTAGGTGAAAGCGGTATTCCTGGATTTCGGCACCGTCAGCCACGACGATCTCGACACCGCGAACCTCGAACGCGTATTGCCCGGCATCGAGCTGTTCCAGACCTCGACCGAGGCGCAGATCGACGAGCGCATCGCCGGCTGCGAATTCATCCTGACGAACAAGCAGCAGATCACGCGCGCGCGCATGCAGGCCGTGCCGGGGCTCAAGTTCATCGGGCTGACGGCGACCGGCACAAACAACGTCGATCTCGAGGCCGCGAAGGAGCTCGGGATCGCGGTGTGCAACATCACCAACTACTGCACGGTGTCCGTGGTCCAGCACGTGCTCGGCTCGATCCTCGCGCTGACGCACCGGCTGCGCGAATACCACGACGCGGCGGTCGACGGCACCTGGGCGGGTTGCGAGCAGTTCTCCGTGCCGGGGTCGCCGATCCGCGAGTTGAGCGGCAAGGTGCTCGGCATCGTCGGGCACGGCACGCTGGGCCGCGCGGTGGCGAAGGCGTGCCGCGATGCGCTGGGCATGCGCGTGCTGGTGGCCGAACGGCCGGGCACGCCGCCGGGTCGCGAGCCGGATTCGATGACGTCGATCGGGCCCGTGCGCGCGACGCTCGACGAGGTGCTGCGCAGCGCCGACGTGTTGTCGCTGCATTGCCCGCTGACGCCGGCGACGCGCGGGATGATCGGGCGGCACGAGCTGGCGATGATGAAACCCGATGCCCTGCTCATCAACACCGCGCGCGGCGCGCTGGTGGATCTGCCGGCGCTGGTCGACGCGCTGAAGGGCGGCGATCTCGGTGGAGCGGCGATCGACGTGTTGCCGGAGGAGCCGCCAGTGAATGGCAGCCCGCTGTTCGAGCCCGGGATCCCGAATCTCATCGTGACGCCGCACATCGCCTGGGCGGCGTTCGAGGCGCGGCAGCGTGGCGTGGACGAACTGGCGCTGAACGTCGAGGATTTCCTGCAGGGCGGACGGCGCGGCCGCGTCGTCTGACCCGGCCTTCCGGCCGGCCGCCCGACTAACTACCCGGGCCGCTCGACACGTCGAACGCGCCCCACAACGCCGGGTCGGCCCACTGGCGGCGCGCGTCGCGCATGGCACGCGACAACGCCGCGACGGTGGACAGGCGCTCGCGCACGATCCCCGTGTAGAGGTCGCGCATCAGCTGCGCGCCGGCCGCATCCATGACGGGCCACAGCGACGCCACGACACTGTCCGCGCCGGCGGCGTGCGCCGCATAGCGCAGGCCGAGCAATCCTTCGCCGGCGGAGGTCTGCCCCAGCGCGGTGTCGCAGCCGCTCAGCACCACCAGCTCCGCGTTCAGTCGCTCGCTCAGCAGGTCGCCCGCGAACAGCTCGCCGACGCGCGGCTGGCCGTCCGCGCCGACGGTGCTGAGGATCAGCGCCGACAGTTGCGGCGCCTCCGTGTCGGCGACCGCGTGCGCCGCGAAGTGGATGATCCGGTACTTGCCGAGGCCGCGATTGAGCACGTTGACGCGGCTGGCGTCGAAGCCGGACAGCAGTTCGACGGAGTCCGCGCCGAGCAACCGCGCGATGTCCGCGGCCTCTCGCCCCGAGGCGGAGAGGCGTTTCCAGGAATGCGCACCGCGCAGCGTGCGGTCGGCGACGGTCGGAGACTCCACGAAGGCGGGACCGGTGCGGCGGTCCGCGAAACGCGAATCCTGCCGGCTGTAGACCGGGTCGGCGACGACCAGCGCCGGACCGGCGACGGTCGCGCGCGCCGGCGGGCCGCTCAGGGCGCGCAGCATCGGGGACACGGCGACGTCGTGCGTGTCGATCAGGAAGCGCGGCGCCGCGTCGGTGCCCGAGGCCAGCGCGGCGAACGGCACGGTGTGCAGCGCGCCGTCGGGGATGAAATACAGGGTACGCGCGTGGGCGAGGTCGCGTTGCAGCGGCGCGAGGATCAGCGCGTTCAGCGCCCGCGCGCGCTGCAGCCGTTCCGGCAACGCGACCTGTGTCCACGCGCTGGACGCCGCGTGCAACGCGCGCGCGGCGGAATCGATCGCGGGCGTCGGGCCGAGATCGAAGAACCGCACGCGGTGTCGCGTGATGACCCACGCGAACGTGCGTTCCTCGCCCAGCCAGTATTCGATGGCCGCCGAGTCGGCCGGCATCTCGCGGCGGTCACCGCGCAACGTGCGTTGCAGGTCCGCGGTGTCGACGCGTGGCAGCGCGCCATCGCCGCCGGCCAGGTCGATGTCGCGCGTCAGCGTCGAGATGTCCTCGCGAACCAGCCGCAGGCGCGGATCGTCGGCGGCGACGCGGTCGGCCAGCGCCTCGATCTGCGCGCGCCGCTCCGCGAGTTTCTCGAACAGCTCGCGGCGGCGCGTATCGGCGCGCGCCGAAGCCGGCGGCAGGCGGCGGCGGAAATCATCGAGCGCGCGGTTGCGCGATGCCTCGGCGATCGCGAGCGCGGCTTCGGGGTCGGGCGCGCCGCGACCGCACGGCGTGCTGCCCGCGAGCACGCCGATGGAGAAATCGAAGGCCGGGCGCAGCGGCCGCCACAGCGACGCGCGCAGTGCCGGATTGTTGCTCGAGATGCGGATGGCTTCCGCGCGGCGCATCGCCTGCCCGGAGAACTCGAGCGCGGTGGCGCGGTCGCCGCGCGCACAGGCGATGCGCGCCTGGAGCATCAGGCCGCCGAACTCGCCCTGCAGCAGCTGCTGCGCCGCGAAGTAGTTGGTCGATGACTGCGCATCCCGCGCGGCCGCCTCGAGCCGCCCCTGCGCGAGCGAGACACGCGCCGCGACGGCCTCGGCGCCGGCGCGCACGATCGGGTCGTCCGAACCGGTGCCGAGCAGTTCGGCGAGCAGCGTCTCCGCCGCGGCGTAGTCGCCGAGATCGGCCTGGTCGCGGGCGATCTCGAGGCGGATGCGCGCCGCCTGCAGCGGGCTCTGGACGCCGACGCCCAGCGCCTCCTGGTGCCGCGCGAGCGCTTCGCGCAGGCGGCCGGCATCGCGCGCGACGTCGGCCAGCGCGCGCAGCGTCGCACTCTGCGCCGCCGTGTCCGGCTCGGCCCGCCGCAGCGCGAGCGCGCGTTCCAGGTAGTTGGTCGCCTCGCGGAGGTTGCCCACCGCCTGATACGTGACACCGAGCCCGTGCAGCGCCCGACTCTCGTTGTCCCGGCTCTGCATGCGTCGCGCGAGGTCCAGCGCCTGGGAGTAGTGCCCGAGCGCGGCGTCGTGTTTGCCGAGGCGGTACTCGGTGAACGCGACGTTGGCGACGATGGCCTGGTAGATCTCCACTTCCTCTTCCGGGTCCGCGGCCTGCAGTGCCGCCGAGTAGTTCGCCAGCGCCTCGTTGAAGCGGCCGATCTCGAACTGCGCATTCGCGATGTTCTGCCGCAGTTGCACCTTGCGCGCCGGCTCGTCGAGCGACGCGAACGCCTCGAGCGCCCGCTGGTAGTCGGCGATGCTCTCGGGATACCGGTCGGCGCGGCCGTGGGCGAAACCGGCCCAGGTCAACGCGAAGGCGGCGTCGTAGGCTTCCCCGCGCCGGCGATGGCTGTCCGAGACCGCGATGAAGGTGTCGTGCGCGACTTCGAGCTGGCGCTCCTGTTCGGCACGGCCGGTGGCGCGGCGGGCCAGGTAGATCTGCGTGCGGGCCCAGAAGAACCGCGCGCGGTCGCGGCCATAGTCGTGGCCGAGCGCCGTGAAACGCTGCTCCGCATCGAGCGCGGACGCGGCCGCCTCGTCCCACGCGCCGACGCCGATGATCTCCGCCGCCGCCTGCGTGAGCCGCGCCTGCGCGGCGAGCAGTCCGCCGAGTGGACGCGCGGCGTCGGCCGCGCGCGCGTAGCCGGCGACGGCCGCTGCGTAAGCGCGATCGACGCTGCCCGGCTCGCCGGGAATCTTGGCTTCGCTGAGCAGCTCGCCGCGCGAGAAGTCGGCATCGGCGGCGGCTGCCTTTTCCCAGTAGTCGATGCAACGCCGGTCTTCGTCGTGCGCCAGCGCAAAGGCGCGCACGGCGGCGCGCCCCGGCGTGCGCTCCTGCCCGATGACTGCGAGCGTGACGGCGCGTCTCGCGCCCGGCGCGATCAGCAGGCGCTGCGGCGCCCAGCGCCGCAGTGCATCGTCCGCGAGACGCGGCGGGCCGCCGTCCACCAGCTCGACGCGCAGGTTGTTGCCGGACTCGGAGACTTCGACGAGCACTCGCGCGCCGGCCGGGATGGACAGCACGCGCTCGACGCGGCTCGCGCGATCGACCGCGAACTCCAGCGTCGCCAGCGTTTTGCCGCGCGGCACGCAGGGCTCGGCGCCGAGCAGCGGCAGCGAGGCCGTGAGCAGCAGGACGGGACCGAGGAGGCGGGCGCGGCACATGCGGGCAGGCTGCCTAACCACCGCGGGGGCGTCAACGGGCGGATCTTCGCGGCGGTCTCAATCCAAGCGGGCGGCGGCCCAGTCGAGGACGGCGGCGATGCGCGGCACGGCGAGCGTCTTCGCCTCGGAGAATCGCAACCAGCGGAACTCGTGGTGCTCGGGCGCGCCCAGCCCGGGGTTCACGGGTAGTTCGACGCGGGCGGTTGCCGTGGCCGCGAGATAGTAGCGCGCCACCTTGTTCTTCGAATACGGCGCGGTCTCGGTGAATTCCGTGCCCCAGCGGAAGTCGAGATCGTCGATGCCGGTTTCTTCGCGTACTTCGCGCCGCGCCGTGGCGAGCTGGTCCTCACCCGCCGCCACTTCGCCCTTCGGGCAGTCCCAGTAGTCGTAGACGCGCAGCAGCAGCACGCGCCAGTCATCGTCGACGCGACGCACGACGACCACGCCGGCGGAATGGATTCGCGGACCCATGTCCGGAAGATATCCCGGTTCCGCGATCCACCACGATCGGACGTCATCGCCAAAGAAAAAGGCGCCCGGGATCCGGGCGCCTTTCGATCGACCCCGAGGGAGGGGGTGAGGCCGATCGTCGACCTATGCAGCCAGGTCCGTCGCGGACGTCGTCGCCGGCGGGCTCTGCTCGAACTCGAGCACACCCGCCACCGCGTGGATGGTCGCCGCGATGCGCACCGCGCTCTGGATGGCCTCGCGCGAGACTTCGTGCTGACGCAGCTTCTTCTCGTGCGAGGTCACGCACAGGCCGCAACCGTTCACCGCCGACACGGCCAGCGAGATCAGCTCGAAGTCGAGCTTGTCGATGCCGTGGTTGGCGATGACGTTCATGCGCAGCCGCGCGGGCATGGTCTGGTACTCGTTGTCCTCCACGAGGTGCAGGAAACGGTAATAGATGTTGTTCATGCCCATGATGGCCGCGGCGGCCTTCGAGCCTTCCACTTCGACGTCGGGCAGGTGGGCCTTCGCCAGCGCCTCGATGGCGCGGGCGAAGGCCGTGTTCCGGGCCGCGATGGCGGAGGCCAGCGCGATGGACCAGACCTGCTTCTCGTTCAGGCCCGGCGCACCCGTCGTCGTCAGCACGGAGCCGAGGTTCAACTTGAGGTCGCGCGCGTAGTCGGGGATCGAGTCGCGGATTTGCTCCAGGGTCATCTGGTGTCTCCTAACTAATCAACGTGATCAGGCGGCCTTCAGGGTGTCTTCGCCCTTCTTCCAGTTGCACGGGCAGAGCTCGTCCGTCTGCAGCGCGTCGAGCACGCGCAGCACTTCTTCCGGGTTGCGGCCGACCGAGAGATCGGTGACGTACACGAAGCGGATCACGCCTTCCGGGTCCACGATGTACGTGGCGCGCTGCGCGACGCCCGCGTCCTTGTCGAGGATGCCGAGCTCGGTGGTCAGCTCGCGCTTGATGTCCGAGAGCATCGGGAACGGCAGGTTCTTCAGCTCGTCCTTCGCCGTGCGCCACGCCAGGTGGACGTATTCGTTGTCGGTCGAGACGCCGAGCACCTGCGCGTCGCGCGCCTTGAACTCCTTGTCGATCTTGCCGAACGCCGCGATCTCGGTCGGGCACACGAAGGTGAAGTCCTTCGGCCAGAAGAACACGACGCGCCACTTGCCCTTGTACGTGTCCTGGTCGACGGGCGTGAAAGCCTTGGCGGCATCGTTCGAGACGACGCCGGTGAGCGAATAAGCGGGAAACTTCTGACCGATACCGAGCATGTGAACTCCTGTGTGAAACTGGTTTCGTCGGGGTTGGCGCGCATTCTCAGGGCGAACCCCCATTCCGGCCAATCGATTGATTGGATAAACTCGATAGAGAGCATCTATGGCCGACCTCAAGCTGAAGGATTTGCGGTATCTCGTCGCCGTTGCGGACACGCGCCACTTCGGCCGCGCGGCCGAGCGCACGTTCGTCAGCCAGCCGACGCTGTCGGCGCAGTTGAAGAAGCTCGAGGAATATCTCGGCGTGCAGCTCATAGAACGCGCGCCGAAGCGCGTCGCGCTGACGGCCGCCGGCGAGGAGATCGTCGAGCGCGCGCGCCGCGTGCTCGAGGCCAGCGACGACATCATCGAGCTGGCCCGCGGCCACAGCGATCCGCTCGCCGGCCGCATCAAGGTCGCGCTGCTGCCGACGATCGGGCCCTATCTGTTGCCGAACGTCGCCACCAAGCTGCGCAAGCAGCTGCCGCGTCTCGAGCTGATGCTGTACGAGTACCAGACGGGCCCGATGCTCGAGAAGCTGCACTCGGGCGAGATCGACGTCGGCATCCTGGCGCTGCCCGTGGCGATGGACGGGCTCGATTCGCACGTGTTGTACAAGGAGCCGTTCACCGTCGCGATGCCGGCCGGCCACCGGCTCGCGTCGCGGCCGAGCATCAAGATCGAGGACCTGGGCAACGAAACGCTGCTGCTGCTCGAAGATGGCCACTGCCTGCGCGACCAGGCGCTCGACGTCTGCTCCACCACGCCGATCCACGAGAAGCAGGATTTCCGGGCGACCAGTCTCGAGACGCTGCGGCAGATGGTCGCGGCCGGCGTCGGCATCACGTTGCTGCCGGAGCTCGCGGGCCGGGGCGCCTACGGCAATGCACGCGGCGTCACCATCCGCCCGTTCGCGAAGCCGGTGCCGACGCGCACGATCGGCGCGATCTGGCGCAAGACCAGCGCGCGGCGCGACGCCATCCTGTCGCTGGCGAAGCAGATCGAGGCGAACGCGTTGTGAACGCCGCGCTGCGCGACCTGCCGGCGAAGATCGCGCCGGAGCCCGTTTCGATCCGTTGCGCGGACGGGCGCGAGCTCGCGGGACACTGGTTCGCGGCGCCACGGCGCCGGGCCACGCTCGTCATCAGCGCCGGCACGGGGTTTCCGCAGACGTTCTATTTCAAGCTGGCCACGTATGCCGCCGCGCGCGGCTACGACGCGCTGGTGTACGACTACCGCGGCATGGGCTGGTCGGCACCGGCGGACCTCGCCACCGAGACCGCGAAGATGAGCGACTGGGGCCTGCTCGACATGCGTGCCGCCCTGTCTACCGCGGCCGGACGCGCGGGCGACGCGCCGCTCGCGACGCTGGGACACAGCATCGGCGGCCAGCTGGTCGGGCTGCTGACGAACCACGCGCTGGCGCGCGCGCACGTGCAGATCGCCACGTCCGTCGGTTACTGGCGCTGGGAGCACGCGCCGTTCCGATATCTCGCCTGGTGGTTCTGGCGCGTGCACGGTCCGCTGATGCTGAAGCTGAAGGGCTACGTGCCCACCGGCGGCGGCTGGAGCGGCCTGCCGCTGCCGCGCGGCGTGTACGAGGAGTGGAAACGCTGGTGCCTGCGCCCGGAGCACTTCGGCCCCGACCTGCGCACCTATCTATCCGACAACGTGTTCGCGACGCTGCGCGCGCCGGTGTTGTCCGTGGCGTTCGAGGACGACCCGATCGCCACGCGGCGCACGGTGGAGGCGTTGCGCCCGTTCTTTCCGAACGTGGCCTTCGACGTCCGCTGGTATTCGCCGCGCGAGGCCGGCGGAAAAATCGGGCACGGCGGTTTCTTCGCGTCGCGTTTCCAGGAGTCGCTGTGGCGGCCGACGTTCGACTGGCTCGATGCGAAACTGGGGCTGGCGGCATGACGGGCGTTTTCGCATGACTGGCGTTTTCGCATGACAGAACCGGGCGCCCTCTCCGACCACATCACGCCGTACGACCGCCTGGCGTTGCCCGAGCCGATGCTGATCGGCCTGCTGGCCGCGCCGACGCCGAACGAAGGGCTGGTCGAATACTTCGGCGCCGCGCTGCACGCGCAGTTGGTCACGCTGGCGCGCGCCGCGCTCGCCAACCCGCCCGGCCCCGCCGCGCGCCGCGTGTACGTGCTGCCCGGCATCATGGGTTCGCAGCTCGGGCTCGTGCGCGGCGGCGGCAGACCCAACGACATCCTCTGGCTCGACCCCATCGACATCCAGGTCGGGCGCATCACCGAACTGCGCTTCGACGATCGCTCGCGCGTCGTCGCGCTGGGCGCGATGAACTACTCGTATCTCAAGCTCACGCTGAGCCTGCGCGTCGCCGGCTACGACGCGGTGCTGCTCGACTACGACTGGCGGCAATCGCTCGCGACGCTGGGCCGGCGCCTGGCCGAGCGTCTCGATGCCGACGATCTGCGCGACGTCGCCATCGTCGGGCACAGCATGGGCGGCCTGGTCGCGCGCGCGGCACTCACGCATGCCGCCGGCGAGCGCGTGGGCCGCGTCGTGTTGTTGGGCACGCCGAACTCCGGCTCGATGGCCGCCGTGCAGGCGCTGCGCGGCACGTATTCGGTGGTCCGCAAGATCGCGCAGCTCGATCTGCGCCACGACGCGGAATTCCTGGCGCGCGAGGTCTTTTCGACTTTCCCGGGCCTGCACGAGCTGCTGCCCTACGGTCCGGGCGCCGGCGATCTCGATCTCTTCGACGACGGCGCCTGGCCGCGCGACGGCTTCAGTCCGCGCACCGCGATGCTGCGCGCCAGCGCACAGCTCGCCGACCGGCTCGGCCGCGCGGATTCGCGCTTCGACGTCGTCGTCGGCTGCAACCGCCTCACCGCCACCGGCGTGTCACTGCCCGGCGGCGAGCTCGAATACGCCTACGGACAGCAAGGCGACGGCACGGTGCCGATGGCGCTGGCGTGCCTCGACGGCGCGCGCAACAGCTACATCGACTGCGGCCACAGCGAGATGCCGCTCGACGAACGCGTGATCGGCGGCACGCTCGAACTGCTGGCGACCGGGGCGACGGCGAAGTTCGCGGCGGATGCGCCGCGCATCGACGGTCCCGTCGCACGCGTGCGCGACGACGCGTTGCGCGCGCTGCATCCGGGCAAGGTGGACTGGCCGCACATGACGCCGGCGGAACGCCGCCGCTTCCTCGACACGCTGAACGAGCCGCCGGGCGCGGCGCTCACTGCGCGATGACGCGGGGCACGCCCAGCCAGCGGTCGAACCACTCGAGGTTGCTGCGCATGCGGTGCACGAGGTAGCTGGGCACGGAGAGCCCGTGGTTCTGTCCCGGATACACGATCAACCGCGTCGGCACGCCGCGCGTCTTCAGCGTGAGATACATCTGCTGCGCGCCGGCGCAGGGCACGTTGTCGTCGGCGCCGGCGCACTGGAACAGCGTCGGGGCGGTGATGCGCTCGGGATGCAGGAACGGGTACGCGAGCTTCTTCCACGTCTCGAAGTTCTCCCACGGCGTGCCGAGTTCATAGACGTATTCGCGCGCATACATGTCGACGCCCCAGGTCGCCAGCACGTTCGCGACGCCGGCACCGGAGATCGCGGCCTTGATGCGCGCGTCGCTCGCGATCATGTAGTCGGTGAGGATGCCGCCGTAGCTCCAGCCGACGACGCCGATGCGCCGCGGATCCGCGAGATGCGCGTCGACGACGTGCGTGATGCCGGCGCTGATGTCCTGCACGTCGAGGTTGCCCCAGTCGGCGTAGATGGCGCGCGAGAAATCGAAGCCGCGGCCCGACGAGCCGCGCGGGTTCACGGCCAGTACCGCGTAGCCGCCGGCGGCATACAGGCGCGTGACCAGGTCGAACTCGTGGCTGTGCTGGTAGACGGGGCCGCCATGTAGATAGGTGATCAGCGGTGCCGGCCGCGCCGGATCGAAGCCGGCCGGCAGCGTGACGTACCCGTGGATCTCGACGTCGCCGCTGCGGAACGCCACGTCGCGCACTTCGCCGCGCGCGCGGTCGGCGACCCAGTCGTTGTGCCGCGTCAGCTGCCGGTGACCCTCGACGGCGAACAGCTCGGCCGGCGCGTCGACGTCGCTCTCGAGCATCACCAGCCGGCCGTCGGCTGCGACGGCGAAGTCGCTGCCGAAGCGCGGGCCCGACGATAGATAGTCGACGCGGCCGCTGGCGGGATCGATGCGCGCCAGCCAGGTGTCGCGGTCCTGTTCGACCAGCGCGACGACCGAACCGTCCGGCGCGAATTTCGGGTAGTAGAACCAGCGGTCGATGCGCGCCGGGCGCGTGATCGCGCCGCTAGCGAGATCGGCGATGGCGAGCTGCGCGGTCGCGTAATAGATCCACTTGCTCTCGCCGCCTTCGAGCCACGACACGCGGCGCGAATCCGGCGACCACGACGGCCGTGCGCCCCAGTCGGGATCGTTGTCGGGGCCGGGCGAGACGCTGATCCGGCGCGGTTCGCCGCCATCGACGGGCTGCACGAAGACTTCGTAGTTCGTGTCGCGATCCGTATCGCCGCGCTCCTTCGCCGTGTAGGCCAGCGACGCGCCGTCGGGCGACCACGCGGGTTGCCAGTGGTCGCGCTGGCCGTACGTCAGCTGGCGCGCCTTGCCGCTGGCGAGATCGACGATGAACAACTGCCGCGTGCGGTCGTCGAGATATCCCTCGCCGTCGCGCTTGAAGAGGAAACGCTCCGTCTCGATGGGCGGTGGGACGTCGTCGTCCTCGACCGGGCCGACGTGCAGGCCGACTTCGGCGACGACCACGGCGCGCTTGCCGTCCGGCGAGAGATCGAAATCGGCGATGCCGCCGACGACGCTCGTGACCTGGCGCGCACGCCCGCCCTTCAGCACCCAGAGCTGCGTGGTTTCATCGCGGGCGGCATCGCTGAGGAAATAGACGGCCTTGCCGTCGCGCGAATAACGCGGCTGCCATTCGCTCGTATCGGGCGTGCGCAACAGCGGCGTGGCCTTGCCGCCGTTCCACGGCACGGTCCACAGGTCGGTGGTGGCCTGGTCGTCGTCCTTGTCGTTGCGCGAGACGGTATAGGCGATGCGCTCGCCGTCCGGCGAGAACGCGGGCTCGGCCACGGTCGCGAGCCGGTAGAAATCCGCGAGCTCGAACGGCGTCGCGGCGGCCGCCGGACCGCCAGACAGCGTCGCCAGTGCCGCCATTGCCGCATTGGCCGCCGTGAACGGAAAAAACCGCATGAATCGCTCCCTTCTCCGACGCGCGGAATGTTCGCCGCCGTCACCGGCATCGGCAACCGTTTTCTTTTAGACTGCGTCACCCATGGACGCCATCCTCACGATGTTGGCCGATCCCGAAGTCTGGATCGCTTTCTTCACGTTGACCGCGCTCGAGCTCGTGCTCGGCATCGACAACATCATTTTCATCTCGATCCTCGTGGACAAGCTGCCGCCGGCGCAGCGCGAAACCGCGCGGCGCATCGGCCTGTTCCTCGCGATGTTCATGCGCGTCGGACTGCTGCTGGTGTTGTCGTGGATCGTGGGCCTGACGGCGCCGCTGTTCAGCCTGCTCGGCGCGGAGATCTCCGGCCGCGACCTGATCCTGATCGCGGGCGGCGTGTTCCTCGTCTGGAAATCGACGATGGAGATCCACCAGCTCACCGAAGGCGAGGAAGGCCACGCGTCGAGCGCGGTGAAGGCCGGCTTCACGGCGATCATCCTGCAGATCATCCTCATCGACATGGTGTTCTCGCTCGACTCCATCATCACCGCGGTCGGCATGGTCGACTCGGTGGCGGTGATGATCGCGGCGGTGATCGCGTCGGTCGGGCTGATGATGCTGTTCGCGCGCGGCATCGGGAATTTCGTCTCGGCGCACCCGTCGATCAAGATGCTGGCGCTGTCGTTCCTGCTCGTGGTCGGCGTGATGCTCATCGCCGAGGGCTTCGAGCACAAGGTGCCGAAGGGTTACATCTACTTCGCGATGGCGTTCTCGGTGGCCGTGGAGATGCTGAACATCCGCATGCGCCGCAAGCGGGTCGCGGCGCCGCCGGTGCACCTGCACGAACCCTACAAGTGACGCCGTGCCGCTGCTGCGCCTGTTCGTCATGCTCTGGTTCTTCGGCTTCATCGCGCTGACGGTCGCGGCGCTGTCGAACTACCTGTACTCGGACGAGCCCGACCGGCAGAAGCGCTTCTCCGGGCGCATCTCCGCGGCGGTGTTGTGGCCCGTCGCCGTCTGCACCGCGGCCGGCCGCCTGCGCCTGCGTCGCGGTAGCTAGTGCTGCCGACGCTGATCTTCGACTGCGACGGCGTCCTCGTCGACAGCGAATACCTGGCGAGCCGCGTCGAGGCGGAGCTGATCGGCGAGCTCGGCCTCGAGCTCACCGTCGAGGAAGCGCACGCCATGTTCCTCGGCAAGACCGTCGACGGCGTGCTCGATGCGATCGCCGCGCGCACCGGCCAGCGGCCATCCAGCCTGTTCACGTACAACTGGGCGTTCGCCACCGCGCGCGCGTTCCGGCAGGAGCTCCAGCCCGTGCCGTTCGTGCGCACGGCGCTGGAGGAGCTGCGTCGCCGCGGGCATCGGCTCGCGGTGGCGTCGCAGTCGTCGCTGGCGAGGGTGCGGTTCTCGCTCGAGGTCGCGGCGCTCGATGGATTCTTCGGCGATCACGTGTACGTGACGTCGATGGTGCCGCGGCCGAAGCCCGCGCCGGACATCTACCTGCACGCCGCGCAGCGGCTCGGGACGCCGCCGGCGGATTGCGTCGTCATCGAGGATTCGCCGGCCGGCGCGGCGTCGGCCCTGGCCGCGGGATTCCGCGTGATCGGTTATGCGCCGGGCAATCCTGACGTGATGCGCGGCACCGGCGTTTCCGTCATCCACTCGATGGACCAGTTGCTCGGCCGGATCGGCCTCTAGCATCAACGCGTTGGCCGCGGGGCGCGGCGTCCTCCTACATCGCGCTTCGCGATTCGGCGCGTGCACCTTCGCTTACATCTGACCGCCTGCTCGCCGCGTCTGACGGCACGCGGTAGGGGCAAGCCCCACATTCGTGTCACCCAAACAACCTCACGAATACTCAGGGTACCCGCATGGATCGGAAGATTGCGTTGGCGACATTGGCGTCGCTCGGTGTGTTGCTGTCGGCCTGTGGCGGCGGCGGAAGCAGTGGCGGAGACACGCCCGCGGCGCCGCCCCCGCCCTCGGCACCGGTGGAACCGCCGGCCGACACGACGCCGCCGACCGTGCCGTCGGGCGTGACCGCGGTCGCGCAATCGCAGACGGAGATCCTGGTGTCCTGGACCGCGTCCACCGACGCCACCGGCGTCGCCGGATATCGGGTGTTCCGCGATGGCAATACGACGGCGGTCGCCACGCCGACCGGCACCTCGTTCACGGACACGGGCCTGACGGCAAACACCACGTACAGCTACACGGTGGTCGCGGTAGATAGTGCGCCCGCGGCGAACGTCTCGGCCGCATCGGTCGCGGCCAGCGCGACGACGCAGGCGGAGCCGGTGACGCCGCCGCCGCCGAGCGGGCCGGTGAAGATCGCCGTGCAGCGCGTGTTCAGCGGCCTGACGTTCACCGCGGCGCACTCGATGATGCGCGTGCCGCACGACACGTCGCGCTGGGTGGTCGTGCAGCAGGACGGCCACGTGGTCGCGTTCGCCGACACTCCGTCGGTCACGACGACCAGCAACGTCCTCGACATCACCGACCGCGTCGTGTTCCGCAACGTGCACGGCCTGCTCGGCCTCGCGTTCCATCCCAACTACCCGACCGACGGGCGCGCGTGGGCCGCGTACACGCACGAGACCTCGCCCGGCGTCATCGTGCTGCGGATCTCCGAGTTCAGCACGGCCGATGGCGGCGCGACGCTGAACCCGGCGTCGGAGCAGATCGTGTTCGAGATGGCGCAGCCGGGCGGCCACAACAACGGCGGCCACCTGCTGTTCGGTCGCGACGGCATGCTGTACGCCGGTCCCGGCGACGGCGGCAACGACGACAGCAACTCCTCTCAGGCCGGCAACGGTCAGCTGACCAACAACCTGCTGGGCAAGATCCTGCGGCTCGACGTCAGCGGCTCGACGAACGGCCGGCGCTACAAGATCCCGTCCGACAACCCGTTCGCGGCGAACGCGCTGTGCAACGTCGACGGCACCGGCACGAACGATTGCCCCGAGATCTTCGCCTGGGGCTTCCGCAATCCGTGGCGCTGGACGTTCGACCGCGCGAACGGCGATTTGTGGCTCGGTGACGTGGGCTCGCATTCGCGCGAGGAAGTGAACAAGGTCGTGAAGGGCGGCAACTACGGCTGGCGTTGCAAGGAAGGCACGATGGATACGACGCTGATGTGCGGCACGCCGTCGGTGCCGCTGACGCCGCCGGTGGCGGAGTACGCGCATCCGGATGGTCTCGCGGTGACCGGCGGGTTCGTCTATCACGGCACGGCGATCGCGAATCTCGCGGGGCAGTACGTGTTCGGCGACTACAGCTCGGGTTACCTGTGGCACATCCCGACGAATACCGCGCCGACCAAACTGCTGACGCACGCCGATGGCTGGGACTCGGGCCTGAATCCCGCGTCGTTCGCGGAAGACACGAACGGCGAGCTGTTCATCGTCGATGTGCGCAACTCGGGGATCTACAAGCTCGTCCAGGGTCAGTAATGGGGACAGTCCCCGTTTGCTAGGAAACGGGGACTGTCCCCATCAGATCGCGGCGATGATCTTGTCGCGGTGCCTGGCGTCGGGCAGAGCGCCGACGCCGGCGCCGAGGTTGTCGACCAGGTTCTTCACCTTGCCGGTCGCGGGGATCACGCAGGTCACGGCGGGGTTCGCGAGGACGAACTTCAGGAACACCTGCGCCCAGCTCGTCGCGCCGAACTCGGCGGCCCAGGGCGGCAGCGGTTTGCCCTGCACGCGCGAGAAGAGGTTGCCATCCTCGAACGCGCGGTTGATCAGCACGGCGCGCCCTTGTCGGCGCACATGGGCAGCAGGCGTTGCTCGGCCTCGCGCGTGCCGACGGAGTAGTTGAACTGCACGAAGTCGGGCTTCTCGCGCTGGATGATCGACATGAGATCCGGGTACGAGCTCGTCGTGTAGTGCGTCACGCCGATGTACCTGATCTTGCCCTCCGCCTTCCACGCGCGCAGCGTCTTCAGGTGCGCGTCGAGGTCGACGAGGTTGTGCACCTGCATGAGCTCGATGCGCGGATGTTTGAGAAGCGACATCGAGCGTTGCATCTGCTCGATGCCCTTCTGCGCGCCGTGGGCGCCGGAGTTCGGCGTCCACACCTTGGTCGCGATGAAGGCGCGTTGCTGTTCGTCGGCGGTCAGCAGGTCGCCGAGCACGGACTCCGCGGTCGAATACATCGGTGACGTGTCGATCAGCGTCGCGCCGGCGGCGAAGAACGCGCGCAGCACCTCGCGCAGCGGCGCGCGATCGTGCTCGCCGGTCCCGACTTCGAACGGCCCGGAGGTTCCGAGGCCGATGGCCGGGATCGACTCGCCGCTCGACGGGATGCGGCGCGTGAGTAGTTTGCCCGGCGCGGACGCGGGCCCGGTGCCGGCACCGCCCTTCGCCGCGGGCTTCGCGCCGTCCTGCGACAACGATGCGCCGGAGCCGGCCATCGCGGCCACGCCGCTCATCGCGAGAAAATTGCGTCGGTCCATCCGCTGACTCCTCGTGGCGCGACCCGGCGCGCTCAGATCAACGCCGCGTCCACACCCGCTGCGGCGTCGCCGCCGTGGATCACGATCTGCTCCAGCGCCAGCGTGCGCGGCAGCACCTGCAGCGCGTAGAAATACGCCGTCGCCAGCTTGGCCTCGTAGAACTCGCGGTCGCTCGCGCCGCCTTCGAGCTGCCGGGCCGCGATGTCCGCCGCGCGGGTCATCAGCCAGCCGCCGATCGCCAGCGCACACGATTTCAGGAACGGCACGGACACGGCCATCGCGCGATCGGGCGCCGTCGCCAGCACCGCCAGCAACGCATCCGCCGACTTGCGCAGACGCAGCACCGCATCGAGCGCGGCATCGCGCGTCTGCGTCGCCGACGGCGTCTTCGGCGACATCGCCGTCAGCGACGCGCGCATCTCGTCGATGAACAGCCCGAGCGCCGCGCCGCGGTCGCGGCCGAACTTGCGGCCGATGAGGTCGTTCGACTGGATGCCCGTCGTGCCCTCGTAGATGGCCGTGATGCGCGCGTCGCGATACGTCTGCGCCGCGCCCGTCTCCTCGACATAGCCCATGCCGCCGTGCACCTGGATGCCCGTCGACGCGGCTTCGATGCCGTTCTCGGTGCAGAACCCCTTCACGATCGGGATCAGCAGGTCGCCGCGCGACTGGTGCGCCGCGCGCTGCGCTTCGTCCGGATGCGCGCGGCCGAGATCGAGCTCGTGCGCCGCGTACAACGCCAGCGCGCGGCACGCCTCGGTCGTCGACTTCATCTCGAGCAGCATGCGCTTGACGTCGGGGTGGCCGATGATCGGCGCCGGCGACGAGCCGGTGCCCAGCGACGCCGAGCCCGCGACCTTGGCGATCGGCACCGGCGGCTTGCCCTGCACGCGCGTGTGCGCCCAGTCGAGCGCCTGCTGGAATGCGCGCTCGCCCTGCGCGTACCCCTCGAGGCCCACCGACAACCGCGCGGCGTTCATCATGACGAACATGTATTCGAGGCCGCGGTTCGCTTCGCCGACCAGCTGGCCCAGCGCGCCTTCGTTCTCGCCGAACATCATCACGCAGGTCGGGCTCGCGTGGATGCCGAGCTTGTGCTCGATCGACGCGCAGTTCACGTCGTTGCGCGCGCCCGGCATGCCGTTCGTATCGACCCAGAACTTCGGCACGATGAACAGCGAGATGCCGCGCACGCCCGGTGGCGCGCCGTCGATGCGTGCCAGCACCATGTGCACGATGTTCTCGGTGAGATCGTGCTCGCCGTAGGTGATGAAGATCTTCTGGCCGTAGAGCCGGTAGTTCGGACCGGAGGGCACGGCGCGCGTGCGCACCTGCGCGAGGTCGCTGCCGGCCTGGGGCTCGGTCAGGTTCATGGTGCCGGTCCACTGGCCGGAGACCATCTTCGGCAGGTAAGTCTGCTTCTGCCCGGGCGTGCCGAAATGCTGGATCGCCTCGATGGCGCCCTGCGTGAGCATCGGGCAGAGCTTGAACGCCAGGTTCGACGCCGCCCACATCTCCTCGACCGCGGTGCCGAGCGCCGTCGGCACGTTCTGCCCGCCGAACTCCGTCTGCGCGCGCAGCGCCGGCCAGCCGCTGTCGCAGAACTGCTGATAGGCGTCGCGGAAACCGGCCGGCATCGTCACGCCGTTCGCCGACCAGCGGGCGCCGTCGCGATCGCCGCTGCGGCACAGCGGGTCCAGCACGGCCTCGGCGAACTTCGCGGCCTCCTCGAGCACGGCGTTCGCCGTGTCGCCGGAGTAGTCGGCGAATTCCGGGCAGGCCTGCAGCGCCTGGGTGCCAATCAATTCATCCAGTACGAACCGGATGTCCTTTACCGGTGCTCGATACGTCATGGCGGATTCCTGGAGGTTGTCAGTGCGCCAGTGCGGGCACGATGTTCGCGGCGGCGAACTCCACGAAGCTCTTCACGCGCGGATCGTCCTCGAGTCCCGCGGGAAACACGGCGTACAGCGGCGCGGCCGACGGCGCCTGCCAATCGGCCAGCACCTTGCGCATCTTTCCGGTGGCCACGCCCTGGCGGCAGAGGAACTCGGGCAGCAGTCCGATGCCGAGACCCGCGACCGTCGCACTGTGCAGTACCGACGGATCGTCGACCGCCAGCTTCGGCCGCACGCGGACCTCGGCGCGCGCCGACGCCTTCGTCATCTGGAAGCGATACTCGGCGCCCTCGCCGGCCGGCGTCAGCAAGGCGTGGTCGCGCAGTCCTTCCGGACGGTCCGGCGCCGGGTGTTTCTGCAGGTACGCGGGCGTCGCGCACAGCACTGCCGGCGGCGCGCCCAGCAGCCGCGCGCCGAGCGTCGGGTCTTCGTTGGCGCCGGCGCGGATCGCGACGTCCCACTCCGTCTCGGTGGCGGCGTCGAGCACCACGTCGAGCGCGATGTCGGGAAAGCTGTCGAGGAAGCGCGGCACCAGCGGCGCGAGCAGCACGCGGCCGTACGTGGGGTCGGCGATGACGCGCAGCGGACCGGTACGCGTGGTCGAGAACGTCTGCGTGAGCTGCCGTATTTTTTCCATCTCGACGCCGATGGCGCGCGCGTGCGGCAACACCGCCTCGCCGGCAGCGGTGAGGAAGATGCGTCGGGTGGTACGCTTCATCAGCTGCACGCCGATGGATTTCTCGAGGTCGGCGATGGCGCGGCTGATGGCGACTTTCGGGACGCCGTAGGCTCGCGCCGCGGCAGAGAACCCGTTGAGCTCGACGACTCTCGCGAAGACATGGAGTTGGGCGGCGGACCACAATGAAGTCATCGGTGCACCAAACGAAGCGCGAGGTGCGCGCATTGTTTCATCAAAGTATCCAATAAGGAAGAGGCCATGAAGATCTCGATGTACGCGATGAGCCACGACGTGTTCAAGAAGGCGCTCACGCAGCTCCTGCTGATCATGGAAAAAGGCGTCGCGAACGCGAAGGCGCGCAACTTCGATCCGGCCGTCCTGGTGAGCTCGCGGCTCGCGCCGGACATGCTGCCGTTCGTGAAGCAGATCCAGCTGACCAGCGACTTCGCGAAGAACTCCATGGCGCGCCTCGCCGGCGTCGACCCGCCGAAGTTCGAGGACAACGAGACCACGATCGACGAGCTGTTCGCGCGCGTGCGCAAGACGATCGAGTACATCGACAGCGTGTCCGCCGCATCGCTCGAGGGCAGCGAGGACCGCGACATCAAGATCCCGCTGCGCGACCGCACCGTGGAGTTCAAGGGCCTCGCGTTCCTGCAGAACTGGGCGCTGCCGAACTTCTTCTTCCACCACGTGACCGCGTACAACCTGCTGCGGCACAACGGCGTGGACATCGGCAAGAAGGATTACCTCGGGAGCTGATCTTCCTCGCGCCGACTGCGCAAAAGAAAGGGCCGGTCCTCGCGGACCGGCCCTTCTGCTTTTCAGCACCGAGCCTTTCGGCTCAGTCGATCATTCCCAGTACTTGCACTTGCCGAGATCCGCACCGGCCGCGACGATCTTCGCCGCCTGTGCCTTCGGCACCGTGACCTGCACGACGTCGTCGACGCACAGCTCGACCTGGTTCGGGATCGAGATGGAGATGGTCTCCACCGCGCTCGTGTTCACGCCGTCACCGACCGTCGCGCCGAGCGTGTAGCCCGACTTCGACCAGTCGATCTCCTTCGCGAACACTTCGAGCTCGCCGTCCTTGCGCAGCTTGAAGACCTTGCCCGGATCGCCACTGACGATCTTGAAGTTCTTGAACTTCGTGAAGCCGATCTGGTTGATGTCGTCCGGATCGGAGACTTCGATCTCCGCGATGATCTGCTTATAGCCGTCGGTGATGCTGAACGCCTGGCCCGCCGTGATCGCCGGCGCGCTGTCGTTCTCGTTCGTCACCTTGATGGCCACGGAGGCCGCGGCGCTGCGGTTGTAGCCGTCCCACACCGAGACCTGCACCGTGTACGCGGTGGTGGTCTCGAAGTCGAGCGTCGCATCGGCCTTGAGGCTCAGCGTGCCCGTCACCGGATCGATCGCGAACTTGCCGCTCGGATCCGTCAGCTGCCACTGCGAGAACACGGTGCCCGCATCCGGGTCCGTGGCGAGCACGTTGCCGATCGCGGTGCCGCCGGCGGCGGTTTCACTGACGCTGAACTTCTGGCCCGCCGTGACGGTGGCCGGGAGGTTCTGCACGTAGCGGATCAGCCACTGCAACGCCGGGCGTTCACCGCCGTTCGGATACAGCAGCCAGTCACCCTGCGAGTTGCGCCAGTGGAAGCCGCGCACGTAGCCCCAGATCGTGATGCCCTTGACCGACGGATGCTCCCAGAACACCGGGAACACGCGCTGGTAGTTGGCGACCTGCACTTCGTTGTTGATCACGCCGAAGGCCACGCCGTCGAGGTCGAACTCCGAGCCGTAGATCGGCAGCCCGGTCGCGGCGAGGCGATCCAGGTTCGCGCGATGGTTCGGCATCGGCGCCGCTTCCGTCGTGGAGAACGCATGCACCTGGTCGCCGATGCCGTCGATCAGGCCGCGGTCCTTCAGCAGGTTCACGATCTGCAGGTAACGCGTGGTCGCGTTGCCGTCGTTCGTGATGCTGTAGTCGTTGATCAGCAGCTGCGTGTGCGGGAAGTACTGCCGCGCCATCTCGAAGGACTTGATGATCCAGTCCCAGCCGGTGGCGCCGGCGCCGCCCAGCGCATTGATGTACGGCGGCGGTGCGTGCAGCGGCTCGTTGACCACGTCCATCTGGTCGATGTCCGGGTAACGGGCCGCGACGGCCGCGTACCACTCCTGGATCTCCTCGAGCTGCTCGGCGGGCGACAGCGCGTTCAGCCACGCGGGCTGCTGGCTGCCCCACACCATCGTGTGCCACTTGAACTTGAAGCCGCGCGCCTTGGCGAGCGCATACGACTCGTCGGCCTGGGCCCAGTTCATGACGTCACGCGTCGCCTCGACCGTGCCCCATTTGCCGCCGTTCTCCGGCGTGATCTGGTTCCAGTAGTTGGCGAAGTTCAGCGAGGCCGTGCCCGGGCTCCACGCGGCGCCGAGATACTTGGCGTTGCCGGTGGCGATCGCGGGATCGGTGCGCGTGTACGGCGGCGGATCCGGCGGCGGCGGCGGCGGGCAGGTGCCCGTCGCGTTCGTGCCGGCGTCGAGATCGCTCAGCTTGTAGCAGACGCCGGCGACGCCGAACGCGAACTTGTCGAAGTTGAGGCCGTCTTCGCGCGAGCCCCACGAGAAGCTCTGCGTCAACGCGCCGGCCGGCACGACCCAGCCCGCCGGGCCGATGCCGTCCGCGCCGGTGAGCTTGACCCACTTGTACACGTTCTGGCCGGCGCCGCCGCCGGTGAGAACGGTGTCATTCGGGTTCGTGAAACCGCCGGTGCTGGTGTTGTACGCCGCCGACCAGTTGGTCGACGTGTTGAAGCCGTTGCCGACATAGAAACTGTCGTCGTTGCCGGAGTTCGGCCCGGTGAGGATGCGCACGTACAGCTCGTACGTGCCGGCGGCCGGGAACGTCACGTTGTACGTGGCGGTGCGCGACGGCGTCGGGTTCACGGCGGCGTTTTCCGTCGTCGTGATGTAGGTGACGCTGCCCGCGGTGGCGGTAGTTAGACTGGAACCGAGCGCTCCCGACTCGGCTTCGACGATGACCGGCGCGGTCTGTGCGATGGCACTTCCCGCGACGGACAGGAGCAGACACGCGCGTGCGAGCGCGTACGCTGACTTCTTCATCCGTATTCCCCCTCTTCCTTTAGTAGTTTGTCGTCGCGGTGTGTTTCCACCGTCGACCGCCCGAACATAGCCCAACGTTATGTGATGGGATAGCGGTAACAACCGCGACAATTTTTTGCCAGCGCTATACCGCGGGCGAAAGCACCTGCGGCCCGGTGTGAACCATTGCGCGAACCGGGTCACGATTCGACATAACGGCGCCCGGGCGTCGTGCGACGGAGTCATGTAACGCGAGCTATGTCACGGCGAATCCCCGATCGATTTGCGACCCTGCACGCTCAAGTCCGGGGAATTTTCACGAATGCAGGCGAGTGCGAGTGTCACACCTACCGGCGATTCGAAAGCCGCGATCGGCGAAGCGCTGAAGCAGGCGCTTTCCGGCAACCGCCTGCAATCCATCTCGCTGCACGACGAACGCGGCGACGTCCTCTGGCTCGACGAAGGCGCGCTCGGTCCCGACGAACACAATCTCGTGGTCGAAGCCTGCTCGGCACTGTCCGCCGGCGTCGACAAGCTGTACCTCTACCAGAACATCGGCGACGGCCGCGCCGCGGCGTTCCTGCCCGCGCGTTCGCCGCTCAACGATCTCGTCGGCATCGCGATGATCATCGCCGACGCGAAGTTCCTCGATTCGAAGGGCGCCGCGAAATTCGTCTCTCCCACCACCACGAACCTGATGCGCCGGCTCGCGTTCCTGCGCAAGCCGCCGGCGCCCGCGCCGGCCCCGGCTCCGGCCGCACCGCCGGCCGCCGCGCCCGCTGCCGCCGCCAAGGTAGTTAGTCCGCCCGCCCCGCGCCCGGCCGCTCCCGCGCCGGCGGCGAAGGCGCCGGTTGCTCCGGGCGCTGCCCGTCCCGCCGCGGCCGCGCCAGCGCCGCGCCCGGGGGTCGCTCCGCCGAAACCCGCCGCGCCGGTCGCGCGCCCGGCCGCTGCCGCGCCGGCCGCGAAGGCACCGCCCGCGCCCGCCGCCAAGGCCCCGCCGCCGAAGCCCGGTGCGCCCGCCGCCGGCCGTCCCGCCGCGCCGAGCCCCGGCCCGCAGCGCCAGTCCGGCAGCGCCGACTCCGATTCCATCGCCTTCGAGATCTCGGACATCGATCCGAAATCCCTGCTGAAGCCGAACGCGCGTCCCGCCGCCGAGCCGAAGCGACCCGACCTGCGCGTCGTGCAGACGGACCGCCTGCCGAAGCTCGAGATCCCGGTCGAAGCCGATCCGATCCCCGAGCTGATCGCCGACGATTCGCCGCCGGCCGACATCCCGCACGTGCGCATCAGCGACGACGTCGTGATCACCGGCGACGAGGAGACCGCGGAGGTCGAAGCGCTGCTCGAATCGATGGTCGAGCCGGATCCCGACATGAACGTCGCGCCGGAGTACCAGGCCGAGGAGCAGCACGTTTCGGTGGGCCCCGGCCAGTTCGAGTTCTACGGCCAGGTCTTCGAGCTGCACGTGCAGCAGCTGGTGAAGCTGAAGGGCACCGGCGGCACGCGCCGCTTCGAGGTGCTGGTGCGCGACGCGAATGCCGACAACGAGTTCGGCGTGGCGCCGGATCGCGTGCTGCAGGACGTGCACGACCCGAGCGCGAACTCCGACCTCGACCGCATCGTCGTCGAACAGCTCGTCATCTGGATGGACCAGAACCGCGGCGTCTGGGAATCCGAACCCGCCAGTTTCTCGGTGAACGTCGGCATGGGCACGATCGCCGATCCGAAGTTCGCGAGCTTCGTCGCGCTGACGCTGAAGAACCACAAGGTGCCGGCCAAGGCGCTCGGCTTCGAGATCACCGAGAAGTCGTGCGTCGAGCAGGTGCGCGACGTCGACAATTTCGTCGTGTCCTGCGAGAAGATCGGCTGCCACGTGGTGCTCGACGACTTCACGATGCATCACAACGCGCTGCGGTGGTTAGGCTCGCCGGCGCTGAAGTTCCTCAAGCTCGATTCGAAGATCACGGCCGTCGCGATGAAGGAACGCGTGCCGCAGGCGCTGGTCGTCGCGATCGCGCAGGCGTCGAAGGTGCTCGGCCTGTCGTGCGTCGCCAAGCGCGTCGATACGCCGGCCGTGCGCGAATGGTTGTCCGCGGTGGGTCTCGACTACGCGCAGGGTTTCCTGCTCGACCAGCCGCGACAGCTCGCGACGCTCAAGCCCGAGCCGCAGAAAGCCAAGAAGAAATAGCGCCGAGCCGCGCGTTAACCGCGCCAGGCCGTTTGTGAGGTGAGGCGCGCCGTCGTACCTTTGCACGATGGCCGGCATCGATCCCCTGCGCTACAACCGCGCGTCCCTGTTCTGGATACTGCATTCGGGCGGCTGGGCCGCGTACGTCATCTCGCAGCTGCTGGCGTCGATGCTGTACGAGAAGATGACGGGGTATCCGTACGTCATCGTCATCGCCGCGGTCTCCGGATTCTTCCTCAGCCTGATCCTGCGTTACGTGTGCCGCTGGCTGTGGAACCGGCAGTCGGTGCGCATGATGTTCGGCGTCACGCTGCTGACCTGCTACCTGCTCGCGCTCGCCTGGCGCGTGATCATCACGCTGTCCTACCAGCACATCGTCGAACCCGAGTGGGAGTTCAAGACGGTGTTCGAGGTGTTCGGCGGCGCGGTCTCGGCCACCTATCTATATCTGTGCTGGGCCGGCATCTACTTCGGCACCAAGTACTATGTCTCGCTGCAGCAGCAGCGCGAGGCGACGCTGCGCGCCGCGTCGCTGGCCCAGGAGGCCCAGCTCAAGATGCTGCGTTACCAGCTGAACCCGCACTTCCTGTTCAACACGCTGAACGCGATCTCGACGCTGATCCTCGACAACGAGAACCGCACGGCCAACCAGACGGTCATGCGGCTGTCCGAATTCCTGCGCTACACGCTCGACCAGGACCCGATGAAGAAGGTGACGCTGCGCCAGGAGATCGAGGCGATGAACCTGTACCTGACCACCGAGAAGCTGCGCTTCGGCGACCGTTTGAAACTCGAATACGCGATCGAGGACGCGGCGCTGGAGGCGCTGGTGCCGAGCCTGCTGCTGCAGCCGCTGATCGAGAACGCGGTGAAATACGCCGTCTCGCCCTCCGAGCAGGGCGGCACCATCCGCGTCGAGGGCCGCGCGCGCGGCAACATGCTCGAGCTGGCGGTCAGCGACGACGGGCCCGGGCTCGTGAAGCCGGGGGGCAGCGGCACGCCAGGTGGCGGACCGGGCGCGGGCCGCGGCGTCGGGCTGCGCAACACGCGCGAACGCCTGTCGGTGCTGTACGAGGACCGCCACCGTTTCGCGACGCTCGACAACAAGCCGGGCCTGCGCATCGAGCTCGGCCTGCCGCTCGAAGTGGCACCGACGTGAACCTCGGCATGACGACGCGCCGCATCCGCACGCTGCTGGTCGACGACGAGGCGCTGTCGCGGCGCGGGCTCGAGCTGCGACTGAAGGTGGCCGGCGACATCGAGATCGTCGGCCATTGCAGCAACGGCCGCGAGGCGCTGACCGCGATCCGCGAGCAGCGGCCGGACCTCGTGTTCCTCGACATCCAGATGCCCGGGTTGTCGGGCTTCGACGTGCTCGCCGAGCTGCAGCCGCACGAGCTGCCGATGATCGTGTTCGTGACCGCGTACGACCGCTTCGCGGTGCAGGCCTTCGAAGCACGCGCCATCGACTACGTGCTGAAGCCGGTCGACGACGCGCGGCTCGCGGCTACGCTGACCCACGTGCGCGAGCTCATCGAGCAGCGCACCGCCGTCAACGAGCGCAACCAGCTGGTGAACCTGCTCGCCGAGCTGCGTGGCAGCGGCGAGATCGAAGCCGGCGACGATCCCGCGGCGCCGGCCGGCAACAGCAACGTGCCGGCCTGGCTGCCGATCCGCAACGGCCGCGAGACCGTGCGCGTGCCGGTCGAGGCAATCGAATGGGTGGACGCCGCCGGCGACTACCTGTGCATCCACGCCAACGGCCACACGCACATCCTGCGCGCGACGATGCGCGAGATGGAGAACCTGCTCGATCCGCGGCTGTTCCAGCGCGTGCACCGGTCGACGATCGTCAACCTGACGCGCGTGAAGTCGCTGCGCGCGCACATGAACGGCGAATATTTCCTGAGGCTCGAGGGCGGGCAGGAACTGAAGCTGTCGCGCACGTACCGCGACAAGGTCGAGTACTTCCTGAAGCGCCCGCGGGCGCACTAGCTAGTCGAGGAAACGCGCCGCCCAGTCCGCGTGGCGCGCCGCCACGCACGCCTGGCACTGGCAGTTCGCTGGCGCCACCGGGTGCGGCAACACGTCGACGACATCCACGCAGACCGGCCCGTCGTGCACCCAGATCACCGTCGGCGTGCGCGCCGGCGGCAATTCGGACTCACGATCGTCCTGGGCCTCGTCGGGCCCGGGTGGCACCATCCCCTTCGTCATCGCGTGCACGGCTCCCGCCTACAGTAGTTGGACCTTCACCGCCTGGCCGGGCTCGAGCCGCTCCGCGCCGCGGATGATCACGCGATCGCCGGCGCGCAGGCTGCCGTCGATCTGCACGTGGTTCTCGCGGCCGGGGCCGAGGTTCACGGCGACGCGTTCGGCCGTGTTGTCCGGCTTCACGCGCATCACGTAGCTCGCGCCCTGCCGCAGGATCACGGCGTCGCGCGGCACGGTGACCACGGACTTCACGCTCTGCGGCGCGATCTCCACGCGCACCGGCGTGCCGACGCGCCAGGCGTCGGTCAGCGCGATACGCAGCTCGACCATGCGCGACCGTTCGTCACCCACCGGGATGACCGCGCGCACGCGGCCGGCACTGCGCCGGCCGCCGTCGACCAGGCTGGCCTGCGCCCCGGCGACCACGGTGTCCACCGTGCCCATCGGCGCGCGCGCCACCACCTCGAGATCGCGATCGTTCACCAGCCGCAGCAGCGGCGCGCCGCCGGCGACGTATTCACCCGACTGCTGCAGCCGCTCGGCGACGACGCCGGCGAACGGCGCGCGTACCGCGGCCCGTGCGAGATCGAGCCGCGCACGGTCGCGCGCCACGCGCGCCTGCTCGACGTCCTGCTCCGCCATGTGTTCGCGCGCCAGCGCCTCGTCGAGCTGGCTCTGCGAGACGACGTTGCCCAGCGTCTGCAACCGGGTGCGTTGCGTGGTCAGCAGCGACAGTTGGGCGTCGAGGCGCTTCAGCGCGGCCTCGTTGTCGCGCAGCGTCAGGGCGAGGCGCTCGGTGTCGATGCGCGCCAGCGTGTCGCCGCGCGCGACGCGGGTGCCGGGCTCGGCGATCCAGGCGAGCGTGCCGGCGACCTCGCCGGAGATGCGCGCGTCGTTGCGGCTGACCACCGTGCCGGTGGCCGAGAGGTTCGCGCCGAGGTTCTCGGAACGCGCCGTGGTCACGACCACGGGAACGGGCGGCGCGGCGTCCTCCGCCTGCGCGACCGTCGCCAGCAACAGCAACATCCCTGTGGACAGTTTTTTCATGGGGCGTCTCTCAGACGACGGAGGCGGGGGTTTGGGTTGCAATGGCCGGCGGATTGGCCGGTGAACCGGCCGCGGCCGCCGTCGGATCGGGGCGCTCGATGAGGCGCAGCAGCGTGGGCAACAGGACCAGCGTGAAGACGGAGTTCACCGCCATGCCGCCGACCAGCACCGTTCCCAGGCCGCGGTACAGCACGCTGCCCGGACCCGGGACGAGCACCAGCGGCAGCATGCCGAACAGCGTCGTCAGGGTGGTCAGCACGATCGGCCGCGTGCGCGTGGCCAGCGCCGATTCGACCGCCGCGCGCACCGTCGTGCCGGCGCGGATCTCCGCACGCGCCTGGTCGACCAACAGGATCGCGTTGTTGACCACGAGGCCCATCAGCACGACGAAACCGACCATCGTCAGCAGGTCGAGCGTCTGCGGCGTGAACAACCGCAGCAGCACCAGCGCCAGCACGCCGCCGAAGCCGGCCAGCGGGATGGTCAGGATCACGTACAGGCTGTCCTTGACCGAACGGAACAGCGCCGCGAGCAGCAGGAACAGCGCGATCAGCGCGATCGACAGGTTCTGCGCCATGTTCGACAGCGCTTCGCGCAGCGAGCCCGCATTACCTTCGTAATGCACCGCGCCGTCGGCCGGCAGCACGGCGCGGATCTGCGGCTCGACGTCGCGCTTCAGCGCCTCGATGGCCTGGCCCAACGAGAGCTCCTTGGGCGGGCTGACGTTGAGGCCGAGGGTCCGGTGGCCGTCGACGCGGCGCAGGCCGCCAGCGCCCACCGTGGAGTCCACGCGCACCAGTTCGCCGAGGGGCATGACGTTGCCGGTCGGCGTCGACACCGGCGTGTTGGCCAGCGCCTCGGGCGACTCCCACCGGCTGGCACGCAGGATCACGTCGAGACGGCGCTCGCCGTCGAAATACTCGCCGACGAACATGCCGTCGCCGAGTGCGCGGACCACGGTGCCGATGTCGCCGCGCGACCAGCCGACTTCGTTGAGGCGGCGGTCGTCCGGCTCGAGCCGCAGCTCGGGCTCGGCGAGCTCGAGGTCCTGGAACGCCTGCACCTGCGCGCCGGGCATCTTCTCCTGGATCAGCTTCTGCGCCTGGCGGGCGGCGGCCAGCAGACCTTCGAAGTCGGACGACTGCAGCTGCAGGTCGATGTTGCGGCCGTCGCCGAGACCGCCGAAGAGATTGCCCTGCGTGGCATAGACCTGCGTGTCGGGGAAGCCGGCGGTGATGTCCTCGTTCACGAGCTTGTTCAGCGCGTCGATATCGTCCTCGTCGAGCGGGCGGATGCCGAAGTTCGTGCCGAACGGGCCGGAGAGGATGTAGTAGTTCTTCAGCGCGGGTTGTTTCGTGCCGGCCATGTACGGGGCGAGCCGTTTCGCCACCGGCTGCACGAACTCGCGCTCGACGGTATCGATGTTCGTGCCGGGCGGCAGCTGGACGAAACCGTCGATCGCGTCGCGCTTCACGGGCGGTAGATAGTCGAGCGGCGGCAGCAGCGCCCAGGTCAGCACGATGGGTGCGACGAACAACACGGCGACGGTGGCCCAGCGGCGCGTCGAGCTGTCCGTCCAGCGCACGATCCAGCCGGCGACGGCGGCGTATTTCTCGTCGTTGCCCTTGTGCACGTTCTCCGTGTTCAGCCAGCGCGACGCGGCGAGCGGGATCGCGGTGACGGAGACGATCAGCGACGCGACGACGGCGATGGAAATGGTGAGTGCCAGGTCGGCAAACAATTGCGACACGGCGTCGCGCATGAAGACGATGGGCAGGAAGACGATGACCGCCGTGACGGTCGAGGCGAGCAGCGCGGGCCAGACCTGCTTCGCGCCGGCGAGCGTCGCCTCGAGCCGGTTCAGGCCCTTCTCGCGCTGCTGCGCGATGGCCTCGAGCATGACGATGGCGGTGTCCAGCGACTGGCCGACGCCGAACGCGAGGCCGGCGAGCGAGATCACGTTCAGCGTGCGGCCGAACGCATAGAGCATGACGAGCGTGACAGTCAGGCAGATCGGGATGGACAACCCGACCAGCAGCGTCGCGCGGCGGTCGCGGATGAAATACCAGAGCACGAGCACCGCGAGCACGACACCGCTGAAGAGATTGCCGGTGACCATGCTGATCGCCTGGTCGATGAACACGGACGGATCGAAAGACTGCGCGATGGACAGGCCCATCTTCTTCAGCTCGTTGCCGCGCATCGATTCGATCTCGGCCTTCACCGCGGTCAGCGTCTCGAGGACGTTGGCGTCGTTCTCCTTCATGATCTGGATGCCGATCGCCGGGTTGCCGTTCTGCAGCGCGAGGTTGCTGCGGTCGCCGCGCCGCACCTGGATGTCGGCGACGTCGCCGAGGTGGATGGGCCGGCCGTCGCGCCACTCGACCACCAGGTCCTTGAACTGGTCCACCGAGTACTTGCCGGCGAAGCGCACCGTGTACTGGCGGCGGCCGATATCGACGAAGCCGCCGGAGATGTCGCCGGCGTTGCCCGCGGCCTGCGCGAGCCGCGGGATCTGGATGCCGAGCTCGGCCGTCTTCTCGGGATCGAAGACGATCTGCAGCTCTTCGTCGGCGCCGAAGTTGATGCGCACGTTCGCGACGCCGGGGATCGTCTCGACGCGGTTGCGGAAGAGCTCCTCGATCTGGCGGCGATAGTTGTCGATGGGCCCGGGCGTACCGGGCAGCAGCTGCACGAAGAACCACGACAACGTGTTGTTCGGGCCGTTGCCACCGTCCTCGCCCAGCGAGATCTGCGGCGCCTGCGCATCGCGCGGCAACGGCGGCAGCTGGTTCATGCGGCTGATGACTTCGAGCATCGTCGCCTGCATGTCGGTGCCGACGGCGAACTGCAGGTTGAGGAATGCGCTGCCCTGGTTGGCGAAGGCGTTCAGCGACTGCATGCCGCGCAGGCCCTGCAGCGCGCGCTCCTGCGGCTCGATGATCTCGGATTCGATCTCCGTGGGCGCGGCGGCGCGCCAGGACGTGAAGATCGAGATGACCGGTTCCTCGATGTTCGGGAACAGCTGGATCGGTAGTTTGACCAGCGCGAAGACGCCGAGCAGCGCGACCATGAGGATGGCCACGAGCACGCCCGCCGGATTGCGAAGGGAAGTCTCCGTCAGATTCATGAGCCGACCCGTCCCTGCGCCCTGATTGGGCGTCACGATACGGAGTTGGAGCGGCGAATCGGACGTGCGTTTACACGCTTCGGCGCGGGGTCAGGTCGGACTGGCGAGGTGATCGGCGCCGGGCCGGGTGCTTCGAACGAAGACGCCGGCCCGGCCCCGCGGGATCACCAGGTGTAGCGCACCTTGTAACGAACGACGGTCTGGCCGTCGTTCTCGACGCGCACCGGGAAGTTGATGGTGCGCGCGTCCTCCTTCACGAAGTTGTGCGACTTCGTGAGGATCTTCCAGTTGCTCCAGCGGTAGAGGTTCTCCTTCACCACCACGTCGACCGGCTGCGGCTTGTGGTTGCGCAGCTTGATCTCGAACTCCTCCTCGACCCACTTCGCGTTCGCATCCACGGCGAAGTTGACCTGGCGGCGCTCGCCGACCACGTCGAACGCGGAGCCGAGCTTCACGCGCACCTGTTCGTCCTTCGGCGTGTGATCGATCGTGTCCTCGCCGATGAACTCGAGGCTGCCGTCGGCGGCGTCGAGCTTCGAGACGCGCAAGCGGCCGGCCGGCAGCGGCACGCCGAGGCCGAACTGCTTGTCGTTCCTGAATTCCAGGTAGACGTCGACCTTCTTGTTGGTCTGCACGCCGAGGTCGCGATCCGTCGCCGGGCTCGGGAAGTAGTAAGGCGCGGGCGCGCCGTAGTAGAGCAGGATCTTCTTCGCCGGGATCTGCTTCGCCTGGTCGAAGAGCTCGATCTGCTTGGTCGAGTTGTTCGGCAGCGTGGTCTTGCGACCCAGCGTGTACAGGTGGAACTCGAAGAAGTCCTTCTGCTGGAAGCCGGCGGCGTCGGCCGGCGCGGCGGCCGCCATCTCCATGACTTCGCGGCGGAACATCGGCTGCGGCGGCTGCACGCGCTGCACGTCGCCGGCGACCAGTTTCAGCTTCGCATCCTGATAGGTGGCGCCGGACTGGTTGATGATGCTGACCCACGCCGAGAGATCCAGCACGCCGCTGTTGGCGTCGGCCCCTTCGTTGAAGATGAGGTTGTAGTCGGCCCACCAGGTGATGCCGCCCGTCTGGTAGGTCACGCGCGTCTTCTGCGTGCCGCCGTTCGCGGCCTGCAGGTCCCACACCAGCGTCGGCTTCGTGTTGAGCCCGCCCGGCAGGTCCGGGAACTTCACGGACGAATACGCCGGCAGCGAGTAGATGGAGCCGTCCTTGTCCCTGAGCAGGATGCCGTCGGTTGCCGAGAGCAGCGTGCCGGTGATCGGCGTGATGCTGTTGCCGTTCGGCTTGTCCACGGTGATCTGCCTGTCGATGAACTTCTGCAGCAGCTTCTGCGTGCTGACGAGGTCGAACTGGAAGTTCTGCTCGAGCACGCGCGTGCCCGGATCGCCGAGCGACGTGAAGGTGACGGTGGTCGGATCGATCAGCGCCGCGACGTCGGTGAACGACAACTGGCTGCGCCCCTGCTGGATCCTGATGTCGCGGTCGTCGCGCACCAGCGCGTAACCGGGAACCTGCATGGCGTTCGGCACGCCCTGCCCCGGCACCGGGCGATAGAACTCCGGCGAGATCGCGCCCGGCTGTGCCGAGCTGTAGATGGTGATCGCGGTTTCGGGACCGGCCGCGACGGCGGGCGCGGCGTGCAGCGCGGCGCCCAAACAAAGTCCGGAGACGGCGGTCACGAGCGGCTTGCGGGTAGGCTTCATTGCTAGGGGAATCCTCGATGAAAAAGTCGTCACAATTAACGCAGGGCCGATGGCCCGCGGTCTAGACTGGAACCGATGGAACAAACTGCGAACCAGGTCGCAACGCCGGCGGGAACCCTTTCACGGAATGTGAAACGGCGCAGCGGCGTGCCGATGCAAGAATCGCAGCATTGCACGGTGCGATCCTGTAGGACCAATGGCCGTTACCAGCCCGATTGGCGCCTGGCGTTTTTGCGGCGCGTGCACACCGGCGGCGGTCGTGACGTCCGCTCGGCCCTGAACTCGCGGAATGTTGAGCAAAGATGGAAGCTGCGCGTCATATCGAATCCTCTGGTGTGAACAAGGCCCCCGGTACCGGCGCGCCGCCGCCCGCCATGGATCGCGAATTCATCATCAAGAACCAGATCGTCGAGCGATATCTCGCCGGCCGTCTGCCGCCCAAGGGCGTCACCGATTTCGAACGATTGATCCGCTCGCGTCCCGAGCTCATCGAGGAGCTGGGTCTCGCGGACAAGGTTCATGCGGGTCTGCGCCTGTTGGACGCGGCCGGTGTGGCGGAACCTTGGGCCGAAAAGCCGAAAAAGTTCTGGGAGAACCCGCTGGTCACGTTCGGCGCTGCCGGACTCGCCATTGCGGCGCTGATCGGCTGCCTGGTGCTGGCGATGCACGTGTCGTCGCGCGACGCGAAGATCGAGAAGCTCACGAAGGAAAACCACGAACGCCCGATCGCGCCGTCGACGCAGAAGCGGTCGATCCTGGTCGGCGTCTCCCGCGGCGGCCCGCCGGCCAGCGCCAGCGTCCGCATCAACGGCGGCGATTTCGCCGAGCTCAAGGCCGACCTGTCGTGGACGCGTTTCGCGCTGTTCCGCGTGTCGATCGATCGCGTGAACCAGGGCCGCGTCGCCGTGCTCGACGGCGTGGCGAAGGATTCGAACGGCCAGGTGCGCATCGCGCTGAACTCGGGCGCGTTCGGTCCCGGCGACTACATGGTGTCGCTCGAGGGCATGAACATGCGCCGCGAGCGGCTGCCGGTCGCGTGGTTCCGCGTCAGCATCGACCACTAACTAGCCGCGGACCGTCACCACGTCGATGAGCCGCGGCTTCGTCGCGCGGGCATCGTCGGCTTCCAGCGTCTTCTCTCCCGCGCGAATGCTGTCGCGCCAGCGGCGCGGTACGCGGTCCAGCGCGATCGCGTGGATCGTGAGATTTCCCGCCGCGTCGATCTTCAGCCGCAGCCATTGCTTGAAGTCCTGGATGCGCAGCGCCGAGAACGCTTCGTTCGAATGACGGCCGAAGAGGCGGATCGAGACGAATAAATAGAGTCCCAGGATGAAGGCGCCGACCGGGCCGCCGAGCACGAACACGATGACGCCCGAGATCAGCAGCTGGATGACGCTGCCGTAGTGCAGCTCGAGCGCCTGCGTCGTGATCAGCAACGCCGCCCAGCCGACGGCGAAGGCGGCCGCGAAATGCAGCAGCGCATGGAAGGCGCCGCCGAGGATGCGCCACGAACGCACGTGCGTGTCGGTGAAAAAGATGAAGCCGCCGAGGATCGTGACCAGCCACATGCCGTTCAGTGGATCGCGGATGGCGGCGTTGACTGCGGCGGAGATCGCCGTGTGCAGATCGACCACGTCCGCCGCCTGCAGGCTGGCCGACGCGAGCCAGGCGGACATCGCGTAGAGGAACGCGTACAGCCAGCCGGATTTCGGATTGATCAGCGGGAAGAGGAAGTTGCGCCAGCAGAGGCGGCGCGAGGTGTTCTCGTCCGGATAGGCAGCGCGTTGCCTGAAGCCGTTGCGCAGCTCGTGCGTCTCCGGCGCGTGCGTCGGATGCAGGAACGCGCCGGCGCCGCCGGAGGTGATCTTCTGCACGCCGTCGGCGTCTTCGTGGCGCTTGTAGAAGTGCAGGTCGCCGGTGAGATAGACGCGCGCCTTGCGCCGGAACACCTGCTCTTCGAGGAACCGGGTGCTCGAGCGCTCTTCGTAGGTGGCGTGGTCCGGGTACGCGTCCTCGAGGATCCAGCGGGGTTCGGGCACGCAGAAGATGAGCTTCGCCCGGTCGTCCATGTGCGTGGCGATCTTCTGGAAGTACTGGACCTGCGGTTCGTCGAGATCGGCGCCGAGCTGCAGGTCGATGGCCAGCAGCCACCAGTCGGCGGGTAGTTTGATGGCGAAGTAGCTGCGCGCCTGCCGCGTCGGGCAGCCGGCGAAGCCGCGCTCCGGGCGGCAGAAGGTGCGCGAGAAGGCGACGAGGCTGTCGTACCAGTCGTGGTTGCCCGGGATCGCGAAGACGTCGGGACGTTCGCGGCCGGTGAACGCGAGGCGATACGGGGTCTCGGTGCGCGTCTCGTATTCCTGGCGAGTGGGGTATGGATACACCTCGTCGCCGCCGAAGACGAGTAGTTTGCCCGCGCGCGTCTGCACCGGCGCGCCGTCGGGCGCGTGCAGGTCGAGATTGGGATGCGCGATGGCGTCGGCGATCGCGTACGTGGAATTGAAACCGTCACCGGTATCGGCGGCGTAGTCGAACCAGAAGTCGCCGGGCGCGGCGGAGTAGTCGAAATCGGATTGCGGCTGCGTGGCGAGCGCCTCGATGAGACGCGTGTCCGAGTGGCGGCCGAAGATGTTGGAGATGGCGACGAGGTAGGCCGAGTGCGAGAGCACGCGCGGATCGAACCAGCCCACCATCGAGCGGCGGCGAATCTTGTCGGTCATCTCTGTTCTCGTTCTGGCGCAGCGCCTCGCGTCCGGCTCGACTCTACCTCGCCCTCGCGGCGCGGGCGCTGGTTTCGTCGGCGTTTCCCGACAGGTGGTGCCCGGGTTTGACGCTCGCGGATTCGCGGTGTAGTTACGTTCGGCGAAAGCATTCATACGCGTAACAACTTCAGGAGGAAGGTCATGGCGTTGTGGAAAGACGAAACGGCGCAGTCGCGCGCACCGGAACCCGCTGCGAAGCCGCCCGAGAAAGTCGCCGTGTTGCAGCCCGTTACTGATACGACGACGCGCCCCGCCCCGACGCCCGCGCGCGTCGAGGCCGCGGCGAAGGAATCCGTGATCGCGTCGGGACTGACGATCGAGGGAAAGATCGAGGGCACGGGCCACGTGCGCATCGCCGGTGATTTCAAGGGCGACGTGAACGTCCAGGGCAATCTCACGATCGAGCCGGGCGCGCACCTGACCGGCGGCGTGAAGGCCGACACCGTCGTGATCGGCGGCCAGCTCGACGGCAACATCGATGCCGCGTCGCGCGTCGAACTGCTGCAGACCGGCGTGCTCAACGGCGAGCTCAAGGCCGGGTCGCTCACCGTCGCCGCCGGCTCGCGCATGCGCGGCAAGGCGGAGTTCGGCTGGGACGACAAGCCGAAGCACTAACCAGTCAATGAACGGCCGTGCCGGGACGGTCGCGGGCAGGACCCGCGTCTGTCCTCACTGCAAGTCGACGATCCTGGAGAGCGCCAGCGTCTGCCCGGGTTGCAACCATCATCTGCGTTTCGACAACCAGGCGAACGCGGATCAGCGGGCGCAGCCGCGATCGACGGCGCTCAAGGTGGACGGCTCCTTCCGCAACCCGGAAGGTGGCCGCGGCCTGGAATACTCCGTGGTCGTTTCGATACGGAACGAACGCGGAGAGGAAGTGGCGCGCAAGGTGATCGGCGTTGGAGCGCTCGACGATCGGGAGAGCCGGACGGTCACGCTGGCGGTCGAGGTGTCGGCGCCGTCGCGGGGTGTGCGTTAGATGGGGAATGCACCGGCCATGCTCGACGTGGCGAAACGATTCTACGAGGCCGTCAACCGCAACGACATGCAGGCGATCACCGCGGATTTCGATCCGCTGATCGTGCGCGTGGAACCCGAGGGGTTTCCCACCGCCGGAACGTATCGCGGGATCGAAGAGGTGCGCGCGCACGTCGCGAAGGGGCGCGGCACATGGGCGGAGGGGCGCTGCGATCCGGAGGACTTCCTCGCGAAGGGCGACCGCGTCGTCGTCTATCTACATGCGTGGGTCCGCCTGCACGGCGCGGCCGAGTGGATAGGCGGACGATTTGCCGATGGCTTCGAGTTCAGGGATGGGAAGATCGTTCTCTATCTGTCGTTCGCGGAGCGGGCGCAGGCCCGCAAGTGGGCGGGCCTCGACGACTGATCAGTGCGTCTCGACCTGGTCGGGCGGCGTGAATGCGCGCTGGTGCTTGTCGAGCAGGTCGTGCAGCTCGCGGTTGGAGATCGGCGCCAGGATCTCGGCGAGCCGTTCGTAGGTACGGCGCATCCGGCCCAGCAGCTCCTGATCGACACCGCCAGGCACCTGCCGAAGACGGAAGAGATCGCAGCGGGCGTGACAGAACTCGAACACCGCCTCGGCGACCGCGATCCGCGTCAGCTTCTCCGCGACGCGCTGGATGGGCGGATCCGGAAGCGACGGGGTCGGCGTGTCGAGCAGCTCCGCCAGCCGTGTGAACAACGGGCGAAGGTCGTGCTGATCCTGGTCGGCGATCCAGGCCGTGAGCGGGACGGCCTGGATGTCCTGGAACTGCGCGGGCGGCAGCACCGGGTCGAGTAGCGCCGGAAGGAGGCGGCCGCTGTCACGCGCGACCTGCGCCTCGTGCCGCACCCAGTCCGACTCGATCGACGAACGGGACCACAGCACGAGCACGACTTTCGCCTGGTCGAGCTCGTGATCGATGCTGCCATCCCAGTCTTCGCCGCCCTTGATGTCGCGATCCCACCAGACGGACCAGCCGGCTTCGCTGGCGAGAGAGGCGATCGAGGATGCCTTGACGCGGTCGGCCGATGAATAGCTCAGGAAGAGATCGTGCACGTGGACCTCCCGTTTCGCCGCCGGCACCGCCGGCTCTGACTACGCCGTCTTCGGCAACTCGTCGCGCAACGCCCGCCGCAGGATCTTCCCGACGTTCGTTTTCGGCAGCTCCTTCCGGAAGTACACGTGCTTCGGCACCTTGTACCCGGTGAGCGCCTTGCGGCAGAAATCGATGAGCTCGTGTTCGGTCAGGCTGTCGTCCTTCTTCACGACGAACAGCGCGACGACCTCGCCGGACTTTTCGTCCGCCTGCGCGATCGCCGCGGCTTCGAGCACCTTCGGATTCGTCACCGCGACGCTCTCGACTTCGTTCGGATACACGTTGAAGCCGGACACGAGGATCATGTCCTTCTTGCGATCCTCGATATACACGAGCCCGCGCTGATCGAAGCGGCCGATGTCGCCGGTGCGCAGCACGTCGCTGCCGATCATCACCTTCGCGGTTTCATCGGGGCGATTCCAGTAGCCGGCCATCACCTGCGGGCCGCGCACGCAGATCTCGCCGATCTCGCCGATGCCGAGCTCCTTGCCGTCGTCGTCGCGGATGCTGATCTCGGTCGACGAGATGGGCAGGCCGATGGAGCCGTTGAAGTCCTCGCCGGGCAGATTGATGGTCGCCGCCGGCGACGTCTCGGTGAGGCCCCAGGCCTGCGTGAGGATCTTGCCGGTGACTTCCTTCCAGCGCTTCGCCACCGCTTCCTGCACGGCCATGCCGCCGCCGAGCGTGATCTTCAGCGCGTCGAAATTCACCTGGTCGAAGCCGGGCGTGTGCAGCAGCGCATTGAAGAGCGTGTTCACGCCGCTGATGTACGTGAACTCGTACTTCTTCAGCTCTTTCACGAACGCCGGGAAATCGCGAGGATTCGTGATCAGCACGTTGCGCCAGCCGAGGATGACGAACAGCAGGCAGTTCGCCGTCAACGCGAAGATGTGATACAGCGGCAGCGCCGTGATCAACGTCGCCGGATCGCGCGGGAACGACGGGCCTATCCACTCGAGCGCCTGCAGGACGTTCGCGACCATGTTGCCGTGCGTGAGCATCGCGCCCTTCGCGACGCCGGTGGTGCCGCCGGTGTACTGCAGGAAGGCGATGTCCTGGTGGTTCAGCGATACGGACGTGAAGCGCGAAGCGGCGCCTTTCTTCAACGCGTCCTTGAACCGCGTGGCGCCGGGCAGGTTGTAAGGCTTCACCTGCTTGCGCTTGTGGCGCACGACGAAGTCGACGATCTGCCCTTTCGGGAATCCGAGCATCTCGCCGACGCTCGTGATCACGACGTGTTTGACGGGCGTGTGCGAGATCACCTCGGTCAACACGTGCGCGAAGTTCTCGACGATGACGATGACGGTGGCGCCGGAATCGTTGAGCTGGTGCTCGAGCTCGCGCGCGGTGTACAGCGGATTGGTGTTCACCACCGTGAACCCGGCGCGCAAGGCGCCGAGGATGGCGATCGGGTACTGCAGCGTGTTGGGCATCATGACCGCGACGCGGTCGCCCTTCTGGAGTCCGCAGATCGACTGCAGGTACGCGCCGAAGCGCATCGACAGCACGTCGAGCTCGCCGAACGTCATCGACTTGCCCATCTGCACGTACGCGTCGCGCACGGAATGCACGGCGAGGCCGCGCTCGATCAGCTCCTTCAGCGAGGGGTATTCACCGACGTCGATCTCCGCGCGGACGCCGGGCGGATACGACTTGAGCCAATGTTTTTCCACGACGACCCCGACCCCCTGAATCAGAGTCGCAGGCTAGCGTGCGGGTTTCCCCGGAGCAACTAGCAGCGGCTTCAGCTTGGGCCACAAATTGTCCAATAACTGCGGCTGGCCCCGGGCGTTGGCGTGGATGCCATCGGCCTGCATGAGCGCCGGGTCCAGCGCCACCTTGTCCAGGAAGAACGGCACGAACGCGACTGGATATTGTTTGGCGAGCGTCGCGAACATGTCGCGGAACTCCTGCCCGTATCGCTGGCCGTAGTTAGGCGGGATGACCATGCCTACCAACACGACCTGTGCATTCGCCTTCTGCGCGAGCTCGATCGCGCGTTTCAGGTTCTCGCGACTGGTCGCGAGCGGCAGCCCGCGCAGGCCGTCGTTGCCGCCGAGCTCGACCACCACCACCGCCGGCTTGTGTAAATCGATCATCCGGGGGAGACGCGCCACCCCACCCTGCGTGGTTTCGCCGCTCACGCTGGCGTTGACCACGCGGTATTCGTACCCTTGGGCCGCGAGCCGCTGCTCGAGCAGGTGCACCCACCCTTCCTGGATCTTGAGGCCGTATCCGGCGCTCAGGCTGTCGCCGAGCACGACGATGGTGCGAGGTGACGGGCTCGCCGCGCTCGCGCCGCCGACGAACGCGAACATCACCACCAACTGAACGAGTCGAATGAGCGTACTCAAAGCAGAAAACCTCTCGAAAAAGGTTACCAGTCCCGAAGGGATGCTGACCATCGTCAACGACGTGTCGTTGGACATCGCGGCCGGTGAATCGGTTGCCATCGTCGGTGCGTCCGGCGCGGGGAAGTCCACGCTGCTGGCGTTGTTGGCGGGCCTCGATACGCCGTCTTCCGGACGCATCACCCTCGCGGACGCCGACTTGACTTCGCTGGACGAAGACGGCCGCGCGCGGCTGCGCGCCGAGCGCGTCGGATTCGTCTTCCAGTCGTTCCATCTCGTGCCCTCGCTGACCGCGATAGAGAATGTGATGCTGCCCCTCGAGCTCGCCGGAAGGCGTGATGCGCGCGCGGCCGCGGCGGAAACGCTAGAGCGTGTCGGGCTCGCCGCCCGCACCGGGCACTATCCGCGCCAGCTGTCGGGCGGCGAACAGCAGCGCGTCGCGATCGCGCGTGCGTTCGTCACGCGGCCGGCGGTGTTGTTCGCGGACGAGCCCACCGGAAATCTCGATACGCATACCGGCGAGAAGATCGTGTCGCTGCTGTTCGACCTCAACGCACAGTCGCACACGACGCTGGTGCTGGTCACCCATGACCGCACCGTCGCGGCTCGCTGCGGGCGCGTGCTGACGATGGACTCGGGCGAACTCAAGCAGGTCGGCGCGTGAACGCACTGGCCATTGCCCTGCGCACGCTGGCGCGCGAGTGGAAGTCGGGCGAGCTCGGCGTGCTGCTGCTCGCGATCACCGTGGCGGTGGCGGCGCTGACGGGCGTCGGGTTCCTGATCGACCGGATCGGCATCGCCGTGGACAATCAGGCCGGCGAGGTGTTGGCCGCGGATCTCCGGCTGGAGTCCGCGCAACCGCTGGATGCGAGCTCGCTCGAGGAGGCGAAGCGTCGCGGGCTGCAGATCGCGAGCACGACCGGGATGTTCAGCGTCGTCTTCAACGGCGATGCGAGCCAGCTGACCGCCGTGCGCGCGGTGTCGCCGGAGTATCCGCTGCGCGGCAAGGTGTTGCTGGCGGACGAGCCGTTCGGCAAGGGCGTGGAAGTGCGCGGCAACCCTGGCCGCGGAGAAGTTTGGCCGGATTCGCGGCTGGCGGCGGCGTTGGGCGCGTCGATCGGCACCAGGCTGTCGATCGGCGCGAGCGAGTTTCGCGTGTCGCGGATTCTTGTTAGCCGCCCGGACCAGGGCGCCACGTTCATCGATCTGGCGCCGAGCCTGCTGATGAACGAGGCGGATATCGATGCAACGCAGCTCATCCAGCCCGGGAGCCGGCTGACGCGGTCCAGGTTGTTTGCCGGGCCGCGTGCCGAGATCCAGTCGTTTCGCGATTGGCTCAAGACGAACAAGAAGGGTTCGGAGCGGCTGCTCGACGTCGATGAAACGGCGCCGCAGATCAAGAACGCGATGGATCGCAGCGGGCGGTTCCTGAGTCTCGCCAGTCTCGTGGCCGTGTTGTTGTGCGCGATCGCCGTGGCGATGGCCGCGCGGCGCTACGTGCAGCGGCATCTGGATTCGGTGGCGTTGATGAAGACGCTGGGTGCGACACGCGGATTCACGCTGACCGTGAGCCTCGCGCAGCTGATCATCGTCGGCGTGCTGGCCGCCGTGCTCGGTTCGCTGATCGGGTATGGTGCCCAGGCGTGGCTCGTCGTTGCATTGAAGGACCTGTTGAAGAGCGAGCTGCCACCACCCGGACTCGCGCCGCTCGGGATCGGGTTCCTGACGGCGATCGCCGTGCTCGCCGGATTCGCTTTGCCGCCGTTGCTGCAGCTGTCGCGGACGCCGGCGCTGCGGGTCTTGCGTCGGGATGTCGGACCGCCGCCGCCGCTCGTGGTGCTTGCCTTCGGGCCCGCGGTACTCGCGATCGGCTTCCTCATCTGGTGGGTGTTGCGGGACGTGCCGATCTTCATCGGGTTCGTCGTCGGACTGGCCGTGTTCGTGGTGGTCGTCGCGCTCGCCGGCTGGCTGCTGGTGAAGCTGACCAACCGGTTCCGCGGCGGTGTCGGCGTGTCGTGGCGCTACGGGATCGCGAATCTCGGGCGGCGACGGACCGAGAGCGTGGTACAGCTCACGGCGTTCGCACACGGGATCATGATGCTGCTGTTGCTGGCCGTCGTACGCAACGATCTGCTGAACGACTGGCGGCGCAGCCTGCCAGCCGACACGCCTAACTTCTTTTTCATCAACATCCCGCCGGACGAGCACCAGGACTTCGACGCGTTCCTGGCTGCGCGTGGCGCCGAGCGGGCGCGCGCACTGCCGATGGTTCGCGCGCGCATGACGCACATCAACG
>Ga0335075_10000314_pt1 | contig 87405 bp, 88 predicted proteins | sample Lox_Sample_24_FD_206723 | JGI IMG/M metagenome (GOLD analysis project Ga0335075, IMG submission 206723) | Soil microbial communities from Loxahatchee National Wildlife Refuge, Florida, United States - Lox_Sample_2.4 | ecosystem: Environmental > Terrestrial > Soil > Wetlands | place: USA... | reverse complement strand
GTCCGATGGTTCCGTCAACCCAATCGCGGCAGCTGATCCGGGCCAAGGACCTGGCCAACGCGAGATACGCCGAACCGCTCGGCGTCGAGGACATGGCCCGGGCCGCCAACCTCTCGCGGGCCCATTTCAGCGAGCGGTTCAAGAAGGCGTTCGGAATCTCGCCGCATGCCTACCTGCTGATCCGCCGGCTCGAACGGGCGGCCACGCTGCTCCGCAACACCGACCAGTCGGTCGCGTACATCTGCGTCTCGGTCGGCCTGAGCAGCGTCGGCTCATTCACCACCAGCTTCAAACGGACCTACGGCATGACTCCGACCGAGTACCGAGCCGAACATCCGCCCGCCGCCGCCCACGCCCGGGTTCCGGCCTGCGTCTACCGGAACTATGCGCGTCCGCAACACCGGACGTTTCGAGAAGACAGACCGAACACCTCGCCGTAGCATCGCTCCACATCGTCAATACGACATTTTCAGGAGAAAGAGATGATCAACCTTGGATCAACGCAACTGTGGGTTCGCGACCAGGACGAAGCGGTCGAGTTCTGGACCAAGAAGGTGGGTTTGGAGTTGCGTTCCGATGTCACCCTCTCGGAGCTCGGAGATTTCCGCTGGGTCACGGTCGCCCCGGCCGGTGGTTCCGTGGACATCGTCCTCATGGCCATTCCGGGAGAGCCGATCATGAGCGCCCAGGACAAGGGCATGGTCGAAGAACTGATGTCGAAGGGCTTCGCCGGCACGGTCTTCCTCACCACCGACGACTGCCAGGCCTCCTATGAGGAGCTGAAGGCCCGCGGGGTCGAGTTCACCGAGGCCCCGGAGGACCGTCCGTACGGGATCGACGCCGGCTTCCGCGATCCCTCCGGCAACTCCGCCCGCCTCACCCAGGTCAAGGAGATCGCCGGCCTGGTCACCGGCTGAACCCCACCCGACTCGAGCGGCGCGAACGGAAGGACCGCGAGCCATCGCGGTCCTTCCGGCTCACGCCGTGCCTCAGACCTTGGCCCCGTTCTCGTACTTGTAGAAACCCCGCCCGGACTTGCGGCCGAAACGTCCCGAGGCGACCATGCGCTTCAGGATCGGCGGCGGCGCGTACTCGTCCCGCTTGAACTCCTCGTAGAGCGAGTCACAGACGCTGTAGAGCACGTCGAGACCGATGAAGTCGCAGAGCTCGAGCGGCCCCATCGGGTGTCCGCAGCCGAGCCGCATTCCCTCGTCGATGTCCTCGGGTGTGGCGAACTCCTCCTCGTACATCCGCACCCCGGCCATCAGGTAGGGCACCAGCAGCATGTTGACCACGAAACCGGAGCGGTCCTTGGTCTCGATCGGCCGTTTGCCGATCGTCGCGCAGAAGCGACGGGCGGACTCGATCGTCGCCTCGGAGCTGTCCAGCGCGACCACGATCTCGACCAGCTTCATCACCGGCACCGGCGCGAAGAAGTGGAGGCCGCAAACCCGTTCCGGATGCTTGAAGGTCCCGGCCAGCTCGGCGATCGGGATCGATGAGGTGTTGGAGGCGACGATCGCCTCCGGGGATACGACCTTCTCGATCTCGCCCATCACGCGAAGCTTCAGCTCGAGATCCTCGGGAACGACCTCGATCACGAGATCGGCCTCGGAGATCCCGGAGAGATGCTCGGCGATCGTGATGCGGGCGAGCGTGTCGTCCATCGCCTGCTGATCCATCTTGCCGCCCTTCACCGCTCGGGCGAGGGACTTGCCGATCCGGTCGGTGACTCCGGGCCGGCGTTCGGGATCGGACTCGAAGACGATCACCGGGACTCCGGCGACGGCCGTGGATTCGGCGATTCCCGAACCCATGAAGCCTCCGCCGACTACGGCGACGGTCTTGATTTCTGTTTGCGTGGCGGACTGCGAATCGGTGTTGCTCATTGTCCAAGCTTTCGGTGATGGTTTCTCGGTTCAGCCTCCATGCTGTCAGGTGGCCGTCTCTTTCTCCACATCAGCCCCCCGATCGGCGGGATCCGACTACGCTCGTGCGATGACTCCGATCCGTGTTCTGATCGCCGAGGACCAGGCTCTGCTGCGGGCCGGCCTGGAGCAGATCCTCGGTGAGGCGGGCTTCGACGTCGTCGCCCGCACCGGAGATGCCGAGGACCTGCTGAGGAAGGCTCGGGCCCACCGACCGGACGTGGCGATCGTCGACGTCCAGATGCCGCCCGGCAACACCGACGACGGGCTGCGCGCCGCGATCACGATCCGTGCCGAGCTGCCCGAGACCGGAGTGCTCGTGCTCTCCCAGTTCCTCGAGGTGCGCTACGCGCTCGACCTGGTCGGGGATGACGCCGACGGGGTCGGCTATCTGCTGAAGGACCGGGTGGTTGACGTCGAATCGTTCATCGCTTCGGTCAGGCGGGTCGCCTCCGGTGGATCCTCGATGGACCCCGAGGTCGTCGCCCGCCTGGTCGGCCGTCACCGCGACGACGATCCGATCGAGACGCTGACCGCGAAGGAAACCGAGGTCCTGTCCCTGATGGCCGAGGGCCGCTCGAACCTCGGGATCGCCGAGGCCCTGAGCGTGAGCACCGCGGCCGTGGAGAAACACTCGACCCGCATCTTCCGCAAGCTCGGGCTCGGCACCGAGCCGACCGAACACCGCCGGGTGCTGGCCGTGCTCCGGTTTCTGCGCTCCGGCTGAGAGCCCGGCACGGCCTCAGAGCGGGATCGCGGCCGTGACCCGGCTGCCCTGTCCGGGCTCGCCCCGGAACTCGATCCGCCCGCCGAGGGCATCGACCCGGTCGGCCATGCCGGGAAGTCCCATGCCCTCGGCCGCGGCGATCTCACCGGAGCCGTCGTCGGCGACGCTCACGATCAGCTCCTCCCCGTTCCCGGCCAGCTCGACCTCGACCTCGGCCAGGCTCGCCCCGGCGTGTTTCTCGACGTTGTTCAACGCCTCCGCGACGAGGAAGTAGGCCGCCGTCTCGACCTCCGGATCGAAACGGCGCTCGGCGACCCGCAGGCGAACCGGCACCGAACAGCGGGAGGCCAGACTGTCGAGCCCGGCGGCGAGTCCACGGGACTGCAGCACGACGGGATGGACCCCCGCCGCGAGCTCACGCAGCTCGGCCATCGATTCGCGGATCCTCTCGGCGGCGAGCCCGAAGGCCTCGGGCACCTCGGCGCCATCGCGCAGCTCCAGTTCGGCCATTCCTTCCCGGATCAGCATCGCCGCGTTCAGGAGCTGCTGCTGCGCTCCGTCGTGAAGGTCCCGGACGATCCGGCGCCGGGCCTCGTCGGTGGCCGCGATCACCCGCCTGCGCGAGGCGTCGAGCTCGGCCGAGCGGGCCTGCTCGGCGGCGCGGCGGCGTTCCGAGGCCTCCAGTTCACGGCGCTCGGTGATGTCCCTGAACGCGACCACGGCTCCCCAGCCCGACTCGAGCCGAAACGCGGCCGAGGAGTAGGACACGGGCACCATCGATCCGTCGGCCCGCACGAACCAGTCCTCCTCCACCCGGACCGTGCCGCCGTTTCTGAGCGGTTCCAGCAGCGGACACTCCTCCTCCGGGAACGGGCTCCCATCGGGCCGGTGATGGTGGATCGTCTGGTGGCTGGGACGTCCCAGCAGATCCATCTCCGATTCGAACCCGAGCAGTGACACCGCGGCCGGGTTCGCGAACTGGATCAGCCCGGTCGAATCGACCATGTAGATCGGATCGGCGACCGAGGCGAGCAGCGCTTCGAAGCGCCCGGTGCCCCGCGTCTCGTCCGAGGAGGAACTGGGATCCATGGGAACACCATAGGGCCCGGCCGGACGCCGCAAATGTCCGGCTAACCCCACCTTCGGACCGCCGTTCCGGGTCTACCCTTGATCTATCTCCAACCGACCCAGGAGCAGCAATGAAGACCGCGACCGATGAGAACATCACCCACTCCGTTCCCAAGGGCTCGTACGAGGCCGGCGACCGGGTGCGGCTTCCCGAGGGTGCTGAGGGTCCGTTCGTCGTGTTCGTCAACGGCATCGACCAGGATCCCGACACCGCCTACTCGGTGGTCGGGGACGAGATCGTGTTCAGCCGCCAGATCCTGAAAGAGAAGGTCAGTCCGGGCCGCTGGCTGGCGATGTCCCTGGGACTGTTCGGCACCTACTACAAGAACGAGACGATCGACGTCCAGTTCTTCCGTGACGGACAGATCGAGCTCGCCCCGGACCTCGAGGTCCGGTAAGGGGCATCCACCAACTCGGACCGGCCAACCAATCGGGTTCGTACCGAGTATTTCGGCAAGAACCCGATTGGTTGCCTCTGAGATCGATCCTTACTTCTTGACGGTCAGGTTTCCGATCACGCCGATCCTGATTCCGAGCCAGGGATAGGTCCTCGCGAAGGCGAAGTTGTCCTGCGGATTGAGCCCCACCGCGGAGGGCCACATCTGGTAGGCGGTCGAGTTGGAGATGCCGCCGTGGAGGCGCCTCCAGACCCGCCCCTTCTCACCGGGACGCTTCGAGGGCGGCAGCGTGATCGTGTCGGTCCACTCGACCGCGTTGCCGCCCTGGTCCAGGGTGCCCCATGGTGAGGGCGTCTTGGCTCCGCCGACCGTGGCGAGGCCGCCCATGTAGATCTTGGAATACGCGTCGGCCGGGATCCTGAACGGGTTGACCGTCGAGCAGGTGGAACTGGTGAGCTGCGCGATCGCGGGGCACCAGTTGGGGGTCGGCCCGCTGGACGGCTTGAATCCGGCGACCGGCTGGTCCGCCGAGTTGGCGACCTTGCCGGTGTCGAAGTCGAGCACGGTCGGGTTCGGCGCGTCGGCCTGACCGTCCCCGAAGGTTCCCTCGTTGGTCGGGTATTTCCAGTACGAGTACTTGCCGCCGCCGTCCGGATCGAAATAGGCCGCCTTGACCCACTCGTCCTGGCTCGGAACGACGAAGCCCTTATTCGCGGTGCGCTTCGTCTTCTTGTTGCTCATGTCGTACATGCCGCGATCGGAATTGCGGGAGAGCTTGACCTTGTAGCTCGTGACCTCGACGCCGTACGCGGTGCTGGTCTTCTTCGAAAGCAGCTTGCCGTTGTCGAGCGAGTTGGCGAACCGGGCGGCCGACAGGAAGGTGGCGAATCCGTAGGGCTTGCCGGCCCACTGCTTCGAGGCGACCGAGTAGTGCCTGCCCGCCGGGGCCTTCCTGCGATGGTTGACCGAGCCGTACTCCGGCCAGCGCTTCGAGCTCTGGGTCCGCGCATACATCCGGTCCTTGTTCTTGCCGGAGGGATCGGTCGTGTTGAGGAACTTGACCCAGTCGCCGACCGTCGTCTCGAGCTGGCCGATCTCGTACCTGTAGTCCACCCCGCCGATCGTCTGGCAGCCCTGCTTGGAGGAGGGCGCGTCGGCGCAGGACTGGTAGATGGCGTCAGTGAAGGGCACGACCCCGACCGAGGGATTGCCCACCGATCCGACCGAGACCGTCTTGACCGTCACGGTCTGGCGCTGCGCCGCGTCGGCGGCAGGCGGCCCCGGCAGGAGCAGCGCAGCGGCGCCGAGGAGCAGGACCAAGGCCCACGGAGCCCGCCTTTCCCATCGAGATTCAGGAGAGTGAAGATCGAGCATTTGATGCCTTCCACGAGTTGGTTGAGGTACGCCGACGGGCTTCCCGGCAACGCCTACCGCCAACCTATCCGACTTGTTGACACCTGTTCAATAAAGTTTCGGGCTGAAACACGCCGACCGGTCACACCGGCGCTTTTTCGCTTTCGGTGTCGAAGACGCATAGGCTCGTCCCATGGAGAGCTCAGGCGATTCACCAGACGACCAGACCTTCGAACGGCTCACCGGAGGATGCATGTGCGGCGCGGTCAAGTTCGAGCTGGACGCGCCACTCTTCGGAGCCGCGTTCTGCTGGTGCAAGCGCTGCCAGCGCCGGACCGGCACCGCCTTTTCGACCACCGCGCTGACCCGGCCCGGTTCGTTCAACATCACCGAGGGTGCCGAGCTGATCGGCACCCACGAACCCGGGGACGGCGGGTGGAACAAGTCGTTCTGCACCCGCTGCGGCAGCCAGATCCACACGACCAACGCGGACGACCCCGATCTGGTCGCGGTCCGTATGGGCGCCTTCGACGAAGACCCCGGCGTGCGACCGGGCCTTCACCAGTTCGTCTCCTACGCACCCTCCTGGTACGCGGTGCCGGACGACGGCCTGCCGCGCTTCCCGGAGCGTCTCGACTGGAATCAGGTCGACGCCGGTTCCTGAGCCCGGGCCGCGCTACGCGGTCTCCACGTACTCCTTCAAGTGCACACCGGTGAGCGACCCGCCGGCCGACACGAGCTCGGCCGGGGTTCCCTCGAAGACGATCCGGCCCCCGTCCTGGCCGGCTCCCGGACCGAGATCGATGATCCAGTCGGCGTGGGCCATGACGGCCTGATGATGCTCGATCACGATCACCGAGTTGCCGTCGTCGACCAGGCGGTCGAGCAGCGCGAGCAGCTGGTCGACGTCGGCCAGGTGAAGCCCGGTGGTCGGTTCGTCGAGGATGTAGACGCCCGCCTTCTCGGCCATCTGGGTCGCCAGCTTCAGCCTCTGCCGTTCCCCGCCTGAAAGCGTGTTGAGCGGCTGACCCAGGCCGATGTAGTCGAGGCCGACGTCGCTCAGCCGGCCGAGGATCTTCGCCGGCTGGCCGGTCCTGAAGAACTCCTTCGCCTCCTTGACCGGCATCGCGAGCACCTCGCTGATGTCCTTGCCGTCCAGCTTGTAGGTCAGGACCTCGGGCGTGAAGCGCCTGCCCTCGCACTCCTCGCAGAGCGAGGCCACGCCGGCCATCATCGCCAGGTCGGTGTAGACGAGCCCGATCCCCTTGCAGTTGGGGCAGGCTCCTTCCGAGTTGGCGCTGAAAAGCGCCGCCTTGACGCCGTTGGCCTTGGCGAAGGCGGTCCGGATCGGCCCGAGCAGGCCGGTGTAGGTGGCGGGATTCGATCGGCGCGAGCCCCGGATCGCCGATTGGTCGACCACCGCCACCCCGTCCTCGTTCGAGAGATACCCGTGGATCAACGAGCTCTTTCCGGAACCGGCGACCCCGGTGACGACCGTCAGGACACCGAGCGGAACCTCGACCGAGACGTCCTTCAGATTGTGCAGGTCCGCTCCGGAAATCGCGACGCTTCCCGTCCGCTCGCGTGTCCGGTCCTTGAGGGAAGCGCGGTGGTCGAGGTGACGGCCGGTGAGCGTGTCCGCGTCCCGCAGACCGCCCAGCGTTCCCTCGAAGCAGATCCTGCCGCCGTCCGGACCGGCACCCGGGCCGATGTCGACCACGTGATCGGCGATCGCGATCGTCTCCGGCTTGTGTTCGACCACCAGGACCGTGTTGCCCTTGTCCCGCAGCCTCACCAGCAGGTTGTTCATCCGCTGGATGTCGTGGGGATGGAGCCCGACCGTCGGCTCGTCGAAAACGTACGTGCAGTCGCTGAGGCTGGACCCGAGGTGTCTGACCATCTTGACCCGCTGGGCCTCGCCGCCCGAGAGAGTCGAGGATTCCCGGTCGAGGCTGAGATAGCCGAGGCCGATCTCGACCAGCGACTCGAGGGTCTCGTTCAGGGTGCTCAGCATCGGCGCCACGGACTCGTCCTCGATGCCTCCCATGAAGACCGCGAGATCGCTGATCTGCATCGCCGCGCATTCGGCGATGTTCCGTCCCTCGATCCGCGAGGAGAGCGCCGCCTGGTTCAGCCTGCTTCCGCCACAGGATGGGCATGACTTGAAGGTCACGGCCCGGTCGACGAACTCGCCGATGTGGGACTGCATCTTGTCGCGGTCCTTGCTGAGGATGATCCGCTTCACCTTGACCACGAGACCTTCGTAGGTGAGGTTGTTGCTGCCGACCTTGACCTTGGTCGGTTCCTTGAAGAAGAAGTCCTCCCGTTCCCGATCGGTGAACTGGCCGATCGGCTTGTCGGGGTCGAAGAAACCCGACTCGGCCATGGTGCGGTGGTACCAGCCGTCGACCGAGAAGTTGGGGACGGTGATGCCGCCGCCGTTCACCGAGAGCCGATGGTCGACGAACTGGTCGAGGTCGAGGTCGGTCACCCGGCCCATGCCCTCGCACTCGGGACACATGCCTTCGGCCGTGTTGAAGCTGAAGGCCGACGAGGTGCCCACGTGGGGATCGCCGAGACGGCTGAACACGATCCTCAGCATGGTCTGGGCGTCGGTGGCGGTCCCGACGGTGGAGCGGGAGTTGGCCCCCATGCGCTCCTGGTCGAGGATGATCGCGGCGCTCAGGTTGCGCAGCGAGTCGACGTCGGGCCGGCCCAGGCTCGGCATCAGGGACTGCAGGAAAGCGGTGTAGGTCTCGTTGATCAGACGCTGCGATTCGGCCGCGATCGTGCCGAACACGAGTGAGGACTTGCCGGAGCCGGAGACGCCGGTGAACACGGTCAGCCGACGCTTGGGGATATCGAGCGAAACATCCATCAGGTTGTTCTCCCGCGCACCACGGACCTCGATCAGGTCGTGGCCGTCGGCGGGGCCGCCGGACCGGCTCGCCATGCCGAATGCGGCGAGTGGCGCGAGGATGGAAGTCTCTGGATTCAAACGGCCTCCTGATATTGTCTTACGCTGTAAAGAATTGGTCGAAGAGAATAGCTTATGCAGTAAGGAGATGCTTGGTGGCGATATACGCGAGTCAGGGTGACCCCCGCGAGACGATGCTCCTGCTCTGGCGGAAACCGGCGGATCCCGAGGCGCGAAGCGGCCCCGGGCCCAAGCCCGGGCTGACCATCGACACCGTGGTCGAAGCCGCGATCGAGATCGCCGACGAGAAAGGCATGGAGGCCCTTTCGATGCGCGCGGTCGGCGAAAGGCTCGACCGAACCGCAATGGCCCTCTACACCTACATCCCCAACAAGAGCGTCCTGATCGACCTGATGTTCGACCAGGTCCAGGCGGAGATGCCGACCGGCTACGACCTCGGGCGGGGTTGGCGCGCGGCGATCGGCGAATGGGCCGGGGACCTCTGCGACTTCTACACCCGCCACCCCTGGGTCCTCCAGGTATCCGAGGCGAGGCCGGTTCTCGGCCCGAACGAGAACGCGGTCTACGAGACGGTCGTTCGCATCCTGAACGAGACGGGTCTCGAACCAAGGCCCATTCTGCACATCTCCGGCACGCTCTTTCATTTCATCCGCGGGGCGGCACAGACGATCGCCGAGACCCGCAGTGCCCTGGAGGTGACCGGCGTGTCGGACGAGGAGTGGTGGCATGTGCGCTCCGCGGTCATGCACGAGGTCGCGCCCGACTTCGCCGAACGCTTTCCGCTGATCACGGCCTTCGGCGAGCAGGGAGTCTTCGAGCCGATCGAAAGCTCCCTCTCGTACTTCGAGGCGGAGGCGCAGGACACGTTCGACAACGGCCTCGCCCTGATCCTGGACGGCATCGAGGTGACCCGGACCCGGTAGTCACGCCCGCACGAACTCCACGACATCCGAGGCGAAAAGCTCGGGTGCCGGCTCGTGATGCTGACCTTCGAGCATGGCGAGAGTCGCGTCGGGAAGCTCGGCGGCGAGCGCCCTGCCGACCTCGATCATGAATGGGAAGGTCTCGGTTCCCTCCAGGATCAGGGTCGGCATCGAGACCTTCGCGACCAGCTCATGCGGCACGGTGCCGCCGTCGGCATCTCCCATCGCGGCGGAATCCCAGGCCAGGCTGCCGGCCATCGCGACGTACCCATCCCACGAGGGATCGCGCCTGAGCGCCTCCTGGATCTCTTCGGGCGTTCCGGTCACCGACATGAAAGCGCCGACCGCGTCGGCGTGGCGGCCCTCGGCGAGGATCGCGGTGAGGTCCCTGTTGAACGCCTTCGCGCCATCCATCTGCGCGGTCTCTCCGTCCGGGGTGTACGGCGGTTCGTGAAGGATCAGCCGCTCGATGCCGATCCCGGCGGCGCCGGCCCGCAGGGCGAGGCCCGCGCCCGACGAATGCCCGTAGACCGAGGCGGTCCCGCCGACGGCTTCGATCAGCGCCGCGATGTCCTCGACTTCGCGCGCCGGATCGACCGGCCCGTTGGCGCCACTGTCCCCCCGTCCGCGCCGGTCGAAGTTGATGACCGAGAGCCGGTCCGAGAGCTCCTCGGCCAGCGGCCTCTGCGCGGCCCGGTCGGTGAGCGCGCCGCCGACCAGGATCAGCGCCGGTCCGTCGCCGCTCACTTCGCAGGCGATCTCGGTGCCGTCAGCGGATGTGATCCTGTCCATGATTCTCCTCCGTTCAAGTCGGGTTGGCCGTGGGTCCAGAAGTAAGACCCCGGTCTCCCCCGATTCTCATCGGTCCGGAGGGTGCCTGCCGGAATTCAGCCGGAGATCAGGGGCACGAATCGCACCGCACCATCCACCCGGCGTTCGATCCGGCCGTTTCGGCTGCGGAACAGGTTCAGCCGCTGCCCAGCCCGATCCCCGACCGGCACCACCATGCGCCCACCTTCGGTCAGCTGTTCGAGCAGCGCCGGATCGGGATCGCCCGCACAGGCGGCCCCGACGTTGATCGCGTCGAATGGCGCCCGTTCGGGAATGCCGCGCGACCCGTCACCGACCAGAACCGTCACGTTCCGCACTCCCGCCCGCGCCAGGGACTCCCGTGCCGTTTCGGCCAGGGCCGGGTGGCGTTCGATCGAGATCACCCGTTCGCCGAGGCGCGCCAGGACCGCCGCGTGATAGCCGGACCCGGTCCCGATGTCGAGCACGAGATCCGTCTCCCTCAGGTCCAGCATCTCGCACATCTCGGCGACCACCGTGGGCTGGGAGATCGATTGTCCTTCGGGCAGCGGCAGGGCCTCGTTCTCCCAGGCGACGTCCTTCAGGGTCTCGGGCACAAACGCGTCGCGGGGCACCTCGGCGATCGCGTCGATCACCATGGGATCCCGCACGCGCGCGAGGAGCTCGCTGATCAGCCTGGCGCTGCCCATCTCGGCTCCAGTGTCCCCTATCTCATGGACTTGATCAATCTGATCGCGGCCCGGGCGTGGCGATCGACCTCCGGTCTCGCCGGACGCCCCGCACCGAGCTCGACCACGAAGGCCCTGGTGCCGAACCGATGCCGCATCCAGTCGCTGACGCTGCCGGGATAGGGGCGATCGCAGCCGGGCTCCGCCTCGAGGCCGGACAGCCGTGCGTACCGCCTCGCGAAACGGGCGGTCGGACCACAGGGCACGAGCGTCCGTCCCCAGGGTTGGTGGTACCAGATCGAAAGGTCGAAATTCCGTCCCCACGCGATCCGGGCGATGGTCCGGGACTCCGGCTCCGAGAGTGGCTCCGGACCGGATTCGTAGCCGCCGTTCAGGGTCGGATCGAACCGGTGGGGGAAGTTGCGGTTGAGGTCCACCCCGCGCGAGTTCCCGCGGCTGCCACGGGCGATCCCGTCGGGGTTCACCGTGCGGATGGTCCACAGATCCACGCTCTTGATCCCGAGCTCCGCCAGCCGGTCGAGACGCCGGACCACCCTCATGCCCTCCGGTTCGTCACCGTGGATCGAGCCGACGATCAGGGCCTTGAAGGGAGCCGAGGGATCGCCGTGCCGTTGGACCCGGATCGCCCTGTCCTGAACCGACTTTCCGGCCGTGAAGACCCGATGGGTTCCGCCGAGCGCGGTGCCGGAATGGCCGAGGATCGATGCCGAGAAGACCACCGCGGCCACGGCGAGCGTGCGGATGAGGAGACCCGGGATCACCGTCCGGCGGCGGCCCGCGACACGGCCGCGGCCTCGGCCTCCCCCAGCACGACCGGCACGTCCAATTCGATCGGATCGGATCGCAGGCTCGGCTCGAGCCCGGCCATCGCCTCCACGGTCGCCAGCACGCAGAACGGCATGTGATCGACGCTGTAGCCGCCCTCCTGGAGCGCGACGAACCTGCCTTCGCAGCTCGATTCGGCGAACTCGGAGACGCGGCCGGCCATCATCCGGAAGCCCTCGGTGGTCACGCTCATGCGACCGAGCGGATCGGAGGCGGCGGCGTCCTGACCGCTGGAGATGAAGACCAGCTCCGGCTCGAACCCGGCCAGCGCCGGCAGCGCCACCTGATCGATCGCCGCGAGATATCCCGCGTCGCCGCTGCCCGCCGGCATCGGGATGTTGACCGTGGTGCCGGTGCCTTCAGCGGAGCCGCGCTCGTCGATCGACCCTTCGTCGGCGGGATAGAGGCCGTCCTGGTGGATCGAGATGAACAGCACGCTCGGATCGTCGTAGAACACGGCCTGGGTTCCGTTGCCGTGATGGACGTCCCAGTCGAGGATCGCCACGCGTTCCAGGCCGTGTTCCCGCTGGGCATGCCGGGCCGCGACCGCGACGTTGTTGAACAGGCAGAAGCCCATCGCCTGACCGGCGGAGGCGTGATGGCCGGGCGGCCTCGTCAGAACATAGGCCGGCCGTGAGGGGCCCTCCATCGTGAAGTCGACCGCGGAGATCGCCGAGCCCGCGGAGATCAGGGCGGCACCCCAGGATCGGCCCCCGACCCTCGCCTCGGGTCCGACCCATTGCAGGCTGCCCATCTCGCAGGCCGCTTCGATCCGGTCGATGTGCTCGTCGGTATGGACCGCCAGCAGCTCGTCCCGTGTCGCGGGTCTGGCCTCGATCCGCTCCATCCGCGCCGCGACCCCGGAGCGTTCCAGAACCTGGAACGCGCGCCTCACCCGCGCCGCGTTCTCGGCGTGGGCGACGTCGAGCCAGCCGGCCGCCACCTCGTCGAGCACCATCGAGCCGTTGTCATGAAGCAGGCAGCGCGGGTCATAGGCCAGTCCGGTCTTCCTCATGGATCCCATTCTCTCCGACGCCGGGACAAATCTCCGGATTTGTTCGATGAATTGTCACCCATTTGCACATGCGCAACGCATGTTAGGCTTGAATCGTGGGCAAGATGCTTCAGATCCGCGACGTACCCGAGCAAGTCCACGAACGCCTGAAGGCGCGCGCCGCCAGGGAAGGACGCACGCTGTCCGACATGCTGCGCGAAGAGGTCGCGCTGATCGCCGGCAAGCCCACCCGGGCTGAGGTCATCGAGAGCATCCGGCGGGCCGAACCGCTCGATCTGGCGGAACCCCCGTCGGCGGTTCTCCGGCGCCAGCGCGATTCCCCTTGATCGTCCTCGACGCCAGCGCGCTGCTGGACCTCCTGCTGGCGACCGATCCCGCCGAGCGGATCCTCGGGCATGTGGCGAATCCCGAGGTGCCGATCGTCGCGCCCGACCACATGCTGGTCGAGACAACACGGGTGCTGAGGCGGCTCGCGATCGCCGGAGTGATCTCCGACGAGCGGGCCGACCGGGAGGCGGCCAACGCGCTCGGACTCGACGTGACCGTCTATCCCAGCCAGGACCTGCTTCCGCGGGCTTGGCGATACCGCGACCGGATCACGATCGACGACGCCCTGTATCTGGTTCTGACCGAGGTGATCGCGGGCGCCTCGCTGCTCACGACCGACCGGAAGCTGGCCCGCGCGGCCTCCGGGCGGGTCCCGGTGATCCCGCTGTGACGACCCCGCACCTCAGCCGGTGCGTGGCGCCACCGGCCTCCATCTCGGCGAGACCGAACCGACCCTGTCCGGAGGGACGAGCTGGCGGGCGCTGTGCTTCTGCAGGAGGTACATCACCAGCACCGTGATCAGACTGATCGAACCGAGGGCCTTGATGTCGGGACCGTCGAGCACGATGAAGTCGTTGAGGCCGTGCATGAACATCGCGATCGCCCAGGCACCGATCGCGGCACCGGTGAAGATCTCGCCCCGTTTCCAGGCGACCTGCCAGGCCACCGCGGCGATGAATCCGGTGAGCAGTGGGTGCATCACCTCGAGGAAGCCGCGCGAAGGCTGCCAGTGATCCGGGTTGAAGGCGTACTCACAGCTTTCGGCGACCCCGAAGGCCGAGGCCGAGATCACCACCAGCAGATAGCCCTCCCGTGGCAGCCGGAAACGGCCTTTCAGCCACAGGATCACCGGCAGCAGGACCTTGCCGGTCTCCTCGGCGGGCCCGGCGATCGCCGGCCAGGCGCCATCCTTGGGCTTTGCGCCGAAGATCGCCGGAACGCCGATCTCGATCGCCAGGGCGAACGCGATGCCGACCACACCGGAGGCGATCCCCCACTTCAGGATCGAACGGCGCGTATCGGCCGGGATCCGGTCGAATCCGACCCGGCGGGAAAGGAAGAGAACCAGCGCCGACATCACCGCGATGGTCGAGATCAGTGAGAGCAGCGGCACCGGCAGCTGGATTCCGTGAACCCAGTGGGCGTCCCGGTCGGTCGCCCAAAGGGCCGAGGCGGCGCCGAGCGCGATCACGAAGATGCCGAAAAGCTTCCACCCCGGATTTCGGAGGAAGTGGAAGAGGTGGCGCCTGTACCGGGGCAGGGCGGTTCCCTCGGCCGCGGGGCGCACCTCGTTCAGCCAGACTTCGCCGTCCCATCGCCGCTCCACCGGCTTCTTGTGATGGTCCGGGACCGGGTAGAACCCGGGGGCCGGATCGGCGCCTGACTGCTCGAGGATGTCCATGGCGCCGATCCTATTTTTCCCGGGCGGAACCGCCGGGCTACGAATCCCCGGAAAGCTTCCTTGCAAGCAGCTCGTCGAGACGCTCGTTTCCTTCCCTGACACCGGTCTCCATGCCCGACTGGATCATGCCGTCGCGCAGCTCCTTCGATTCGAAGGTGGAGGTGGTGACCAGCCTGGTGCGGCCGCCCTCGAGCTCGATCAGGTCGAGCCGGTCGATCGCCGGCGGGATCGGCGGATCCATGACGAAGTTGAAGGTCTGGACCATCAGATCCGGCTTCTCGAGTTCCAGGAACTCACCGAAGAAGAAGTACTCGTTGCCCTCGTCGTCGAAGTGGGTGTACCTCCACTTTCCGCCGGGCCGGAAGTCGTACTCCTCCACCTTCATCTTGAGATAGCGCGGACCGAGCCACTGGGCCAGCAGCTCCGGATCACTGAAGCACTCCCAGACCAGCTCGCGGGGAGCTTCGAACTCGCGTTCGATGCGGACCTCGGTGTCGGACGGGGTGCTGACTTTCGTCTCGTTGGTCGTCTTGTTTTCGCTCATGTGGTCTTTCCTTCTCGTTTCTTTCTTTCGATGATTTCGTCGAGCCGACCGAAGCGGTCCGCCCAGTTGCGCCGGAACTCTTCGAGCCAGAAACCGGCCTCGTCGAAACCGGCCTCGTCGAGCTGACAGTGCCTTGTACGGCCGCGCTTCTCGGTGGTCACGAGCCGCGCCTCCTCCAGGACCTTCACGTGCTTCTTCAAGCCCGTGAGTGACATCCCGGTCGGTTCCGCGAGCTCGCTGATCGTGGCGCTGCCCTCCACCAGGCGATCCAGAATGGTTCGCCGGGTAGGGTCGGAGAGCGCCGAGAATGTGCGATCGAGGGTTGTCGAATACTGAACCATATGGTTCACTATAGGCATGACCGACCCAGCTGTCAACCCCATGACAATCATGCGCCTGGTCGGGTTCCGCCCCGCGGGGCTCCGGACGGCCGCACCCACCGAAGGAAGACGATCTCATTGGAAAGAACACTCGAAGGAAGGAATGCCGTCATCTACGGCGGCGGCGGAAAGCTCGGGGCGGGTGTCGCCCGGACCTTCGCCGAACGCGGGGCCAACCTGTTCCTCGTAGGCCGGCGTCACGAACCGCTCGACATCGCCGCCGATGCCGCCCGGGCCGTCGGAGCGGAGGTCGAGACGACGGTCTTCGACGTGCTCGAGGAATCCGCCGTGATCGCACATGCCGAAGGGGTCGCCGCATCCGCCGGATCGCTCGACATCTCCTTCAACCTGACCTCACGCATGGACACCCACGGCGTGCCTCTGGTCGACATCGCGATCACCGACTTTCTCCAGACCACCTACGTCGGGCTCGCCTCCAACTTCGCGACGGCCCGCGCCGCGGCCAAGGTGATGAGCGACCAGGAATCCGGCGGCGTGATCCTGGGACTGACCAGCGGATCCTCGAAGGTCGGGGCGCCGATGATGGGCGGAACCGGTCCGGCCGACGCCTCGATCGAGGTCTTCCTCCGGAACCTCGCGATCGAAGCCGGACGCGACGGTGTGCGGGTGGTCGGCATCCACACGGCCGGGGTGCCGGAGACCTTCGAGCCCTCCGAGCTGGACAGCAACCGGGCACGGAGGGAGAGCGGCCTCAGCCCCGAGCAGATCGACGAGGCGATCGGCCAGAGGGCGGCGCTCGGCCACGCGCCGCGGCTCCAGCAGGTAGCCGACACGGCGGCCTTTCTCGCCTCCGATCAGGCCGCTGGGATCACCGGCACGATCGTCAACGTCACCGCCGGCCTCGTGCTCCAGTGACCCGGATCAGGGCCCTCGCCTTGACCGGCTGAACCGAGCGGGCCGTCGCCTTGATCCTCAGCGCGACGGTCCGGCGGCCCCGCGCCTTCGCCGAGAGCCTGACCTTCACCCGGCGGGACCTCGCCTCGCCGGGGCCGAGGTCCCCGAGCCGCATGCAGCGCTTCTCGGTTTTCAGGAGCTTCTTCGGACCGGTCACACAGATCTTCACGCCACTCGCCGGGGCCAGCCCCGAGTTCCGCAGCCGAACTCTGAACTTCACCGTCGATCCCGGCGCGGCCCGGCGCTTTTTCGGTGAGATCTTGAACCGGCCGAGCCTGGCGACACCGGCCCCGGGCCTGGTGCTTGCCGTCACATCCTGAATCGCCCACGGGGAGACGTCCCCGTCTCGATCGACCACACGCAGACCGACCTTCCGGGCGCCTGCCGTGGGAAAGGAATGAGTGATGGACGGTTCGGCGCCGGCCTCATCCACCGTGCCGTCGCCGTCGAAATCCCACGCGTACCGCAGCACCCCCGCCTTGGCGAAACTCTGGGCGGCGTCGAAGGCGACATCCAGGGGCGCGCCCGGCAGGCTCCCGAACGCCGGGCGGATGGCCGGGCGGGGACGGATGATGCCGCCGCCCTCGAGGAAGGTCAGATTGAACCTGGCGTCGGTGCGGCCGGACGGGGACGGGATCGCCACCGCGCCGTTCAGCTCGTCCTCGACCTGGCCCGAACCGATATCGGGGCGGCTGCAGTCGAAGCCGCCGATGGTCATCGCATTGTTGATCACCGAGAACTGGCCGGATTCCGGGGAGTACGGCGTTCCCGTGGTGACCGGGGCCGGATCGGCGGTCGGATCGGGCGGTTCCATCGCGGCGGTGGTCATCGGGCCGAAATCGAGCGGAACGGTGCAGTCGATGTTCCCGTAGATCCAGCCGATCGGCCAGGGCGGGTTGACCATCCGCACGTGCGACGCCTGAATCCGGAGGCTGGCCGGCATGTGCATCGTCGCCTCGCCGTTCAGCGGATTCACGTTGCCGGTCCAGTCGCCACGGGGCGTCAGGCTGACGGTCATCGTCTCCTCCTCGCCGTTGATGTCACGGGGAAACTGGAACTGGCTGGGCGAGGAGATCTGGCCCACCGGAACGTTGACCTCACCCGCGCCGGAGATCGTTCCCCTGCCTCCCCAGCCACCCATGATCGAGAGCGGCAGGATCGGCGCCGGCAGCGACCATCCGCGAATCCGGATGAAGGCGTCGGTCGGTGTCAGCTGGAGATTGACCGGGGCGGTCGCCGCCCTATTCGGAAGCCCGTCCACCCTCTGGGCCCCGGCGCTGCCCGTCAGGAGCAGCAAGATGAATGACATGCCGCCTGCCAGCGCTGCGAATCGCAACCGACTTGCCGAAACCGTTCTCAACATTCCGCACCCCTCCGAGTGTCGACCCCTGTCCGTCCTCGATGGGGTCGTACCCGGCCGGCGAATCGTGAAACTCCTGCTCGGGCTTCCATCCGGGGCCGCGGAACGCGTAGTTCAACCGATCGCGCCAGCTTCCGGCGGCCTTCACGTCACGCCAGATGCTGGCGAACTCGCCGTAGGCGACCTTGACCGGATGGAAGGTCTCGATGTTCCTGGTGAGCCCGTAGCGGACCCGCTCCCCCTCCGGCTCGAAGCTGCCGAAGAGCCGGTCCCAGATGATCAGGATCCCGGCGTAGTTGCGATCCAGGTACTGCTCCTGGGAGCCGTGATGCACCCGGTGGTGGCTGGGCGTGTTGAAGACGAACTCGACCGGACGCGGCAGCCTGTCGATCGTCTCCGTGTGGAGCGTGAACTGGTAGAGCAGGTTCCAGGACATCGCGAGCACGATCATCCAGGGCTCGAAGAAGAGACCCAGCGGCATCCAGAACATCGAGCCGGTGAAGGGCGACCAGTCCTGCCGGAGCGCGGTCGAGAGGTTGTAGTGCTCGGATGAGTGGTGGACGACGTGGCTCGCCCAGAACAGGCGGATCCGGTGGTGGCTGCGGTGGTAGCAGTAGAAGGCGAGGTCGTCGGCGAAGAAGAGCAGGACCCAGACCCACCAATCGCCCGGTGAGAGCTGGAACGGGCTGATCGTGTAGATCCCGGCCAGGATCACCACCAGGATCAGCTTCCAGGCCCCGGCGATGAAGACGTGGCCGAGGCCCATGCTGAGGCTGGTTCCGGTGTCCTTCAGCTCATACCCGATCGCCGCGGCCTCCTCGGCGTTCTCGTGGGCGGCATGGCGAAGGGCAAGGTATTCCAGCCCCATGAAGAGGAAGAAAAAGGGGATCGCATAGAGAATCAGCTCGCTCAAGGGTGCCTCCAACAGTGGTACAACCAGTTATCTGCAACTGGTTATACCAGTTGCAGGCCAACGCGTCAACCCACAACCCCACCCAACCACCGGCCCAACCCTCACCCCCACCAAAAAACCCGTTCTGGGTCGAATCCGACGGCTATTTCGTGTTCGATTCGACCCAGAAGCCGCTTTGGGTGGTTGCTAGGGCCTGGTCAGAAAGGCTGGGTCAGAAGGCCGAGATGTCCGGCTCGAGCAGGATGCGGGCCGCTTCGATCGATGCCGTTTCGTCGCCCCGCGCGATCGCCTCGCCGAGCGCTCGAATTCCGTCCGAATCCTCAGGACGGATCCGGTCGGCGAGATCGCCGTTGGCCGCCAGTGCCTGCATCAGCGAGTTCAGTGAGAGGCGATAGGCGATGTTGCCGGAACCGATCACGATCGCCTGCCAGAGCGTGGCGAACGCCAGATCGAGCGCTTCGTCGTCCCCCGCCCCGACCAGATCGGCCGCCGCGAAGGCGAAATCCCTCACCGCGAGACGCTGCTCCTCGCTGGCGCGACCGACACAGTGCCGGGCCGCGTCGACCCCGATCGAGGCCCTCATCTCGATCACCGAACGGGCGATCTCCGACGGCGGGTCGAAGGTGTCGTCGAGCAGATCGAGCAGGACCTGAAGGCCACCTGTATCCCGCCAGTCGAGCACACGGGTCGCGCCGCCGTGGGTGATGCGGATCAGACCGGCCTGCTCGAGCCGCTTCAGGGCCTCACGGATGGCATGGCGGTTGACCCCGAACTGCTCGGCGAGCGAACGTTCAGAAGGCAGCGGCGCCCCGATCTCGAGCTTCCCGTCGAGGATGTCCCGGCGAAGCGTCTCATGTACTCGCCGCGATACGGGGCCCTGACGATCCTCGTTCTTCATCACGCGTTTCTACCAGCTATGCCCCACCGAGGTCGGACCCGGATCATTCCGCCCGGCGCCCGAACATGACCGCGAATCCGTACTGCTTGAAGAGACAGTCCACATCCTCGAATCCAGCTTCGCGCAGCCAGGCGAGCTGATCCTCCAGCGGACTCAGGTGGTCGTGACCCATCCGCTCCACCGCACGGTTCCATTCGTCGTCATCCGTTCCGGCCTGCCTGGCGCTCATCTCGTGCCAGCGCCGGTACTCGGCATCCATCGTTTCGGTGGGACCGAAGATGTGTTCGGCGTTGATGAAAACCCCTCCCGGTCGCAGTGAATCATGGGCGGCCCCGAACACGAACCGCTTGCCTTCGTCGGTCATGTGATGGATCGCCAAGGCCGATATCACCGCGTCCCAGGGTCCCTCGGGGATCTCGCGGTACATGTCGCCGACCACGATCTCGACCCGCTCGTCGTCGAGCGAGTCCTTCGCCCGCTCAAGCATGAGCGGGGCCGCGTCGAACAGGGTGAGGTGCGCGGAGGGATAGGCGTCGAGCACGAAAGCCGAGAACATTCCGGTCCCAGCGCCCAGATCGAGGACCCGTCCGGGTTCCGGTCCGGCGAGCTCGATCGCCTCGATCGCGGTTCCGTAGAAGAGATCGAAGGGTGGGATCAGCCGTCGGCGGGCCTCGTCGTATCGGGCCGCGTGCGCGTTGAAGACGGAGGTTGCCTTGGCCATGAACTGATCCTAGATGTCGACGGCCGGCGGCAAAGGTTCTACGCTCTCCGAAGACCTCCCCCGACCAAGGAGCGCAGATGCCCCGTACCCGCACCCTGCTGGCCGGCGCCGCCCTCGCGATCGGCGCGCGATCCCTGATGAACACGCTGCTGCTGGAGAAATTCCGGGCCGACGTCCGCGCTCTGAACGGCGGCGACTACAGCGGACTGCTCGCCAGCTATGCCGACGACGCCGTGCTGGCCTTCAACGACGGGCCCCACCGCTGGGCCGGCGAGCACCGGGGCAAGGACGCGATCGAGGTGTTCCTGCGCGACTTCACCGGGGCCGGACTTCAGGGCGAGGTGCTCGAGGTCTGGACCAGCGGCCCGCCCTGGGCCCTCAGCATGGTCGCCCGCTTCGACGATCACGCCACCGGACCGGACGGCGAGCGGATCTATGAGAACGAGGTCGTCGTGATCGTCCGGACCCGCATGGGCAAGATCGTCCGGCACGAGGACTACTACTCGGACACATCCCGGATAGCGGCCTTCGAAAAGAAGCTCACCGAGATGGGGATCAAGCCGGCCGGCTGAACCCCTCCAGCGCGAGACGCTGATTCGAAAACTCACGCCGTCCGGTGACGTCCCGACCGAACCAATCGGGCGGTTCGAAGGCATGGCTCTGCGGCTCGGACCCGAACTCCACCTCGACCACCATCAGCCCGCCATGCTCCTCCCCGTAGAGGTCGACCTCCGCGGTGAGCCCATCATCCAGCGGCACCAGATACCGGGTCTTCGCGACCCGCCGGCCCTCCGTCAAGGGCCACAGCTCCGCGAACTGCCGGGGCTCCAGATCGATCTCGGTCTCGTCGCGCGACATGCCATGGCCGCGCTTCACGGTCATCCGCAGCGAGTCTCCGGCGCGGCGCAGGCGAACCTCGTCCCGCTCACCAACGACCAGGTAGCCCTGCTCCATCTCCTTCGATTCGCAACCGGAAAGCCACTCCGGCTTTTCGTCCAGCAGGAACTTGCGCTCGATCTCGGCCGCCATGACCTGACCCTAGTCGCAGTCTGCCGAAGTAAGCGGGAAACCCACGACTATTTCGTGAATATCCCGCTCACTTCGGCCTGTCCGCCCTCAGAACCCGCGCTTCTCGGCTTTCGCCCCGCCGCTGAACTTCTCGACCCGCAGGCCGGGCGACTTCATCTGCTGGCTCTTGCAGAACCGGTCGGTGACCCATTTCTTCTTCGAGAAGAGACGAGTCTGGTCTGCGTAATGCTTCGACTTCGGGTTTTCCGACTGCGAGTAGGTCAGGATGGTGCTGACCTCGGGACATTTCGCGCCCCTCATGTCGGCCGCGATGATGAAGCTGGATCCATCGGTCACCTCGGTGATGCCCTTGCCCGGCACCCAGGGTCCCCAGATCGCGTTGAACGAACCGACCGGCTCGTAGTCGCCGCCGTGGATCGGGATCTTCTTGCCGTTGCGGACCACGTACTGGTAGTCGCCGGTCTTCGCGTCGAGCGGGATGCCCTGTGAGGCGAAGAAGCCGACCGCGTCCGCGAAGGCCTTCGGCACGTCCGGGTTGTCCGTGTTCAGGCCGGACGGGGTTCCGATCGGATCGGTGAACACGAACTCGTTCTTGTAGACCGGCAGGCCGCTGCTCGGTCCGTCGCCACAGCCGTAGAAGGCACAGCCGATGAACTTGCTCCAGAGCAGGCCGCCCCTTGAATCGAGGTTGTTCCGCCGGTCCCAGTTCTCGATCACCGAGCAGCCGCCGGAAACGTCGGTGGGCCCCGCGCTGCCGAGCATGCTCGGGTTCGCCTTGCAGTAGGCGATGAGATCATCGGCGAGAATCTCGGCGCTGCCGACCCGGTCGTTGTACTCCATCGCTTTCAGCTTGGCGAGCGTGAACTTGCCCTCGGCGAGCACCTCGTTGACCATCTTGTGGCCGAGCCGGGTGCGTTCGGTCTGCGCGATCCGCTCCTCACCGATGATCCGGTCGAATCCCTCCAGCGGCGCTTTCACGTTGGTGAACCAGTAGCTGTCGTTCGAGTTCTCAACATAGTCCTTGCGGAACTCGTAGGGCTGATCGTTCGCGGACATGATGCCCGGCGCCGCCGCCCCGGCTACCTTCTTGTCGAGGGCGCACTCGGAGCGCTGGCCGTCGAAGACCGCGAGGCGGTTGGTCGGCCAGGCGACCGCACCGAGGCCGGTGTTGCACTCGGCTACCCGCTCGTCGGTAGCGTTCGGAACCGAACCGATGTCGGCGTAGAGCGCGTTGCCCTTCGAATCCGAGGCGATCGTGTTGACCCACGGGATGCCCTGGTTCCGCTTCAGGATGTTGAGCAGCTGCTTCGTGCTCTGGGCCTGGTTGGTCTCGAAGAAATGGTTGGCGATTCGGAAGTTGCCGGCGTTGGCGTCACCGATCGAGTAGGCGATGGTGGGTGTCCAGCCGAAGAGCGGTGTGCGCTGAACCGAGTTCAGGATCGGACCGTGAATCGTCGAGTAGAGCGTGCGGGTCTGGGTTCCGCCACCCCTGGTCTTGACCTTGACCGTGGTCGCCTTCATCTTGCGGGGCTGGCCGTCGACCAGATAGCTGGTCGGATCCCCGGGCACGAGCGTCTCCTGGAAGACGATGAAACGCCGCGCCGTGGAGACGGTGTGGCTCCAGGCCAGGTTGCGGGTGTGCCCGATCAGGGCGATCGGAACGCCGAGCAGGCCCGCGCCGCTCACGTTGACCTTGCCGGGAATCGTCATCTGGGCCTGGAAGAAACGCTCCGATCCCTGCCACGGGAAGTGCGGGTTGCCGAGCAGCAGGCCCTTGCCGCTCCGGGTGGCGTCGGAGCCCAGGCCGACCGCGTTCGAGCCGAGGCCGCCCACGAAATCATCCATCTCCCCGAAGTCCTCCGGGGTGACTCCCTCCGCCGGATCGGCCGCCTCGGGCGCATCCGCCGAGGCCTGCGTCGCCGGCGGCTGGGCCTGGGCGATGCCGTCCAGCGAAGCTCCCTGGCTCGCGATCAGGACCAGCTGGTACAAACGGTGCCACGCGTCGAGTTCGGTGATCGGCTTCACCCAGCTCTTTCCCCGGCACCGGGGATCGCTGATCCTCTTGACACCGGTCTTCTTCAGATAGGCGTTGTAGCCCGCCACATAGCCCTTCATCGCCTGCTTGATCTCGGGTTTCGGGCCCGTCGGGGCCTTCTTCTTCAGCAGCGAGGCGACGGTGCCCTCGGCCCGGATCCGCTTCCAGAAGAAGTCGGAATCGAGGTTGGTGTTGCCGTCCGGAGCTTCGGCGTCGGCGCCGAAATACAGCGATCGCTCGCCCCGCGACGTGATGTAGGTGTCGGCCAGCGTGCAGATCTGTTCGCGGGCGATCGCGTATCCGTAGCCGTATCCCAGGCCGGTGAAGTTGTCGGCGAGGATCCGGGGAATGCCGTACTCGGTGGTCCGGACCGTGACCCGCGGCGCTTTCTTGCCCTTCGCCGAGGCGCCGGACACGGCCGTTCCGGCCAGGGCCGCGAACAGCACACCGATCATCGCGATCCCGAACAGGATCCTTGAACGCACGGACGAAACACCACTGCCAACGATCACGTCATCTCCTCCTACCTCGTTTCCCTGGGGAGATCCTACGCACAGAAGGCGAGGCTGTGGGATGGGCTCAGCTGATGAAGTCGCTGAGGCCGTCGCGCTCGTCACGGCGCGGCGGTCTCGAGGAGAGCTCGACCGGCGCGGTCGATATCGCCTGGGTCCTGAGGTCACCCCAGGTGAGTCCCTCACGGACCAGGGCCGGCAGGCCGAGGCCGACCGCGGTCGCGATCTCGACCGCCTGCAGGATCACGCCGTACGCGAAAGCGTCGGTGTTCGACACATGCCAGCCGTTGACCAGCACGAACATGACGGCCAGCTGGAAGACACCGATGTTGGAGGGCGTCGCCGGGATCACAGCGGTCACGTTGACCGCGAACAGGACCGCGGCCGAGGCCGCGAGACCGGCCTTGTGGTCGAGTCCGAGCGCGAACATCAGGGCCCAGCAGGAAAGCAGCTGGATCACCCAGGCGAAGATCTGAAGAGCGGCGGCGGGCACGCCGACCCGCGGCCGGCGGAAGACCTCGAGTCCGGAACGGACTTTCACCAAGGCGGAATGGACCGCCGTCCCGATCTTGGCCAGGCGGCTGTTGCCCTGGTTGCGAAGGATCGAAGGCAGGATGATCACCACGAAGAGCAGCACCAGCGGCGCCAGGCTGATCGTGAAGAGAACCTTGGTGTTGTTGTGGAACTGGTCGGTGCTGGCGACCACGATCAGGCCGAGCATCAGCAGCGCCAGCAGGTTCAGCATGGTCTGGGAAACCAGTGTTCCCACCACTACGGGAAGGTTCTGTTTGGCTCTGCCAGTGTGTTTGGCTAATGCCAACGCCCTGGCCGGCTCGCCCAGACGGGCCGGCAGCGTGGCCGACATCAGGACCCCGATCATCGTCGCCGAAGCGAAGTCGCGGCGCCTCAGCTTCACCGCGGGCATGGCCGCCTTGGCGATGAAGAACCAGGCCCAGGCACGGAAGAACATCGAGGAGGCCATCAGGGCGAGAGCGATCAGCACCCAGGAGATGTCGGACCGGACGACCGCCTTGCCGACCCGGTCGACCCCGATCTTCTGGGCGGCCAGAACGGCCATACCGAGACCGAGGATCGCCGCGAGACCGAGGGCGCCCTTGCGGATCAGCCCCCTGTACCTGTGGCCCGCGGCGGCCGGCGCGATCGGCGGGTCGAGCGAGGGGATCTTCGCCGGGAAGGTCGGTGGCAGCCCGTCGCTGGGGATGATTCCCATGCGGCGCTTCAGCTTGCCCTCGGTGGTCTGGGGCTGTTCGACCTCGATCGCCCGCTCGTACACGTCGGTGACCTGATCGGCGACCGTGTCCCAGGCGTAGCGCTTCGAGCTCTCGCGCGCGTTGATTCCCATCCGCCTGTACTGCGCGGGTTCGAGGTGGGCGCGCTGCAGTTCCTCGGCGAGCCGCTGCGGATCCCCCGGGGGGACCAGAATTCCGTCGTGGCCGTTGGTGACGACGTCGCTGTAGCCGGCGATGCCGGACGCGATCACCGGAGTGCCGGCCGCGAACGCCTCGGTCAGCACCATGCCGAAGCTCTCACCGGAGAGCGACGGGGCGCAGAGCACGTCGGCCTCGTGAAGGTGGCGCCACAGCTCGGGTCCGCTGACCCGGCCGTGAAGATCGAGATGCTCGGCCAGCTCGGGATGCGCGAGGGTCCGGGTCACGTCCGACGGGTCGGCCCCGACGATCGCGAGCCTGGTCGGGATCTCATCCTTGAGCGCGTCGAAGGCCCGCAGCAGGACCGGCAGGCCCTTGCGTTCCTCGGGACGGCCGACGAAGAGGATCTTCAGGTGGTCGCTCTCGGGTTTCTCTCCCTCGGGCGCCAGCTCGATGTTCACCCCGTTGGGAATGATCGTGTAGTTGCCGCCGTACCAGCGGTGCCCGGTCCAGGCCGCGGCCTCCGAAACGGCGATCCGGGCCGAGAGCCGGTTCATCACGCGGCGGGCGCCGGCGAAGGTGCCGAGCTTGTGCGGCATCGGCCTGGTCGCGTAGGCATGGAAGGTTCCGACGACCGGAGTGTCGCTGTAGGTCGCGATGTCCCAGCCGTTCACGGGAGTGATCGGCTCGTGCAGGTGCATGACATCGAAGTCGCCCTGCTCGATCGCCCGGCGGGTGGCACGGATCGCTTCGGGAAAGACCGGGATGTTGGAAACCGACCCGTTCGAGCCGATGCCCATCGTGCGGCCGACCGGGATCAGGTAGTCGGGCGCTTCGATCCGGTCGGCGGGAGCGCGGTGCAGGACTTTGGAAAGGCGATCGGGTGGATCAAACGGCGCAATGACACGGACGTAGTGACCTCTGGAGATGAACTCTTCGGCCAGCGACTGGATGTGCCTGTTGACGCCGCCCTGGTAAGTCCAAGAGTAGGGGGATACGAGGGCGATTCGCACGAACCCACAGCATAGCCTAGGTATCGGCCTCTTTGTTGGCCTCTGCCCAGCTGAAGCCGATAACCAAGCCGAGAAACAGCACTCCGACCTGGATGAAAAGGGCCCCGGAATCGTTGCTCGCGGCACCGACGGCCGAGGCGATCGCGGCGGCGATGACGGCCGCTTTCACGGCGGGCACCGGATCGAGCCAGGAAGCGATCCGGCGGCGCTCGCGCCAGGCCAGCAGGATCAGGGCGAAGGCGGCCAGGGTGATCGGCAGCCGCGAGAGCCGGGTGAAGCTGGCCGCGGTCTCGGTGACCCGGTGGGCAAGGACCTGTCCGACCGAGTCCCCGGAGGAACCGTCGAAGAGCGCCCTGACGTAGTGGGACTCACCCCCGAGGAGCATGTCCGCGATCGCCACGAGAATGAGAGCGGCCAGGGCCACCAGCCCACCCATCCAGGCGAGGCGGGGACGGTTCGCGACCAGTGCGGCGGCGATCACCGCCGCGATCGGGAAGATGATCGCGGCACCGACGTCGGCCCCGAACCGGCCGGCGGCGAAGACGATCGTGCCGGCCAGCCCGGCGATCAGGAAAGCCGCGGCCGAGCGTTTCTCCCCCAGCCCGCCTCCCCAGGTGGCGAGCGCAGCACCGACCCCGACCGAGGTCAGGATCATCAGGCTCGACTCGAGCTCGTTGCCGATGCCGTAGAAGCGGGCGCCGAGCCCGGGGTTGGGGCCGACCACCGCCTTCGGAGTGAGCACGGAGCCGGCGAGCATGTCGATCGCGTACGGGCCGACCGTGAGCAGGCAGGCGGCGGCCAGTGCCCGGTATCCCGGCAGGAATCGCAGCAGGACCGCCCCCACGACGGCGGGCAGGATGGTGGCGATCGCCTGTTCGGTCTCCAGTGAGGGCGAGAACGACGCGGTGAACAGGAGCGCCGCGGGCAGCAGCACCGTCGAGAGGGTCAGCAGCTTCAGCGCGGCCGGCGCGAACCTGCCGCGGGTCAGCCCGATCGCTGCGGCGGCGATGACTGTCCAGATCAGCAGGGGTACGAGCAGCGCCGCTCCGCGCCGCTTGCCGACCTGCTGGTAGCGCCCCTCGAGTTCGTTCAGTGCCCGGTAGTCGACCTGGCCTCCCGAGCCGATCGGCAGGCCGGTCATCGCCTTGGGCGTCCGGATCCCGAAGAAATCGAGGATCGTGGGCCCGATATCGGTGGTGAGGACGTATCCCGGGGTCCTGGTGCTCTCGGATTCGAGCATGCCCCCGAATCCGGGGGCGGCGACCGCCATCGCGAGCTGGTCTCCCGAGTCCGCGGGCGGGCTCTCGATCACGATCAGCATCGAGTTCGCGTCGCGCCGCTCGGCCATCTGCCGGGCGCCGTCGAGCGAAACCCGGGTGACGGTCACCGCTTGGTCGCAGAGCGGACCGGGACAGGTCTCGGGCGCGGGGACCAGCCGCCCGGCCCGGTCGGCCGTGGAAAGGGCCAGCTTGCCGGCGTCGGTGCGGTGGACCATTTCGAGCCCGTTGCGGTCCATCGCGGCGGCCAGGAGCCCGGGCTTGATAGCGGTGCTGGTCGAACTTGCGCGAAGCAGCACCTTTTCCCACCCCAAGACGTATCGAGGCGCTATTGACAGGTTGCCCAACGGTGTGTCATACGAGCTGTCAAACGCTCGCGCGCCCTGGCTCACGTCGAGCCAGGTCTGCGCCGGGGGAACATCGCCCAGACCCGGGTTGAGCAGGCCGACGGCCGCCCCTCTCAGCTTCCCGAGCTTGGCCGGGCCGACCCCCTGAGGCACGACCGCGATCGTGATCCGCGGCGTTCCCGCCCCTTCCGCGGGGGTCACCGCGATTCCCGTGTCGGGCCGGGCCAGCGAGACGGTCATCGCCAGCAGAAGAGCGACAATCGCTATGTTGGGAGCCAGGATGGCCGACCGTACCTTCGCCAAGTTCACCTTCTTCAAGATGGACCCCGCCTGGCGCCGGCGAGACCCAGTCGAGCGGGCCGCCGACAAGCGCGAGTTTCTCGCCGCCTGCGACGACTTCGCGGAGGATCGGTCACTTCGCACCTACTCAACGATAGGCACTCGCGGCGATACCGACTTCGTGGTCCTGAGCCAGAGCCCCAACCTGGACGACATCCACACCCTCCACGTGGTGCTCGGGCAGAGCGGTCTGGCCAAGTGGGCCGAGATCCCCTACTCGTACCTGAGCTCCACCCGGGTCTCGCCCTACTCGGAGGAGAACGCGCGACAGGAGATCTGCCTGTCCGATCGCAAGTACCTGTTCCTCTATCCGATGGTCAAGAAGCGCTCCTGGTACGCGCTCGACGCCGACGAGCGGATGCGGATCATGAAGGGGCACATCGCGGTCGGGCGCAGCTTCCCCGACGTCTCGATCAACACCACCTACTCCTACGGTCTCGACGACCAGGAGTTCGTGGTCGGCTTCGAGGGCGACGATCCCTTCCAGTTCCTCGACCTGGTGCAGGAGCTCCGCTACACCGAGTCCAGCTCCTATACGGAATCGGAGACCCCGATCTTCACCTGTGTGTCGATGTCCACCGCCCGGGCGCTGGACGCGCTCGACGGCACGGCGGTCAGCTCGGTCTCATGAACGTCGCCTCGCCGCCGGAGCAGCTGGCCCCGGTCGGCGAAGTCGAGATCGCCTTCGATGACCGTGGCGACCGGGACGCACCGGCGATCCTGCTGGTCCCGGGGCTCGGCACCCAGATGATCTACTGGGACAACGATTTCTGCGAGATGCTGGTCGATCGCGGCTACCGCGTAATCCGCATGGACAACCGGGATTGCGGACATTCGACCGTGCTCGACGCCAAGGGGAAGCCGGGACTCGTGCCGATGATGCTCGGCGTCCCGCGCCACCTGCGCTACTCGATGTCCGACATGGCCGCCGACGGGATCGGCGTGCTCGACCATCTCGGGATCGAGCGGGCGCACATCGCCGGCTTCTCGATGGGCGGCATGATCGTCCAGACGATGGCGATCGAGCATCCTGAGAGGATCCGGTCGCTGACCTCGATCATGTCGCGCACCGGCGCCTACAAGGACGCCCTGCCCGGAGCCAAGGAGCTGGTCGCCCTGATGAAGGTCGGCCCCGACGATCTCGACGGTTTCCTGGAGAACATGCGCCGTCTCGCCGACACGATCGGTTCTCCGGCCTATCCGGCCGACCCGGAGTGGCTGCGCGCCCAGGGCGTGCTCGCCTACGAGCGGGGACTTCACCGCGACGGCACCGCCCGCCAGCTCCACGCGATCAACTGCCAGCCCAACCGGACCAGGCGTCTGAGGAAGCTGGATCTGCCGGCCCTGGTCATGCACGGATCGGCCGACCGCCTCGTCTTCACCCGTGGCGGCCGGGCCACCGCGCGCGCGATCCCCGGAGCCAAGCTCAGGATCTACGAGGGAATGGGCCACGATCTCCCTCAGCAGCTCTGGCCCCAGTTCGCGGCAGAAATAGACGCAATCGCCTCCCGCGCCTAGACCTGAGCGGCAAACTCAGCGGGGGTGGAGACGATTTCCACCCTCTCGGGCTGGAAATCGTCTCCACCCTGGGTTTCTCGAGCCCTGGAGGGGGTTTTTGGCCATGCCTGACCCCGGTGGTCGGGATTCCTTATTGTTTCTGTCCCCCTTCGTCCGTTCCCCTCAGATCCGATTGAGAGACCCAAAGATCCAATGAGTCAGCCCGGAAGTCCAGAAACCCCGCTTCGCGTAGCCATCATCGGTGCCGGCCCCTCGGGCTTCTATGCCGCCGATCAGATCCTCAAGGATCCCGAGACCCACGCCCAGGTCGACCTCTTCGACCGGCTGCCCACCCCCTACGGCCTGGTCCGCGGCGGCGTCGCCCCCGACCATCCCAAGATCAAGTCGGTCACCCGGGTCTACGAGCGCACCGCGGCCAAGGAGGGATTCCGCTTCTTCGGCAACGTCGAGGTCGGCCGTGATCTCGGCATCGCCGACTTCGAGAACCACTACCACGCGGTGATCTACACCTTCGGCGCCGAAGCCGACCGCGAGCTCGGCATCCCCGGCGAGGATCTTCCCGGCAGCTACGCCGCCACCGCCTTCGTCGGCTGGTACAACGCTCATCCCGACTACGCCGACCGCAACTTCAACCTCGACAAGGCGAAGCGGGCCGTGGTCATCGGCAACGGCAACGTCGCCATGGACGTGAGCCGCATGCTCGCCCTCGACGACGCCGAACTGCGCAAGACCGACATCGCCGATCACGCGATCGAGGTGCTGGACGCCAGCACCATCGAGGAGATCATCGTGCTCGGCCGCCGCGGACCGGCCCAGGCGGCCTACACCAACCCCGAGGTCAAGGAACTCGGTGACCTCGAGGAAGCCGACGTGATCGTCGATCCGAAGGAGATCGAGCTCGATCCGGTCAGCGCCGCCTACATCGAAGGCGACGACGCCGACAAGACCACCCGGGTCAACGTCGAGATCGTGCGTGAGTTCGCGGCCAAGACCCCGGAGGGCAAGCCGAAGCGGGTCGTGCTGCGCTTTCTCGCCTCCCCGATCGAGATCAGGGGCGGCGACAAGGTCGAGAGCATCGTGATCGGCCGCAACGAACTGGTCGACGACGACGGCACCCTGCGGGCCCGCGACACCGGCGACCGCGAGGAGCTCGAGTGCGATCTCGTGCTGCGCTCGGTCGGCTACACCGGCATCCCGATCGCCGGCGTGCCGTTCGACGAGAAGCGCGGCACCATCCTCAACGAGCGCGGCCGCGTGCTGGAAGAGCACGGCGGAGATCACCGCACCGGCCACTACACGGCCGGCTGGATCAAGCGCGGCCCCTCCGGCGTGATCGGCACCAACAAGAAGGATGCCCAGGAGACCGTCACCCACCTGCTCGAGGATGTCGCCGCCGGAACGCTGCTGGCCCCGGCGAGCCCCGATCCGAACAGCATCGAGACCCTGCTGAAGGAACGCGGCGCCAACTACGTCAGCTTCAGCGGCTGGGAGAAGATCGACCAGGCCGAAGTCGGCCGGGGCGAGCCCCACGGCCGTCCCCGGGTGAAGTTCGTCCGCATCGACGAGATGCTCGAGCACGCCGCCGAAGACGACGGAAAGTAGGCTCGGACCATGGCCGCCGACCTGATGGAACTCAAAGAGATGATCGAGACCGCCCTGCCGGGCTCGACCGCCGCCCTGTTCGACGAGACGGGCACCGGCGATCACCTGCGCGCCGAAGTCAAGGCGCCCCAGTTCGAGGGCCTGACCCGGATCAACCAGCACCGCCTGGTCAAGGCGGCGGTCCGAAGCCGCTTCGACGACGGCACGATCCACGCGCTCACAATTAGGGTCATCGAGTAGAGCGATCTGGCAACGATCGAGGACCTATTTGCCCCACGATCGTGGCCAGACTCAAGGGCTCGCGCGTCTGGCAATGATCGTGGTCCTATTTGGGTCGGGATCATTGCCAGACTTCGGGTCGGCTGGGGTGATGTTCTACCATCAGACGTATGGCTGACCAGGAACTGACCGAACGCGTACAGGAGTTGATCTCCGAGAACCCCGTGCTGCTCTTCATGAAGGGCACCCCCACGGCTCCCCGCTGTGGATTCTCGATGCGCACGGTCCAGGTCCTCGACCAGATGGGGGTCGAGTACGGCGCGATCGACGTGCTGCCCGCCCTCCAGCCGCTGCGCGAGGTGACCACCGAGATCTCCGACTGGGAGACCTTCCCTCAGCTCTATGTCAACGGCGAACTGCTCGGCGGCGCCGACATCGTCGAGGAGATGTTCGCCTCCGGTGAGCTCGCCACCGCCCTCGGGGTGGAACAGCCGGAAACGGCCACCGAACCCGAGACCCCCGAGTCGGTCCAGGACCTGCCGGCCCAGAGCCCGCCGCTCAAGATCGAAGGCAGCTGAGAACTCAGCCGTGGGTGCCGAAGGCGGCCGCTGAATCGGCGGCCACCTTCTTGCTGTAGTCGGGCGAAAGACCGATCAGCGTCAGCCGCCCGGACGCGCCCCGCTCGACCGTCAGGTTGTGGGTCCTGCCGGGAGTGACCAGCGCCGGATCGAAGCCCTTGGGCGTCTCGATCGCGATCTCCGCCGAAATCAGACCGTCGCCGTCAGCGGCCACGGTCAGCCCGCGGCCGTTCGCCCCGATACCGGAGACCACGCCGTTCAGATCGAACGACTGAAGCGGCTCACCGGTCACCTTCAGCGACTCGGCGACCAGCCCTGGCCTCGTCTCCAGCCCGTCGTCGGATACGACCGGATCGCCGATCAACACCACGCTCTCGACCGGGCTGCCGGCCTCGATCGCCGGTCTCCGCTCTTCGTCCAAAGCATCCAGATCGACCGCCAGAGATGAGCCCCGGCTCGAGATCACCGCGAGCTTCCCCACCGGATCGACCCATGACACCGTTCCGCGCAGCTTCGACCTGGTGCGAAGGCCGGCCGCCTTGCGATCGCCGACCTCGGCGAAGGTGCCGTTGGCCAGCGGGTCGATCCGGGTGACGACCTTCTCACCCACTCCGGGCGGCTCCACCCCGTGGAGGGCGAGCACGTTTCCGGATCCGTCGGCGATGTCATAGCCGCCGCCGTCGGAATCGACGCCGACCGTCACGCCCTTCAGCTCCGTGCCCGGAACTTCCTTCTCGTCCCCGGGATCCTCGGGGGTCTCGACCTTGGCCGGACTTTCCTCGACCACGCCGTCGTCGCTCGGGTACTCGACTCCGGTATCACTGGGTCCGGGATCCGAGGAATCGCCCAGCCCGGTCGAGGACCCGGAATCATCCGAGACCATCGAGCTATCCGAAGATTCGCTGCCGGCCGGGCTTCCCAGCTCGACATCGCTGACCGGCTGGTCGGTGGCCGGCTCGGTCTCCGGCTCGGCCGGCGGCGCGGCGGCCACCGGAGCCGCTATCCCGGCGACCGCGTTGCTCGCGGCCCCCAGGGCAGGGCCGATCGCCACCCCCACCATCAGGCCAAGGGAGAGGGCCATGAGGCCCATCGCGATCAGGTTGTCGCGATTGGGAACGGGAATTCGAACCGGCAGGCGCCAGCTCGAGGCCCGATCCCGGATCCGGGAAAGGAAACTCATGCCCTCATCTCTGGGACCGCTTCGGGATCTGGATCAAGGATCTCCGGTCCGGGCCCGGCCGGGTCTGGAGAGGGAGCCGGGGCCGGGGCCGGACGCGGAGGTTCTGGGGCACGAGGAGCCTCGGGGGCGACCACGATCTGTCCGGCCGCGCTCGGCCCGACCACCGTCTTCGCCCCTTCGCTCAGGTTGCGCCCGCAGCGCCAGCAGAAGACGGCCCCCCGCGCGTAGAGAGATCCGCAGCCCGAGCAGCTGCCCGCCGCGCCCGCCTTCTCCAGGCGGGCCATGCGCTCGATCTCGGCCAGCTCCGCGTCGACGATCTGAAGCCGGGAGGCGAGGTTCGCGAGCACGTCGATCCGGAAATAGTCGCGCGCGGCCATCTCGTAGGCGGCACCGCCGAGGTCCCACTGGAGTTCGGCGAACTTCTCGCGCAGCACCTCACGCCGCTCCTCCAGCCGTGAGAGCGGCGCCGCCGCCACGGCCGCCTGGGCCTCGGCGCTCTTCCATCCGGGAATGTTGATCAGCGACATCGGATCACCCGATTTCCACTACTTCGCCGCCACTGCCGCCACCCGGAGCCTTGTCGTCCTTCGGCGGTGCCTTGCCCGGCGTCTCGATCGTCGGCGGCAGCTTCTTCTGGAACTCCTGGTACTCGTCGCCGGTCGCGTTCTCGAGCGCCTTCAGGTCGTCTTCGGAGGCTTCGACCACATCCTCCCCGTTGCCCTTGGCGGCCTGCTCGGTGAACCCACCGCCGGCATCGCCGGTGTCGCCGCCCGAGCCCGTGGACACCTCGACCACCTGGGCGTCCGGGAAGCTCGCCTTCAACGGCTCGAGCGCCTTCTCCGCCTCGGCCTTCGACTCGTAGACACCGGAGTAGAGCACGTAGTTTCCGGGCGGCAGGCTCGCGTACTCGTCGGAATCGAGCGCGCCGACATCGGTCGCGCCCTTGGCCACGATGTCGGTCTTCGCGGTCTCGACCGCGGTGCCGTCGGAGGTGTCCTTGGGCAGGGTGGCCAGCTCGATCGTGAAGCCCTCCTTGCCCGCCGGCCAGTCCGCCTCGAAGCTGACCGTGGTCGAACTCGTGGTCGTGGTCGTCGGCCCCGCCGCCACCGGCTGGCCGGTCGCCGCGACCACCGGGGCCGCCGCCGGGGTTGAGCTGCCCTGGCCGGTCCGGCCGATCAGCACGCCGAGGATCAGGATCACGGCGAGCCCGGTCAGGCCGACCGCGGCCATCAGCGGGGTCACTTCGCGCTCGGGCCGGTTGTCGGCCGGTGGCACCGCCGTCGCCGGCGGGAGCTTGGGCGGCGAGTTCGGCGGTTCCCGGTCGAGGTATTTCTCGAACTCGATCCGGGCCCCGCCCCGGCGCTTGCCGCAGTTGAGGCAGTAGCGCTGGTCGAGCGCCAGGGGGTTGCCACAGCCGGTGCAGCGCTCCGCCTTCTGGGACACCGGCTGAAGCTCGGTCCGGGTGGAAGCTGTCTGAACAGTCATCGCGTCTCCTACTTGAGATTGACCGGCGGCGCGATCACTGTCACCTCAGCGCCGGTGGGATTGCCTATGAAGAAGATGTGGAAGGTCTCCGCCTTGCCGCCGACCTTCAGCCGGGGAATCTGGCCCCGTCCGGCGGCGACGATCTTGCCGTTCTTGCGGGCGATCGCGTACAGGACGAGATCCACCTGCTCGATGTCGGACTTGTTCACGACCGTGCCTGTGGCCTCGATCCCCGAGGTCGGGTCGTTGACGATCTCCGGCTTCGAGACTTCGACCTCGGGCAGGTCGGCCGGCAGCGGCGCCGCCTCGCCCACGGTCACTTCGACCGATTTCGGCTTCGATGTGGCGAGGACCTGATCGTTGACCCAGTAGACCTCGCTGTCGGGCCTCATCACCGGTACCTGGATCAGCGAGGGTTCCATTCCCGCCATGTCGTTGCGATAGACCGACTTGCCGTTCTTGCCCCTGACGTCGATCCCGATCGGAGCGTCGGCCAGCCCCTCGGCCGACTTGTTGCGCATGACGACGGCGACCGCGCTGCCGTTCTGGTCGCTGAGCACGACCTTGTCGACAACCTCGATCTGGCGGTTCATCGCGCCGACGTCGATCTTCTCGGTCTTGGCCAGATCCACCCCCTCTTCCTCCAGCCGTGCACTTTCGCTCTGGGTCGATTCGCAGCCGGCGAAAAGCAGCGCCAGCAGGGTGAAGAAGACGGCCGGTGCGGCGGCCCTGGTCAGGGTCCTCATCCGAATCCACCCCCGATGTACTCCTTGGTGCGCTCGGCCAGCGGCGCGCCGAACACCTGGCCAGCGGCGCCGCACTCGACCATGTCGCCGAGATACATGAAGGCAACCCGGTCGGCCACCCGCGAGGCCTGCTGGAGGTTGTGGGTGACGATCACGATCGCGACCTCGGAGCGCAGCCCGACGATCGTCTCCTCGATGATCGCGGTGGAGATCGGATCCAGCGCCGAGCAGGGCTCGTCCAGCAGCAGCACCTCTGGTGAGACGGCCAGTGACCTGGCGATACAGAGGCGCTGCTGCTGGCCGCCCGAGAGGGCGAGCGCGGGATGGTTCAGGTTCTTCGAGACCTCGTCCCAGAGGCCGGCCCTTTCCAACGCGTCAACGACGATCGGTTCGAGCTCCTTCTTGCGGGGCCGCTTGCTGCCGCGTTCGCGCAGGCCGTAGGCGACGTTGTCGAAGATGCTCATCGGGAAAGGGTTCGGCTGCTGGAAGAGCATGCCGACCCGCGAACGCAGGTGGGTCACGTCGAACTCGTCGACGCTCTCGCCGTCGAGCATGATCCGGCCGGTCCGTCTGGCGGCCGGGGTCAGCTCCACCAGACGGTTGAGGGACCGCAGCAGGGTCGTCTTGCCACAGCCTGAGGGGCCGATCAGGGCGAGCACCTCTCCCGAGTTCACCTCGAGCGAGACCTCGTTCACGGCAACCTTGCCGCCATAGGCGATGCTGAGCGCCTCGGTCCGCATGCGCTGCTCGACCCAGGCCGATTCGGCCTCCTGGTCGATCAGAGCGCCGTCGGCCGGGTCGGGGAAAGCCTCCTGGTCGATGATGCGGTCGCCGACGTGGATCGGGGCGGTCTCGGCCTCGATCACGATGCGCCGGAGCGGTGGTACCGCGGCCCCCGCCGGCGCCGAGCCGTTGTGCGGTTCCTGCTTCAGTTCCATTGCGGCTTGTTCCTCCTGCCGATCAGACCGACCAGGGCGTTGAGGACGATCACGATCAGGAGCAGCACGAATGCCGCCGCGTAGGCCTTCTCGGGAGCGTTGCCCTCTCCGGCCGGAGAGTTGTTGTAGACGTAGCTGGTCAGCGTGCTGCCGGTGCCCTTGAGCAGTCCGAAGGGACCACTCCCCTCGGGCGAGATGGTCATCGAGGCGCCCAGCAGGATCACGACGATCGCGGTGTCGCCGGCGATCCGTCCCATGCCGAGGGTGGCCCCGGTGGCGATGCCGGAGCGGGCGCTCGGCAGCAGCACCCGCCGGATCGTGGTCGCCTTGTCCTTGCCGAGCGCGTACGAGGCCTCACGCACGTGCCGTGGGATCGACATCAGTGCTTCGCGGGTCGAGCCGATGATCATCGGCAGCGCGACGATCGACATCATCGCCCCGGCCGCGATGAAGGAGCGGCCGAACACGGCGCCGCCCTCGGCGGTGAACGAGAAGAGGCCCATGAAGGTCTGCTGGAAGATCAGCAGCCCGAAGATCGCGAGCACGATCGAGGGGGTTCCGGCGACGATCTCCACGCCGGACTCGACCGCGCGGGCGAGACCGCTCGGGCGGCCGTACTCGGTGAGCCAGACCGCGACCGCGACTCCGATCGGGATCGCGATCACGATCCCGATCGTGGTCAAGAGGAGTGTTCCGAGGATCGGGTCGAGGAAACCGCCGGTCGCCGACTGGTCGAGCGAAGCCTCGGGTGCCGAGGTGATCATGTCCCAGCTGACGTACTGGATGCCCTTGTAAGCCATGTAGACGACGATCAGCCCGGCGACCACACAAAGCGAGATACCGGCGGCCCAGGCCAGCCCCAGACCGATCCGGTCCATGATGCTCCAGGAGGACTCGACCTTCGCGGGCCGCCGCTTCGCCGGCGGCTTTTTCGCGGACAGGGGAGGTTTCGCGGTTTCGGTGCTCACCCGGTCACCTCGCACCCAGCGTGTACTTGCTGAGCGAGCGCCGGGCGGCCCAGCCGCCGAAGGAGAGGAAGGCGCTGGACACCAGCAGGATCGAGGCGAAGGCGTACATCGTCTGGCCGAACGGCACCACCGAGAGTCCTTCGGCGTTGTCGACGATGGTCGACGCGAGGGGCCGGGCCGGCTCCAGGAAGAAGGTCAGCCCGTCGAGCGGATTCGGCGCGAAACCCACCGAGCCGGCGACCATCGAAAGCATGATCGCCTCTCCGAGGGCCCGGGCCGAAGCGAGTACCGCCGCGGCGACGATCGCCGGGCGGGCCGCCCGGACCGAGACCGTCCACATCGCCCGCCAGCGGTTGACGCCGAGCGCGGCGGCGCCCTGCGTCCAGTTCGCCGGCACCGAGCGCAGGGCGTCGACGATGATCGCGATCATGATCGGGCAGATCATGATCGTCAGGATGAGGATGCCGACCAGGATGCTGGTGCCGTCGAGCTGGATCACGTAGGCCACCGATTCCTTCCGCTCTTCGGAGATCAGGTGCTCGTGGACCCAGGGGACGACGACCAGGATGCCGATCAGTCCGTAGATGACCGAGGGCACGGCCGCCAACAGACGCACCACCGGTTCGAGTATCCGGCGGATGGAGAGCGGCGCGAACTCGACGATGAAGATCGCGGAGAGCACGGCGAAGATCGTGGAGATCACAACCGCGGAGAAGGTGATCAGCGCGGTCGCGTAGAGCAGTGGCCAGGCGCGAAGCTCGTACACGTAGTCATCGGGGTTCGCGGGGGAATTGAAGATGTTCATGAGCTGTTCGTCCACGTTGCCGCCCCCGCCGAACCAGGCGAGGCCGTTGTGGGTGAACGAAGGCAGCCCCTTGAGGAAGACGAAGATCACCATTCCGGCGATCAGCAGGAGGATGGTGGATGCCAGCGCGCCGAGCAGAAGCTCGACGCGCCGGTCGGTGCGGTCCCGGATCATGGGGACCGACTCACCATTGAGAGATGCCGCTTTCACTACTTGAAGGGCACCCACTCGGAGGCCGCGATCTTCAGCGCCGCCTTGTTGTTGCGGGTCCAGCTGATCCACTTCTTGACCGGGCCCGAGGCGGCACCGCGGGTCACGAAGTAGAAGCTGCGCACTCCGCCGTACTGACCTGACTTGGCGTTGCGCAGAGTGCATGGCACACCCTTGTAGGAGCCGACGGTGGTGCCCTTGGTGAAGGCGAGCGACACGTAGCCGATGCCGGCCTTGTCCCGCTGGATCGCCTGCTGGACCAGCCCGTTCGACGCCTTCTGCGAGGCACCGGAGAAGATCTTCTCCGGGCTCATGAAGATCTTGTCGAAGGCGTCCTGGGTGCCGGAGGCGGGGGTGCGGACGAACAGGTCGATCGTTCCCTTCTCCTTGGCTCCCGGAACCTGGTCCCAGCTCCGGACCTTGCCGGAGAAGATGTTCTGGACCAGAGCCTGGTCGAAAGCGGACACTCCGTTGGCGGGGTTGGTCGCCAGGCAGATCGCGTCCTTGGCGATCCGGTTGAACACGATTCCGCCCGGGTCGCTCGGCTTCGGGTCACGGGAGGACATGCCGACCGTGACCCGTCCGCGGGACACGTCCGAGATGCCGACGTCGGACCCACCCTGGAGGATCTTGAACTTGACGTTCTTGCCCGCCTTGGTCTTCACGTACTTCTGGGCCCAGAGAGTGGCCAGCGGGGCGACCGAGGTCGATCCGCTGATCGTGATCGTCGATTTCGCCTGGGCGGCCGGAACGACCACCAGCGCGGCGAGCGCCAGCAGCAGCCAGGCCAGGCTGAATTTCTTGCTGTTCATGTTCACTTGCATTCCTTTTCTTCGATCCTTTGCGTGTCAATCGGACTATGGATCGGCGGCACCGTCCCGATGTGAACGGGCGGTGACGCCGATGTGAAAAGTCCGCTAACCGCTCGGGTGGTGTCGCTCAGGCCCGCTGGGCCCGCTTCGAGGCGGCCTGGGCCTTCTTGCAGCGCTTCTTCGCCGCGGCACGGGCCTTCCTGCCGTCCGCCTGCTTGACCTTGGCGCAGAGCTTGATCGCCTTGTCCTTGGCTTTCTTCTTGACGTTCAGGGCAGAGCACCTGATGCCGAGCTGGAACGGCTCGGAGGTCAGCGGGAAGGGTTTCTCCTTCGCGATCTGCGTGGTCAGCGCGACGACCCAGAACTTCGGCTGGACCAGCGCCTCGCAGAGCTCATCGGTGGTGCCGATGAATCCCTCGACCGCGTTGCCGGCGGTCATCTTGCCGTAGCAGCCGATGCCGTTGCCCGGGATCGCTCCCTCGCAGGTGAAGGCTTCGCCCGGCGCGACCTCGGTGCCGGCGAGCACGGTGGTCTCGGTACTGAAGTAGCCGACCGAACGGTTGCTGACGATCGAGTATCCCTGGATGTCCTCGCTGCACTTGACGCTGTACTTGAGCGAGTTCTCGGCGTGATGCTCCGAATCGGCCGTGACGGTGCCTCCGCACGAAACCGATCCCGCCGACGCGGTCCCGGTCATCACCGAAAGAGCGATCAGACCCACCGCCAGTCCAAGGGCAACCAGGAAGCCGATCCGGCCTCCCCGTTCCCCACCCAGACTCCTGAAGCTGTTCACAAAGATCTCCTTGACTTGCTTGCGTGTTCCCGTGGGCCTTTCCCACGGTCGCAATCAGTCTCAGAGGTCAGGGCCGGTCAGATGTGACCAGCCCGATACTCAGAAGTGAAAAGTTGGATACCGGCCGCGCGGGCCGGTGGCACCGCTCAGGCTACGGCGGCTTCCTCGGCCTCGTCCTTGACCTGGAACGAAGAGCCACAGCCACAGGCGGCGACCACGTTCGGGTTGTTCACCTGGAATCCGGCGCCGGTGAGGCCCTCGACGTAGTCCACCTCGGATCCGAAGACGAACTGCATGCTGGTCTTGTCGACGATCACCGAGACACCGCGATGCTCGAAGACGTGGTCGTCATCGGTCTTGGCGTCGAAGGCGAGCGCGTACTGGAAGCCGGAGCAGCCGCCGCCGCGCACGGCGACGCGCAGGGCCTGGACTTCGCCTTCCGGGGAATCGCCGATCAACTCGGCGATCTTCTCGGCGGCGATTTCGGTCAGGGTGATTGCTGCTTCAGGTGCCTCGGACATAACTAAAGATTAGCGGGTGCCCCAGGTGTGCTCCACGTACTCCCGGATTCGCTTCGAATCGTGGATGATCTCGTTGCCGTCCACCAGCACCGGAACCCGCTTCTGGCCTGTCAATTCCTCGATCTCGGGCCGTTTCCGCTTCGATGACGGCACCTTGCGGGTCTCGAACTCCACCCCGGCCCGGCGCAGCGACCGCGCGGCCTTTCCGCAGGGGCAGGCCAGGAAACCGGGCGTCTGGCAGCGGTACAGGACGGGCTTGCTCACGACCCGAAGAGTAGTTCACGGGGAAGCATCCCTCCTCTTCTGATAGAACCGTGGCGTGTCCGCCGACCCGTCGATAGCGCTGGTCACCGATTCGACCGCGTCGCTCACCCCTGATGATCGTGAGCGGCTGCAGATCGAGACGGTTAGCCTCTACGTGATCCTGAACGGGGAGCAGCGCCGCGAGACCGAGATCACCGACTACGCCTCCTTCTACAAGGCGGTGCTGGACAGCCCCCAGATGACCACCACCTCCCAGCCCTCGATCGGCGATTTCGTCGAGGTCTACGAGCCGCTGCTGGCCGAAGGCAAGGAGATCGTCTCGCTGCACATCTCGTCCGGAATCTCGGGGACTTTCGAAGCGGCCCGCCAGGCGGCCGAGCATCTCGAGTCCGAGGGCAAGGGCGGCGAGCGGATCCGGGTCGTCGATTCCCGCACCACCGCGGGCGGCCTGGCGCTGACTTCACTGGCCACCGCCAACGCGGTCAACAACGGTGATCCGGTCGACGAGATCGTGCGCAAGACCGAAGCCGCCCGTGACGGGCTCGACACCTGGATCATGGTCGACACGCTCGAGTACCTGCGCAAGGGCGGCCGCATCGGCAGCGCCCAGGCCTGGATCGGCGGCGCCCTGAAGATCAAGCCGATCATCACGCTCGAAGAGACCGTGAAACCGGTCGAGAAGGTGCGCACCCAGGGCCGCGCGGTCCAGCGGCTGAAGGACATCGCGGTCGAGGTGGCCGCCCGCGGCGAGACCACCTGGACCGTCCAGCACAGCCAATCGCCGGAGCTGGCGGCCGAGCTCGCCGCCCACTGCCGCGAGGTCTTCCAGTGCGAGGGGGCCTTCCTCGACGAAATGTCAACCGTGCTCGGCATTCACGCCGGGCCGGGCATGCTCGCTCTCGGGACCGTGCCCACCGAGCTGGTCGGCTCGAAGTTTTGAATCTCGCGGTCACGGCCATCGGCCGGGACCGGCCGGGAATCGTCGCCGCGATCACCGGGGCGCTGCTCGAGGCGGGCGGCAACGTCGACGATTCGCAGATGTCGATCCTCCACGGCCATTTCGCCGTGATGCTGATCGTGTCCGTGCCCAACGGCACTTCGGTCGATGAGCTCTCGGTGAGGCTCGACGAGGTCGGCCGCGAGTTCGGTCTCGGTGGCATCTCCGTGTCCGAAGTGACCTCGCTGGAGCGGGGTGCCGGCCCGAGTCATGTGCTCACGGTCTACGGCGCGGATCGCCCTGGAATCGTCCACGAGGTCGCCGAGCTGCTGGCCTCGCAAGGCGTGAACATCACCGACCTGCGAACGCGCCGCACCGGCGATCCGGCCTCGCCGCTCTACACGATGATGATGGAGTTGGCCGTGGATGGCGATCCGACCCGCCTGGAGGCCGACCTGGAACGCCTGTCCGGTGAAAAGCGGGTCGAGGTCAACCTGACCGAGCTCGACACAGAAGCCCTCTAGAAGGTCTGGCAGTGATCGGCACCCAAATAGCGCCTCGATCGTTGCCAGTCTGTGTTGGGTGGGGTTGAGGCTTGGCTGTTCGAGAAGTTCTGATCTACCCTGCACCGATCCTGAAGGAGGTCGCCCGCGAGGCGACCCCGGCCGAGGCCGAGGAGGCCCTGGTGGACCTGCACGACACGATGCGGGCCCATGACCGCTGCGTCGGCATCGCGGCACCCCAGATCGGCATTCCCCTGCGCATCGCCCTGGTCGACATCTCGAGCCACCCCCACGGCGCCGCCTCACACGGCATGATCGAGCTGGTCAACCCGGAGATCACCCATCGCTCGGAGGGAACCAAGGTCAGCCGCGAGGGCTGTCTCAGCCTGCCCGACCTGACCGCCAACGTCCGGCGGCCCAGGAAGGCGACCGTGGAAACCCGGGGGAGGATCTACGAGGTGAGCGGCTTCGAGGCCCGCTGCGTCCTCCACGAGATCGACCATCTCGACGGCATCCTCTTCCTCGACCGGGTCGCCTCGATCACCGACGACATCTTCAGACGGGAGACATAAGGAATCTGGATCGCTTCGCTTCGCTGTGCGATCCAGATTTCGAAGTACCAGCTAAGTCTCAACCTCCTGCTGCCCGAAGCAGTTTCTAGAGGGAGTCCTATCTACGCCTGAGAGCCATCAGGCCGCCGACCACGAAACCCGTCGCCACGGCGCCGACCACGATCTGCTTGCGGTGTTTCTTGATCTGGCTGCGCCAATCGGTCAGCTCGGTGACCTTGTCGCGAAGATGGTCCACGTTCTGGCCCAGCTGCTGGCGCTGTGCCTCGATGTCGGCCCGGATCTGCTCCGAGGTCCGCTTCGGGCGCGGCGGCGTGTAGGGCGATCCGGGAGCTCCCGCGGGCGGAGCCGGGGTGCCCTCCGGAGGGGCCCAGCGGTTCGGGGCCGCCGGCGCCGGTGCGCTCGGGGCGGTGCCTTCGGGCTTGAAGGGTTCGGTCTTCGGTGCCTCGGCCTTCGGGGCTTCGGGCTTGTCCGGCCCCGGGGTGCCGGGAGTGTTCGGTGTCTCAGGTGTTTCGGGCATCAGTTCTCCTCACCCGGGGTCAGCATGGCCTTCGTCTTCTGGGCCTCTTCGATCGCTTCGGTCGGGATCGGCACGCCCGTGGTCTCGAAGGACTTGTAGGCGAAGTAGCCGGCACCGGCGGCGATCGCGATGAAGATCACGGCCTCGATCAGGTATCCGGCCCAGGGCTCGGAGTTGAAGAAGAGCGAGTTGAGCCCGAGCGCGAAGGCATGCATCAGCAGGATCAGCGCCAGGAAGGCGAACACACCGGCGGCGATGCCGACGGCCGAGCCGCGGGCCAGGGTGGTGACCTTCTCACTGACCTCGGTCTTGGCCAGCTCGATCTCTTCCCTGATCAGGGTCGAGGTCTGCTCGGTGACCTCGAATACGAGCTCGCCGACGGTCTTGTCGGCCGGAGACTTGTAGGGATCGGGCGGGGTCACGGGCTACTCCGGCGGCTCTTCGTTGAAGATGCGGCGGTAGGCCACGGCGGCGAGGCGGGATGAGATCAGGGTGGCGATCGCGCCGCTCACCGTCAACATCGCGCTCCAGGTCAGACGTCTCACTAGATCATTGTCCATAACTGCACCCACAATACCCGCCGCCAAGGGTGGGATAACCCGCTGACCTAGTCCTGACGGAGATCGAGCCCTTCGCAGATCGTCTTGACGATCAGTTCGCGTGCCTCGTCGAAGTCACGATCGCTGCCCGGGATCAAACCGAAGATCCAGCCGGACAGCATCTGCTCGATCGCCCCGTAGAACGACATCGAGGCGAACGCGGCATCGATGTCCTTGCGGAAGGTGCCGTTCTCCTGGCCGTCCCGAACGATCTTGGCGATGCCCGTGTAGGCGGCGCTGATCTGCTCGAGATGGGTCTGGCCGAACGAGTTCGCGGCGCGGGTCACCTCGACGATGATCACCTTCATCAGATCGGGGTCGTAGCGGTAGGAGTCGATGATGAAGCCGGCGACCACCCCGAGCTTGTCCTGCGGCGTCGCGCTGGACTGGTCGGTTTCGTGGATCGCCTCCAGCAGCAGCGACCAGCGCTGTGAGAACAGCTCGTTGAGTACGTTCTCCTTTGAGGAGAAGTAGTGGTAGACCAGGCCGTAGGCGACATCCGCCTCGTCGGCGATGTCGGCGACCCGGGTCGAGTGGAAGCCCTGGCGGGCGAACACCTTGACCGCGGCGTCGAGGATCTGGCGACGACGCTCGGTGGCGGCTTCGCGGGCCATCAGGCGGTCTCCCCGGGCTCGCGGAACAGCTCCGGCCGGCGGTGCTCGACCGCGGGCAGCCTGCGGCGGGTCTCGGCCAGGCTCTCGAAGTCCAGGTCGGCGGTGGCGAATCCCTCGCCCTCCTGAAGCCCGGCGATGATCTCTCCCCAGGGATCGGCGATCACCGAGTGCCCCCAGGAATCGAACTCGGGATCGGCGTGGCCGACCTGGTTGGCGGCCAGAACGAAGGACTGGTTCTCGATCGCGCGGGCCCGGATCAACGGGCCCCAGTGATCGCGGCCGGTCACCGCCGTAAAGGCCGAAGGCACGGTGTAGGTGTCGGCGCCCCGGCCGAGCAGGGCGCGGAAAAGTTCGGGGAAGCGCAGGTCGTAGCAGATGGTCATGCCGACCTCGGCCTCACCGGCGGCGGCCACGGTGACCTCGTCGCCGGCCTGTTCGAAGGAGGATTCGCTGTACTCGACCCCGCCGACCTCGACGTCGAACATGTGGATCTTGCGGTAGGTGGCGGTGATCTCACCTTCCGGGGAGATCATCAGTGCGGTGTTGGAAGGCAGAGCCTGGTCGGCGAGCGACTCGGTGAAACTGCCGGCCTGGAGGTGAAGACCGAGTTCTTCGGCCCAGGACCGCGCCGCGCTGACCGCGGGACCGTCGATCGGCTCGCTTCCCTCGATCAGCCGCTCGCCGGTCGTGAGCAGGGACCACTTCTCCGGCAGCACGACCAGATCGGCCCCGTCAGCGGCGGCCGCGCGCACCAGACGCTCGGCGGCCTCGAGGTTCAGGTCGCGGTCGGAGGTGGAATTCATTTGGACGACGGAGGCTCTCATCTTGGGTTGATTGACGAGTCAATCGGTTTCCAAGTATAGATCCAAGACCGTCCGGTGAGTCACCCAGGTCCCCGCCGGGCGCCGGGGGCGAAACGCCGCCCGGACCGGCGGATGCCGGTCCGGGCGGAGACGATCTCGCTACCAGCCGCGCTTCGTGGCGACGGCGCCGCCATTCAGCTTCTTCACGGTGAGGCCGGGTGACTTCTTCTGCTGGCTGGCGCAGAAGCGGTCATTCACCCACTTGCCTTCCGAGAACAGCTTGGTCTGGTCGGCGTAGTGCTTCGACTTCTCGTTGGTCGCGGCCTGCGAGTAGGTCAGCATCGTCTTCACCGGCGGGCACTTGGCTCCGGTCAGTGAGGCGGCGATGATGAAGCTCGAGCCGTGAACCACCGAGTCGTATATCCCGCTGTCCTCGTTCTCGACCGCTGAGATCACGTTGAACACACCTTGGCCACCGAAACCTCCCGGAATCGGGATCTTCTGACCGTTCTTGGTCACATACTGGTAGTCGCGGTACTTGGCATCCACGGGAATGCCCTTCGACGCCAGATAGGTGACCGCGTCAGCGAGCTGCTTCGGGACATTCGGGTTGGTCACATTCAATCCATTCGGTGTATGAACCGGATCGTTGACATCGAAAGGAGTCACGTACCTATTGGCAGACGAGACCCCGCCGTTCTCCTCCGAGCGACTGATCATGTTCATGAATGTACGCCAGAGCAGAGCACCGGATGAATCGACGCTCTCGGTCTTGTCCCAGTTCGCCAGAACCGCACACGCGCCGCTTACATCGACGCCGTTGATGGTCGGGTTGTTCTGGCAGTACGCCACCAATGCCGGTGCCAGCAGCTCAGCGCTGTAGTTCCGGTTGTTGGTGATGAACTCGGCCACCCGCGACAGGGTGAACTTGCCGCCATCGGCCAGCTGCTGCTCGATCTGGACCAGACCGTTGCGCGTACGCAGCGAACGGGTGGTGCGATCGCCGCCGATGATCGGGGCGAAGCCCTCCAGCGGAGCCTTCGGGTTCGAGACCCAGTAGCTGTCGTTCATGTTCGATCCGTAATCCTTGCGGACCTGGATCGGCATCTGGCTCGGGGACAGGATGCCCTTGACCACCGCTCCGGGCTGGAGCTGCGGATCGCAGGCGGGCTTGGTGCCGTCGAATAGAGCGACCTTGGCCGCACTCCAGGCGATATCGCCGAGGCCCGGCACCTTGCAGGCGTCGAAACGCTCGGGCGTGACGTCCGGGGTGACCGAGACGTCGGCGTAGAGCGCGTTGCCCTTCGAGTCGGCCGCGATCGTGTTGACCCACGGCACACCCTGGTTGCGCTTCAGCGACTTCACCATGTCGTTGACGCTCTGCGAACGGTCGGCGTCGAAGAAATGGTTGATGAAACGCAGGCCATCCGAGTTCGGATCGCGCAACGAATAGGCGGTGGTGTTGTTCCAGCCCACCGTGATACCCGGCAGCTTGCTCGTGACCGGACCGTGCTTGGTCGAGTAGAGCGTGCGGGTCTCGGGCACGATCGAGCCGTCCGCCTGCTTGACATCCACGGTCACGTCGACCGATTCCATCTTGACCGGCTTGCCGTCCACCATGTACGAGGTGGGATCACCCGGCGCGAGTGTCTCGCTGTAGAGCATGAAGCGGCGTGAGGTCGAAACCGTGTGACTCCAGGCCAGGTTCTGGGTGTGCCCGATCAGGACCACCGGCGCACCCAGGAGGCTGGCGCCGCTGACGTTGATCTTGCCCGGGATGGTGAGCTGAGCCTGGAAGAAGCGCTCGGTTCCCGACCACGGGAAATGGGGGTTGCCGAAAAGCATTCCCTTGCCGGTCGAAGTCGCCTCCGAGCCGAGCGATACCGCGTTCGAGCCGACCTCGGGATCGAGCTTGTCCGCCAATCCCTCGAAATCCTCGGCGGTGGGCTCATCGGCGGGTCCGGCCGAATCGGCCGAAGCCATCGCGACCGGGGGCGAAGCCTCGGTCGTACCGTCGACCACGGCACCGGCGCTGGCCAGTGTCCCCAGCTCGTAGAAGCGTAGGTAGACCTCGAGCGCGGTGATCGGCTTGACCCACGGCTTGCCCTTGCAGGTCTCGTCCTGGATCTTGTTGACGCCGGTCTGCTTCAGCCAGCTGTTGTAGCCCTTCACGTAGCCGGCGACGACGTCACGAACCTGCGGCTTCGGTCCCTGCGGGGCCTTCAGCTTCAGCAGCTCCGGGATCTTCTTCTCGGCGATGATCCGCTTGTGGGCGAAGTCAGCCTGGAGGTTGGTGAAGGTGTAGCCGTTACCGGTCAGCTGCCAATCGCCATCGGGGCCGAAGTACTTCGAACGCTCACCACGCTGAGTGGTGTAGATGTCCGCCATCGAGCAGATGTTCTCTTTGGCGAGGGCGTAGCCGTAACCGAAGCCGAGACCCTTGTAGTTGTCGGCGACGATGCGCGGAATCCCGTACTCGGTGGTGCGGATGGTGGCACCGGGGACATTCTTGATCCGGTTGCGCTCACGCTTGGCCTGAGCCTTGAGCTTCTTGGTGGTCTTCTTGACGCACTTCTGCTTGGCCTTGCCCTTCTTGTTCTTGCACTTCTTCTTCGCCTGCTTGGCGATGCTGGGCTTGGCGGACGCCGTACCGGCGGCAAGCCCGAAGACCATTGACATGGCCATGACGGCCACCAACATTCGGATCAACTTCAAAACTAGGTTCCTCTCCATAGAGTCCGGTGGCCCTCGCCACCCCCTTATCCCTCTGCAACACCCCTTCCCCAAAGGAGGAGCGGTCGCAGCATATACCCGCGTTTATGGAAACCCCGCGTTCGTTCATTGAACGGCCCGGCTTTTGGCGTTAGGCTGACTGACGGGCGGTTGGGAGACCGGCCGTCCGGGAGAGGAAACCGATCGCCTCACGGCACGGAAAAAAGGGGAGAGAATGAAGCACTCAGAAACTGTTCGGGGCGCCCGCATCGGCGGTCTCACACCGCTCGGGATCGTTGCGATCCTGACGCTTCTGGCAACCGCCTGCGCGCTGTTCGTGAACTGGGGCGCGACCGCGGCCGCCGGCACCGCCACGGCCTCGAAGAAGGCCGGGACCACCAAGCCTCTCGTCAAGATCACCGGCACGACCCAGGCCGCCGCCATCAAGTCGGGCTCGATCAAGGTCAGGGTCAAGGTCCCGGTGCCGAAGAAGGCGAAGCGCAAGGCCCGCCGGGCGCTCGGCCACCAGGCCCAGAACGTCACCCTCTCCCTCTCCGTCAAGCAGGACTACTCACCTGCCTTCCGGGTCAAGCCCGTGCGGACCAAGGTGAAGGGTTTCCGGACCAAGACGGTGACGATCAAGCTTCCGGCCGTCGCGAAGTCCCTGATCGCCGACTGCGGCGCGCCGAGCCTGAAGCTCACGGCCAAGGGCTCGAAGAAGCGCCGGCTCTACCCGAAGTGGGCGAAGAGCGCCGCCGGCAGGCTGAAGAAGGATCCGGCCCCCTGCGCGGTGCCGCCCGACGTCGATCTGAGCCGGGCCGACAGCTGCGACTTCATCCAGCCGACCGGCAACGCCTGCATGGCCCCGTACCCGAACGACTTCTACACCCGCCCGGACAGCACCAGCGAGACCGGGCTCCGGGTGAACGTCGCGCCGACGGCGACACCCGCGAACCAGGACGGCAAGAACATCGAGGTGACCGACCTCAACCGCTCCGACGGCTTCAGTCCCGGCCCGCTGATCTCGGTCCGGATCCCGGGCATGGACAGCCAGCCCGCCTTCGACCAGTCCGGCATCGTGCCGATCACGCGCATGAGCCAGTACACCGAGCCCGGGCAGGCCGTGGTCCTGATCGACGCCGCCAGCGGTGAGCGCCAGATGATCTGGGGCGAGCTCGACTACAACGCGACCTCGGCCGACACCCGCAACCTGATCATCCGGCCCGGCAAGAACCTGAAGGACGGCCACCGCTACATCGTCGCGATCCGCGGCATGAAGCGGGCCGACGGCTCGGCGATCGAAGCACCGGCCGGATTCCGCCTCTACCGCGACGCCGACCGCACCGACAACGAGACCGTCGAGGCCCGGCGGGACCATTTCGAGTCGATCTTCGACACGCTGGCCGGCGCGGGAATCGACCGCGGCTCGCTCTACCTGGCCTGGGACTTCACCGTGGCGAGCACCGAGAACATCACCGGCCGCATGCTCTCGATCCGCAACCGGGCCTTCGCCGAACTCGGCGACACCAACCTGACCGACGGCACGGTTCAGGGTGCCGCACCCGATTTCACCGTGAACGCCGTGGAGGACTTCCAGACCGCCGTCGGAAGCGGGGTCGAGAACATCCGCACCGTGACCGGCACCTTCAAGGTGCCCTGCTTCCTGAACACGGCCGGCTGCCCGACCGGCTCGACCTACAACCTCGATTCCGACCAGATGCCGATCCGGATCCCCGGCAACGAGCAGACCGCCCGCTTCACCTGCAATATCCCGCGCTCCGCCGTAAACGAGGTCGCCCCCGGTGATTTCGAGGTGGACCACAAGGTCCGCCCCTCGCTCTACGGCCACGGCCTGTTCGGTGACTACGGCGAGGTCAACTCGAAGAACATCCGCCAGCTCGGCACCGAGAACGGCGTGATGGTCTGCGGCACCGACTGGAGCGGCATGGCCGAGGAGGATGTGATCGGCGCGGCCCTGCCCGCCCTGCTCGACCTCTCGAAGTTCTCGGCGCTGCCGGACCGCCTGCAACAGGGATTCCTCAACTTCCTGTTCCTGGGGAGGCTGATGATCCATCCCGACGGTTTCAATGACGACCCGGCCTTCAAGTTCGGCGGCGAGTCGGTGATCGACACCAGCGATCTCTTCTACTACGGCAACAGCCAGGGCGGCATCGCCGGCGGCGCGCTCACCGCGGTCGCGACCGACTTCACCCGGTCGGTCCTCTACGTGCCGGGCATCAACTACTCGACCCTGCTCACCCGCAGCGTCGACTTCGACGACTACAAGCTCGTGCTCTATCCCTCGTATCCGGATGAGCTCAGCCGTCCGGTGCTCTTCTCGATCATGCAGTCGCTGTGGGACCGGGGCGAGCCGAACGGCTACGCCAACCACATGACCGACGATCCGCTGCCCGGCACCCCGCCCCACAAGGTGATGCTGGAGATGGCCTACGGCGACCACCAGGTCGCGAACGTCGCAACCGAAGTCGAGGCCCGCACGATCGGCGCCCCGATGCGGGTTCCGGCACTCGACGCCGATCGCCAGCCGGCCGGCATGGTCGATCCGTTCTACGGCCACGAGACCCTTGGCGACCTGGCCGGCCCGGCGGCGGACGGCAACGCCTTCTTCACCTGGGACATCGGTCCGAAGCGCATGGTCGGACCGACCGAGTTCGGAACCCTGCCACCACCGATCACCAACACTCCCCCGCCCGACGATTCCGGAGTGGACCCGCACGACACGGTGATCCGCAACTCGCCATTGATCCGAAAGCAGATCGCGGACTTCATCACCACCAACGGCAAGGTGACGAACCCCTGCGGGGCAAATCCCTGTTACGCGGCGGGGTGGAACGGGTTCCCCTGATTCGAAATCCGAATCGGCTTTCCCGACGACCCGCTTTCGCGACTCGTCAAGTCCTCGGGCGGGAATGTCGATTCGGATTCCTTGTTCAGAATCTGTCTGCCGCGTTGGCGGCCGGAATTTGAACAACGAACAGCTGAATGGTTCCGGCCTGGAGCAGGCTTCACAGTTCTGGATAAGGAATCCAGGTTGACATTCCCCTCGCCGAGGCCTCAAAGAGCACGGAGAAAGTGGTTTCGGGGAAAGCCAACCTGGATTTCGAAGTCTCGCCGCGTGCGTGGGTATATCTGCTGGGTCCGGGTACACGTATGCCTGAGGCGTGAGCGTCTGTGAATGTCCTCACGCACATGGTGTTTCGTTTACCTGCGGATTACTGGTGGCACTAACCTGACTGGCTGATGAAGCCGAAGATTCGCAAGCCGAAAAAACGCGTCTCCGCGCAGATGCCCCGCTGGATGTTCGAGACCAGGACCGACGCCTGGCGCGAGGCCGGTCTCGGCGACGAGGTGCTCGAACCGCCCCAGGGCAAGTCCTGGCCGCGCCTGATCCTCTTCGCGATCCTGATCGCCGCAGTTCTGGTCGCCTTCAACCACCGTCACGACATCGCTCCCGGCTACGGCTCCGAGGGGCGCATCGTCACCGCGCTGCTGCTGTTCGCCTTCGGCTGGGGCTTCGCCGCGGCCCTCGGCCGGACGATCACCCCGACGATCCTGAAACGCATGGATCCGGGCACCGCGGGAACGGTCGGTTTCGCGATCCGACTGGTCACGATCATCGCGGTCGCCGGTGTCGCGCTCCACATCGCCGGGGTCAAGACCAGCACCCTCGCGGTCGGTGGTGCCTTCACCGCGGTCGTGCTCGGTCTCGCCGCCCAGCAGACCCTCGGCAACATCTTCGCCGGGGTGGTGCTTCAGAGCACCCGACCGTTCCGGGTCGGGGAAAGGGTGCGCCTCACCGGCGGCCCGCTGGCCGGATCGGTCGAGGGCACGGTGAGTCAGCTAGGCCTCTTCTACACCGCGATCCTCAAGGGTGACGACCGCATGATGGTCCCCAACCTGGTCATCCTGAACTGCGCCGTGGTGCCCCTGCGGGAACCGCTCGGCATCGACGTCAAGGCGCGTTTCGACAGCCACGTGAGCCCCGCCCACGTGCAGAAGATGCTCCGGCACGCGATCACCGTGCCGACCCGCCGTCCCCCGTCCATTTGGCTGGAGGAGATCGACCGGGACGAGGTCGTGTTCCGAATCAGCGCCACGCCCCTCAACCCGGATGACGGCGCGAAACTGGCCGAGCAGGTCCTGTCGGTCACCCGGGGCACGTTCGAGTTCGAACACAAGGGCGAGGAACAGGATCCGAAGTCCAGCGTGCCGCACGGCCACGCCTGAACCACGGGACGGCGGTCAGCGCCGCCGTTCGACCTCTTCGACCATCAGCTTGGTGTGGAGCGCGGCGATGAAATCCCTGAGCGGCGCCGCCCCGGCCTCGATCAGCTCGACCGCGCGATCGGGCGGCATCTCCCCCTCCAGCCGCTCCATCAGCACGTCCACCTCCTCCTTGACCAGCGACTCGAGCGCCCGCTTGTAGCGCAGCGTGTCGTACACCGTGAAGCCGACCTGTTCGTCGTAGCCGCCGGCACGGAAGCGGGAGATCGCCTCGATGATGGTCACGTCGGACGGCGAGTAGCCCTTCGAGTTCGGGGTGAGGATGCCGATCTCGGCGAGCCGGTCGAGCACCTCGTCCGGCACGCCGTACGCCTGACGCACCTGGGCGGAACTTGTCCTGGTCTTCTCCTTGGCGAGCGCCCGCTCGATGATCCGGTCCTCCACGTCCAGCAGCGCCCTGGCCTGGTCGGGATCCTCGGTGAGCACCGAACGGATCGCCTTCAGCGGCATGAAGCGCTCGTCCTGAAGGCGCTTGATCATCTCGATGCGCTCGACCGTCTCGGGACGGTAGTAGGCCATGTTGCGGCTGGTCTTCACCGGATCGGGAAGCAGGCCCTCACGCAGGTAATGCTTGATGGTGGCGCCGGGCACGCCGGACGCCTCGACCAGTTCCGACATCTTCAGCAGCCGCTCACCGCCCTCGGTCTTCTGGCCGACCGCGCTCATGCGCGAAACACCGGGCCGTCCAGGTCACCGCCGGGTCCGGCAGCCGCACCCGACTCGATCAGGGCCGAGATCTCCTCCGGGCTGAACCCGGATTCGGCGAGCACCGCCTCGGTGTCGGCGCCGATCGCCGGAGCCGGACGCGGGTCGGCCGCCGGGGTCTCGGAGAGCTTGACCGGATTGCCGACCTGGCGGACCGGGCCGAGGCCGGGCTGCTCGAACTCGACGACCATGCCCCGTTCCCTGGCCAGCTCCGAATCCATCGCCTCGGCAACGTCGAGGATCGGTTCGATGCAGCAGTCGTGCACGTCGTTGAAAGCCTTCCATTCGGCCCGGGTCTTCGCCTTGAACACCTCGGCGATCTTGGACCAGCCGGCGCTTCCCGGCTGGTCGAACTGGTGCTCGGCCAGCTCGGGCCGATCCACCCCGGCGCAGAACTTCAGCCAGAACTTCGGCTCGAGCGCGCCGCAGGAAACCCAGCCGTCGGCCGCTTCGTAGGGCAGATAGCAGCAGACCCCGCCGTTCAGCATCGATGCGCCCCTCGACGGAACCCGGCCGTCGGCGAAGAACGCGCCGGCGACCATCGCCAGCCAGGACATCGCGCCGTCGGTCATCGAGATATCGACCATCTGGCCCCTGCCGGTGCGCTGCTTGGCGAACAGCGCGGTCATGACCCCGAAGGCGGCGGTCATCGCGCCGCCGCCGAGATCGCCGATCTGCGCGGCGGGCTGGACCGGCGGCCCGTCCGCGCTCCCGGTCATGTCGAGCAGTCCGGTCGATCCCAGATAGTTGATGTCGTGCCCGGCGCGGTCGCGGTTCGGGCCGTCCTGGCCGTAGCCGGTGATCGCGCAGTAGACGAGGCCCGGGTTGACCTCGATCAAGGTCTCGAATCCGAGGCCGAGCCGGTCCATCACACCGGGCCGGAAGCCCTCGAGCAGGACGTCGGCGGTCTCGACCAGCCGCAGGAAGGCCGCGTGGCCCGAGTCGCTCTTCAGGTCGAGACGGATCGAGCGCTTGCCCCGGTTGAGCGAAAGGTAGAGCGCCGAACGGGTGCTGGCGATCTCGTCCTCACTCCCGCCCGTCCCCTCGTAGTACGGCGGCGCGAAGCGGATGTAGTCGCCCGCCCCGGTGTCCTCGACCTTGATCACCTCGGCCCCGAAATCGGCGAGCCACTGCGAGCAGAAACCGCCCGGCAGGAGCCTGGTCAGGTCGAGGATCCGGATGCCCTCGAGCGGCATTTCCGTGGACACGCTCACGTCCGCCCGCTCAGGCCGGCGCGGACTCGCGCAGGCCGAGCATCTTGCGGGCCTCGGCCACGGTCGCGACCCTGCGGCCCGCGTCCTCGACCATCTGCCGCGCCTTGGCGATCAGGTCGCCGTTGGAACGGGCCATCGTGCCGTCCGGCAGGTAGAGGTTGTCCTCGACTCCGGCCCGGACGTTGCCGCCGAGCACGATCGCCGCTCCGAGCAGCTTCCACTGATCACGGGAGATGCCGATGCACTGCCAGTTGTGCGGACCTTCGGATCCGCCGGGGATCTGGTCCGCCATCACCTCGACGTTGCGTGGGGTCGGGCGGATGCCGCCCGTGACTCCCATGACCAGCGATATCTGCAGCGGACCGCTGAGCAGACCCATGTCGATCAGCGGATCGACGTTGGCGACATGGCCGGCGTCGAAGCACTCGTGCTCGGGCTGGATGCCGATCTCGTTCATCGCCGTGATGAACTCGATGATCGTGTCGAAGCTGTTCTCGAAGACGGCCTTGAAGACGAACTCCTTGCGCCGCCTGGAGTACTTGGCGTAGTTCATCGAGCTCATGTTGAGCGCCGCCACGTCGGGCCTGCAGGCGCGCAGATACTCGATGCGCTTCTCGATCGGCACGCCGATCGCGCCGGTCGAGTAGTTGATGATCACGTCACCGACCTCGGAGCGGATCGCGTCGGTGATCGCCGCGAAGTCCTCGGTGTCCCAGGAAGGGGTGCCGTCGGGCTTGCGGGCGTGGATGTGGATCTGCGAGGCACCCTCGTCGACCACCCGGCGGGCCTCCGACGCGTACTCCTCGGGGGTGTACGGGATCGCCGGGCATTGATCGCGGTTGGCGATCACGCCGGAGATCGAGTTGCTGATGATGACTGGGTCTTCGAATCGGCTCACTTGTCTGCCTCCTCAATCGTGAAGTTGTTGAACTCGTTCATCCGGACTTGACCGCCGCGGCGGTGACCGCCGCCGCGAAGCTCTCCAGCTCGGGCTTCAGCTCATCCGGCGGATCGATCGCCTTGGTGTAGCCCTGCCCGCCGCCGCGGCCCCGGAAGGTGATGCTCGGCTGGCTGATCAGGCCCTTGTCGAAGGACAGCTCGGCGCCTTCGATCAGCGAGACCGGAAGCCGGACCGAGTGGACGTCGTTGAAGCCGAACACCTCCACCACCCGGCCATCGAAGGTGAACAGCCCGTTCATCGCCGGCACCTTGTGTTCGTGCCGGACCTCGATCCACTCGCTCATACCGGCATCACCCCATGCTTCTTCCAGGGGCGCTCCACCTTCTTGTTCCTGGCCATGCGCAGCCCGCGGATGATCGTCTGGCGGGTCTCCCGCGGATCGATGATGTCGTCGATCATCGCGTTGCCGGCGGCGATGTACGGATCGATCTGCTGGCGGACCGCGTTCAGCATCGCCTCGCGGGTCGCCTCGGGATCATCGGAGGCGTCGATCGCCGACCGTCCGATGATGTTGACGGCGCCCTCGGCACCCATCACCGAGATCTCGGCTCCGGGCCAGGCGACGATCAGGTCGGGCTCATAGGCACGGCCGCACATCACGTAGTAGCCGGCCCCGTATGCCTTGCGTACCAGCACCGTGATCTTCGGCACGGTCGCGCGCGACACCGCGTAGAGCATCTTCGCGCCGTGACGGATGATGCCCTGCTGCTCGACCTTCGAGCCGACCATGAAACCGGGAACGTCCTGGAGGAAGAGCAGGGGGATCTCGAAGGCGTCACAGAGGTTGATGAACCGCGCCGCCTTGTCGGCCGAATCGACGTCGAGGATGCCGCCGAGCTGTTTCGGCTGGTTGGCGACGATTCCCACCGGCTGCCCGCCGAAGCGGGCGAAACAGGTGATCAGCGATTTCGCGAACTTCGGCTTGATGTCGAAGTAGTCGCCGTCGTCGACGATCTCCTTGATCACCTCGTACATGTCGTACGGGGTGCGCGAGGACTCGGGGATGATCTCGAGCAGACGGTCGGAACCGCGGTCCTCGGGATCACCGGTCTCGACGACCGGCGGTTTCTCCTCACAGTTCGAGGGGAAGTACGAGAGGTACTTCTTGACCGCCTCGATGCATTCCGCGTCGTCCTTGACCTCGAGGTCTCCCACCCCGGACTTGCGGCAGTGGACCTTGGCGCCGCCGAGGTCCTCCATGTCGATCTCCTCGCCGGTCACCGCCTTGACCAGATGCGGCCCGGCCAGCGCCATCGCACCCTGCCCCACCACCATGGGCACGAAGTCCGACAGGCCGGGAATGTAGGCGGTACCCGCGGCGCAGGGTCCCATCATCGCCGCGACCATCGGTACCACGCCCGACATCTGCACTTCCTCCCTGAACAGGTGGCCCGAGCCCGCGAACAGCGAGCCGGCGGCCTCCTGGATCCGCGCTCCGGCGGAATCGAGCAGCCAAATCAGGGGCATGCGCTTCTGCAGCGCGATCTCGCGTATCCGGGTGACCTTGATCTCGCCGGTCTGCCCCATCGAGCCGGCCATCACCGTGAAGTCGTAGGCGACGATCGCGCAGGGGCGGCCGTCGACGTCACCCCAGCCGGTGACCACGCCGTCGGCCGGCGCGTCCTTCGACTGCATCGCGGGCTGCGAGTAGTGCGGCCTGCCGTGGATGCCGATCTCGTTGAAGGTTCCTTCGTCGACCAGCAGGTCGAGGCGCTCACGGGCGGTCAGCTTGCCGCGTTCGTGCTGGGCCTCGATCTTCTTCAGGCCGCCGCCGAGACGGGCCTTGCCGCGGCGCTCGTGCAGCTGTTCGGTGAGCGCGGTGAGCGGGGCGGTGCCCGGAAGCAGGTTGGCCGGCGTCTCGGCCGGTGCGTTTTCGTTCTGGTCGCCCATCAGCGTCCCTTCCATTCCGGCTCGCGCTTCTCGAAGAAGGCCTTGACTCCCTCGACCGCGTCCTCGGTCGAAAGCTCGATCGCGAGCTGGGAGCGCAGGTAGTCGAGCGCTTCGACCAGCGGCATGTCCATCTGGCGCCACATCGCGTCCTTGCCCATGCGCATGATCAGGGGTGACTTGGCGGCGAGCAGATCGGTCCAGCCGCGCAGGTTGTCCTCGAAGAGTTCGGGACGCACCACCTTGTTGACGATTCCGGCCCGCTCCGCCTCCTCGGCGGTGAGGCGTTCGCCGAGCAGCAGCATCTCGTTGGTCTTCTTGCGGCCGACGTTGCGGTAGATCAGGGCCATGATCATGAACGGGAAGAGTCCGACCGTGATCTCGGGGGTGCCGAAGGTGGCGGTGTCGGAGGCCAGGATCAGGTCGCAGGCGAGCGCGAGTCCGAGCGAGCCGGCGAGCACGTGACCCTCGGCGGCGACGATCGAGGGCTTGCCGAGTTCACCGAGCAGCTTGAAGGCATCGGTGAAGAGCGACGCCCCGTCGAACTTCTCGACCGTGCCGCTGTCCCCGCCGAACGCGGCCAGGTTGCCGCCGGCCGAGAAGACCTTTTCGTGCGAGGAGGCGAGCACGACCACACGCACCTCGTCGTCACCGCGGGCGAGCTTCAGAGCCGCGATCAGCTCGGAGAGGAGCTGGTCCGAAAGCGCGTTGCGGGTTTCGGGGTCGTCGAGCGTGATCGTCGCCACGTGATCGGCCACCGCGTACTGGATCTTTTCGAAGGACTGGCTGGAGTCGGTCATGGTCCGGCAAAGATACCAGTAAATAAGGAGTAAGAAGTGTTACTCTCTACTTTGTCCGGATCATTCCCACAGGGTGTTCCGACCGACCAACCTCGCGAATGCCGAACAAGGAGACCAACGAGCCGTGTCCGAACAAGTAATCAAGCCCGACCATGAATCCGGGCGCAAGCACTTCATCTTCACCCAGGAGCACGAGGACTTCCGCGAGTCGATCGAGAGCTGGGTCAAGAACGAGCTTCACCCCCACCGCAACGAGTGGGAGGACACCAAGTGGCCCGACTCGGTCATGCGCCGTGCCGGCGAGCTCGGCTACATCGGCCTCTGCTTCCCGGAGGAGTACGGCGGATCGGGTGGCGACTACTTCTACTCGCTGGTCCGCGCGGAGGCGATGAGCTACTCCGGATCCGGCGGCCTCGGCATGGGTTTCGCGGTCCAGACCGACATGGTCCTGCCCCCGATCCACCTGCTCGGAACTGAGGAACAGAAGCAGCGCTACCTGGTGCCCGGCATCCAGGGAACCAAGATCGGCGCGCTCGGAATCACCGAGCCCGGAGCGGGATCGGACGTGGCCGGCATCCGCACGACGGCGATCCTCGACGGCGACGAGTACGTGATCAACGGTTCCAAGACCTTCATCACGAATGCCGCCCGGGCCGATTTCATGGTGCTGGTCGTGAAGACCGATCCCGACGCCGGACATGACGGCATCACGCTGCTGCTGATCGACATCCGTGACGAGGAAGGCAACGACCTTCCCGGTTTCTCGGTCGCCAAGGATCTCGAGAAGATGGGCATGAAGGCCTCCGACACCGGCGAGATCACCTTCGAGGACTTCCGGGTGCCCGCGGACTCGGTCCTCGGCCAGCTCGGCAAGGGCTTCTACCACATCAGCTGGGAGCTTCAGGGTGAGCGGCTGGTCGCCGCGGCCGGCTCGCATTCAGCCGCCGAGCGGCTGCTGGAGACCGCGATCGACTACGCCAAGGAGCGGCAGGCCTTCGGCCGCCCGATCGGCAAGTTCCAGACGATCCGGCACAAGATCGCGGCGATGGCGACCAAGATCGAGGTCTCGAAGCAGTTCACCTACTCGGTCGCGTGGCGGGTCAACAACGGCGAGTACCCGGTTCGGGAGATCTCGATGGCCAAGCTCTACTCGGCCCAGATGGCCTGTGAGGTGGCCGACGAGTGCATCCAGATCCACGGCGGTTTCGGCTACATGAAGGAGTACGAGGTCGAGCGCCACTACCGAGACCTCCGAATCAACCGGATCGGAGCCGGAACCGACGAGATCATGCTCGAAGTGATCGGCCGAAGCTACGGGCTCTAGACCAACCCACCACGTAGCTCTGGCCATGATCGTGGACCTATTTGGTCCACGATCATGGCCAGTCCCGTCAGGTTAGGCCCTTGCGAGAGCTCCTCTCACTCGCGAGACGACGAATTCGGGATCGCCCGTGACTTTTCGGTAGGTGAATCTGATCACTGCGTAACCGGCGAGGTGAAGATCGGCGTCGCGCACCCGATCCGACTCGAACGAATCCCGGGCACCGTGAAACTCGAATCCATCGAGCTCCACAACGACCTTCTCCTCTTTCCAGAGGAAATCGACCTCGAATCTTCCGGCTCGGGAATTCATCAGCGGTTCCGAGATCCCTGCTCGACGACAGAGGTTCAAGAATTCCAGTTCCAGCCACGATCGGGATCTCTCCAGTTCGGGATCGGACGAGGTGATCAGCATCTTGAGATTGCCCAATCCTCGCCATCCCGGGCCTCGGTTCATCATCGAGGCCAGCGCTTGCCAGTCGAGAAGTCCCATACGTCCGGCCGAATCGAAATATCGCTCGAGCTGTCCCCGGCTCAGAACGGAGGCCAGATCCAGCAGCGTTCTCGCGACACTCGTGGTCGGAATCCCATCGATAGCGGTGACCTCATGCGGCGGCAGGTATCGGGTTCGGTGGATCGCGAAACGAAGATCCGGATATCGGCCGAAGTCCCTCGCCCGCGTTCGCCGGGATCGGTTGAAGGAGCGCAACACCGCCGTTCGCGGATTTTCCGAACCGAACCCCAAGAGTGTCGCCGCGCTCGCCCGACACAGGACGGCACCGGGACCGCAGTCGAGCACGGCCGCCATCCAGCGGCCCCGCTGAGTGTCGACCGGACGACCGACCGAGTACACCCCGGGATACACGACCACCAACCAACCCGATTCGACTCTCGACGACACGGCTGCCCGACTCAGACCCGCTTCGACGAGCTGGCGCCTGGAGCAAAGGCCATGTTGTTCCGATGAGACTCGGCAGATGACATCAGAAACGGCGACGGATGTCATGCGAGAGCGGGCAACACGAAAAGTTCGATCCTCCACAGGACCACCCTGCCGAAACCGAACAAACACAGGCCTCCACAAGAGCAACAACTCTCCAACAGATCCGAGCCACCAAGAACAACCCCCCCAGAACGGTCTGGCAGTGATTGGAGGCCTATTTGGCCTCCAATCACTGCCAGACCGTTCTGGTTCTTCGTCTGGCCATCATCGGGGGGCTATTTGCCCCACGATCATGGCCAGAGCCTGCCTCGCACCTTTGGTCTGACTCGGGGGTTGTAGGGTCATCGCACGCCTTTCCGATGGGCGTTCTATAACTTCGCGACTCGAACTGGAGCAGGACCTTGGGTATTCACTCACGCAAACTGAAGCTTTCACTGGCCGGACTCGGTGTGTTCGCGGTCGGCTCGCTGGCCGGTGGCGTCGCCATCTCCGCGGTCAAGGACGATCCGCCCGCACCGAAGTACAACTCGCTGGCGCGGACCGTGAACCCGATCGGCGCCAAAGGCAAGGCCCTCGGGCTCTCCCGGGTCGTGATCCAGCCCGGCGCGAAGATCCCCCTCCACTACCACGAGGGCACCCAGGTCTCCTACATCCAGTCCGGAACCCTCACCTACACCGTGCGTGATGGCGGCGTCAAGGTGATGACCGGACCCGGAGACGACGGCAAGGTCGTCCGCCGGATCAAGGCGGGCCAGACCGGCAAGATCAAGGCCGGCCAATGGATCGTCGAACAGCCGACCACCATCCACCGCGCCAACAACTTCGGCGACGACAAGATCGTGATCTACCTCTCGAACCTGCTCGACAAGAACGCGGCGCCCTCGACCCTGGTCCCCTAGGACCGCTCCGAATCAGCCCTCCGGCTCGACCGGGTAGTGACTCGTGATCGCTACCCGGTTGTAGCTGTTGATCACCGTGGCGACCCAGAAGGCCGCCGCGAAACGCTCCTCCCCGAGCACCCCGACGATTCGCTCCTGATCGGCCTCCGAGAGCGGCCCCTCCGAGATCCGGGTGACGACTTCGGTCAGCTCGAGCATCGCCTCCTCTTCCGGCGTGAACCGGGTCGTCTCGCGCCAGGCCGAGAGCACCGCCAGCCGCCCGGTCGTCTCACCGATCTCCAGCGCGTCGCGGGTGTGCAGATCCAGGCAGTAGGCGCAGCCGTTGATCTGCGAGGCCCGCATCTTGATCAGCTCGATCGCCTTCCGGTCGATGCCGGCCTCCAGCGCCGCCTTCTCCGAGCGCTCGCTCATCCGGTGAAGGCCGGCGTAGACCGCCGGAGCACCCTCGCCCACATGGATCCGGCCGGCCTTCATGCCGGCACCAGCCGAGTCGTGCAGTGGGCACATCGGGTCGCCGCCACCGGAATCTCCGAGAGACATTCAGGACAGTCGCGATGGGTCGCTTCCTCGTCCCGCGCGCGATGCTCCTTGTAGGCGTTCATCGGCGCGACCACCAGGAAATAGACCGCGGCCGAGACCGAGAGGAACGCGATCAGCGCGTTGATGAAGCTTCCGTAGGTGAAAACCGAGCCGTTGATCGTGAACGAGAGCGCCGAGAAGTCCGGCTCACCGATGATCGCGGCGATGATCGGCGTCATCAGATCCTTGACCATCGAGTTCACCAGCGCCGTGAAGGCGGCCCCGATGACCACCGCGACGGCCAGCTCGACCACGTTGCCTCTCGCTATGAACTCCTTGAAACCGACCAGGACCTTCAAGACAAACCTCCGGATGGATAGGGAACGACGATTCGGACCCTATCCATCCGGTCCGGCTACCTCGTGATCTTGATCCTCGCCGTGGTACCGCGGCCCGCCAGTCCCGACGCCGACGCCTTCACCGTGACCGTGTGCGTGCCCTTCGCCCGGCGGGTTGTTCTGGCCTTGAACACCAGCTTCCGGGCCGTGCCCGGATCGAGCGACGGCACCGTCGCGCAGGGCGACAGCTTGACCCCGGCCCGGCTCTTCCTCGGAACGGTCGCGCAGACCTTCAGGCCCTGGACGGTCCCGCCCGACGCCGTGACAGCCACGGTCAGCTTCCCGGTCCTGCCGGCCTTGACCTTCAACACGCCCGGTGTCGCGCGGAGAGAAGCGATCGCGGGGCTGCCGGTGGGTCCGGTCGGCCCGGTGGGGCTCGTCGGTCCGGTCGGGCCTGTCGGACTGGTGGGCCCGGTGGGGCCCGTGGGGCTGGTCGGTCCGGTCGGCCCAGTCGGGCTGGTCGGCCCCGTGGGTCCGGTGGGGCTGGTCGGTCCGGTCGGCCCGGTGGGCCCGGTCGGCACCAGAGTCGCCTGACCCCATGAGGGCTCCTTGCCCTCGGCGATCCGGGTGGCGTTCAACGCACAGTTGCCCCCACCGTCCTGGGCCGGCACCGGCGCGACCCAGACCCCGCCGTTGTCCTGCCAGGTGATCATCGATCCGTCCGGCGAGAAACGGGGATAGGCCGGCGCCGCGGCGACGTTGACCGCCGAGCAGCGGTAGGTCGAGTTGACGCTGGGCGGGGTGCCGTTGTTGTTCCAGAAGGCGAACTCGGAGCGGTTGCTGTTCTCGGGAGTCACCTCGAGCACGGTCCGGCCGTTGGTCGAGACATCGAAGCTCTCCATGTCCCCGCCGTTCGGATCGTTGAACCCGAGCCAGCCGACCGGCTGGGCCGAGCCGGCCTTCTGCACCCAGATCCGGTTGAACGCCGTATCGACGAACCCGGCATACGGGGTGCCGGGAATCCAGCGCGGCCGGATGAATCCGGTGTGGCAGTTGATCAGGCAGGGATTGGTCGTACCGGGGCCGGCGATGATCGAGACCCGCTGGTTGAGCCCGCAGGGGTTGGTTCCGCAGTCGAAGTAGTGCCAGTCGTAGATGAAGACACCGCCGTCCGGCGAGATCGTGCCGCCGTTGAACGGCACGAACGAGCCGGCGCCGGTCTTCGGCAGGATCCAGCTGTCCACGATCGTACGGTCGCTGGGACGGATCATGTGGACGAAGGCCGAAGATCCGCTGGACTTCTTGATCGCGGCCACCGTTCCGTCGTTCTTCTGGCTCGGTGTCGTGTAGCGGTACTCGCCGCCGCCATCGGTCGTCAGCTTCTCGTTCAGCGCGCCGTTGGGCGACGTGCGGTAGACGTTGCCGTCGTTGCCGACGTAGGAGACGTTGGCCGCGACCGCGGAGGTGGCGTCGGCCAGCATGCCGAGGCAGAGCACCGCCATGACGATGAGGCCCGCCCGGACCACGTCCGGAAACGCGCTCTGGTTCTCGTGGTGATTTCGCTTCATGTGTTCGTCTGCCTTTGAGAGGGGTGAGGGGACGGCCACAGAATGCGAAACCGGGCTTGCGGCCCCCTTGCCAAAGCCTTGCGGTGCCTATAGTCCGCTGCGCATCGATTCCGCATCAACGAAGAGAGGCTTGAACAAATGGGACTTCTGGATGGAAAAAGCGCGATTGTGACGGGTTCGGCTCGTGGTATCGGCCGGGCGACGGCGGAGTTGTTCGCCGCGAATGGTGCGCGGGTCTTGATCAATGATCTCGATGCTGATGCGGCCGAGCAGGCCGCGTCGGAGATCACGGGTGAGACCGCGGTGTTCGCGGGGGATATGACCAGGCCGGAAGCGGCCGATCGTTTGGTTGAGACCGCGAACGAGGCTTTCGGTTCGGTTGACATCGTGGTCAACAACGCGGGATACACGTGGGATGGGGTTGCTCACAAGATGTCGGATGAGCAGTTCCAGGCGATGCTTGACATTCACACGGTCGTGCCGTTCCGGGTCGCGAGGGCTCTCGCTCCTTATTGGCGTGAGGCCGCGAAGGCGGAGGCGGCGGAGGGCCGTGAGGTTTTTCGCAAGTTGATCAATGTCTCTTCGGTTTCGGGCACGATGGGGAATGCCGGCCAGGCGAACTACAGTGCCGCGAAGGCCGGGGTGGTCGGGTTGACGAAGACCCTCGCGAAGGAATGGGGCCAGTTCAAGATCAACGTGAACGCGGTCGCTTTCGGATTCGTCGAAACCCGCCTGACCGCCTCCAAAGAAGCCGGCGAGACCGTCACCGGACCCGACGGCGAAGAGATCCCCCTCGGGATCCCCGAGCAGATGCGCGCGATGGCCTCGATGATCATCCCGCTGGGCCGTCCCGCGACCCCGGAGGAAGCCTCCGGACCGGTGCTGTTCCTCGCCTCGGGACTCGCCGACTACGTCCACGGACAGGTCGTCAACGTGACCGGCGGACAGTTCGGCGGCATGTACACCTGATCGTTCGCCGCAGACCGAAAAGGGCCCCCGCCTGCGCGGGGGCCCTTTTTGTTTCAGAGGAGCCTTTCGGCTCTTCCTATGGGGTCACGGGAAACGACGCCGGAGTCAGCGTCGGCTTCACGTTTCCATACAGCCACTCGTCCCAGTAGTCCTGAAGCTGGGCGAGATCCGGCCCCGTGAAATCACTGATCTCGAGAGCGAGATTGATGAATTCCGCGGTGGTGATCGCACCGGCGCCGTGGTCGGCCATCAGCGTCTTCGCGAACTCCTGCATCTTCACGTCGCCCACGATCTGGGCGTATCCCTCCAGCGCCGCACCGGGCCTGGTGTAGGTCGAGAAGGTGTCGAACAGGTTGGCCGCATCACCCTCCAGCGTTGCCGGCGGGATGGTCCAATTGTTCAGGTTGGCCGTGTTGTAGGTGTTCGTGAACTGGGTGGCCCGCGTCCCGGCCTTCAGCCAGGCACCCCAGGTGGCCCATCCTTCGTTGAACCAGATCACCGACCAATCGTCGGGCGAGATCGAATCACCGAACCATTGGTGGATGTACTCGTGATCCAGTGTTCCCGCGCTGACGCTCGGCTGGGTCGACGAACCGGGGAAATGAGACTTGCCCTGATTCTCCAGCGCGTACCCGATACCCGATGTACGTCCGGCGACGATGCCGCCGGAATTGAGCGGGTAGGTCCCGAACCAGGGGGTGAAGAAATCGATGATCCCCTGCTGAGCGGCGAATCTCGTGTTCAGCGTGTTCAGGGTGGTCGGGTTCGCGGTCGAGTCGTACACGTTGTAGAGCGGCCCGGTCTTCGCCGGCGTCGCGCTGTTGTCGGTGAACGATCCGACCGTCATCGTGAACGGGCCGACCGTGGCCGTGTGAAGGTACGGAGCCGTGGGGACGTTCTCACGCCACTCCCACGTCTTCGATCCGTCGCCGTTCACCACCTCCGAAACCAACTCGCCGGTACCGAGTGCGACATGCGTCGAGGCATTCGCGGCCGGAACCGTCGTGACGGTGTCGAAGGTCGCCTTGTCACGTCCCGCCATGTTGTTGCTCGGGAAGTAACTGTTGGTGCCGATCGGCTCACTCACGGTGAACCCGCCGAAACAGTTGGCGTTGGTCGGGCTCGGAGTGCTGTAGCAGTACCGCACCCAGCCTTCCCTGGATCCGTCCGGATCGGTCACGTGAGTCACGTAACCGTCGTAGAACGTCTTGACGGTGAAGGTCTCTCCCACCTCGGTGAGCTGAGAGGGCTTCAGGTTGACGATCATCTTCGCGTCGGTGTAGGTGACGTCCTGGTTGACCACCATGTCCTCGAACGAGAAGCTCTCGACGTCCACGCCGTTCACCTGCACGTTTGAGACGTTCAGCGTGTTCGGCATGAAATCCATGCTGAACGAGCTGAGCCCCTGGGTCGCGACCGCGGTCATCTCCGAGTACGTGCCCGCGCCGAACTGGTTGGTGGCGGGATCGTAGATCAGGTTCAGGTCGTAGTTCTGGGCGTCGTACCCACCGTTTCCCAGGCCTTCGAAGAGCGGATCTCCACCCGACCTGGCTCCCGGCTGGAACTGCGACGGGCCGGTCGGGCCCGTGCCTCCGGTCGGTCCCGTCGGTCCGGTCTGGCCGGTCTCGCCGGTCGGGCCGGTGCTTCCGGTCTGGCCGGTCGGGCCGGTGCTTCCGGTTTCACCCGTAGCTCCGGTCGGTCCCGTGTTGCCGGTCGGTCCGGTCGATCCGGTACCACCCGTCGGTCCGGTCGCACCGGTGTGTCCGGTGGGCCCGATCGGTCCGGTGTTGCCGGTCGATCCCGTTTCGCCGGTAGAGCCGGTCGAACCGGTCGCGCCGTTCTCACCGTCCTTGCCGGGAGGACCGGCCGGGCCCGACTTGGGCTCGGAGACCGTCACCGCTTTCGACCGGCAGGCCGACTTGAAGCAGGTGACGAGGAAGTACTTGCCGGCCCCGAAGGATGACTTGACCTTCGCCGCCACCATGAATCGGGTCTTCGCCCTCTTCTTCGCGGTGAACGACTTCTTCGAGGCGAGAACGAACGGTCCGGGCTTCCCCTTGGACGTCGAAAGCGTGGCCTTCAGGGGCCCTTTCACGTCCTTGCCCGCCGAATTTCGAACCTGCCCGGACACCACGTACTGGCTGCCCTTCGTCATCTTCGCCGGCGCGGACAGCTTCGCCACGCCGGGCTTTGCGGCTGATGCCTGATCCGTGACCGCGCCGCCTGTCAGCAGCATCAGTAGAGCGACGATCGCCGTTCTACCCCAGGCCGTCACGGGTCTGGTGTGTCGATACGAGACCAATTGGTCCTCCTTTAGGTATGGCTGGAGGCCGATTCCCCTGAACCAGCGGCTCCTAGGTCAACATAATCCCATTGACACCCGGCCACAACCCTGTACGGCGGTCCAAGAATCGAGCGGAGTCGCCCGCGGACCTATTTGCGGGCTTCGGCGGGCGGCTCGCCGCCGTCACCGACGATCGCCGCGGGCGGCCATTGGCCGAACCAGTTGTCACGGCCGCCGTCAAGGGTGATCACCGAACCGGAATGGAAGGCCCCCGCGTCGCTGGCGAGGAAGGCGAGCAGCCAGGCCATCTCCTCCGACTCACCGACCCGGCCCATCGGGATCGTCTTGTGCACGCTCTCGACGATCTCTTTCGGGTACTTGTTGACGAAGGTGTCGGTCGCGAACTGGCCGGCCGCGATCGCGCAGGTGCGGATGCCGTACCGGGACCATTCGGTCGCCAGGGTCTTGGTCATGTTCTCGACCGCGGCCCGGGCAGCCCCGGAATGGACCATGCCGGGCATGCCGTTGTGCGGCGAGAGGGTCACGCTGAGAACGCTGCCTCCCCGCTGCGGGATGAACGCCTTGGTCGCGGCGGCATGGGTCATCAGCCAGGTGCCGGTCACGTTGAGTTCGATCACGGTCCGGAATCCTTTGGGGGTGATCGCCTCCGCCGGGCTCAGGAACTGGCCGCCCGCGTTGTTGACCAGAGTGTCGATCCGGTCGTGACGTTCGAGCACGCCGTCGAAGAACCGGTCGACGTTTTCGTCGTCGCGGATGTCGAGAGCCGCATGCTCGAAGGTGCCCGGCAGCCCTTGCGCCAGGACGGCGGTCTCTTCCAGCGGCTCGGTTCGCCGGCCACAGCCGACCACGGTCGCTCCCAGACGGACCATCTCGAGCGCGGTCTCCCGGCCCAGTCCCGATCCGGCACCGGAGATCACGACGATCCGGCCTTTCAGCAGGTCGTCACGGAAAATTCGAGAACGTATGGATTCGCCCATGAGCTGCGCCGAACCCTACCGGCGCGGCCCACGGCGGTAGGGTCGGGGCATGTCAGTACAGGCCGAACCCCGTCCCCTGGAAACCCCTCTCCCCGGGGGTGCGCCGGACTCCACGGTGATCGTCGAACCGATGGTCACCGGCACCTTCAGCTCCCCGGACATCCTGCACTCGAGTCCCTCGGGCGAGGTCGGCAACCTGAAGGTTCTGCGGGCGGCCCGGGGTGAGAACTCGCCCAGCCCGATCCCGGCCTTCCTGATCCGTCACCCGAAGGTCGGCCCGATCCTGGTCGATACCGGTCTCCACCCCGCGATCGCGAGTGATCCGGCCAGCAACCTCGGCCGGTTCGGCACCTGGTTCTACAAGCCGCGGCTCGAGCACGGTGACGACGTCTCCGCCCAGCTGCGGGCCAAGGGTGTCGATCCCGGCTCGATCCGGCTGGTGATCCTGACCCACCTCCACATCGATCATGCCTCGGCGATCGCCGACTTTCCCGACGCGACCTTCATCGTCACCGGGGCCGAGTGGCAGGCCGCCACGACCGGCATGTTCCCCTCCAAGAGGGGCTACCACCGACCGCAGTTCGACTACGCGTTCGACTTCCGCACCGTCACCTTCGACGGTCCCGCCGTGAACTCGTACGCGTCCTTCGGCCGGACGATCGATCTTTTCGGCGACGGCTCGGTGCGGCTCGCCTCGACCCCCGGCCACACGGCCGGCCATCAATCGGTGATCGTCAGGCTGAAGGAGCGCGACATGGTGATCGGCGGCGACGCCGTGTACCTGGAGAGCCAGCTCGAGTCAGGCGCGGATCTGCCCGGCCGGACCACCGACCTGCACAACTTCAAGCGCAGCCTGCAGGAGCTCCGCCTCTTTCACCGGACCTACCCGAACGCCGTGATCACGCCGGGCCACGACACGGAGTTCTACGAGAACGCCCCCGAGAAGTACGAGTAGCGCTCAGGCCCCGGCGGCCTCTTCGGCCGCGAGTTCCCGGGCCACCTGCTTGCGGCCCTTGTCACGGATGCCGTCATACATCGAGCGGACCTGATTGAAGACCGTGTTCGAGGTCTCCATCTGCTGCTCGCGGGTCGGCTCATCGACGACCGGGAAGCTGATCGGCTCACCGAACTGAACGGTGACCTTGGGGAACGTGAACTTCTTCCAGGGCCGGTTCGAGCGGGTCGCGTAGATCGCGACAGGGACCACGGGCACACCCGACTCGAGCGCGATCTTGCCGATTCCGGGGCGGGGCTCCCCGAGTCCTCCGGTGCGGGAACGCCCTCCTTCGGCGTAGACCAGCACGGCGCCGTTCATCTTCTCGAAGATCGCGTAGGTGGTCTTGAAGGCCTCGTCGTCGCGGTACCCGCGACGGACCGGGAAGACCCCGCCGTGAGTGAAGATCGAGGTCAGCACGGGCGGCCCGAAGAGCTGGGATTTGGCCATGAACCTGATCTTCCGGCGAAGGTACACACCGGTGAAGAAGTGGTCCATCTGGCTGAAATGGTTGGGGGCCAGCAGGACGGCGCCCTCGGAGGGCACGTTCTCGGTGCCGATCGCACGGGTCCGGTAGAGCACCACCGCGATCGGGGTGAGGATCGCCCGGACGAGCTCGTAGATCCAGTTCGGCTCCTTGGTCCGCGACCGCTCGTGGAACTGGTCGAAGTACTCGGCTGGACGGGAATCTTTGTATTTCTGGGGAGGGAGTTCGGCCATGGGCTGGTGGAACCCTAACCCCCGGAAGCGCTCCGGGTTACTCAGGGTTTATCGGAGGCCCAGCCACGGGAACGCTCGAGCGCCCGATGCCAGTCGGCCAGCAGCGATTCGGCCCGATCGGGGCTCATCGCCGGTTCGAAGACCTGGCTCGCTTTCCACATCGAGGCGATCTCGTCCAGCCGCCAGGTACCGGCCCCGATGCCGGCCAGGTAGGCCGCGCCGAGCGCCGTCGTCTCGGGAATCTCGGGAACGACGACCGGGGCGCCGAGGAGGTCCGCCTGGAACTGCATCAGCCAGCGGTTCGACACGGCGCCGCCATCGACCTTCAGCTGTTCGAGCCGCTGGCCCGAGGCGCTCTCCTGGGCACGGACCGCGTCCACCGTCTGGTAGGCGATCGCCTCCAGCGCGGCGCGGGCGAGATGCGCCCTGCCGGTCCCCCGGGTAAGTCCGACCATCGTTCCCCGCGCGTAGGGATCCCAGTGCGGGGAGCCGAGGCCGGTCAGGGCGGGCACGAAGTAGACCCCGTCGTTGGACTCGAGCGAGGCGGCGAGGGCCTCGGTCTCCTCCGCCCGTTCGATGATCCCCAGCCCGTCCCGCAGCCACTGCACCGCGGCACCGGTGACGAAGATCGAAGCTTCGAGTGCGTAGGTGACCTGCTCCCCGATACCCCACGCGATCGTCGCGAGCAGGCCCGGGCTGGGCACCGCCGCCTCGGTTCCGGCGTTGAGCAGGACGAAGCTGCCGGTGCCGTAGGTGTTCTTCGCCATGCCAGGTTCGTGGCAGGCCTGTCCGAAGAGCGCCGCCTGCTGGTCGCCGGCGATCCCGGTGACCGGCACCTCTCCGCCGAACTCGGTGGTGGTTCCGAATATGCCCGCGGATGGCCGGGTTTCGGGCAGGCTGGCCGGGTCCACCCCGAACAGCTCGCAGAGATCACCGTCCCAGCAGCCGGAAAAGATGTCGAAGAGCATCGTGCGCGAGGCGTTGGAGAGGTCGGTCCTGTGTTCACCGCACAGCTTGTGGACCAGCCAGGAGTCGATGGTGCCGAACACGGCCCGTTCGGCTCCCGGAACGTTGCGCAGCAGCCACTCGATCTTGGTGGCGGAGAAGTAGGGGTCGAGTACGAGCCCGGTTCGTTCCCGGACCAAGGGTTCGAACCCGTCGGCGCGCAGCTGATCGCAGCGCTCCGCTCCCCGGCGGTCCTGCCAGACCAGGGCGCGGTGGATCGGCTTTCCGGTGACCGGATCCCAGCCGACGACGGTCTCACGCTGGTTGGTGATGCCGATCGCGTCGAGCTGGCGTCCGTCGATCCCGGCACCGGCGAGTGCCCGCAGCGCGACCGAGCGGGTCACCTCCCAGATCTCGTCGGCGTCGTGCTCGACCCAGCCCGGCCGCGGGAAGTGCTGTCCGAACTCGGCGTAGCCGCGTCCGACGATCTGTCCGTCGCCATCGAAGACGAGGCTGGTCGAGCCGGTGGTCCCCTGGTCGATCGCGAGAATCATCGTGGCCCGATCATCTCCGAGAGAGGTACACCCTCGCGAAATCGACCATCTGCCGGAAACGGTGGATGAAGCCGCCGAGGGTCCGTCCGGTCGCGCGATGGGCCAGTTCCAGTTCGTACTCACCCAGGCGGTATCCGGCCCGCACGGCGTCGATCGTCATGCCCGTCTCCATGCCGTACTTGGGAGCGAACGGCAGCACGGCACGGAGGACTTCGACCTTCATCGCGCGCTGCCCGGAGATCGGCGCGATCGGGCTGGCGCCGCATCGCTTCTCGATCACCCAGCGGGAGAAGCCGAGCGCGATGCCGAAGCCGCCGCCGACCCTCCGTGCGAATGCGGCCACAGCGAGGTCGCACTCGTCGTCTTCCACCGCTTCGACCAGCCGTCCGAGCTGTCCGGCCGAGAGCGCCAGGTCGGCGTCGCAGAGCAGCACGGTGGCCGGCGGTTCGGGGGCGCTCAGCATCGCCTCGGCGCAGGCGGTCATGTTGCCGCCCTTGCCGTGAACCTTGCCGCGCCGGACCACGTGCGCCCCGGCGGCCAGGGCGAGGTCGTTGGTGCCGTCGTCGGAGGCGTCGTCGGCGACCCAGATGTCCGCTCCGGGGAAGGTCTCCTTCAGCGCCGCGATCGCACCCGGGATCGAGTCAGCCTCGTTCCGGGCCGCGATCAGAACCGCGAGCGATCGCCGAGGGGCCGCGGCCGGACGGTCACTAGCCGCGTCTGATGTCTCTGCCCCAGAGTCCAAGGTCAACCTGACCCTACCGCCAGACAAGCCTCACCAGCCAACCCAAACAAGCCCTGGCAACGATTTCTAGTGACTATCACTAGAAATCGTTGCCAGGGCGATCTTCTCGGGGCCGGTCGTGTCGTGATGTCATGAGACGGCCCAGCACTTCGGTCAGGACGAACTGTGGATCGTCCTTTAGTTGGGCATGGGTCACTCTTCTGACCTCATATCCCGCGTTGGCCAGAATCGTGTCCCGTCGCCGGTCGCTTTCGAATGACCGGCGATCGCTGTGGAATCTGAATCCGTCGAGTTCGACTATCAGCCGCTTCTCGAGCCAGGCGCAGTCCACTTCGAGCCCCTCGACCCGAGTGTTGACCGATGGCGGCGGGACATCATGGGCCCTGCAGAACCCGAGGAACCTCCGTTCGAGCTCCGACCTGGTCGCTCCGGCTGCGGGATCCCATTCCCGGACGATTTCCCTGAGCTTGCCGATCCCCTTCCACCCGGGTCCACGATGGGAGATCGCGGCGAGCTCGTTCCAATCGACCAGACCCATCCTCTCGGCGTCCGCCACCACTGAACTGAGACGCTCGAGATTGAACGACGCGGCCAGGTTGAGGATCGTGCGTGGGACGGTGGTCAGTGGGAATCCCCCGTGATCGGTCAAGTCGCGGCCAGGCAGAACCCTGGTTCGGTGGACGACCAGGAGCGACCGGTTCGGTGTCCGCCGCGGTCCGTTGACGCTTCCGACGGGTTCACGGTTGAATCCGCGAATGATCTCGACTCGGTGGCGCGGCCGGATCAGCCCCCAGCATGCCGCGGCGCTCGTATGCGAAAGCACCGAACCGGGACCTCCGGACAGCAGGGCGGCGGACCACCAGCCCCGATGGCTGAGGATGCCGTGACCCACTCCGTAGACCCCGGCGAACACCGCGACGAGCCTTCGTGCCTCGACCCGTTGGTCGACCAGAGCACCGGAGACACCCAGCTCGATGAGCTGCCGGCGCGAAACGACCCCGTGCTGCTCTTCGGCCAGACGCAACATGATCTCGTTGGCGGTTTCCACGCGAAAAGACTCGCCAAGCAGAACTCACATGTGGGCAACACAAGAGAAAACTCACCAACAAGACCGAAACCAAACCGCAACGCCCCACAGCCAAGCCAGGCCCCGGCAACGATTTCTAATGACTGTCATTAGAAATCGTTGCCGGGGCTCTTGGTTCGGTTGGGTTTGAGCCCGTTGCCTTCGGTTTGGCTATCGTTCTGGCCCTATGGCGAACATTGAAGCTCACATCACCGGGAACGTTTGGAAGATCACCTGCGCGATCGGCGACACGATCGAAGATGGCGACGAAGTGGTCATCCTGGAATCCATGAAGATGGAGATCCCGGTCGAGTCCGAGGATGACGGTGTCGTCAAGGAGATCAAGTGCGAAGAGGGTCAGTCGGTCACCGAAGGTGACGTCCTCATCGTGCTCGAGTAGCCGCCATGAGTGGGGCTGAACCCGGTTCCGTGACCTCGGTCGAGACCGGCACCGACAAGCTCCTCCTCGACTTTCCGGCCGAGGCGGTCGCCCGGCTGACGATCTCCAACCCGAGCAAGCGGAACGCGCTCGACCACGAGATCCTCGACGCGATCACCGCGGTCCTGCCGAAACTCGATCGCGGCATCGAGATCCGCTGCCTGATGATCACCGGCGCGGCGCCGGTCTTCTCGGCGGGCTACGACATCGGCGGCATCCCGGCCGAGAGTTTCGAGAAGGACGCCGAAGCTCTCGTGGCCCACCCCTTCCCCGCCGCCCTGGCCGCGCTCGACGCCTACCCCTGGCCGGTGCTGGCCGCCCTCAACGGTCATTGCCTCGGCGGCGGCCTGGAGCTGGCGATCACCTGCGACCTGCGCATCGCCGCAAGGGGCGCGAAGCTCGGCATGCCGCCCGCGAAGCTGGGTCTGATCTACGGCCACACCGGCCTGATCCGGTTCATCCAGACGATCGGCGCTCCCCGCACCCGCGAGCTTTTCTTCACCGGCCGGAACCTGTCCGCCGACCGGGCCGACCAGATCGATCTGGTCAATCAGGTGGTCGAGGATGACGAGCTGGCGGAGGCGGCGGTTGAGCTCGCCGCCGAGATCGCCGCGAACGCGCCACTCTCGATGAGCGGCAACAAGAAGGCGATCAACATGATCCTCGCCAATCCCGAGCTCACGCCCGAGCAGGAACGGGAACTGGTCGAGCTGCGGGAATCCTGCTTCTCCTCCGCGGATTTCCTCGAGGGCATCACGGCCTTCGGCGAAAAGCGCAAGGCCCGCTGGACCGGCCGCTAGAGCGGCCCCGATCAGCCCGGAAGCTTGTCGCGCAGCCGCAGGATCCGACCGACCGATTCCTCGAAATCGTCACGGTCCAGCTTTCCGGCGCGCAGCCGCTTCGCCACGGCGTCCTCCCCCTTCAGGGCCTCGCGCAGCGTTCCGAACAGCAGGATGTCCATGCCGGCCTTCGCCCCGGCGATCGAGACCCGGGCCGAGCTGCCGAAGTCCTGGGCGGCCACCGCCTCGAGCGAATCGGTGATCGTCACCCCCTCGAATCCGAGCCGGTCCCGCAGCTCGCCGATCACGATCTTCTTCTCGAAAGCCGCCGGACGCTCGCTGAACGCAGGATAGATCGCGGTGCCGACCATGACCAGCTCACCGCCGGCCTCGACGAACGGGCGGTAGGGCGCCTCGTCCACCTTGCGGATCACCCGCTTGGACAGATCGATCCTCTGGACCGCGTCGTCGGTGTTGAGGCTAACCGCTCCCAGACCCGGGAAGTGCTTCGCGGTCGCGGCGACCCCGTTGGCCTGGAGGCCCTTCGCGAACGGGATCGCGGTGGCCGAGACCCGCTTGGCCGTGCCGCCGAATCCACGATCGGTCTCGGCGATGTTGCCTCCGGGACGGGCCACGTCCAGGACCGGTGCCAGATCGATGTTCACACCGGCGTTCCTCAGGTTCCTGGCGGTGCGCTTTCCCTGGGTGCGGGAGAAGCTCGGACCGCGCGCGCCCATCGTCTCCGCGGAGACGTCGGGGGCACCGGCGAGGCGCTTCACCAGGCCGCCCTCCTGGTCGATCATGATCGGCAGCGAATAGGCGCGCAGGCGCCGGGGTCGCTTGATCCGCTGAAGTTGTCGGGTGATCGCGCGGGCGGTCGCACGGTCGGGCAGGTTGTCGGCGAACAGGATGATGCCGCCGATCCGGCCGGACCTGATCGCCTTCCTGGTCGCCGCGGGAACGGTCGTGCCGCTGAAACCGGCGACGAACCGCTGCCCGGCCAGTTCGTGGTCGCTCAAACCGTCGGCGAGCGCCGAGATCTCGGCCCCGCGATCACCGGAGGTGTCCGCATTGGTGCTGGAACCGACGACCGCCCCGAGGATCAGCGCGAGACAGACCAGGGCACCGCCGATGCCGGCCACCTTGACGCGGTTGACCCTCACCTGCGACCCCGGTTCACCGAGGCTGAACTTGCCGCCGAACATGGTCCGACGATCATAGAAGGCGAGATCACGGGCGAAATCAGGCTTCCTCGATCACGTCGATCGTGCCGTCGCCGAGCTCGACCCGCAGGCCGGCTTCGGTCAGCACCTCGGCGACGGCCTCGGCGTCCGTGGGCATCTCCGCCGCGTTGAGCACCAGCCGGGCGACATCGCCCCGGATCGCCTTCGCCATGTGGGAGATCACCTTGCGCTGGCCGTTCGCCTCGGTGAAACCGCGGACCGCGACCAGCTCGGCGAGTTTCGGTTTCCAGACCGACTGGTAGGAGCCCGAGCGCATGTCGAGCACGATCTCCCCCGGTTCGTCGAAGCCGCTGTCGCGCATCGCGACCTCGAGCGGCTTCCTCCAGAAGGCACCCAGCCCGCCGACCCGGGCCAGCTTCGGTTTCATCGATAGCCGGTAGTAGGGAATGCGGTCGTTCGGACGGAGCATTCCCCAGAGCCCGCTGGCGATCAGCAGATGCTCGACGGCCCGCTCCACGCCGCGCGTGCCCATGGTTCCCAGTCCGAGCCGCTCGTAGAGCACGCCCGTGTAGACCTCGCTCGCCGGACCGGCGGGGGCCGACATGATCTCCCCGTTGAGAGCGATGTCACCGGCCTGTCCGGGGGAGATAGCCATCACTTCGAGCGCCTTCTTCACCGGCCGCTGACTCAGTTTCTCCAGGGCGCGGATCAGACGCTCCCGGGATGGGGTCAGATCGTCGGCGAAAACGAGCGATCGCAGGGCCAGGGGCACGCTGCCGGTCGACGGGGTCTTGCCCTCGGAGGGCGGGAGCAGGATGAGCACGGCGAAGAAAGCTACCCGGTCCGGGCGGGCCGGTATCAGCCGCCGATGATGCCTTCGTCGAGCGCGTACCGGACCAGCTGGGAGCGGCCCGAAAGATTGAGCTTGCCCTGGATGTGGGAGCGGTGCGTCTCGACCGTCCTGATGCTGAGGAACAGACGCTCGGCGATCTCGGCGTTGGTGTTGCCGAGCGCGATCAGCTCCAGGATCTCACCTTCCCGCTCGGTGAGACGGTCGCCCGCCCCGCCGTGCGACTCGGCGGCCAGCCTCGCTCCGAGGGCGGGCTGGAGATAGGTGTCACCGGCCGCCGCGCTCCTGACCGCCTGGACCAGCTCGGCGTCGGCGGCCTCCTTCAGGACGTATCCCTTGACCCCGGCGCCGAGGGCCCGACGGGCGAAGGCCGGTTCGTTTCGCATGGTCAGGATCACCACACTGGTCTCCGGCGAGGCGTCGGCCATGGCCGGCATCGCCTCCAGGCTGGGGGTGCCGGGCATGTTGAGATCGAGGATGAGCACGTCCGGCCGGTGGCCGCGAAGGTAGCGCACGGCATCGTCGGCGGTGCCCGCCTCGGCGACCACCGAGAATCCGGGCTCGCTCTCGAGCAGCATGCGCAGCGCGCTCCGCACGACGACATGGTCGTCGGCCAGCACGATGGTCAGACCTTCCGGGTCCGTGGTCGCCGCGTCGTTCATCCGAACAAGGCTACCGGCGTCCACCGGGCATACATCCGTGGTTTTCCGCGAGGTTCAGCGCTCCGCGCTCCTAAGATGGTCCGATGGACAGTCTCCGGCCCGAACTCGGCGAGAACCGTCTGCGGCGACTTATCGAGGTCGGCCGTGGTCTGGTCACCGAACTCGATCCCGACGTGGTGATCGATGAGGCGCTCGAGGCGGCCCGGGAGCTGACCGGCGCGAAGTACGCCGCCCTCGGCATCCTCGACACCCGAAGGGTCGAACTGGAGCGTTTCCTGACCCGCGGGATCGACGCCGCCGGCCGCCGCGCGATCGGCGACCCGCCGCACGGCGGCGGCGTCCTCGGCCTCCTGATCGAACAGCCCGAGCCTTTGATCCTCAGCGATGTGAGCGAGCATCCCCGCTCGCACGGCTTCCCGCCCAACCATCCGCCGATGAAGTCCTTCCTCGGCGTGCCGGTCAAGATCCATGGGGAGGCCTGGGGGAATCTCTACCTGACCGACAAGGAGGACGGAGAGTTCGACCGGGCCGACGAGCAGTCGGCGGTGATCATCGCCGAGTGGATCGCGGTCGCGATCAACAACGCGCGTTCGGTCGCGTCCGAGCTCGTTCAGCGCAGCATCGAGGCGGCCGAGCTCGAAAGGGGCCGCTGGGCCCGCGAGCTTCACGACGAGACCCTGCAGAATCTGGCCGGCATCCGGGTGATGCTCTCGGGTGCCCTGCGCCAGGCGGAGGATGAAACCCGTTCGTCCGGCCTGGAGCCGGTGATCGAGCGGGTGGACGAGACGATCACCGAGATGCGTCGCCTGATCGCCGATCTACGGCCGGCCGCCCTGGACGAGCTCGGTGTAGGCCCGGCGCTCAGCACCCTGATCGACCGGGTTTCCGGCGACTCCGGCCTGCTCGTCGATCTGAGCCTCGAGCTCGAGGAGCCGCATGACGGGGAGACCGGACGGCTGCTGCCCCAGCTCGAGGACACGCTCTACCGGCTGGTCCAGGAGGCGCTCAACAATGCGATCAAGCATGGCGGTGCCAAGCGGGCGATCGTCGAAATCGCCGAAGAGGACGGGCGCCTGCGGGTGCTGGTCGCCGATGATGGGACGGGGTTCGATCCGCGCGTGAAGACCGGCGGCTTCGGGCTGGTCGGCATGCGCGAGCGGGTGCTGCTCGCCGGGGGACAGCTCGAGATCAGCTCGGGCGCGAACGGCTCCGCGGTGCGGGCCGACATCCCGGTGAGACGGCGCGGCTAGGCGACCCGAACCTCGCTCAAGTGGCCGTCTTCGAGCCGCAGCACACGATCGAAGTTGGCCGGATCGGCGATCGCGTGGGTGATCACCAGAACACCCCTGCCCGCCGCGGCCCGTTCTCTCAGATGACGCTCCAGCTCGGCCGCGCCGGCCGGGTCGAGATGGGCGGTGGGCTCGTCGAAGATCAGGAACCGGGCCTCGGACAGGAAGACCCGGGCGACCGCGATCCGCTGCCGCTGACCACCCGAGATCTGCGCCCCGCCCTCGCCGACGAAGGTGTCGATGCCGTCCGGCAGCCCGTTCACCCAGTCCTCCAGACCAGCTTCGGCCAGGGCCTCGGTGACTCTCTCGGTGTCTGCACCCGGACGGCCGATCACCACGTTCTGCCGGATGGTCGAGTCGAAGAGGTAGGAGTCCTGCGGCGCGAGCCGGACCGCGTCCCGCAGTTCGTGTCCGTCCAGTTCACGCACGTCGGTGCCGCCGATCTCCACCCGTCCGGCATCCGGGTCACGGAACCTGACCAGCAACTCGGCGAGCGTGCTCTTGCCGATTCCGCTGGGTCCGACCAGCGCCACCGCCTCACCCTGGCGCAGAGTGAAGCTCGCGTCCTCGATCAATGTCCGGCCGCCGTCGAACCCGAAACTGACCGATTCGAATCCGAGCGGACCGGCGGGCGGGACAGGGGCCGGTTCCGCCGGGTCGGTCACGGCCGGGCGCCGCTCGGTCACGTCCTCCAGCCGGGCGGCGGCGTCACCGCAGGCATCGATTCCGGCGGCGGCCTGGCCGAGCGGCAGGACCGCCTCGAAGGAGGCCATCGCGAGCAGGGCGAGCGCGGCCAGCAGCACCCCGTCGATCCTGCCGTCGGCGACCGCCGGGACCGAGACCGCGGTCACCGCGACGGCGGCCCCGACCGCGAACAGGGTGGTGAAGCCGGCGGCCATGCCGCCGTTGACCGCGTCGCGCCGCTGCAGCCGGGTCACCTCCCGGTCCGCGCCGGCGGTTCTGTCCAGCCAGTCCCCTTCCCGTCCCGCCACCGCGATCTCGGCGCCGCCGGTCGCGATCTCGTGGAGGTTCACGGCCAGGTCGGAGCGGGCCGCCGCCTGGCGCCGTCCGGCGCTGCGGGCCGCCCAGCGGGTCAGGGCCGGGGCGGCCACGCCGCCCAGCAGGAGCATCGCCGCGAGGGTGAGGCCCGCCACGGGCAGCACGACCGCGGCGACGGTCACGCAGACCAGGCTGGTCACGATCGCGATCAGCGGCGGTGTCAGGCCACGCAGATACAGGTCCTGGAGGCGATCGACATCGCTCACGAACCGGCTGAGCAGGTCCGCCCTGCGGGTTCCGTCGAGACCGCCGGGCACCAGCGGCACGAGCCGGGCGAAGAAACGGCGACGCAGGTCGGTGAGGGTGCGGAAAGCGAGGTCATGCGAGCTGAGGCGTTCGCCGTAGCGAAGCAGTGCCCGTGAGATCCCGAAGAACCGGACCGCGACGATCGCGACCGTCAGCGACAGGATCTCGGGACGTTCGGCGGCACGGCTGATCAGGTATCCGGAGGTGGTGAGCAGTCCGACGGCCGCGAGCACGGTCGCCACGCCCAGGGTGCCGGACAGCGCGAACAGCTTCCACCGGCTCCTGGTCGCCAGGGCCGCGCGCCCGATCGGTGTCGAGTCGAGCCTGAAGGCGCTCATCCGGCCACCCCGCTCCGGCGCTTGCCGACCGGACCGAGCCGGCCGTACTCGAGCTTCAGCACACGGTCGGCTGCCGCGATCGGCCGTTCACGATGGGACACGATCAGGCAGCTCCGGCCGGAAGTCAATTCTCCGATCGCGGCCGCAAGCCGGGTTTCGGAGACACGGTCGAGATGGGCGGTCGGTTCGTCGAAGACGACCAGCGGCGCCGGGCTGAGCAGCGCCCGTCCCAGGGCGAGCCGCTGTGACTGGCCCAGCGAGAGGCGCCGCCCGCCTTCGCCGACGACCGTGCGGAGTCCGTCCGGCAACTCGCCGGCCAGTGCGTCGAGTCCGGTCAGACCCATCACCTCGTCGAGACGGGCGGGATCGGCCTCGGGGTGGAAGAGGCGCAGGTTCTCTTCGACCGTGCCCGCGAAGATCGTCGGGCGCTGAGGTACCCAGGCCACCCGGCTCCTCCATTCGCGCGGATCGACCATCGCCAGATCGACGCCGTCGCAGCGGATCCGTCCCGCTGCCGGATCGGCGAGTCGCAGCATCAGGGAGACGAGCGTGGTCTTGCCACCGCCGCTCGGCCCGACCAGGGCCACCGTCTCCCCCGGCGCGACGCTCAGGTGGATGTCCTCGAAGACCGGATCGCGCCCCGGGTAGGCGAAGGTGACCGCCTCGAGCTCGATCGCGCCCGCGGCCGGATCGGGGGCCGAGACCGGATCGGCGGGAACCTCGACCGCGGCCGGCTGGTCGAGCACCTCGAAGATCCTTTCCGCGGCGACCATGCCGTCGGCGCTGGCGTGGAACTGGTTGCCGAGCTGGCGGAGCGGCATGTAGATCTCGGGGGCGAGCAGCAGCACGACCAGCCCCGCTTCGAGTCCGAGGTGGCCACCGACCAGCTGGATGCCGATCGCGGTCGCCACCATCGCGACCCCGATCATCGCCAGCAGCTCGAGCACCAGAGCGGAAAGGAACCCGATGCGCAGCGCGCCCATGGTCTCCCGGCGATAGTCCTCTCCGACCCGCGCGATCGAGTCGGACTGCGCCTCGGCCCGGCCGTTCGCCCTGAGAGTCTCCATGCCCCCGACCAGATCGAGGAAATGCGCGCTGAGCCTGGACATGTGGCTCCAGCGACTGCGGGTCCGGTTCTCGGTGAGCAGCCCGATCAGGACCATGAAAAGCGGGATCAGGGGCGCGGTGACCGCGAGGATCGCGGCGGACTCCCAGTCCCGCGGAAAGACGTAGACGAGGATCGCGACCGGAACGATCGCGGCCAGCACCACCTGGGGCAGATAGCGGGCGAAATAGGCCTCCAGTGCTTCCACCCCGCCGATCGCCGAGTTGACCAGCTCGCCCGAGTGCTCATCCTGAAGCGCGCCCGGCCGTTTCAGCAGCAGATGTTCGGCCAGGCGGCCGCGCAGTTCCGCCATCACCTTGGCGGCACCGAACCGGCCCGAGGTCTCGAATCCCGCGTCGGCCAGTCCCCGTCCGACCGAGACCAGCCCGAGCCAGATCAGCTGCGGCGCGACCTCGGAGAGGTTCTTGCCTTCCATGAACACGCCGGCGATCACCATCGCCAGAAGGCTCGCCTGGGCGATGATCAGCCCGGTAGTGACCAGGCCGATCGCGACCGTGACGAGCAGATGGTTGCGGGCGGTCCGGCTTGACCTCGCGAGGCGCCGCTGGGTCTCGCGCGCCCGCCTGCTAGCTCCCGGCGCCCGGCTCTGGGCCTGCGTCACCACGGGCCTCCTTCTGACGGGCGTCGATCAGGTCGAGCGGCGTCTTGATGTCACCGAAGTCGTCGGCGGAGAGCCGCTGGCGGAACACCCAGTAGGTCCAGCCCTGATACAGCAGCACCACCGGGACCAGCAGGCCCGCGACCACCGTCATCACGACCAGCGTGTAGTGCGAGGAGCTGGAGAAGTTGAGGGTCATGTCGTTCGCCGAGCTGAGGCTGGAGATCATCGTGTTCGGGAAGAGATCGATGAACTGGGTGACGAAGTAGAAGGCGATCGCGATCGCCGTCCCGGCGAAGGCACGGGCCGGCTTGGTTCCCGCGTATAGGCAGGCCGCGAGGAATCCGGCCATGGCGACCACGGCGGTGGCGACGGTGAGGGCATTCAGCGAGTCCTGCCGGGCCAGCGTCCAGATCAGGAACGCGGCGGCGAGCACGGCGGCGACCGGCATCGACTTCACCGCGACCGCGCGGGCCCGCTCACGGATCTCGCCTTCGGTCTTCAGCTCCAGGAACAGCGCGCCGTGGGCGAAGAAGATCGCGAGCGAGGCCAGGCCGCCCATCAGCGTGTACGGGGAGAGCAGGTCGAAGAAGTTGCCCACGTACTCGGCGTCGGCGTCGATCGGTGTGCCGCCGATGATGTTCGCCCAGGCGACGCCCCAGAGCAGGGCGGGCACGGCACTGCCGAGCGCGATCCCCCACTCCCAGCGGCTGCGCCATTTCGCGCTGTCGCGCTTGCCCCAGAACTCGAAGCCGACGTTGCGCACGATCAGGGCGACCAGGATCGCGAAAAGCGCCAGGTAGAAGCCCGAGAAGAGGGTCGCGTACCACTCGGGGAAAGCGGCGAAGGTGGCGCCGCCGGCGACGATCAGCCAGACCTCGTTGCCGTCCCAGAGCGGCCCGATCGAGTGCAGGATCGCCCGCTTCTCGGCCTGGTTCCGGCCGAGGGTCTTCATCAGGATGCCCACCCCGAAATCGAATCCCTCGAGGATGAAGTAGCCGACCCACAGCACCGAGATCAGGACGAACCAGACGACCTGGAGTGTCGTGAATTCTTCCATCAGTAGGCCATCCCCAGGTGTGGTTTCTCAGAGTCGTCTTCGCCTTCGGCCGCCGGTCCCTTGCCGGCGTACCTGAAGAAGATCCGGCCCGCGATCACGGCGAGCACGCCGTAGAGCAGGGTGAAGCCGATCAGGCTGATCCAGACCTCGTAGTCGGGCACGTTCGGCGAGACGCCGAACTCGGTTTTCAGCAGGCCGAACACGACCCAGGGCTGGCGTCCCATCTCGGTGAATATCCAGCCGGCCGAGCTGGCCACGAAGGGCAGGGCGGCGGCGTACATGCCCAGCTTGAGGAAACGGGTCGAGTCTTCGAGGCGCCCCTTGCGGGAGAGCCACCATCCGACCAGCCCGAACAGGGCCAGCAGCATGCCGCAGCCGATCATCACGCGCCAGGACCAGTAGGCGACGGCGACGATCGGGGCGTACTCACCGGGGCCGTACTTCTCCTGGTACTCGGCGTTCAGGTTGTTGACGCCCTCGACCTCGGACATTGGCTTGCCGGTCATGATGAAGGACAGGAGGTTAGGTACCTGGATGTTGCGGTTGAGCCCCTCCGGGTTGCTCTTCATGTCGCCGGTCGCGAACAGCGACAGTCCGGCGCCCTCGGTGGTTTCGAACACGGCGTCGGCGGCGGCCATCTTCATCGGCTGCTGCTCGGTCATCAGCACGCCGTTGAAATGCCCGACCCCGATCGTCAGCACGGCCGAGGCGGCGAGCGCCGGCAGCACGACCTTCATCGAGGATCCGAACACGGCGGTCTCGTTCTTGCGCAGCAGGTGCCAGGCGGAGATGCCGGCGATCACCATGCCGCCGGTGAGCAGCGCGGCCAGGATGGTGTGGGCGAAGGCGTAGAGCGCGGTGTTGTTGGTGAGCACCGCCCAGATCGAGGTGAGCTGCGCCTTTCCGTCGACCATCTTGTAGCCGACCGGATGCTGCATCCAGGAGTTCGCGGCGAGGATGAAGTAGGCGGAGAGGATGGTCGAGAGGGACACCGCCCAGATGCAGAGCAGGTGAACCTTTTTCGAGAGCCGGCCCCAGCCGAAGATCCATAGTCCGAGGAAGGTGGATTCGACGAAGAACGCGGCCAGGCCCTCCATCGCCAGCGGCGCTCCGAAGATGTCACCGACGAAACGCGAGTAGTCCGACCAGTTCATGCCGAACTGGAATTCCTGGACGATTCCGGTGGCGACGCCCATCGCGAACGAGACCAGCATCAGCTTGCCCCAGAACCGGGTCGCCCGCAGCCATTTCTCGTCGCCGCTGCGGTACCACTTGGTCTGGAACCAGGCGGTGAAGAAGGCCAGGCCGATCGTCAGCGGCACGAAGATGAAGTGGTAGAGCGTCGTGATGCCGAACTGCCAGCGGGCCAGTTCCAGCGACGTCATGGCGATATTCACGGACGAAACCTCATGCCGCTCATGCTATGAACCTATGCGGCCCGGATTTTCGGGTCAAGCCGCTGAATCGTTTCGGCAAACTACGGATGTGCCGATCCCGCCTCCCGGCACGAAAAAGGCCGGCCCGGAATTCCGGACCGGCCTTCTCTCGAATCGTCCTCCGGGCGGAGGTTCAGTCGGCGCTGGCGGGAGCGGCCGGATCGAGACCACCGGTCGGTCCGAGGTCCGGGCCCATGCCGGCCGGCGGGGTCGCACCGCCGCTGAAGGGCTTGACCGACGACGAACGGAAGGCGTTGCCGAAGGTGTAGACGGGCATGCCGATCTCGGTGATGTTGTAGATCCGGGGCTGGTCGGCGATGAAGGTCCGCAGGCAGCCGTGGCTGGCAGGGTAGTCCGGCACCGACTTGTATCCGTGGGTCGCGTAGCCGCGGATGAAGTAGGACGAGTAGTACATCCCGAGCGAGTTGTAGCCGGGATCCTTGCGGTAGAAGGAGAAGGTTCCGAGGATGGTCGGGGTCGCCGGGGCGCCGGAGGCGGTCGGGAAGATCGCGTACGGCTTGTCGCCCTTGGCGAACACGATCACCTGCTTGGAGAGCGGTGCCTCCATGTGGTCGCCGAGTCCGGGCTTGCGCACGTGGTATCCGCCCTCACGGTTGAAGACGCGCTTGACGATCGTCTTCGAGGCCACCGAGTTCCGGCTGAAGTCGTTCAGCTTGCGGTAGGCGAGGACCGCGCGGTCCATCTTGCCGTTGAAGCACTTGCCCTCGTCCGGAACCATCGCGAGATCGTTCAGGGCCTTGCGGAAGCCCTTGACGATCTTCGAGCACTCACCGTGCTGGAGACTCACGAACCGGACCTTCCAGGACTTGCGCTCGGTCGAGTCGCGCCCGACCGGATCGTCACCGCCGGTGCCGTAGTACTTGGCCTGGACCGCGTACTTTCCGCCTTCCTTGGTGATGACGCTGGAGCGGAAGGTGCCGTAGTTGCCCTTGCCCTTCTTCACCTTGATGCTGCGGTTCACGTACTTCTTGCCGTTGTGGAAGAACCACACCCGTACCCGCTGGTTCGGCCGGTAGGGACGCAGGCTACCGCCGATCGAGACGGTGCTCATGATCTTGGCGCGGCCGTGCTTCAGGCCGAACGGCTTGACGATCACCTTCGACGGAGCGATCTCGTCGGCGGCCCGTTCGGCCGGGGTGGCCGCCTTGGCGCTGCCGGCCGCGAGGACCATCAGGCCGAGCACGGCGGCGCAGGCCACCGCGAGGACGGATCGAAGTGTGTGGGACGCGGCGAAGAGGGGTGTGGAAGGCACGAGATTTCTCCTTGGGTGATTGGCCCTGAATTCAGGACAGCGGTAAAGAATAGCCGTACCTGGCGGCGTTCAGGCGATTTCGGCGGTCGGCGCCGGGGAAGCTGCGGGTTCGGCGATCGGCTCGGTTTCCTCGTCCATCGACTCGCCGTGGTCGCGGATCAGCAGGAAGGCGACGAGCACGCCGACGACCGCGATGCCGACCGACAGGTTCATCGCGTGGCTGAGGCCGTAGACGAAGGCGTCGTGTCCGGCCTGGGTGAGTTTCGCGACCTGCTCCGGTGGCACCCCGTCGACATGCACGGTGCCGCCGGTCAGCTGGTGGGCGAAGTCCGAGCGCTGGGCGGCGGTCAGGCCCGACGCCCCGGAGAGCGACTGGTCGAGCTTGACCTGGGCCTGGTTCTGAAACAGGGCGCCGAGCGCGGCGACCCCGAAGGTCCCGCCGACCATGCGAAACATGGACAGCACGCCGGAGGCGACCCCGGCCTTGGTCTTGCTGACCGCGTTCATCGCGGCGGTCGACATCGGTGACATGGTCAGGCCGATTCCCGCCCCGAGGATGATGAAGCTGGGCAGCAGGCCGGAGAAGGTCGTCCCGACCTCGATCCGGGAGAAGAGGTAGAGCGAGAGCGCGATCAGGGCCATGCCGATCACGATCGGCCAGCGGGGACCGATCCGGTCGGAGAGCCGCCCGGACAGCGGCGAGAGGGCCATGATCACCAGCGTGGTCGGCAGGAACCGCACCCCGGCCTCGAGCGCCGAGTAGCCGAGGATGTTCTGCATGTAGAGCGCGAGGAAGAAGAAGACGCCCATCATCGCGAAGGAGATGATGAAGGCGACGGTCACCGAGCCGATGAAGTTGCGGCTCTTGAATAGGGAGAACTCGATGATCGGCGCCTTGACCCGCTGCTCGACCGCGACGAAGACGATCAGCATGATTGCGGCGAGCGCGACCAGGCCAAGGACCGAGGCCGATCCCCAGCCCCAGCTGTTGCCTTCGATCAGGGCGAGCACGAGTGCGGTGAGGCTGACCGTGAGCACACCGACCCCGAGGGTGTCGACCTGGCGGCCGACCGTGGTGTCGCGCGATTCGCGGACGATGAACAGCGCCGCGAGCACGGCGAGGATTCCGACGGGAAGGTTGATGTAGAAGATCGCGCGCCAGGAGACCTGTTCGGTGAGGAATCCGCCGAGCACCGGGCCGATCGCCAGTGCCAGCGCGGAAACGCCGGCCCAGGTGCCGATCGCCTTGCCGCGTTCGTGGGGCGGGAAAGCGTCGGTGATGATCGAGAGGGTGCCGGGCATCATGAAGGCGGCGCCCATGCCCTGAAGCACGCGGCTGGCGACCAGGGCGAAGTCGTTCGGGGCGAACCCGGCGGTGGTCGAGGCGAGGGTGAAGACGATCACGCCGTACACGAACATCTTGCGGCGGCCGAAGATGTCGCCCATGCGCCCGCCGACCGCGAGCAGCACGGCGAAAGAGAGGGTGTAGCCGTTGACGATCCACTCGAGTCCGGAGATCGAGGTGCCGAGGTCGCGCTGGATCGAGGGCAGGGCGACGTTGACGACCGTGTTGTCGAGCATGACCATGAACAGGGCCAGGCACATCGCGCCCAGGGTCCACCATTTGCGGTTTTCGTCGGTGATCAGGTGCTGGTAGCGGCTCACTTCGGTACTACTCCTTCGAATTCGTCATATATGGGGGCGATGTCATCGCGGTCGAGCAACTGGCCGATCGCCGAATCGAGGGCTTCACGCTGTTCTTCGCTCAGGCTCGAGGCGAAACGGACCACCCCGGATGCCCGGCTCTGGAAGAAATGGTTGGCGATCTCACGGCCGGACTCGGTGAGGGAGATCCGGCGGCGGCGCCGGTCCTCCGGGTCCTCGATCCGGGAGACGAGGTCCTTGCGGACCAGCCCGTCGATCGCGCGGCTGAGCGAGGGCATCGAGGCGCCGAGCTCTTCGGCCAGTTCCTGCAGGTAGGGCGGATCCTCCGGGTCGGCCGAGGAGAGGCTCATCAGCGCCTTGAACTGCACGAAGGTGAGGCCGTGGCGGTCGATCTCCCGGAGGGATTGGCCACCGTCGCCGTAGGAGAGCAGGTGCCGGAAGAGCACCCCCACCCTGACCGCGGTCTCCCGGACCTCGGGAGCCACCTGTACAGCCGCGAGTGCGGCGGAGTCGGTCTTGGCGGCGTTCGACATCCGATAATCCTTCCACTTTTACAACCATTTGACAACTGCAAAGGTTGCCTAAGTGACGGATATCACGCAGACCATGGCCCAACACGAGGTGGGTGGAGACGATTTCC
>Ga0335075_10000313_pt1 | contig 87683 bp, 77 predicted proteins | sample Lox_Sample_24_FD_206723 | JGI IMG/M metagenome (GOLD analysis project Ga0335075, IMG submission 206723) | Soil microbial communities from Loxahatchee National Wildlife Refuge, Florida, United States - Lox_Sample_2.4 | ecosystem: Environmental > Terrestrial > Soil > Wetlands | place: USA... | reverse complement strand
AACAAACCGGGTTCTCTCGTCCACCACACCGCTCGCTCTCCAGGGCATGCTCCGTTCTACACGCCCTTCGCCGCAGTGTCAGGAATCTCCCCGGTCCAATCTGTCAGGCATGTCCCCGGTCCGCACCTGCCGAGCACCCAGCGCTTCCGCGCTGGGCTAAATTGTGCCGCGCCTCCGGCGCTGCCGGATGGAGATACGGCGCGACCCGCCTTCGCTGGGGTTACGGCGCGACACGCCTGCGGTGCGGCTGCGGCGAGGCGGGAGCGGGTTCGCCAAGGCTGCGCACGACACTCCTGCCTCGGCCCGGGCGCTCGAGATTCGAAAGCGTCCGCCTAAGAGCAAGGCGTCCGCTATAAAACTACAAGGGCGTTTCGAGAGTCGTCCTCTATTTGATTCGTCCGAAGATTCCCGGCCATGAGCTGCCGGGTTTCACCGCGTGGTGCGGCTCAGCGCGATTGATTATCTCGAGGCGGTGCCGCCGTCGACGGGCAGGTCGATGCCGGTGATGAAGCTGCTTTGGTCGGAAGCGAGGAAGACGGCGGCGGAGGCGAGCTCGTCCGCGGTGCCGAGGCGTCCCATGGGGATCATTTTGCGGAAGTATTCGCTTGTGCCTTCGTCGGAGCCTTTCGAACCGACGTGAACCATGGGCGTCTCCGTTGGTCCGGGACTGATCACGTTGGCTCGAATGCCCCGGCTGGCCAACTCGGCGGTCCAGGTGCGAACGAAGGAGACTAGAGCCGCTTTCGTCGCGGAGTACGCGCCGAAGCCCGGCACGCCCATCTGCCACGCGGCCGAACCAGAAAGGATGATCGAGGCATTGTCGGCGAGGAGCGGGAGCGCCTTCTGCACTGTGAAGTAGACACCGCGCGCGTTCAGGTCGAAGTGCTCGTCGTACGTTGCCGGCGTCGAGTCCGCGAGCGAAACAGGATCGACGACGCCCGCATTCGCGAAGACGATATCGATGCGTCCCTTTTGGTTGCGCACGACTTCATAGAGACGATCGAGATCCTCGAGCTTCGAGACGTCTCCCTGAACTGCCGTGACATTCTTGCCTATCAGAGCGACCGCCTTATCCAATTCCGCCTGCCGGCGCCCGGTGATGAAGACGTAGGCGCCTTCTTTCACGAAGCGTTTGGCGGTGGCGAGGCCGATGCCGCTGTTGCCTCCCGTGATTACAGCTACTTTTCCATCGAGTGCGCCCATTTTTCCTCCTCGGAGTATCTACAGGGGCTAAGCCCCGCATTTCTTGCGTCCTAATGTCGGAGCTGAAGCTCTGACTCCCAGGGAGCTTTACGACTGCTTCATTTCCGAGATTCGCGGCGGGTCAATCGTCCCTACCGGGACTCGAATTCTTCTGCGTGAGAGCCCCGGCACTGCGCTGCGCCTGCCTTGACGGCAGGCGGCTTCGTGCCGGGCTATTTTCAATCGCGCCTCCGGCGCTTTCGTAGAATGCGAGAGCTAGCAAATCGGAATTCGAGATGAGCCGTCTGGCATGATCGTTGCCACGCAGTCTCTGAAGCTGCGACTCCCATTTACGAACTGGCTTCATTTCCGAGATTCGCGGCGGGTCAATCGTCCCTGCCGGGACTCGAATTTCTTCTGCGTGAGAGCCCCGGCACGGCGCTGCGCCTGCCTTGACGGCAGGCGGCTTCGTGCCGGGCTATTTTCAATCGCGCCTCCGGCGCTTGGGAAAAAACGCAAGAGCTCGGAATCGGAATTCGAGATGAGCCGTCTGGCATGATCGTTGCCACGCAGTCTCTGAAGCTCCGACTCCCTCACAAGAGCTCATGAACTTCCCTTTCGGCGACCGCCGAAGGTGCCCGTCACCTGGCCGGCTCCTCCGGATATTTAGCGCAACGTGCCGAGCCGGTCACCCAGGAATGCGCCGGCGGAGCGCAAGGCTTCGGACGCGGCGTTCAGCTGACCGACGCTGCCAACAAATCCGTGCGGCATTCCCATCCATATGTCGAGCCTGGCGTCGACGCCTGCAGCAACAGCGCGCTCCACGTAACGCCGTGAATCGTCGAGCAGCACTTCGTCGTCGCCGACTTGGACGCGGACCGGAGGCAACCCCGCGAGATTTCCGTAAAGCGGCGAGGCCATGGAATTCCTGGGATCGCTCCCGCCCAAGTAAGAACGCACGAGGCCCTCGGCTTGGGACTTGACGAAATACGGGTCGGCTTCGGCTCGGGTTTCGAAAGTTTCGCCGGTCAGCGCGAGATCCGTCACGGGAGATAGTGCGACCGCACCTACGGGAGCGACGCCAGTCGAGCCCGCTTGCGCAGCGATAGACAGAAGAACCAGCGCAAGATTGCCGCCGGCCGAATCGCCGGTGAGCGTGATGTTCTTTATTCCCCGGCCAACGATCCCACGATAGCAAGCCTCCGCGTCTTTCACCGCCGCCGGAAAAGGATGCTCCGGAGCGAGGCGGTAATCGGGGATGAACGCGTTCGCCCGAGAGCTCTGGGCAATGTGGCCGACGAGGTTGCGGTATGCTTGTGCCGTTCCCCAGTTGAACCAGCCGCCATGCAGATGGACGATCGCGGGGCCCTTGCGAGCCTGCGCGGGCTTGGCCCACCAGCCGGAGATGCCACCAACCGTATCGGGTTCGAAGCTGACGCCGTCGGGGGCCGCGACGTGCTCCATGATGCCGTTGAACGGACCGCGGGCGGCGGTCCCTTGGAGCTTGCCTTTCATCGATGCGACCGCGGATTTCAAGGCAGCCATCGCGGCGGAATCTTCAGGGCTGAGAGGATGGATCAGGGACCAAGACTCTTTGACTGTTGCGGTCTCGCGAATTTCGGATTGCATGATTTCTCCTGGATAGAGACTCGGCGGTTAGGCAGTGCGGCTCGCGGCCATCTCGAAGCCGCGCGCCAGTGCCAGCGTGTCGATGTATTCGCGGATGTTCGTCACCTTGCCATTTCGAACGGTGAAGGCGAAGACCCAATGGTCCTCGAACGTCCGATTCGTCGCTTTGACTCTCCCCTTGCTGACGCCGAGGACCAGAACGCGGTCTCCTTGCGCCACAAATTCGTGGGGCTCTGAGGATGACAGTTCGATCATTGCGAAAGCCTTCTGGAACAAATCCGCCACTCCCGCGTGTCCGCGGTGCGTGCCGGCCAGCGGCCATTCGCCCGGAATGATCCACTCAATACCTTCGGCAAACAACGCCAGCAGACCTTGCAGATCGCCGCGGCCAATTGCCGCAAATACATCCTTCGCAGTCTGGACATTCTCTTGTGTGCTCATCGAAGTCTCTCCATTTTCCCTACACATGACACCGAGATCCGCCGATTCAGATGGCCGACATGCCGCCGTCGACGGACAACTCGACGCCATTCACGAAGCTCGAATCGTCCGAAGCCAGAAATAGCGCCACGGTGGCGATTTCCTCAGGACGCCCCATCTTTCCCCGCGGGATCAGGGATTCGAACATTTGCTTCGCCTCCTCGCCGATTTGCTCCTGGACCGGCGTGTCGATCGGCCCCGGGCTGAGGACGTTTACCCGGATATTCCTGTTTTTCAGTTCGTTGAGCCACGTGCGCGCGAACGAGCGCAAGGCCGCCTTGCTCGCCGAATACACGCCGAAACCAGGAAAACCCTTTATCGAAGCAATCGAGCCGTTCATGAAGATCGATCCGCCATCGTTGAACAGCGGCAAGGCCTTCTGAACCGCAAACAGCGTGCCGCGCACGTTGAGGTCGAAGACCCGATCGAAGTGCTGCTCGGTAACCTCGCCGAGTTTGACGGCTTCGCCCATGCCAGCGCTCGCGAACAGGACGTCGATATGGCCCTTCTGCTTCTTCACCGTGTCAAAAAGGCGGTCGAGGTCGTCGAGATTGCTGGCGTCGCCCTGGACGCCCGTGACATTTTTACCGATCTCCTTGATGGCCTTATCCAACTGCTCTTGCCGTCGCCCGGTGATGAAGACGTAGGCGCCTTCTTTGACAAACAGCTTGGCGGTCGCCAGGGCCATGCCTGACGTGCCACCGATAACCACGGCAACTTTATTCTGCAGCTTTCCCATGTCGATATTCCTTTCTCGAGAGAGATTTGGTTTGGGTCGGCGCGCCAGGCGTTTTCCGAGCCTGCCGCCCGCTTGGAGCGCACGAAACGAACGCGCTATGTGATTGTTGGGTTCTCGCGATTTGCGAGTTGCGTTGATTTCTCGTCGTACTTTGCACTGCGCGGAATTGCCAGTCAGCGTTGCAGCGCGCTTACCGAAGCCGAGGGTCATGGGGGCTATTGCCGCGAAGGGGACGATAACGAGTTGCAATGTTTGTTCCATAAACTCGAACCGCCGTTGTCCCAACCGCCGGGGGACACTACTTACAATGTCCGGACACGCGAATCGGATTCAGGATTTTTAAAGTCCATTCCGGAGTGCCGCGCAAAAGCATGAAAACAAGGGACGGGAAGATGGGGCCCGTCGGTTATAGAAGCAGTGGATGATCCGAGGTGGCGCAAGGGCGGGTTTGAAACCCGCCCCTACAACCTGAAGACAGAGGCAAGACAGCGCGGCGCGATCAGAAGATGCCGAGCTTGATGTGGAGGAATTTTTTCGGGTCGCGGCGGAAATCGGCGATCAGCAAGCGGAGATCGCCGGAGAGCCCGGTCAGATTGTCGTAGAGAGCGGGATCATTGAAGAATTTGCCGATCGAGCCCTGGTTGGAGTTGAGCTTTCCGGTGGCGTCGCGAACGTTGGCGGAGGCGTCGCGGAGGTTGGCGTAGAGAGCGTCGTCGGTGGCGAGCTTGCCGAGAGTGCCGCGGCCGGCGCGGACGTCGCCGAGGAGGGCGTTTCCTTTTTCGGCGAGGCCGTTGATGTTGTTGTAGGCGGCGGGATCGTAGATGAGCTTGCCGACGGTGCCTTTCTGGTCGCGAATGGCGGACATGGTGTCGTCGATCTTGGATACGGCCGAGTCGGCTTTGTTGTAGAGCTCGTCGCTTTCGATGAGCTTGCCGACGCTGCCCTGGCCCTGCTGGATGGAGGCGGTCATGGCGTCGGCGCGGGCGGCGATATTGTCGAGGTGATTGTAAAGCGAGGGATCGTTGAGCACCTTGCCGATGGTGCCCTGGCCGCGGCGAACCTTGCTGACGATATCGTTGAGCTGATCGGAGAGGACACTGAGATTTTCGGCGACGTCGGCTCCGCGCTGGACGACCTGCTTGATATCGGGCGACTGTTCGGCTTCGATAACGCCGTTGGTGGGAATCACGGTTCCGCTAAGCCCGCGGGAGATGGTGACGTAGCGGTCGCCGAGCAGGCCTTGGGTGACGAGACTCGCCTTCGAATCGGTGCGGATGTCGTTCTGGTATTTTCGCGAGACCCGCAACACGAGGGTGATGCTGTGGTCGCGATCCTGGGGATGGGGCGTGAGGGAAATCGACTGTACGTTGCCGACTTCGACGCCGTCGACATCGACGGGCGCCCCGGCTTTCATGCCCTCGACCTCGGGGAGGTAAGTGACCAGGCGATAGCGCGGTCCGAAAAATCCCGCGCCGGTCACGTAGAAGATCGCCACCATGAGCAGGAAGAGCGCTGCCAGCACGAACACTCCGACTCGCAGCTCGGTCCACGTCAGTTGCTTTCGTTGCGCCATCGACTTTCCTCCTCGGTGCCTGCGCCGGGAAAGCTATTCGGCGGAAGCCAGGAACTTCTGCAAGTAGTCATCGGAAGAATGAAGAATCCCGTCGGTCGAGCCTTCGAAATAGATTGCGCCATCGCGCAGGACCAAGACTTTGGTGGCCGAATCGGAATCGTGCGCGTCATCGTGCCCGGACGCGGGCGCGGCTGCGGCCGGAGGGGCGGCGTTTCCGTTGCCGTTGGCGGTGATGCGTACGACGCGTCCGGCGGATTTGTCGAAGCGGAAATTAGCGAGGCCGAAGGCGTCCTGTACGCGGTGAGTGGCGAGCAGGGAGGTGACGCCCTGGAGGTCGCGTCCGCGCAGGATGAGGTTGATGATGGTCTGGGAGGTGACGGGGTCGAGGCCGGCCGTGGGGGAGTCATAAAATATGAGCGGAGGCTTATCGACGAGAGCGCGAGCGATCGAAACACGGCGCCGCATGCCGCCCGAGAGTTCGTCCGGGTATTTGTCGATGGCGGGCTCCATTTCGACGAAGCGAAGGGCTTCGCGGACGCGCTGCTCGATTTCGGCCGCGGCGAATTTCTCTTCGTGAAGGCGAAAGGCGACGTTGTCCGCGACCGTAAGCGAATCAAAAAGCGCGCCTTCCTGGAAGACGAAGCCGACGTGCCGCCGGAAATCGAGGAGCTCGTGCTCGGTCATCTCGCCCACGTCCTGGCCCATCACCCAGACGCCGCCGGAATCGGGCTGCAGAAGACCGGCGGCAAGCTTCATGATGAGCGTCTTGCCGGAGCCGCTTTCGCCGAGCAGAACCTTCGTCTCGCCGGGCCAGACGTCGAAGGAGATGCCGCGCAGCACTTCGTTGTCGCCGAAGCCGATGCGAACGTCTTTAAACGCGATGAATGGCTCGCCCGGGACGATGGTGGTCATTTCTCCCAAGGACCCCGGCCGGGTAGGGTTCATCGTCGAATTATAGATGGAAACAAGAGATCGCAGGCAGCGTTTCGGATCGATGGCCGGAGGCGCGGGGAAGGAGAGAGGCGTTTATTGCTGGAAGATGTAAAGGAGCAGCTTCGAAAGGAAGAGATCGGAGACGAGCACGAGCACGGAGGAAATGACGACAGCGGACGTGGTGGCGCGGCCGACGCCCTGCGTGCCTCCTTTGACGCGCAAGCCCTGGAAACAGCCGATCGTGGCGACGATAAAGCCAAAGACGAGAGGCTTCGAGAAGCCTTGGGCGAGATCGCCGAACTCGAGCGTGTCGATGGCGCGGGTCCAGAACTGCACCGCGCCGAGGCCCAGCGTGAAATAGGCGGCGATGAAGCCGCCAACCAAGCCGACGAAATCGAAGACCGCGACGAGGAGGGGCATCACGAAGATCGTGGCCATGACGCGCGGCGTCATGAGGCGACGGATGGGATCGGTGCCTAGCGCGCGCATGGCGTCCACCTGTTCGGTGACGACCATCGAGCCGAGTTCGGAGGCCATTCCGGAAGCGTTGCGCCCGGCGACGAGAAGAGCGGTGATGGTGGGGCCGAGTTCGCGGACGAGCGCGAGGGAGACGGCGTCGCCGGTGAGGGCGGTCATGCCAAAACGCTGGAACTGCGAAGCGGTGTTGAGCACGAGCACGCCACCGATGGAAAGCGAGGCGGCGAGAATGATCGGGAGAGAACCGACGCCGATTAAGTCCATTTGCTCGAGTGTTTCAGACCAGTACGAGGGAGGCGTGAAGACATTGAGAATCGCGCGGGCCGAGAGCAGCGAATAGTCCTGCAGGGCCAGAATCTGGCGTTTGGCGACGTCGCCGATAATCGAAAGAACGGATGGAGCTTCGCTGGCGTCAGGCATCGTGTGGAAGCGCGGTCGCGGGCCACCCAGCGCGTCCGAGAAAGCGTAACTTCCACGGTGCGTATCGTCAAGCAAACATCGGCAAATCGAAATCGGGGGCTGCGCGAGAATCGGTAGCGAGAAGGCTCTTGGGGTGCGCCGGAGGAGTGGCCGGCGCCTAAGCGTTGGTCATATTGCGCGCCCATTGCATGGCCTGCCAGTGCTCCTCGGCGACTTCGGCTTCGGTGAGGCGGAGCTTGCGGGCGAGTTCGGCGACGCGGGGCCAGTCTCCCACTTCCTGGGCGACGACGAGGCGATAGACGAGACCCGCCGAACCTTCCTGGAAGAGGAGAGCGGCCTTGCATTGTGGATCGAGCGAGACATTTTTCATGATCTCGGCCATCGGCATGTCGAGGATGGCGTCCATGAGAGAGAGCAGGCCGATCAGGAAGAGGTCGGAGTCGCGCTGGCCGCTTTTGATTCCGAGAAGTTCGCAGAAGCGGGCGCGCACGAGGGCGGCCAGGATGAGCGCGGAGGTTTTGTTCCTGCCGGCGGCGAGGGTTGCGACGAGATGGAGCCAGCGCCGGGTCTCGCGTTCGCCGAGCAGCATGAGGGCGTGCCGGACGGAGTGGACCTCGCCCGAGAGGCCGAAGAGCGAAGAATTGAGGTACCGCAGCAGGCGATAGCAGATGGAGGGCTCGGCCTTGATCAGGTCTTCGATCTCGCGCTGATCCAATTCCTCGCGCGAAGCGGCCTGCAACATGCGCAGGTGGCTGACGCGGGCGGGCGAGAGTTCGCTCGCGGGCAACATCTCGGGCTTGCAGAAAAAGTATCCCTGGAAATAGACGAAACCCATTTTCTGGGCGGCGCGAAACTCTTCCTGCGTTTCGACTTTCTCAGCCAGCATTTTGGAGCGCCTGCCGAAACGCTCGACGATGCCGGGAAGGTGCTTGGGCGCGGTGAGCCGGAGGTCGACCTTGATGATGTCGGCGAGAGGAGCCATGCCGGCGCGGGGATCGTTGTCGGTGAAGTCGTCGAGGGCGATCAGGTAGCCCGCTTTGCGGAGGCTGCGGCAGGCGGCAACGACCGCGTCGTCGACCACGATGGTTTCGAGGATTTCGACGACGGTCTGGCGCGGCGGGAGCAGGGTGACGTATTCGTTCAGGAGTGCGCCACGGGTGCAATTGAGGAACGCGAGGTGGCCATCGCAGAGAACGTCGAGGCCCATCAAGAGCGAGCTATCGAGGACGCTGCGCGAAGCGTGCTCGGGGTCGGCTCCGTTGAATTGATTTTCGAGGCCGCCTCGGAACAGGAGCTCGTAACCGAAGACTTTTCCGTCGGCCTTCAGAATCGGTTGACGCGCGACGAAGCGGAGAGCCGGGGCGGGGAGCGCGCCTTCAGGCTGGCTGAGGGCGACGTCGGAGGTCAGCGTCATGAAAAGCATTATCGGCCCGGCATCCGGCAAACTTGAATCGAGCGCGGACGCGGAGCGGCGGCGAGGCGGGCCAGCCTTTACCGCGAGGGGTGCGTCCGGTAGAATCTTTCGTTTGTTCCATATCTCGACACACCACTGAGTATGCTGCGATTCGTTACCGCCGGAGAATCTCACGGGCAGGCGCTCGTGGCCTGGGTGTCCGGGCTGCCCGCGGGCGTGCCTGTGGATTCGGAATTCGTGAGCCGCGAGCTTCATCGCCGGCAACTCGGGTTCGGGCGCGGAGGGCGGCAGAGGATCGAGAAGGATCAGGCCGAGTTTCTCTCCGGAGTCCGACACGGGAAGACGATCGGGGCGCCGATCGCGCTGCGGATCGAGAACCGGGACTGGAAAAACTGGGAGAAAGCGCTGCCGGTGGAGGACAGCGAGGGCGCGGAAGACGCGCAGCGACGGCTGAGCGCGCCGCGTCCGGGACACGCCGACCTGCCGGGCGCGCAGAAGTATAATTTTCACGACGCGCGGTACATCCTCGAGAGAGCTTCGGCGCGCGAGACGGCGGCGCGCGTGGCGGCCGGAGCGCTGGCGAAGCTGCTGCTGCGGGAATTCGGGGTGACGATTCTGAGCCACACGATCGCGGTGGGCCACGTGCGTCTCGAGCGGGCAGCGAGCTGGGATGAAATCGTGGCGATCTGCGAGAATCTGGAGTCGCCGCTGCGCTGCGTCGATCCGGAGACGGAAGCAAGAATGAAGGCAGAAGTGGATCACGTGCTGCGCGCGGGAGATTCGGTGGGCGGAGTTTTCGAGGTGGTGGTCCGCGGGCTGCCGCCGGGGCTCGGCACGCACGTCCAATGGGATGAAAAGCTGGATGCGAAGCTCGGGCAGGCGATCATGTCGATGCAGGCCGTGAAGGCGGTGGAGATCGGCACGGGCGTGACAAACGCGGGCAGCTACGGCTCGGAAGTGCAGGATGAAATCCGCTACGATACGGCGAGCAAGAGGTTCGAGCGTTCGTCGAACCGGGCGGGCGGCCTCGAAGGCGGGATTACCAACGGGCAAGACATCGTGGTGCGCGGATACCTGAAGCCGATTTCAACGCTGCGCCGCGCGCTGCTTACGGCGGACATGAACACGAAGGAAGCCGTGAAAGCGGCGTACGAGCGCTCGGATGTCTGCGTGGTGCCGGCGGGCGGCGTGGTGGGCGAAGCGATGGCCGCGCTGACGCTGGCGGCGGCGTTTCTCGAGAAATTCGGGGGAGACTCGATCGAGGAAACGCGGCGGAACTTCGACGGCTACCAGCGCCAACTGGATAGTTTCTAGAAGATTCGAGAAGGCGAAAGAGCGATGATTCATCCGATCGTGAAGTACGGCGACCCGATCCTCGAAACTCCGACGAAGGCGGTGGAGAAATTCGACGCGGAGCTCGAGACGCTGGTGAACGACATGTTCGAGTCGATGTACGCGGCGCAGGGAGTGGGCCTGGCGGCGCCGCAGATCGGGATCGGCCGGCGGCTCGCCGTGATCGACGTGACCAACGGGAAAAATCCCGAGGGGCGGATCGTGTGCGCGAACCCGGAGATCATTCACGCGGAGGGCGAACAGCGCGAGGAAGAAGGCTGCCTTTCCGTGCCGGGGTTCCGCGGGCACGTGGCGCGCCCGCAATACGTGACGGTGCGCGCTCTCGACGCGGCCGGCAAGGAATTCGAGATGCGCGGCGAAGGACTGCTGGCCCGCGCGTTCTGCCACGAAATCGACCATCTGGACGGAATCCTCTTCATCAATCACCTCAGCATGCTCAAGCGGGACATGATCAAACGCAAAATCCGGAAACTCCGAAAAGCCGGCGAGTGGTAGGAGCGTTGTGGCGCTGCGACTCGTCTTCTGCGGAACACCGGCGTTTGCGGTGCCGTCGCTGCGGCACCTGATCGCGCAGCCGGACTTTCGCGTGGAGATGGTGGTGACGCAGCCGGACCGTCCGCGGGGGCGCGGGCAGCAGACGGCGGCGTCGCCGGTGAAGGAAGCGGCGATCGCCGCGGGGATTCCGGTATATCAGCCCGAAAAAATCAAGGCGGACGCGGCGTGCGAAGAGATGAAGCGGATCGCGCCGGATGCCGTGGCGATCATCGCGTACGGGCAGATCATTTCGCAGCGGCTGATCGATATTCCCCGGCTCGGCTGGATCAACCTGCATGCGTCGCTGCTGCCGAAATACCGCGGCGCCGCGCCAATCAATTGGGCGATCGCGAACGGCGAGACGCGCACGGGCGTAACGACGATGCGAATCGACGCCGGGCTCGACACCGGCCCGATGCTGCTAAAGCACGAGACCGAGATCGGCGCGGACGAAACTGCGCCGGAATTGACCGCGCGGCTCGCGGAGGCGGGCGCGCCGCTGATGGCCGAGACTTTGCGGCGGCTTGCCGAGGGGACGATTGCGGCGACGCCGCAGGATTCGTCGCAGGCCACGCTGGCGCCGCAGCTCAAGAAAGAAGATGGGCGCATCGATTGGTCGCTCGATGCGCGGACGATTTACAACCGGATTCGCGGGTTGCAGTCGTGGCCGGGAGCGTTCACGACGTTTCGAGGGAAGGGCTGCCAGATTTGGGGCAGGCCGCTCAGGCCGATCGCGGCGGGGGGCAGGCCCGGCATCATCCTGCCGACGAAGGAGGATGGCCTGCTCGTGATTTGCGGGCACGCGAGCGTCCTGCGGGTCGAACAGGTGCAGATTGAGGGACGCAAGCGCGTCACCGCCCAGGAATTTGCGAACGGCGCGCACGTCACCCCCGGCGAAAGCTTTGGCACGTAAGAAGCCCGGAGCTTTCACGCTGCCGTCGCTATCGCGATCTCGCATGAGTCCGGGCGCAGCACGCGGCACCCCTACGGAAGTCGAACAGCGACGGAATCATCGATGGCAATAAGTCCCGCGAGAAAGATCGCTTACGAAGTGCTGCAGCGCGTGGAGGGCGAGGGCGCATACGCGAGCGATCTGCTGCATGTTGAGCTCGGGGCGCGGGTGAAGCCGGCGGATGCGGCGCTGGCGACCGAGCTGACGCTGGGAGTGCTTCGGCAGCGCCTGTTGCTCGACTTCCTGCTGGAGCGGCGGCTCGAGACGACGGTCGACCGGCTCGACCCGCCGGTGGCGCTTGCGCTGCGTCTCGGCGCGTATCAACTCCGATTCCTGCAAAGGATTCCGCCATCGGCAGCCGTGAACGAATCGGTGGAGCTGGTGAAGAAGGCGCGCAAAGCATCGGCGGCGTCGCTGGTGAACGCGGTGCTGCGACGGCTCGCGGAACAGGCGAAAACGCCGGTCGAGGATTTGCTTCCGGCGGGGATGCCTCCGGTGCAACGCCTGGCGATCCTGTATTCGCACCCCGCGTGGATGGTCGAGCGGTGGATGGCGCGCATGGATGAAGCGCGGCTGATGGCCCTGCTCGCGGCCGACAACCAGGCTCCGCGGCTGAGCTGCGCGTTGAGCGATCCCGCTCAGCGGGCCGGGGTGGTCGCGGCGCTCGAACAGGCGGGTTTCCAGGTGGAGAACGGAGCGCTGCTGCGCGACGCGATCGCGCTCCGCGGGGGAAGCGTTTCGCGCAGCGTGGAGTTTCGCGCCGGGCACATCTCGATTCAGGACGAGGCTTCGCAGGCGGTTCCGCTGCTGCTCGGCGTGCGTCCCGGCGACCGCGTGCTTGACGTGTGCGCGGCGCCCGGCGGAAAGACGCCGGCGCTGGCGCGAGCGGCGGAGGGAGGCATCGTCGTTGCCTGCGACCGCTACGGACACAGGGTGCGTTCGATGAGGACGCAGTTCGACCGGCTGGGAATCTCGAATGTCCGCCTGCTGCAGCTCGACGCGACGCAGAATCTGCCATTCGACGTGCGATTCGATCGGATTCTGCTGGACGCGCCGTGCTCGGGCACGGGAACGCTGGCGCGGCACCCGGAAATCCGGTGGCGCTTGCGGCCGGAGCAATTGATGGAATTCCGCGCGATGCAGGCGCGGATGCTTCGTTTGGCACTGGGCTATCTCGCGCCGGGCGGCAGGCTGGTCTACTCGACATGCTCAATCGACCCCGAAGAAAACGAGGACGTGATCGCGGAAGTGCTGCGAGGAACGGAGGGAGTGCGCCGCGTGCAGCCGGCCGAGATGGCGCAAACTCTCGCTCCGTATCTCGCGCGGCAGATATCGTCCCGCTCGCTCTTCGACGACGCAGGGCAGTTCCACACGCTTCCCGGGCAGCAACAGACGGATGGTTTCTTTGCCGCCGCGCTCGAAATCTGAGGCACCATGGAAAAGATGGAAGAACAAAAAAATCCATGGAAGGTGACGTCGCGTACCGCGGTCTACGACAACGCCTGGATTCGCGTGGATCACCATGAGGTGGTGAATCCGGCGGGGAAGCCGGGAATCTACGGCGTGGTGCATTTCAAGAACCACGCGATCGGAGTGCTTCCCGTCGATGAAGAGGGCAACGTGATTCTGGTGGGGCAATACCGATTTCCACTTGACGCCTATAGCTGGGAGATACCCGAAGGAGGCGGCCCGGCGGGAACGCCGATCCTCGAATCCGCGCAGAGAGAGCTTCGCGAGGAGTGCGGGATGGCGGCCGAACACTGGATCGAGATCGTGGGCATGGATTTGTCGAACAGCGTGAGCGACGAGCGAGGGACGGCGTTTCTAGCCTGGGGGCTCAGCCACGGAACGGCGGAGCCGGAAGATAGCGAGCAGCTCGAGGTGAGGCGCGTGCCGTTTCGCGAGGCGCTCGAGCGCGTGAAGCGCGGCGAAATCCGGGACTCGCTGAGCGTCGCGGCGATTCTGAGGGTGGCGCTGATGGCGGCGCAAGGCGAATTGCCGGAGGAACTCGGCGGCGTGGTGAAGATTTAAAGGTTTGAGCGGGTGCATTGCGGCGCGATTTCGCTTGCGGCACTTTTAGGGCGTGCTAGGTTGAAGGCGTATTTCGAGGGACACGGCGGGATGCGGAGCGTGAGACCCAATCGAGCGGAGATGGGGAGCGGCCGATGAGGCTGCGCGACCGGCTGCACTGGATTCTGCGGATGTCGCTGCTGCTCTTCATATTGTCGTCGGTGGCGTTCCTGAGCGCACTGACGGCGATGCGATTCGCTGTGCAGGGCCGCGAGGTGGCAATGCCGAACGTGGTGGGCATCAACGCGACGAAGGCGCAACAGATTCTGGCCCAGCACGGCATCGGGATCCGAATCGAGGACAGACTCTACAGCAACCTTCCGGTGGACGCCGTGGTTCGGCAGAGCCCGCAGGCGACCATGCAGGTGAAGGTAGGGCAGAACGCGCACGTGGTGTTGAGCCTGGGCCCGCAGAAAGTGACGATCCCGCAGCTCGAAGACAAGAGCGTACGTGCGGCGCAGATCGAAATGCTGCGGGAAGGGCTACAGCTCGGAGAGGTGTCGAGCGCGCACCTGCCGGAATATCCCGAGGACGTAGTGATCCAGCAGGATCCCGCGCCGGGAACCGCGCACGCGACGAGCCCGCACGTCGACCTGCTCGTGTCGCTCGGGCCGCCACCGCCGGCGTACGTGATGCCTTCGCTGATCGGATTGCCCGCCGCGGAAGCCGAATCGAAGCTGAACGCCGCCGGATTGCGGGTGGCAAAGCTTGCGTCCGCCAACGTACCGGACGCCGTTCACGGCGCCATCATCGACCAAACGCCCGCCAGCGGGCAGCGCGTGGACGCGAGTACGCCGATCGAATTGCAGGTCGCCGATTGACGAAAACCCGCATCGGGGCGTGCTAGAATCCACGCAGCCGCCATGAGCTATTCCCGCATTGAGATTGCGCCGTCCATATTGGCGTCGAATTTCGCGCGTCTGGGTGAGGAAATCGCATCCGTGGAGCGCGGCGGGGCGGAGGTGATCCACGTCGACGTGATGGACGGGCACTTCGTGCCGAACATCTCGATCGGCATCCCGGTGGTGGAGTCCCTGCGCAAGGCAACCCGGCTCCCGTTCGACGTGCATCTGATGATCGAACAGCCCGAGGAATACATCGAGGAGTTCGTGCGAGCGGGGGCGAACCGCGTCCTGGTGCATCAGGAAGCGACGCCGCACCTGGACCGGGCTCTGGCGATGATTCGCGAACTGGGTGCGGAGGCTGGGGCGGTAATCAACCCGTCGACGCCGGTGGTGATGCTCTCGGACGTGCTCGACAAGGTGGATACTGTGCTCGTCATGTCGGTGAATCCGGGGTTCGGGGGGCAGAAGTTCATCCCGCGGGCCGTCGATAAAATCCGGCAGCTCAATGAGTGGCGGGGGCGTTATAATGCCGCCTTCCGAATCGAGGTCGACGGCGGTGTGGACCTCGAAAACATAGCCGATCTGGCGCAGGCCGGCGCGAACACGTTCGTCGCGGGAACTTCGATCTTTCACAAGCCCGATCCAGCCGAGGCTGTGCGCCAGTTACGAAAACTTGCAACGGAAGCCTTGAGGCAGCGGGTTTAGACGCAGGCGGGCTTCGTGCGTGGGGTGTCATGAACAAGCGTCATTTCGCAATTTGCGCGGTCGCGGCCCTGCTTTCGGGCGGGCTTTCGGCGAGCGCCTACGGCCATCAAAAGGTGAAGGTGACGAAGGTCAAGCCGACGAAGAAGGCGGCGACCCCGGACCCGACGGCTCCCAGCGCCGAGCCTGACAAAATTCTCTACGAGCGCGCGGTGACGGACGTGAAGCATTCGAAGTACACCGAAGCGCGCCTCAGCTTTCAGACACTCATCAATACGTACCCCGACAGCGAATACCTGGCCAAAGCGAAGCTGGGAGTAGCGGACTCCTACTATAAGGAAGGGGGCACGTCGAATCTGACGCAGGCGATCGACGAGTATAAGAACTTCATCGTCTTCTTCCCATTTCTCGACGAAGCGGCGTACGCGCAGATGCAGGTCGGCATGTGCCACTACCGGATGATGGGCAAGGCCGATCGGGACAACAGTCAGGGGGAAGGTGCGGAAGACGAATTTCAGGCGTTCCTGCTGAAGTACCCGCAGAGCCCGCTTGCGTCGAAGGCCGAACAGGACCTGCGGAACGTCCAGGAAGTGCTCGCTGACGGATACTACCGGGTCGCGCGGTTCTACTACCTGAAGCGGGATTATCGGGCGTCGGCGGCGCGGCTTGTCGATTTAACGCAGCGCTACCCGCTTTACAGCCAGAGCGACGTGGCGCTGGCGATGCTCGGCGACATCTACATGCGGGCCAAGCAGGCGTCAAAGAATGAAGACGACAAGAATCACTGGGCCGATCTCGCGGCCCGGTGCTATTCGCGCATCGTGCAGGACTACCCGATGTCGAGCCAGGCCGCACTGGCCAAGGATCGCCTCAAGGCGCTCGGCCTGCCGGTGCCGCAGGCCGATCCGGAAGCGATGGCGCGGATGCAGAAACAGCAGCTGTATGAGAAGCACCACCGCGAAAGCCTCTTCGCGAAGTTTCCGATGGGCATGATTGAAGCGCGGCCGGATGTGTCCGATGCGGCGCGCGCGGGCGAGCCGAACCTGAACCCGCCGGACGACCTGGTTTCGGCCACGGACGTTCTGAGGCAGGGAGCAGCCGGGCCAAACTTTACGGTGACAGCGGAGAATCCGGCCGCGAACGATAACGCGACGGGCGCCGATTCGGGGGGACCCGTGGTCGAAGGAGCCACATCGGGCGCGGGAAGCGACGCGCCGTCAACCGGGGTGGGAGCCGAGATCATCGCGGCACCGGCATCGGCGGCCGAGGCTTCGTCGCCGGCCGCGAATTCATCGCCGGCGCCTGCGCCGGTGACGACCCCGACGGCCGTCTCGACGCTGAGTTCGGTCCCGGGCACGGGGCCGGCCGCGTCGATCAGTGCGCAGCCGTCTGCGGCCGCGCCGTCCCCAGCCGCACCGACCCAGCCGACCGCGCCTGCGGCCGCAGCCGCGACGTCCACGCCCCAGGCGAATGCCTCGGCAAACGGTCAGGCAAACGCCCCCGCGCCTGCCGGGAAGGCCGATTCCAAAACCGAGTCAACCAGCAAGAAAAAGAAAGGCTTGAAGAAGATCGTCCCCTGGTAGACCCGGGGTAACGGCCCTTGCGCGGTAACCCCTACTTAACGACTGAGGCACTTCCGCATCTCGACTTCGTTGACGCTCCCTCGCGAGGGTGTTGGAATAGGTAGGTTCATGAAAGATGCCGGCACTGGACTGCGCCAGTGTCCGCCTGAGGGTTTCCGTGCCTAGCATTCTCGTCGCGGACGACAACACCAATATCCAGAAGATGGTTTCTCTGGCGTTCGAAGACCGCGGCATTACGGTCGTCGCCGTGGGGAACGGCGAGGCCGCCGTTCGCCGCATCCCCGATCTCAATCCGGACCTGGTGCTGGCCGACATCTTCATGCCGGTGCGCAACGGCTATGAGGTGTGCGAGTTCGTGAAGAAGGATCAGCGATTCTCGCACGTCCCGGTGATATTGCTGGTGGGCGCGTTCGATCCGCTTGACGAGAAGGAAGCGCGGCGCGTGGGCGCGGACGGGGTGCTGAAGAAGCCGTTCGTTCCGCCCGACCCGCTGATCGCGATGGTGATTTCCGCGCTCGAGAAGAATCCGCGCGTGGTGGCGGAGCTGGCGAAAGCCAAGGCCGCTCTCGAGCCGCATGCGATGCCGGACGCTTCACCCGCGTTCGAGGTGCAGCCCGTTGCCAAGGCCGAGCCGAAGCCGCTCCCGGATTTCCCCGAGCCGACCGAGGAAGAAGCAGCGCTGGTCTACGGCTTCGGGAAAGGCGTGCGCGCGATCGACGACGAGGATGCAGGCGTCTCCTCGAAAGAGGCTCCGGCTCCAGTGGGCCACCGAGCCGAGGAAGAAGAGGATTTCGAAACGGGAGCCACGGCGCGGGACTGGCGGCGCACTGCCATGGACTTCGAGATTTCCGACGAAGATGCGAGCCGCCCGGCGTTTTCCGCGGACGAACTCGAGCCGGCCGCGTTCTTCCCGTCCGAGGTCGAGCCGGCGAAGGCCGAGCCGCGAGCGGAAGCCAAGGCCGAACCGAAAATCGAGCCGAGAGTCGAACAACGATTCGAGGCCGGAGATCAGCAGGACGATCGCCGCGAAGAGGAGTCGAAACTCGAGCCGCCCGTCGCTGCCGCACAAGAGATCGCGCCGGTCGCGCTGCCGAGCGTGCCCCCGGAGATCGCGGACGAAGTGGACGTGCGCGCCATGGAGCCGGCCGAACCCGAGCCCGTGCAACACGTGCCGATCGGGTTCGCCAGAGACACGCACGTTGCGCCGCCCGTCGCGGCGCCGGTCGAATCTCATGCCGTCGCCCCCGAGAAAGAGCAAGAGCACGAAGCGAAGCCGAGCCTGGCGTCGCGAATGCGGCACTGGATGGACGCGCTGGTTTCGTCCCCGTTGCCGGAAGACGCGCACGAAGAGCCGAAGACGAGCCACGATTGGATGGCCGGGATTTCGGAGGCTCGCTCGGACGAACCGAAGGCGCAAGAAGCGCGGCCAACGGAAGTGGCGGTAGAGCCCCCCGCGCCAGTCGCGCTCGCGGTTGTGAAGCCGGAGCCGGCCGAAGAGAACTTTTTCGCCGAGGAATCGCATGCCACGCCCGCTCCCGTCGAACCGGCGGTTGCGGAGACCATGGCATCGACTGAGGCCGCCGAGATGGACCAGGCTTCGTTTGACGAGGCACCGATGGAAGCGGCGCCGGGCGTGATCGAAGCGCCGGTCTTCGAACAGGCTGCCGAAATGGAGATTGCGCCCGTCGAGGCGCACGTCGAGAAGTCGGAGGCGTTCGAAGAAACCGCCCCCGAGACTGAGACCGCGCCGGCGCCCGAGATTTGGGAGCGCGAGGAAGAAACCACACCATCGCTACGCGATCCGGCGCTCGAAGTTCCCGCCGCCGTGCACGTGATGCCGGAGCCCTTGCTGATCGACGAGGAACCCGAACCGGTTTCGAGTTACGGCGAGCATCAGCAGGAGGCGAACGTCGCGAACACCTTTGAAGTAGCGCCGGCGCCCGAGCTTGTGGCCGAGGAGCCGGCAGCCGAAGAAGCGCACTTGCCCGAACCGGTTTTCGAGTCGGCCGCTGAGTCCACGGTCGAACACGGCGACGAGCGTATTCCGACCGGGCCGCCGCCGAATCGCCACGCGCTTGCCGAGATTCCGTTCCTCAATCCGCCGCAGGGCTTCGATCCGAACGCCCGGCCGGCGCAGCCTGCCGGGGTCGACGCCTCGACCGTCGACGCAGTGGTGGAAAAACTGCTCGAAAAGCTCCAGCCGCAGCTTCAGGACCTGCTGTCGCAGGGCGTTCTGAAACCGCTGGTGGAGAATCTCCTCCGCCAGGAAGCCACGAAAAAAGAAGAATAGCCGGCGCGGAGTTCCGCTCGCGCGACATCGAGCGAGATACTTCCGCTTGCGACGCCATTCCCGCGCGTATATTCTGTGCGCCGCCCGATCAGGGGCAAGGGGGAGCGTTCATGAAAATTTCCAGAGCAGGATTGCGTACGCCGAAAAGGGGCTTTCGCGCGGCGGTCGTTTTGTTGTCCGCGACCGTTGGGGCGCTGTTTTTCGCGGCCGCTCCTGCGCGTGCGGCGTCCTGCGACAGTCTCGCGTCGCTCTCTCTCCCGAACACCACGATCACGAAAGCCGAGCTCGTGGCGGCGGGATCGTTTACGCCGCCGAATGCGGGCGGGGCTCCTCCGCCGATCGGGGCCGACGTCACGGACTGGGCGCACTTGCCGGCGTTTTGCCGCGTGACCGCGACGTTGAAGCCGACGAGCGACTCGGACATCCGCATCGAGGTATGGCTGCCCGCGTCGGGCTGGAACGGCAAATACGAGGCGGTTGGGGGCGGCGGCTGGGCGGGCGTGATCAGCTATCCCGACATGAATCGCGCGATCCTCGCGGGTTATGCGACGAGCTCGACGGACACGGGACACGTCGGCGCGAACGGCAGCTTCGCGCTCGGGCATCCGGAGAAAGTGGCGGACTACGCGTATCGATCCGAGCATGAAATGACGGTGAAGGCGAAAGCCATCATCGCGGCGTTCTACGGCAAACCGCCGCACTTTTCCTATTGGAACGGCTGCTCCACGGGCGGCAAGCAGGGCCTGACGGAAGCGCAGCGCTACCCCAGGGATTACGACGGCATCATCGCCGGCGCCCCCGCGAATTACATGATTCACCTGCACGTCTACCAGGTGGCGATCTGGGATATCGCGCACAAGAGTCCCGAGGCGATGATCCCGGCGTCGAAATACCCGATGATCCACGCGGCGGTGTTGAACGAGTGCGACGCGCTCGACGGCCTGAAGGACGGCTTGATCGAGGATCCGATGCGCTGCCACTTCAATCCGAAGACGATCGAGTGCAAGGGCGGCGATGAGGCGTCGTGCCTCACGCCGGCACAGGTGCAGACCGCCGACGCCGTCTATGGCCCGCTGCGAAATTCGCGGACGAAGCAGATCATTTTTCCGGGCCTCGCGCCCGGCAGCGAGCTGGGCTGGACGATGCTGATCAACGCAAAGGAACCGCTCGTTGCGCCGGACACGTTCAAGTACATCGTCTTCAAGGATCCGAACTGGGACATCATGAAGCTGAATCTGGATAGCGACGTCGCGCTGGCGGACAAGATCGATCACGGCATGAACAACGCGATCGATCCGGACCTGCAGCCGTTTTTCGGGCACGGAGGAAAGCTGCTTCTCTACCACGGCTGGGCCGACCAGTTGATCGCGCCCGGCAACACGCTGAATTATTACGCGAGTGTGCTGAAGGCGGTGGGCGCGCCGGCCAGGGAGGATATGCGTCTTTTCATGGTGCCGGGCATGCAGCATTGCCGTGGCGGGGAAGGTCCGAGTGCGTTCGACATGATGCCCGCGATTTCGGCGTGGACGGAAGGAGGAAAGCCGCCTGCCGAAGTGATCGCGGCACACAAAACCAGGGACGGTGCGGTCGACCGGACGCGGCCGCTCTGCCCCTATCCGCAAATCGCGAAATACAAGGGCACGGGCAGCATCGACGAGGCTGCGAATTTCGTCTGCGCCGCGAAGTAACGCTGGTGTGACGGCAGCGAGAATCGAAATTACTAACGGCGAAATCGAGACCCTCCTGAATTGGCTGGGCCCTCGGAGCGTTCCGCGATCGAATTGACGCCCCGCTCGGGGGCCGCTTATCATCATTGTTTGGCGTCCGCAGAAAATCCAATTCCATAGGGAACGCGTGCCCCGGGAAATTCCCAAGGCTTACGAGCCGCAGGAGATCGAAGAGCGCTGGGCCAAGGCCTGGTTCGACGAGAAGTTGTTCCGCGCGGAAAACTCGGGTCCGCCTGCCGGCGAGGCAGGCAACGGGCCGGCGTTTTCGATCGCGCTGCCGCCGCCGAATATCACCGGTTCGATCCATATCGGCCACCTGCTCGAACACACGCAGATCGACATGCTGGTCCGCTGGCACCGGATGAAGGGCCATCGCACGCTGTGGCTGCCGGGTATGGACCACGCCGGCATCGCGACGCAGTTCGTGGTGGAGCGCAAACTCGCCGCCGAGAAAATCCGCCGCCAGGACCTGGGCCGCGAGGAATTCGAACGCCGCGTGTGGAAATGGAAAGAAGAGAGCGGCGGCGTGATCAAGGACCAGATGATCCGCCTGGGCGCCTCCTGCGATTGGACGCGCGAGCATTTCACGCTCGAACCGAAGCTCTACCGCGCCGTGCTCGAAGCGTTTCTGCGGCTCTACCGCGAAGGGCTGATCTATCGCGGGCGGTACATGGTCAACTGGTGCCCGCGCTGCCAGACGGCGATCAGCGATCTCGAGGTGGTGCACAACGAGCGGGTGGGCGAAATCTGGAATATCCGCTATCCGGTCACCGGCACGAGCGAATTTCTCGTCGTGGCAACGACACGGCCGGAGACGATGCTCGGCGACACGGCCGTTGCGGTCCACCCGGAGGACGAGCGCTACCGCCGATTCGTGGGCAAGACGGTGACGCTGCCGCTGATGAACCGGGAAATTCCGATCATCGCGGATGCGTACGTGGACCGCGAATTCGGCACGGGCGTCGTGAAGATCACGCCGGCGCACGATCCGAACGACTTCGAGGTCGGCAAGCGCCACGGCCTGCCCGAAATCGACGTGATGACCAACGACGGCCACATGAACGAGGCCGCGGGGAAATACGCGGGCCTCGAGCGCTTCGCCGCGCGCGGGCGGATCGTCGGCGACCTCACCGAGATGGGGCTGCTCGAAGGCGTGAAGGAGCACACGCACGCGGTCGGCACGTGCGACCGGTGCAAGTCGATCGTGGAGCCGCGTGTTTCGACGCAGTGGTTCATGAAGATGAAGCCGCTTGCCGAGCCTGCAAAAGAAGTGGTGAACGCGGGCACGATCGAGGTGGTGCCCGAGAACCAGCGGACGATCCTGCTGCAATGGCTCGAAAACATTCGCGACTGGTGCATTTCGCGGCAACTGTGGTGGGGCCACCGCATTCCGATCTGGCATTGTGCCGATTGCAAGGAGATGGTTCCCGCGCTCGATTCGCGGGTGGAGATTTTCGAGGGGCACGCGCGCGCCGCGAGCGTTCCGACGAAGTGCCCGAAGTGCGGCGGCGCGAAGCTGACGCAGGATACCGACGTGCTCGACACGTGGTTCAGCTCGGCGCTATGGCCGTTTTCGACGCTCGGCTGGCCGGACGACACGCCCGATTTGCGCACCTTCTATCCCACGAGCCTGCTGATCAGCGGGTACGACATTTTGTTCTTTTGGGATTCGCGCATGATCATGATGGGCCTGCATCTTACCGGCGGCGCCGAGGCGAAGGATTGCGTCCCGTTCCGGCGCCTCTATCTGCACTCGCTGGTGCGGACGGCCGAGGGCGCGAAGATGTCGAAGACCAAGGGCACGGGCGTCGACCCGCTGCAGCTCACGCAGCAATATGGCACCGACGCTTTGCGCTACATGCTCGCGAGCATGGCCGCCCCCGGCACGGACATCGCGCTCACCGAGGACCGGATCCTCGGCGCGCGAGCCTTCGCGAATAAAATCTGGAATGCGGCGCGATTCCTTTTCGTGAATCTCGAAAAGGTCGAGGCCAGCGGACTGACGCTCGAAGAGCTCGCTGCCCCCGAAATTCGCGCGAAGGCTCCGTATCCGGTGCCGGGCGAAGGGGCGCTGGCGCATCGCTGGATTTTCTCGCGGCTGGCTTGCGTTGCGGGGCAGGTCGATGCGGCACTCGAGAATTTCCGCTTTCACGAAGCCTGCCAGACGATCTACCAGTTTTTCTGGGGCGATTTTTGCGACTGGTACATCGAGTGGGTGAAGCCGCAGCTTGCGTCGACGGATCGCGCGGTCGCGCTGGCCGCGTGGCGCAATATTTTCGCGGCGCTCGATGCGGCGCTGCGGCTGCTGCATCCCGTGATGCCGTTCCTCACCGAGGAATTGTGGCACCGGCTGCCGCAACCGCCCGGCGCGCGATCGATCGCGCTCGACCACTTTCCCGAGGCGCGGCACGGATGGGCCGATCAGGGCGCGGACGACGCGATGGCGATCTTGCAGGACGTCGTCGCCGCCGCTCGCAACATCCGCGCCGAGATGAAGCTCGATCCGAAGAAAAAGGTCGCCGCCGATTTCTGGACCGGCGGCCCGATGCGGCGCAATCTGATTCAGGAGAACATGGAGCCGATCGTGCGGCTCGCCTCGCTCTCGGAGCTGCGCCTTTCGCACGATCATCTGAGGCCCGAAGGCGCCGCGGTCCGGCTCACCGCCTCGTTCGAACTGAGCATCCCCTACGCCGACGTGGTCGATAAAGAGGCTGAGATCGCGCGGCTCAAGAAAGACGAGGCCAAGCTCGAGCAGGGCGTCGCTTCCGCGCAGGCGCGCCTCGCCGACCAAAGCTTCACGAGCAAGGCCCCGGCGAAAGTGGTCGACGCGCAGCGGGCCACGCTGGCCGAGCGGCAGCTCGAACTCAAGAAGATTCGCGAACGCCTGAGGCAGCTCGAATCCTAGCGCGACTGCGCGACAGCCAAGCCCGCACTAGCCGCCTGACGCTTCGGCCATGTATTCTTGCTGGTCCCGCCCATGGCGAAAAAGCGAATGGCATCTCTGCCCGGCACCACGGACCGGCGCATCGACGCGCTGCTGACGCTGCTCGCGGAAAACTCGACGATCGTGATCAGCGGCGCGAAGATCGCCAAGGAAATCGGGGTCACGCGGCAGCAGGTGTGGCGCTGGATCGAACAGCTGCGGCAACTGGGCGTGCGCGTGAAGGGGCACCCGCACACGGGCTATCACATCGAACGCGTACCCGACATTCTGGCGCCGCAGATGCTGAGCCATCGCTTGTACGGGACGCCGTTCGCGCGACGGATACTCCACTTCTTCAAGGTCGATTCGACGAATACGGTGGCCATGCAACTGGGCGAATCGGGCGAGCCTCATGGCGCGGTGGTGCTCGCCGAGGAACAGACGGCGGGACGCGGGCGCGCGGGGCGATCGTGGACGTCCGAGAAATCCGCCGGAATCTATTGCAGCATCCTGCTGCGGCCGCCGATTCCGCCGGCGCACGCGCCGCTGCTGACGCTGGTGGCCGGGCTCGCCGCGCGCGACGCGGCAGCGGATGATCTCGACGCGCTGCCGGACATTCGCTGGCCCAACGACCTGCTGGTCGGCGGGCGCAAATTCTGCGGCATTTTGACAGAGATGCACGCGGAGCCCGACCGCATCCGGCACGCGGTGATCGGGATCGGAGTCAACGTGAACCAGGCGAAGATGCCGGGCGACCTTTCGCGAATCGCGACGTCGCTGCGCATCGAAACCGGGAAGACTCATTCGCGATTCGAGCTGCTGATCCGGTTGCTCCGCCATTTCGATCGCTACTACAATCAGTTCCTGGCCGAGGGCGCGCCGCCGGTTCTCCGGCGGTTCGCGCAGGTATCGAGCTACTACGAGGGGAAACGCGTGCGGATCACAACGGCGACCGAAAGCTTCACGGGCACGACGGCCGGGCTCGAGCCGAGCGGCGTCCTGCGGGTGGCGCGCGACGACGGGCGCGGCGTCGAAGCCGTGCTTTCGGGCGACGTGGCGGAGGCTTCCTGATGCTGCTGACGCTGGATGCGGGCAACACGAACACGGTTCTCGGCGTGTTTCGCGGCCGCGAGATCGTGGCGCACTGGCGGCTCAGCACGGCGCGCGATCAGACGATCGACGAGTACGGCATCCTGACGCGGAATCTCTTCACGCTGGCCGATCTCGAGCCGCGCGAAATCGACGGGGTAATCATCAGCTCGGTGGTGCCGCCGCTCAATTCGGTGCTGGCCGGGATGGCGGAGCGGTATTTTTCGCGCAAGGCGCTGTTCGTCGAGCCGGGGATTAAGACGGGCATGCCGGTACAATACGACAACCCGCAGGAAGTGGGCGCGGACCGAATCGTCAACAGCGTGGCCGCTTTCGAGAAGTACGGCGGGCCGTGCATCATCGTGGATTTTGGGACGGCGATCAATTTCGACGCGGTCTCGGCGCGCGGCGAATACATGGGCGGCGTCCTCGCGCCGGGCATCGGGATTTCCGCGGACGCGCTCTTCGCGCGCGCGGCGCGACTGTTTCGCGTCGAGATCAAGGATCCGGGCAAGGTGATCGGCACGAACACGGCGGCGTCCATGCAGTCGGGGCTGTTTTACGGCTACACCGACATGGTGGACGGCATCCTCGACCGCATGAAGCAGGTGATGGGCGCGAAAACGAAAGTGATCGCCACGGGCGGACAGGCCGCGCTGATCGGGGGCGCTTCGCGCCACATCGAGACCATCGACGAATTTCTCACGCTCGAGGGCCTGCGCATCATCTGGGAACGAAACCAGCCGAGCGCGCCGGGGCATAATTCCGCGTCGAAAAAGCCGGCGGACCGCCACGCGCATTGAAGCGGAGACCGGAAATCGGAAAAGTGAAAATGGAGACACCCTTCCGGATGGGGTAGTCCTCGGTGTCCATCGTAGAATAGCCTGGCTTATTACGAGTGATCCGCGCGGCTTTCATGGAAGCGTTCAACTATTTCAACTACTACACGGAGATCGAGGAATATTTCTGGCAGAAACGCGGGGCGCACTTGCTGGTGTCGCCGCTCGACTGGGCGATCGTCGAGACGTGGCAGAAGGCCGGAATTCCGCTGCCGGCGGTGTTGAAAGGGATCGATCGCGCGTTCGAGAGCTGGGGGCGTTCGAAGCGTGCCGCGGGCGGGCGCCAGTTGAAGAGCCTGGCGTATTGCGTCGACGCCGTGCTCGACGCTGCCGCTGAAGCGCAGGAAGCCGCCGCCGGCACTGGCCCCGAAGTGAAAGGCCGTCCCGCTGCTGAGCCGTTTTCACGCGACGAGCTGAAAAAGTATCTCGAGCGGAACGCCGCCCGCATTCGCGCAGCCGCGGCAAAACGTCGCACGACCCATGCCGCGCTTGCGGCGCGCCTCGAGGAAACGGCGAAGCGGCTCGACGAAGCTGGTCCGCCACTCGATTCGCCGGGCACACTCGATCTCGAGGATCTGGAGCGACGGCTCACCGTGCTCGAAGAAAAGCTGAGCGCGGCGCTGGGCGCCGATGCGGACGATGAGGCCATGCTCGCGATCCGTCGTGAAATGGACCGCTCGCTCGAGCCCTACCGGCGCAAGATGTCCGCCGACCAGCTCGCGCAGCTCGAGCGCCAGTACATCCAGAAGCGGCTCTTCGAGCAGTTCGATCTGCCGCGGCTGAGCCTGTTTTATCTCACGTAGCCTTTTCAGGGGCTTGTCGCCTGGTTCGGCGGGCATTGCCGATCCTTCAATCGAAGCATCGGCTCCTGCGGCTATCCGCGTACGTACTTTCCGCGGTTGACGCCGTGTCCCACCGTGGCGTACATCGCTCTTTCACGCCAAGACGGGCCCGGTGAATGTGGATTTCCGCGCCCGTCCGGACCAGGGACGTTGCGATATCGGCCGGCTTCGTGTGATAGCGTGGAATCACACACATGGACTTCAAAATCGAGAAACTAATCTATGGCGGGGAAGGCCTCGGGCATCACGACGGCGCGACGGTGTTCGTGCCGTTCGTCCTGCCGGGGGAACGCGTCTCGGCCGAGCCGGTAGAGCGGAAGAAGAAATTCGTGCGGGCGCGCGTCGAACGCATCCTCGAGCCTTCGCCCGAGCGAATTGCGGCGCGCTGCCCGCATTTCGGCGTCTGCGGCGGTTGCGATTATCAGCACGCGCCGTATGAATCGCAGCTGCGGTACAAATCGGCAATCCTCCGGGAAACGCTCGGGCGCATCGGGCGAATCGAGTGGCCGGGCGAAATCACCGAGCATGCCTCGCCGCCGTGGGGATATCGCAATCGCGCGCAATGGAAAGTCCGTTCGGTCGAAAACGGCGCGGGCGCGGAAAGGATGGCGATCGGCTATTTTCGCGCGGGATCGACGGCGCTCTGCGACGTCGAGGATTGCCAGATTCTCTCGCCGCTGCTGCTGAAGACGCTTCTGGCGCTGCGGGTCGCGCTCGCCGAGGGCGGGCTGCCGCGCGAATTGCGCGAGATCGAGGCTTTCGCCGGAGGGAATGATTCAAAGCTGCTTCTAACGGCCACCTTCGCCGGCTTCCCCAAGAAGGCGGAGGATGCAGCGACAAAATTCCGCGAGATTGCGCCGGAAATCGAGAGCCTGGTGTTCCACGATCCGGGGCGCGATCGCATGGAGCTCGACGGGCCGGGCTTTGTCGATTATCAAAGCGGGGCGACGAGCTTTCGCGTGGGCCACTTTTCGTTTTTTCAGGTGAATCGGTTTCTGTCCGATGATCTCGCGCGCGAAGTGGCGGGCGGCGAAGAGGGAAAGCTCGCGCTCGATCTCTTTGCAGGCGTGGGGCTGTTTTCGATTCCGCTGGCGCAACGTTTCGCGCGCGTGGTGGCCGTCGAATCGAATCCGGCGGCGTCGCGGGATCTCGAATCGAACGCGCGCACAAGCAGCGGAATCGAAATTCGCACGGCGGGGGTTGAGCAGTTCCTCGCGAAATACAAGGGCAAGCCCGACCTGATCGTCCTCGACCCGCCGCGCGCGGGGCTCGGGCCGGGCGACGCGAAGCACCTGCTGCGGATCGCGCCCGAGCGGATCACGTACGTATCGTGCGAGCCGCCGACGCTGGCCCGCGATCTCGCCGCGCTGGGGACTGGCGGCTACGAAATCGCGGCGATTCACCTGTTCGACCTTTTCCCGCAGACGTCCCACATGGAGACGGTAGTGCGGTTGCGCCGCCGGTCATGAGTTAACCATGAGACTTCCCGCGCTATGGATCGTCGCATCGTTCGCCGGGGGAATCGCGGTGGCGATGCGGGGACCAGGCTCGGTGAGGTTGTGGTGCAGCGCTGCGGCGGTTGCCCTGGCGCTGGGCGGCGTCCTGGTATGGCGATCGAAAACGCGAGCCGCGTGGGCGCTCGCGCTGGTGGCGTGGGCGGCCGTGGGCGGTCTCGCGGGGACGGTCGAACGCGCGTCAGTTCCCGTGAATCACGTCACGCGCCTCATCGCCGAAGGACGGCTCGACACGACGGCGCCGCTCCGTTGGCAAGGCCGCCTGCGCGAAGACCCAATGGCGCTGCCCTGGGGCCGCCGCTACGAAATCGACCTCGAGCAGGTGGAAGCGGGCGGCGTGAGTACGCCGGTGAGCGGCGGGCTGCGGCTGAGTCTTTACGGCGCCGAGCACTTCCGGGGCGCGCCGTGGGGCCTGCGTGCGGGGGACCGAGTGGAAGCGCTGGTGAGGGCGCGGCCGCCGAGGAATTTTCTCGATCCCGGCGCGTTTGACGAGCGCGGCTATCTCGCGAGGCAGAAGATCGATCTCACGGGATCGCTGCGCAGCGGCGAATTGCTGCAGCTTGTCGACCGGCCGCGGCCGACCCTCGCGCAACGCCTGGCGCGCATTCGCGGCACGCTGCTCGCGCGTCTCGATGCGCTTTTTCCCGGCGAACCGCAGCGGGCTGCCGTGCTGCGGGCGATGCTCCTCGGCGACCGCTCGTTCGTCGATTCGCAGGTGGTGACGGCGTTCCAGAAGACCGCCGCTTATCACGTGCTCGTCGTGGCGGGACTGCACGTCGGGGCGCTGGTGGTGTTTTTTCTGTGGGCGGGACGCAAATTGCGATTCGGCGTTTTCGCGACGAGCGTGCTCACTCTGATCGCGCTCGCGGCGTATGTGGGCGTGGTGCAGGATCGCCCGCCGATCTTTCGCGCGGCGCTGATGGCAGCGTTCTACTTGTGCGCGCGGCCGCTGTTTCGCCGCATCGAGCTGCTCAACACGGTGGCGCTGGCGGCGCTGGCGATCCTTTTCTGGCGGCCGTCGTCGCTGGGAGATTCGAGCTTCGAGCTATCGTTCGTGGCCGCCGGCGTGATCGCAGGACTAGCGGTGCCATGGATGGAGCGCACGAGCGCGCCCTACGAGCAAGGATTACGTCATCTGGGCGACGTGACGCGCGACGCGCAGCATCCGCCGAAAGTGGCGCAATTCCGCATCGACTTGCGCGCGGCGGCGGCGCGAGTCGCGTCCCATGCGCCGGCGTGGCTCGCGCCGCGCGCGGGAAGGTTCGTGGCGATGCCGGTGCGCGCGGGCCTGCGACTGTGGGAAATCGTGCTGCTCTCGGCGGTGATCCAGTGGGGCATGATGCCGCTGCTGGCGATGGATTTCCACCGGGTGAGCCTGGCGGGCCCACTGAGCAATATTCCCGCCGTGATCCTGACCGGCTTCATCGTGCCCCTCGGATTTCTTGCGCTGCTGGCCACGTTTGCCTGGGCGCGGCTCGCCGGCGTGTTCGCGAAGGCGCTGGGATTTTGCACGGGGGATGCTGATCGCGACCGTAGAATGGTTCAGCGGGCTGCCGCACGTTTCCTACCGGATTCCCGGGCCGCCCGCGTGGCTGTGGGTGGCATTTTTCGCGGCTTTTGTGGCGCTGGCGGCGGGTGTGCGCGCGGCCGCCGCACGACGCCAGAACCGCCTCGCGCGCCGCCAGCTTTCGCCGCCGGTCGCGCCGATCGAATGGGCGTCGGCTGCCGCTCTTGCCGCACTTACGGTGCTGGTCGCCACTCACCCATTCCGCCCGGAACTGGACGCGGGGCAGCTCGAAGTGACGGTGCTCGACGTGGGCCAAGGGGATTCGATCTTCGCCGCTTTCCCCGGCGGGCGCACGATGCTGGTCGACGGCGGAGGGCTCTCGGGTTCGGAGTGGGTGGGCGGATATCGTTCGGGAACCGATATCGGCGAGCAGGTCGTTTCGCCCTATTTGTGGTCGCGTGGGCTGAAGCGGCTCGACGTGGTAGCGCTCACGCACGCCGATCACGACCATCTCGACGGACTCTACAGCGTGCTCGAGAATTTTCCCGTGCGCGAATTGTGGATCGGGGGCGATGATCCGAAGCCGGAGTTCCAACGCCTCGTGGAGGAGGCGCGCTCTCGCGGCGTGGTGATCGTGCGGCAGTCCGAAGGCGGGCGGTTCGAGTGGCAGGGAGTGGAAGGAAGTATCCTGTGGCCGCCCGATGGCGCGTCTGCCGGAAAGTCGAACAACAACTCGCTCGTGATGCGCCTTTCCGACGGCCGAACGAATTTTCTCCTGACGGGAGATATCGAGAAGCAAGCCGAGGAGGGTTTGCTCGCGCAGCAATCGCAGGAGCCTCTTGCCGCCGATTTCCTGAAGGTTCCGCACCACGGCAGCAAAACATCGTCGTCGGAGGCTTTTCTCGATGCGGTGGCGCCGCACTTCGCAGCAGTGTCCGTGGGCGAATCGAACGCTTTCGGCCATCCGGCTGAGGAGGTTGTCGAGCGGTACCGGCAGGACGGCGTCGATCTTCTGCGCACTGACCAGGAAGGAGCGATTACCGCTCTTAGCGACGGCCAACGGCTCAGCGTACGCGCCTACGCGACGGGCACGGCCGATCTCGCAACGGAGTTCGAAAGCCCGAGGAATGCGAGTCCGCGGCAGGCGAGCGCGCCATCCGGCCAAGCGCAGACGAGGTAGTACTATTGTGCGCGGGCGAAGCGCGGTTCATACTGATTACAGGTGGCAGCAGAACATGGAAACCGCGCAAGACAGTCCGTCTTCTTTACCTACCCAGGAACAGATCGACGAAGAGAGTAGGCGCATCCGCCGCCTGCGCATACTGGTTCGTTTGACCCTCGAGACGATCGCCGAGGGCGGCCTCTCGGCCGAGGAGGCGGCTGGCATGATCGCCGCCACCCGCCGCGCAGCGCTCGAGATGTTTCCCGGCAAGGAGCGCGCTTTCGATCTGATCTACCGGCCGCAATTCCAGCGATTAATGCACGCGGTGTACCGGTTGCAGTAGCGCTGCGGCATCGGCGAGCGCGTCAGTAGCCAAAGCGACGGCGAATCCACATCCGCAGAAACAGCACGCCCAGTCCCGCCACGGTTCCGATCAGGGCTTGGTATTCACGATTGCGGCGATACTGCGCCCAGGAAAAGCGCTGAGGCGGGGCGCCGCCGGGCGCCTGCTGTTGCGCACCCGCGAACCACGGGAAAAACAGCGGGACGCGGGCCGCCCAGGCGTCGAAAGCGGCGCCGAAACGGCGATGAAGATCCTGCTCTTCATTGCGCATCACCGCGTAGTAGAAAATCCCGAAATAGGCGGCCACGAGGACGCCCGCCGGCCACGAGCCGCCCGCAATCGCAAATCCCAGCGCGAGGAACGCGCTGCCGAAGTAGAGGGGATTGCGCGTATAGGCGTACGGGCCGGAGGTGGCGAGTTCGCGGTCCTTGCGCAAATGCCCCGAAGACGCGCCCCGAATCAGCAGGCCGACCGCCGCCACAGCGGCGCCGATCAGAATCCACTCGACGCTCGGCCTGGCAAGGACGAGGTAGATCACGGCGACGGGATAGCCCGTCCGGACGCGCCAGCGCATCCAGAATTTTCTCGGCTCGCTCAAGATTGCGTTCCCCAACGGCGCGCGATGGCGTCGACCACCTGCGGCACTCCGATCGACAGCATAGCAGGCGAGTGGGATTTGCCGCGTGCGTAGGTTGTGAGGCAATTCTGCGGATTGCGTAGGACGATGTTGCGGCCAGGATTGATCGAATAAGGCCCGTTGCGCGCGGGATCGGTGGGGCCGAAGAGTCCAACGACGGGCACATCGAGCGCGGCGGCGAGATGAAGCGGCCCGGTATCGGCCGATACGACGAAGCGGGCCCGGCGCATCAGTGCCATCAGAGGGCCGAGGCCAAGCAGGATCGCCACGGGTGGCGGATCGCCCGCGGCGCGGATCACATCGGCGGCGAGTGTTTCCTCGCCCGGGCCGAACGTAACGACGCCACGCCAGCCGTAGCGCGCGGCGAGTAGGCGATGCAGCTCTCCGTAGCGCTCGGCGGGCCAGCACTTCGAAAGCCAGCCGCCGCCGGGATTGAGCACGTAGAAATCGGCGAGCGAACGCGCCCGCAATTCGCGCGCGGCGAGCGCTTCGTCCTCCTCGCGAATCGCCATCGGAAAGCGCGGCGCGGACGTGCGGGCTCCCGCAAATTCAGCGAGCGTGAGATTGTGGTCGACCTTGTGCGGACCCCGCGGGTTCAGGCAATCGGTGTAGAAGAGCGAGGCGAGGCCTTCGCGCGCGTAGCTGCTTTGAAAGCCCACGCGTTGCGTCGCTCCGGAGGCAAACGCGAGCAGCGCGGATTTATAGAGGGCCTGGAAATCGATCGCGCAGGTGTAATGCGCGGCGCGCATCGAGCGAACCGTGGCGGCCACTCCGCTCGCGCTCTTGCGGTCGGCGGCGATCACTTCGGTGATGTCCGGATTACCTTCGAGCAGGCGCGCCCACTTGGGATCGATGGCCCAGGCGATAGGCGCCTCGGGGAAGGTGTCGCGAAGCGCGGAGGCGGCGGGAATCGCGTGGATCACGTCGCCCATCGACCCGAGCCGCACCAGCAGAAACCGAGGGTCAGCCATCGCTCTTCCGGCGGACGCGGGCGAGCAGGTCGCGCGTGGAATGGTCCTTGGGATCGCCGACGATGGCCACGCGAATTCCCAGCAGCGACGCGAGGTCGCGCTCGGGCACGGAATCCGGCGTGTAGTCGGTACCCTTGGCGTGGACGTCCGGCTGCAATTCGCGGAGGAGCGATTCGACGTTGAGCTCGTCGAAGATGACGACGTAATCGACAGCGGCGAGCGCGGCAACGAGGGAGGCCCGCGCCCGCTCGGTGAGAATCGGCCGGCCTTTCCCCTTGAGGCTGCGCGTGCTGGAATCGGAATTGATTCCCACAATGAGGACGTCGCCTTCGGCCTTCGCCGCCTGCAAGTAACGCACGTGGCCGGCGTGGAGCAGATCGAAGACACCGTTGGCGAAGACGATCTTGCGCGCCGCGCGGCGGTGTTCCGCGATCACGTCGTGAAGGCCGGTGCGGGAAAGGATCTTGTCGCGCGTGTCCATTGGTCTTTGTGCGGCTGCCGAGCCCATGTCTGGCCGGAACTATCGCTGCGCGGTCGCCTCGCGCCGCAGAGCGGCTTCGAGTTCGGCACGCGTGACGGTGGCGGTGCGGCGCTTCATGACGACGATGCCGCCCGCATAGTTGGCTAGGTGAGCCGCTTCGACCCACGAGGCGCCGGCCGCCCGCGCGAGAGTGAATACGGCGATCACGGTGTCGCCCGCGCCGGTCACGTCCACGGGCGTGTCGGAGCCGTAAATTGGGATGTGACGCGGCAGCTGGGCGTCGTTCTCGAAGACGGCTAGACCGTCCTTGCCGCGCGTGACGAGCACAGACTCGACGGCCAGATCGCGAAGGGCGCGCGCTCCCAGCTCTTCGAGCTTTTTGCGGTCGGTGCCGATGCGCGCCTGATAGGCAGCTTCGATTTCGGGCTCATTGGGCGTCGCCGCGGTGACGCCCGCATCACGATATTCGAGCAGGCGGAAGCGAGAATCGAGCGTGACGCATTTGGCGCGCAGGGTCTTTACCAGCGACGGCGTGGCTGCGCCGAGACCGTAATCGGAGACGAGCACGGCGTCCGCCTGCCGCGCGGCGGGGCGCGCCTTGCGAGCGACGGTCTCCTGCGCGTGAGCGGGAAGCTCGCCCGATGGTTCGCGATCGACGCGCAGCACCTGCTGCTCGGTGGTGTGCGTCCAGCCGGCGAGAAAACGCGTCTTCGTGGTGGTGGTCCAATCGCGCACGCGAAGAACGCGGGAGGTGTCGACACGCTTCCGCCGGAAATAATCGAGCAGGGAGCGGCCGCCCTCGTCGTCGCCCACCACCCCGACCGGAACGACGCGCGCGCCGAGGTCCGCGAGATTGTTGACCGCGTTGGCCGCGCCGCCCGGATAGATTTCGCTCGCGCGCCGGCGCAGGATCAGCACGGGAGCTTCGCGAGAGACTCGCGAAATTTCTCCGGAGACGAACTCATCGAGCACGAAATCGCCGATCACGCAGATCTTCTGGCGCGGGAATGCGGCCACGATGTCGAGAAGCCGCGTGAGATCGACACTCGTGTCCGGCGATCGGCCGCCGGCGCCGCGAGGCGCGCGCTTCCGGTTCGTGGGCGTGGAATTCAATCGTTCTCCTTGAAAGCGCGGCACGAAAGGGCCGCGCGAAAAAGTATCATAGCGCCGCCGAGAGCGGCAAACGCGCGGTTCACGACGCCGGGCCGTGGTGCGAGGCGATCGCATTCTTGATCGCGGCCCAGAATTCGTCCTCGCGGCCGATGCGCAGCCCGATGCGGCAGTACCAGATGTCGGTGGCGCGCCACTTCACGCCGGCCAGATTGAACACATCCTTCTCGGTGCAGATCAGGCCGTCCGCCCCGGCCGCGTGCGCCGCCGCCCCGACCGATTCGAGATCGTGCTGAATGTAGCGGTGGTGGTCGGGAAAAAACTGGTGACCGACGACGCGGAGGCCCCAATCGTGCAGGTCGGTGAGAAACCCCTCGGGATTGCCAATGCCGCAAAAAGCGAAAAATCTGCGGAAGCGCGAACGCGGATCTTCCTCGCCGGATTCGTCGGCCCGCAGCAGCCGGATCGATTCGAGACGATTGCGCGCGTAGAAAATGGGCGCGTCGGTGTCCCGCCGGAGAGCCGCTTCGAGCTCGGGCGCGTGGTCGCTGCGCGTGATGACGATGGCATTCGCCCGCTGGAGCGCCGAGCGCGGCTCGCGCAGGCGTCCCGCGGGCAGAAGGTGACCGCCGCCGAAGGGGCGAATCGCGTCGATCAGCACGACGTCCGCGTCGCGCGCCAGCTGCAGATGCTGAGAGCCGTCGTCGAGAACGAACCATTCGACGCCGCGCGCTTCGAGCTCCCGTCCGCGGGCGTAGCGATCGGCGCCCACGCCGAAAAGAACCCGGTCGCCGAGCCGCTTCGAGAGAAGCTGAACTTCGTCGCTCGTCGAGCCGCCGGGCAGGATTTTGCCTCCGTAGCCGCGCGTCAGGACGCCCGCCGCCATTCCCTCCGCCAGCAGGCGCTCGGCGATCCACAGGACCATGGGCGTCTTGCCGGTGCCTCCGGTGGTGAGGTTCCCGACGCTGATCACGCGGCCATCGAGCCGTTTCTGCTTGAGGATGCGCTTGCGGTAGGCGAAGGCTCTCAAACGGACGTACGCTCCATACGGGAGCGTGAAAGGCCAGAGCAGCCAGGCGGACGCTTTCCCGAGCGTCACGCGGCGCGCCTCTCTCCCGCGAGCACTTCCGCGATCCGATCGAGCGAACGCGCGGTGGCGCCGCGGTTGCGCTCGGAAAGCTGCAGGGCCGCCTTGCCCATGCGTTCGCGCAGCGCGGCATCCTGGATGAGCTGCACCCATACGGCACCGAGCTGCGGCCCGCTCGAAACCTGGACCGCGGCGCGCGCGGAGAGAAATTGCGCCGCCATGTCGCGAAAGTTTTCCATCGAAGGGCCGAAGACCGGTGGCTTCGCGAACCAGGCGGGCTCGAGAATATTGTGGCCGCCGGCCGGCACCAGCGATCCGCCCACAAATGCGGCGTCCGCCAGCAGGTAGAGCCCCGCAAGCTCGCCGATCGTATCGAGCACGATCACGTCCGCATTCTCGTCGAGGGGCGCGTCGAAGTCGATAGCGCTTCTGCGCACCGCGTGCCATCCATCGGCGGTCGCGATCGCGGCGGCGGCTTCGAAGCGGTCCGGCTTGCGCGGCGCGAGAATCAGCAGCGCGTGGCGCCATTGGCGCTGCACGATATCGTAGGCGGCGAGGACCGCTTCCTCTTCTTCCGCCACCACGCTGCCCGCCACCAGCACCGGCCAACGTTCCTGGAGGCGAATCTGGTCTTCGAGCCAGACGCCGAGCGGGCCGAATGCAGGCTGCTCGGCGTCGTATTTCAGGTTTCCGGTCACTTCCACCGATCCTTCGGGTGCGCCCATTTCGTTGAGGCGCGCCGCGTCTTCCGGCGTCTGGGCCAGGAAGCGCTCGCCATCGCGCAACACGCGCTCGAAGAATTCGCCGACCAGGAACTTCCAGCGGGTGTAGCGCGCGAAAGAACGCTCGGAAATGCGCGCGTTCGCGAAAATCACGGGGACGCCGCGATGCCGCGCCTCCCGCAGAAAATTCGGCCAGATCTCCGTTTCCATCACGATCACCATGGCCGGGCGCATCGCACCGAGAGCGCGGCGCACGGGCACGATCCAGTCGAGCGGGAAATAGAAGATCGCATCGGCGGATTGCAGGCGTTCACGGGCGAGCCGCTGGCCGGTTTCCGTGGTGGTCGAGACAAAGACCGGGCGCTCGGGAAAGCGGCGCTTGAGGCCTTCGACCAGAGGCTTCGCGGCGAGCACCTCGCCCACCGAAACGGCGTGTATCCACACCGGTCGCGCGCCGCCTTCGGCCGCGGATGAAGCCGCGCGCGCGGCGATTTCCGGCGGCAAGCTCCCGAGGCGCTGGGTCAGGGCGTGCGAAGGCTCGCCGCGGGTCCAGGTGCGCAGCGCGTAGTAGGGCACCAGCAGCAACATGCCGACCGCCGTGAGAATCCGATAAAAAAAGTACATGAAAGAAGAAGCGCGCGGCTTGAAGCGCAACGACGCGAACCGCCTCTCAGCGCGCAGATTATTCAGTATAGCGTGCTCCCGAAGCCTCCCGGGCGACTTACGCACGCCTGCTCGGGATAAGAAGTGCGCCGCGGACTACGGTTTGTCGCGCTTCGTCAAATACGCCGCGATGGCGTCGAGATCGGCGTCGCTGATCTCCGTCTTGCGAAAGGTGGGCATGAACGAAACTCCGTGCCGCACGAAGGTCTTGATCATGGGAGGCGTCAAATCGGTGCGCTCTTCGAGCACGGCGGGTTTCTGCCCGCGAGCCGCGAGCGACGCTGTGCCGGGCTTGTCCGCTCCGGGACCGTGGCACGGGTAGCACCACTTCTGGTAAACCTTGTGGCCGCGCTCGATTTGCGAGTTGGTGGCCGGCGGTGCGGGCGCCGCGAAGGTTTGAGAGGCGAAAACCAGGGTCATTGCGACGAGCAGACCGGACGTCACCTTTTTCATCTTAGGCCTTCCTCATGCTCTTGGGCCATATGCCGCACTTGCCCGGCGAAAGGATCCCGTTCGGATCGACCGCGTCCTTGATCGTTTCATGAAGGCGCCGGAGCGAATGATTGTTGTACGAATAGGCGTCCGAAACCGTCCCCATGAACGCGGTGTGCGTGCGGTATTCGCCCCAGCCGTGTTCGGCCGCGATCCGGATCAGGCGCTTGAAGTGTTCCCGGTTCGCCCGGTTTTTTTCCACGTCGTGCTCGACGGGAAAGCCGAAAAGCACCAGGAAGCATCGCGGATAATTGGACGAAGGTCCGATGAAAAACATCGGGCCCGGAGTCATTCCCATCTCGCGGTAAGCGTCCGTGAACACCTGCTGCGCCTCGAGGATCGCCTCGCCCGTCATCGGAATGATCGGCGAGAACCACACGTGCCCGAAGCTCCGCGCCCCGCCGACGCCGAATACGGCAAGGTTCGGGATGCCCATGGCGACTGGAGTGGGAAACGGCAGCGGTTGGTTGGGGTCGAGCGGAAGACGCCGCAGCGGCCCATCGCTGAACTTCACGCCGTCGATGGATGAAAACTTCTCGCGCGCATGTTCCCATTGGGCGGAGACGACGTTCGCGGGTCCGTAGAAAGGCAGTTCGACGCTCCAGTAGCCGAGATTCCTGGCCTCGGCATATTGCTCGAGTTCCTGCGTCGACGGACCGCCTGGCTTCGCGTAGAGTGCCGCCAGCGCCGGGTCTTGCCGGGCGTAGGTCAGGGGGCTCGCCACGCTGGTGGTACCGAGGACGATGTTGGAGTTCATCAAATACGCGAGCGTGGCGACGAGCGGAATGAGGTCATCGTGCTTGAAGACCGTCACCGTGCCGGTGAGATAGGCCTCCGGCTCCGGAAACAGCCAGATTCCCATTTTAGTGACGATGCCCAGGCTCGACTGCGAAAACATCCCGTCGACGTAGGGGCCGAACCCGTACTTGTATTGCTGCCACGTCTTCGATCCCGGAAGCGCGCCCATGCCCGTGCGCATCACCTCGCCATCGGGCAGGACGATTTCCATGCCGCACGCGGCGCCGAAGTGGTCGCGCATCGGAGTGCGCCCTCCGCCGCGATCGAGCGCGTTGCCCATCGGGCTGCCCCAGCCGGGATCGGCTGGATCGATCCACACTTTCATCTTGCGATCCTGGATGTAGCGGTAGAGATCGAAATAGCTGACGCCCGGCTCGACCAACGCGTAGGCGTTTTTCTCGTTCACTTCGAGAACGCGGTTCATGCGCTTCAGATCGAGGACCATCGTGCCGGAAAGCAGAGGAGCCGCTCCGCCGTAGCCGAGATTCTTTCCGGTGGAAATCGTCCAGAACGGAATTTTGTACTGGTTGGCGATTTTGACGATTTTCTGCACGCCTTCCACGCTGTCGGGCGCAACGGCCGCGGATGGAATCGGCTCTTCGTCTTCGTGCCAGAAAGGCGAATAGGAATCGCGATAGAGATCGACGTCTTCGTCGGAAGAAAACACCCATTCCGCGCCGATCGCTTCCTCGAATTGCTTGAGCGCGCCGGAAAAATCCCTGGCGCTGAGGCCCGGTGGGAGTCGCCGCATTTACGGATTCGCCCCGATCTTCACGCTCGCGCCTTTCGCATGCGCTCGGGCCAGATGCCCGATTTTCCGGGCGAGAGAATGCCGTTGGGATCGAGCGCGTCCTTTAGCTTCTCGTGAAAGCGCCGCAGGGCGTGATTGTTGAAGGAGTACGTGTTCGCCACCGTGTCCATGAACGCCGTGTGCGTACGGTACTCGCCCCAGCCGTGCTCGGCCCCCGCCTGCGCGAGGTGCTTGAAGACCTCGCGTGTCCTGCGGTTCTGTTCCACGTCGTGCTCGATGGGAAAGCCGAAAAGCAGCACGAAAGATCTCGGAAAGTAGGACCACGGAAGCGCGAAAAACTGGTTTTTCTGCTGCACTCCGAGGTCGGCGTACACCTGCCCGAACACCTTGAGCGACTCGAATACAGCCTCGCCCGACATGGGAATGATCGGCGAAAACCCGATGTGGCCCTTGCTCCCCTGCAGCAATCCGAACACAGAAAGATCGGGAACGCCGAAGGCCACGCGCGGGATGCCGTCGCCCTCTTTCATCTGCAGCGGAAAGCGATAGGACTTGCCGTCGCGAAACGTGGCTCCCGGGATCGCCGAATATTTCTCGCGAGCGTGGTCCCACTGCGCGTCGACAACCTTCGAGGGACCGTAAAAGTGGAGGGTGCAGCTCCAATACGCCAGGTTTTTGTCGCGGCCAAGCTGCTCGTTCTCAGCGATCGAAGGGCCGCCGGGCATCTCGAGCACGCTGCCGCCGTGGGCGGCGCGGTAGTCGAGCAGCGGACTGGCGAGCAGGATCGTGCCCTGGATGATTTGCGAGTTCAGCAGGTAGGAGAGCGTATCGACGAATGGGATGAGGTCGTCGTGCCTCGGCACCGAGACGGTCAACTCGCGATAGGCCTCGGGCTGAGGCAGCAACCAGACACCCAACTTGGTGACGACGCCGAAGTTCGATTGCGAGAATATCCCGTCGACGTACGGGCCGAATCCGTAGGGATACTGCTGCCATGTGTTCGCGCCGGGCAGCGCGCCCATGCCGGTGCGAACTACGTCGCCATTCGCGAGGACGACCTCCATGCCGCAATGATTGGCCCAATGGTCGCGCATCGGAGTGCGGCCGCCGCCGCGCTCGAGCGTATTGCCCATCGGGCTGCCCCATCCCGGATCAGGCGGATCGATCCACACTTTGAGACCGCGATCCTGAATGTAGCGGTAGAGATCGAAGTAGCTGACGCCCGGCTCGACGAGCGCGTAGGCGTTCGGCTCATTCACCTCGAGGACTTTGTCCATGCGCTTCAGGTCCAGCACCACGCTGCCGGAAAGCAGAGGAGCGGCGCCGCCGTAGGCGAGATTTTTGCCCGTGGAGATGGTCCACAGCGGAATTTTGTAATCGTTGGCGACCTTGAGGATCTTTTGAATCTCCTCGACGCTCGCGGGGGCCACGGCCGCCGAAGCGACCGGATCTTCGGGCTCATGCCAAAAGGGAGAGTAGGCGTCGCGGTAGAGATCGGTGTCCTCGTCGGACGAGAACACCCAATCCTTGCCGATGGCTTCTTCGAACTGTCTCAGGGCGTCGGCGAAATCCTTGCCGCTTACGCCGGGTGGGACTCGCATCCACACTCCTGTGGGCCGGGCATCGGGCGCTAATGCTTGTTGTTCCGCGTGAGGTACGCGGCGATGGCGTCGAGATCGGCGTCGCTGATTTCGGTCTTGCGGAAAATCGGCATGATCGAGTCGCCGTTGCGAACGAAGGCCTTGATCAACGCGGGCGTCAAATCCGTCCGGTCCGCCAGCAGCGCCGGCTCCGAGCCTTTATACTTCGCCCGCAGCGCCATCGTGCCGGGCCTTCCCGGGCCTTCGCCGTGGCACATCGAGCAGTAATCCATATACTGCACGTAGCCCTTTGGTTGCCCCTCGCCCGAGACGGTGGCGCGCACCCACGCGGACTTCACGCGTTCGCCCTGCGCGGAGGAGTCCTGGGCCGAGGCGACCTGCGCGATGAGGGCAAACGCGCATGCGGCGGCGGCAATCGTCGCGATGAGCTTCATACTTTTTCGTCCTCCCGCAGATGCTTGGGCCAGATGCCGTAGCGGCCGGCCGAAAGAATTCCGTTGGGGTCGACGGCGTCCTTGAGCGTCTCGTGGAAACGCAGCAGCGCGTGATTGTTGAAGGAGTACGTGTCCATCACCGCGCGCTGATGGGCGGGAGCCGTGCGATATTCGCCCCACCCGTGCTCGGCAGCGATTGCGACCATCTTGCGAAACGCAGCGCGGTTTTTCTTGTTGGTTTCGACGTCGTGGGTGATCGGAAAGCCGAACAGGAAAATGAACGCCCGTTCCCAGTAGCAGGTGGGAAGACTGAACGTGGGGACCGGCAGGCCGAGTTCTTTCGCGGCCGCTCGAAACACGCGGTTGGCTTCGAAGACCGCCTCGCCCGTTCGCGGAATGATGGGCGAAAACCAGATGTGACCCTCGCCCGGCGTGGGATTCGTTTCCGAGCGCGCGCCGATCGAAAACATCTGCAGGCTCGGAATGCCGAACTGCGGCAAGTTGAATTTGGCCTGCACCTCGGGCGTCAGCGGAAGCTTGTACGCGCCGCCGAACGAAAACTTGGCGCCCGGGATCGCCGAGAATTTTTCCTGCGCGAATTCCCAGTTGCCCTGGTTGGCCTTGGGCCCGCCGTAGAAGCTCACCGTGCAGCTCCAGTGCGGAATGTCTTTCTTCGCGGCGTACGCGTCCATGGCGTCGGGGTCGGGGCCGCCCTCGCGGTCGAGCAGCGCGGTGAGCTCCGCGTCGGGCACCGGCCCGCCTTGGCCCAGCGGGCCGCGCGCGAGCAGCGGGCTGCCGAAGAAGGGCATGCCGTTGGTGCAGCCGGTGTTTTCGAGATAGCCGAGAATATCGATCAGCGGGCTCAGGTCGTTGTAGCGCGGCACGGTGACCGTTCCGGCGAGATAGGAATCCGGCGCGGGGCACATCCAGAATCCCATTTTCGTCACCACGCCGAAGTTCGACTGCGAAAAGATGCCGTCGATCCAGGGCCCGAAACCGGATTTATATTCCTGCCACGTTTTCGCGCCGGGCAGCGCGCCCATTCCGGTGCGCAACACCTCGCCATTCGCCAGCACGACCTCCATCCCGCAATGCGAATCGAAGTGATTCCGGAATTGCGGCAGGAGATAGCCGCCCCCGCGATCGAGAGAATTGCCGACCGGGCTGCCCCATCCGGGATCGGGCACGTCGACCCAGAGCTTGATTCCTTTCTCCTGGATGTAGCGGTAGAGATCGAAGTAGCTGACGCCGGGTTCGACGAGGCAATACGCGTTTTTTTCGTTGACCTCGAGGATCCTGTTCATCCGCTTCAAGTCGAGGACGACGCTTCCGGAATACGCCGGCGCCGAGCCGCCGTAGCCGAGGTTCTTGCCCGTCGAGATCGCGTAGATCGGAATCTTGAAGGTGTTGGCGATGCGAACGACTTTTTGCACCTGTTCGACGCCGTCGGGCGCGACGGCTGCGGAGGCGACGAGCTCGTCGGGCTCGCCCCAGAAGGGCGAGTAGGAGTCGCGATACATCGCCACGTCTTCGTCGCTCGTGAATACCCAATCTTTGCCGACGGCCTCTTCGAATTGGCGCAACGCTTCGGAGAAGTCCTTCTCGCTCACGCCGGGTGGAATTCGCATGGTGTACGCTCCGTGTGCATCGGGGCCGCGCAGGAATCAGGCTTGCCGCATGATGCGTGCCCCTGCGACGGGCGCGATCACCCACGAGATCAGATCTTCGGGTTCGGCGTGCGCGGGCGCCTTGGCGCGACCCCGGACCGCGATCTTCGCCGGCGCCGAAGGTCCCTCGGGGAGACGCGCCAAGATCGCCGCGACTCGCGCGGCCCAGCCGTCGTTTTCGAGAAGCGCTGCCTGGCGCAGCGCGCCTTCGGGGCCCGTAAGCGTGTGCTCGATCGCATCGCTCGGCAGATAGCGATGATCGCCGCGGTAGACGACGCGCATGCCGTGGTCCCATGCCAGCCGCTCGAGGCAGAAAAGCGGGCCTTGCTCCGTGAGTCCCGCCACCGCGACTGGTTTCTTCTTCCATTGCGCGTCGAGATCGTGAAACCAGAGATCGGTGATGTCGCCGCGGATCGAGTACGCGGACAAACCGAGGCTGTGCGCCTCGGCGCCGAACGCGACGCTCGCGGGAAACCTCTCATCGAAGATCGCTTTGTAAAGCGGAATGACGCGAAGCGCGCTATCGGAAGCGGCCGCAGCCGTCGACAGCCCGGCCTGCGCCGTAATCGGCAGCGCCAATGCGACGATGCTCGCTTGCAGAAATTCCCTGCGACTGGCCATCGGATCCTCCCCCCTTCCGCTCATCGAACTTCGCGATGAGGTGAACCAAGCGTCCGCTTGTTCGAGCGGTTCCGATTCCCGTTCGTCGCGCAAACCGATACACTAGCCGCCGCTTTTGTGTCAAGCTGAGTTTCCTCGGGGGAGGCGCCCGCCGGGACGAGAAGGCGCCGTTTGGGGCACGCAACTTCCCGGTAGCGCCGGGCATCGGACAACCAGACTATGACTCGCACAGCCCTCATCGCCGCCGGTGCCCTGCTGGCATTCGCGACCGCGCAGGCGTGGGCGAATGCGCCGGGAGGCGCCAGCCGACGCCAGTCCAGCGCGAATCAGCCCGGCGCGCACCATGCGGACGATTCCTTGCCGCACGATCGCCACGAAGGCCTCAGCGTCTCCGCCGACGCGTATTCCGATCCAGCCCGCGCCAAGGAAAAATTCGGCAAGTCCGCCGATCCGCTGCCGCTCGGGATTCTGCCGGTCGAGGTTTTCCTGCGCAACGAAACGAGCGAGCCGATGCACGTCGATCTAAGCACGATCCAGCTCGACGTCCATCCGCACGGCGGCGCGCGCGACGAGGATATCGATGCGATGTCGCTGCACGACGTGGCTGCGGCCGTCGCGCATCCCAAAGGCCCGTCGGCGCCGCAACAACGGCGCTTTCCGGTCGGTATCGGTTCAACCGGCGATAAGAAAGCCGACAAAGTGGCGGACGTACTGGGCCCGCTGGTACTCGATTCGGACATCGTGCCCCCAATGGGCACAGTCCACGGCTTCCTCTTTTTCGATCTCGGCGACGACATGTCGCTTGCAGAGACCGCCAGCGTGTACGTCCCGGACGTGACGATCGTGCCTTCGCAGAAGGCGCTGATGTTTTTCGAAGTGCCGGTCGGCAAGGAGTAAGGAAATGGCTCGGCCTGGTACTGGAGCTTCTGGCCTATTTGCTTCCCGTGATTCGCCCGCGTATCATAAGTCTTTTATGCCCACCCTCATGGCGCGCGCATACGCTCTCCTGCTTGCGGTTTTCCTCGTGTTCGGCGGTGTTTGCACGGCGCGCGCGGCCAACGGCCCCACAATTTTCCCCCTGCGCGACGTAAAGCCCGGCATGAAAGGCGTCGCCTATACGATCTTCGAAGGCGACCAGATCGAGCCGGTCGATCTCGAAGTCATCGGCGTCCTCGACAACGCGGTCGGGCCGAAGCAGGACGTCGTCCTGGTTCGGTTGCTCGGCGACAAAGTCCAGCAGACCGGCGTGGTCGCAGGGATGAGCGGCAGTCCCGTCTATATCGACGGCAAGCTGCTCGGCGCGCTCGCGCTGAAGCTCGGCACGTTCACGAAGGAAGCGATCGGCGGCGTCACGCCTATCGAGAACATGCTCGAGGTCGAGCATTTGCCAATGACGCCTGCGCCCGCCGAGTCGGGACTTCCCGCCTCGGCCGCCAAGGATTCGACGATGCTGCCTCCGGCCGCGCTGATTCCCGGAGCCTATGCCGCGTCGATTCCGCTGCCGGACGAATTCGCGCGCCAGGTCGACGTAGGCGCTGGCCAGACGCTGGTGCCGATCGAGACGCCGCTTGTGGCGGCCGGCCTCTATCCGCAGACGCTCGCGTACTTCGGCAAGGAGTTCGCGTCCTGGGGCATGACCGTGATGGCGGGCGGCACGGTGCCGTCTTCGCCCACGGATGCTCAGCTCAAACCGGGCGACATGGTCGGCTTCGATCTGATTCGCGGCGATCTTTCGCTGAGCTCTGGCTGCACGGTGACGACCGTCGACGGCCCGCTCATCCTCGCCTGCGGGCATTCGCTCTTCGGCTTTGGGCGCATCGCGGTGCCGCTCGCCAGGGCGCACGTGGTCATGACGCTTGCCTCTTCACAAGCATCGACGAAGATCATCACCACCAGCGGCACCATCGGCACGCTCACGCAGGACCGCCAAACCGCCGTGATGGGCAAGCTCGGCGCGGGCCCGCCCATGATTCCGGTCGACGTGACTCTCGAGACGCCGACCGCCAACGAGAAATATCATTTCGAGGTGATCGAAAGCCCGCAACTGGCGCCGACGCTGGTCGCCACCGCCGTCTATAACGGCATCATTGGCAGCCCAGTGTACGGCGAAGGCTCGACGCTCGAACTCGACGGCACCATCGACGTGGAGGGTCATACGCCGGTGCAGCTCGAAGACCTCTTCGCGCCCACCGACCAGCCTGTTCCCGCCGGGCTCTTCGTCGCCACGGACGTGCAGGGCGCTTTCACGCAGATTTATTCGAATCCGTACGAAGTGCCGCAGATCAAGCGCGTCGATCTTCACGTGAAGACCCTGGCCGAGCGCCGTTGGGCCACGATCGACAATGCCTGGGTGGAAAAGAGCGAGGTGCATCCGGGCGAGACGGTCTCCGTGAAGGTGCTCCTGCGCCCGTATCGCGGCGATCCTTTCATCCAGGAAATCCCCGTCACGATTCCGCCGCAGGCCGCGCGCGGCACGCTCGAGCTCGCCGTCAGCGATGCGGACTTCCTGAACCGCAACGTGCAGCTGCTCACCGCGAGTTCGCAAGGGCAGCTCGCCGGTCTCGAAGAGCTTATCCAGTTGCTCAATCGCGAGCGCCACAACGACCGTCTCTACGCGACGCTGCTTCAGCCAACCCCGACCATGCTCGTGGAAGACAAGGAAATGCCCAACGTCCCCGCCTCCGCCATCAACGTGCTCGACCAGCGCCGGAATCTCGGCGATGCGCGGCTGCTGTGGCAATCCACGGTCGGGGAATGGTCGGTCGAAATGCACCAACTCATTGCGGGCCAGCGCATGCTGGCGATCACGGTGAAGTGAAGCCGTTTTCAAAGGAGACGTCGATCGCATGAATCGGCGAAATATTCTTGCGTGCCTGCTGGCCGTCGCGGCCGCCGTACCCCTCGTCGCGCGCGCGGAGCACACGCGCTACTGGCGGCAAACCGACTTCTCCGACTTCGAAAAAGGCACCGCCAACGGCGTCGCGATCCGCAGCGACGGCAAGCTCGCGCCCGCTCCGAAGTTCGACTTGTACGCCGACCCGAATCTCGCCTACATCTGGGCGCTCGGACTCGATTCGCACAATCGTCTTTACGCCGCGGGCGGATCGAACGCCAAGGTGCTGCGATTCGACGACGCGGGCAAGGCGACCACGGTATTCGATTCGCAGGAACTCGTCGCGCAGGCCATCGCCTTCGACTCGAAAGACGATCTTTACGTGGGCACATCGCCTGACGGCAAAGTCTACAAAGTGACGCCCGACGGGAAGAAGAGCGTCTTCTTCGATCCCCAAACGCACTACATCTGGGCGCTCACCTTCGATCCGCGCGGCACGCTTTTCGTCGCCACCGGCGACAAGGGCCAGGTTTTCGAGGTGGGCCCCGACGGCGCAGGCCGCCTCTTTTATCAAAGCGAGGAGCGCCACGCGCGCTCGCTCGCGCTTGACGAGAAGGGCAATCTGCTGATCGGCACGGAACCCGACGGGCTGATTCTGCGCGTGCCCATCGAGCGCAAAACCGGTGAACCACTCCCCACCGCCGGAGCGCCTTTCGTGATCTACGAGACGAACAAGGCCGAAGTCACGTCCCTGCTCACCGACTCACGCGGGGACATTTTCGCCGCCTCGATCGGCGAAAAGAACCGTACGCCCGCTGCTCCGCGACTCATCTCGCCCGCTCCGGCTCAGGCGATGGTTCCGGCGACGAACGCGACAAACTCGACGATCGTCATCTCGGGCCAGGCCCAAGCGGCGCAACCGCAGCAGCCGCAGCAGTCGATCACCTCGTATTCGTTTCCGCCGATCTCCACCACCGGCGGCGCCGAAGTCGTCAAAATCGGGCCCGACGGTTCGCCCGATACCGTGTGGACGTCGCGCGACGATCTGGTGTTCGCCATGGGATTGCCTCCGACCGGAAAGATTCTGCTCGGCACCGGCAATGAAGGCGCCGTCCTGCAACTCGAGGACAACGACGTGTACGCCAACGTGGCGAAAGCCGAATCGTCGCAGGTGACGAGCTTTGCCGCCGCGCCCGACGGCAGGGTCTTCGTGGCCACCGCCAACCCCGGGAAAGTGTTCACGCTTGGGCCGGGCTACGCCGCGAATGGCAGCTTCGAATCGAACGCCTTCGACGCCAAGATTTTCTCGCACTGGGGCCGCATCACCTGGTGGGGGCAGAACGGCGCCACCGACGGGAAGGTCGCGTTCTACATCCGCTCCGGAAATACTTCGAATCCGGGAGAAAACTGGAGCGCGTGGGCGGGACCATACAAGGACCCGGGCGCGGCCGAGCCCGATTGTCCGCCGGCGCGGTTCGCGCAATGGAAAGCCGTTTTCGTCGACACGGACAAGGGCCTCGCGCCCGACGTCTCGTGGGTGAGCCTCGCCTACCAGCCGAAGAACGTCGCGCCGGTTGTCGACGACATCGCCGTGCAGTCGCCTGGCATTCGCGTCGTCGGTTTTCCGGCGCAGCCCAACGGGCCGGGAACCGCGGTGCCCGTTCAGCTCCGTTATCCGCGAAGCGGCGGCGGCGATTCCTTCGCCAACGCGGGCGACGCGATGAACCAGCCGCCACAGATCGAAGTCCCGCCGCAGGGTTTTCGAGACAGAGGATATGAGAGCGTCCTCTGGAACGCGCACGACGACAACGACGACGACCTCGTATTTTCTGTCTATTACCGCGGCGAGGGAGAGCAGACCTGGCGTCTGCTGAAGGACGGGCTGAAGCAGAAGTTTTATTCGTGGGACACCACGACGATGCCCGACGGCGCGTATTACCTGAAGATTGTGGCTTCGGACGCTCCGTCGAATCCGCCCGATCAGGCGCTCTCCGCCGACCGCGAAAGCGACCGCTTCGAGGTGGCGAATACGCCGCCGCAGATCGTCAACCTGCGAGCGGGCGCGGGCCTGCTGAATACGAAGGCGTCTTTCGACGCCACGAGCTCCTCGGGCTCGATCGCGCGCGCCGAGTACAGCATCGATTCAGGCGATTGGAAGATCGTGTTTCCCACGGACCTGCTGTCGGACTCCCCGAAGGAGAGCTACTACCTGCAGTTGCCGGGAATGCCGCCCGGCGAGCACACTTTCGCGGTGCGCGTGACGGATCAGTTCGACAACACGGCTGCGGCGAAGATCACGATCAACGTGCTGCCGCGGGACAAGCAGTAGCGCCCCGGATGAATCAAGCAATCCCGGCGCGGCTGCCCGTCAGCGGTTCAGCACGTCCTTCTGTGTGGAAGCGACGATCGCCATCACTTCCTGAATCAGGCTCTCGCTCACGCCCAGTTCTTTCAAGGTGGCGTGGAGATGTCCCGCTACGGCCCGAAAATGCGACTCGTTTAAGCCCCGCTGCACGGAGGCGGCGTGCGCCTCGCGCAGGGTCTTTCCCGTGTACTTCGTGTGCCCGCCGAACGCCGCAGTCAGGAAAATCTTCTGTTTGCTTCTCTGGCGCTTCATGTCGACGCCTTCGAAAAAAGGGCGCAGTGAACTGTCTTTCATGATCTTGTCGTAAAAAAGATCCACGGCGGCTTCCACCGCGGCCTTTCCGCCAATGCGTTCGTACAGAGTCGCAGTGGCCAGATCCGAGCTTGCCGGCATGAGTGCCTCCTTCCTGGATCAAGCGTTTTTGCTTCGCCATTCGAAGTGTGAAGACGGGTCGGGCCGCCCCGAACCAGCGGCGGCCCAATGTCGATCACGCTGTATGCTTGCCGTTCAGTTTCCCCAATTGCGGGACATGGCGACCGTCTCGTAACGGTCCACCACCGCTCCTACGCCTTTCACTCCCAGCTGAGCGTAGATTTCATCCACGTGCACCACGCGCGCCCGGCATCTCACGGGTTCCGGACCCCGCCCCGTCAATTCCCGCGGGATCGTGAGATAGATTTCGAGCGGCTCGCCGATGCTCAGCTTCTCGCGCGCCGTGAAATAGAGCCCGCGCTCCGATAGATTGAGCGCTTGGCCTTCGAACGACGGGGAGTAGCTCGACGCTTTCGGCGCCATGGCCCCGGCCGGCTGAGCGATTTCTTCCGTCTGCGCGCGGTTCCCGTTGCCGTTTCCGTTGGCTAGAATTCGGAAGCGGAGCGGAACCGCACACTCCTTACGTGGCGAGTCGCGACGTTCTCGGTTTGACATGACACTCCTCCTGAATAGCCGTGCTCTTTGCGTGGATTACTGCCGGAAGGGGGTTTTGCGAGAATCGCACCGGGCCAAAGGGGAGTCAACACTTCTAATTTTTTCGCCTGCAACAGCGAAAGGATCTGCGAGGTCGCGCGTGCCGCATTGAAAAATGCTGTGCCGCTCTACGCCGGGTGCGGGCGCAAGTGACCCGGGCCGGATCAGGCGCCGGTGCCAATCGGCTACATCTGGTCTGTGGGATGTCTCGGTGCGCGCCCCGTGTTCTACAGATCCTCGGAGCGCCAATTCGCGGGCGGGAAGACGATCTTCCAAAAATCCGGCATGGGCGGATCGAATTCGAGCGCGGTGTGAAACCCTTCCGGCATCTCTTTGGCCGGGCGCACCACTTTGCATGCGGCGCGTTCTTTCGTCCCGGCGTGCTCGAGCACGAGGCGCGTTTCCGGCGGAAGATTGCGGTCGATCACCACGAGCGCGCCCTTCGGGTTCACGCTGAGCGTGTCCGCCTCGAGCGTGGTGGCGGGCCCTTGGATGGCTACGTGAATCCGCGCGTGAATGCGCAGCAGGACGCGCTGGCCCTTACGCCGTTCCTGCTCTAGGATCGCGTTCTGCACCGGTTTGGCCGGTGCGATGGGCTTCGCCGCCTTGGACGACGCGCCGGCCGCGATCACACTTCCCCCGCCCGGCGCGCCCGCGGGCCTCGCCGGTGTAAAACTTCGAGAATAGTTTTTCAAAGCTCCAGCCCCCAGAAATTCAGATCCGCCCCGACGAGCTCCACGCCCAGGTCCCATCCGTCCGGCCGCTGGCCGCCCTTCCATACGACCACGGCGTCGGCCACCTGTCTCGTGGCGAGATTCGTGAGCCGCAAACTCTGCCGCATCTCGACTTCGCGCGGGCTCACCAGCAGGCAGCCGTAGGTGTTCACCACGCGCGTGAAACCGGCCTCGAAGCGCAAAGGCCCGCCGCCGCCCCTCCATTCGATCGTCACGCGGACGCGCGAATTCACACGCGGGCCGCGCCTTTTCTCCCGCAACTTGATGTCGCGAGGCAGGTCTTCGCTGAGGAGCATTTCGAGCCGGGTCTCCGACGAAAACGTGAGAATGCTGGCGCGGGATTCGATTCCCCGCGCTCCGAATGTTTCGGTGCAATGTTTTCGGTGCGTCGAAAGCTATGCTAGGCACGCCCGGGAAGAGGGTCAATGGTACGTGGAGACAGGCGAAGGGTCAGTCCGCCGAAGCAGGTCCTTCGGCCACTTGCGGACGCCCGAATCCCGCGATCCGTCCGAAGTGCCGCTCGAGCCAGCCCTGGAAGGAATCCATGTAGGTGTAAAACACGGGAGTCAGGTAGAGCGTCACCATCTGCGAAAAGATAAGTCCGCCGCAAACGGCGAGACCGAGCGGCCGCCGCGATTCCGCGGAAGCGCCGAAGCCGAGCGCGATCGGCAAAGTGCCCATGAGCGCGGCCATCGTCGTCATCATGATCGGACGGAAGCGCACCACGCAACCTTCGTAGACCGCTTCGACGGCCGGCTTCCCGTCGTGTTCACGCGCAATCGCGAAGTCCACCATCATGATGGCGTTCTTTTTCACGATTCCGATCAGCATGATCACGCCGACGAAGCCGTAGAGGTCGAGGCTGTATCCGAAAATCTGCAGCGTCAGCAGCGCGCCGAAGGCCGCCGAAGGAAGTCCCGAGAGGATCGTGATCGGATGGATGAAGCTCTCGTAGAGAATGCCGAGCACGATATAGATAACCAGAATCGCTACGAGCAGCAGGATGCCCAGGCCCGTCAGCGAAGACTCGAACGCCTGCGCCGTCCCCTGAAATTGCGACGAGATCGAAGCCGGGAGTTCGCGCGTGAGGCCGTTGATTTCATCCACGGCTTGGCCGATCGCTACGCCCGGCTTCAAGTTGAATGAGATCGTCACGGCCGGCAATTGGCCGAGGTGATTGACGCTCAAGGGGCCGAGGCTCGTCGAAACGCTCGCCACGGCGTTCAGCGGGATCAGGCTGCCGGTGCTCGAGCGGATATAGAGCAGCGAGAGCGCGGTGGGATCGCGCTGATATTGGTCCTCGAGTTCCATGATGACCCAGTATTCATCATTCGGGGCGTAGATCGTGGACACCTGCCGCTGGCCGTACGCGGTATACAGCGCGTCTTCCACCTGTTGCGCGGTCACGCCGAGAGCGGAGGCTTTGTCGCGGTCGATGTTCACGTCGACCTGCGGGTTCTTGATCTGCAGGTCGCTGGTCACATCGGTGATTCCCGAGAGCCCCTGCATCTTCTGCTCGAATTCGGTGGCGACTGCGTAGAGTTGTTCGGTGTCCGGGCTCTGCAGCGCCAGTTGGTACGGACTGTTCGTGACTTGGCCGCCGATCTGAATCGGAGGCGGATTGCGGATGTAGACGGCGATTCCGGGCACCTTCGCGAATTTCATGCGAAGCTCGGTCATCACTTCGTTGATCGTGGCGTGATGCGCGAAAAGCGGTGCGAGCGCATGCAACGCCCCGCCGATCACCGGCACAGTGCCGTACTTCTGCACGAGGTGCGTCATCGTGGCGCTCGGGATCATCGGCCGTTCGTCCGGAAGTTTCAGGTGGACGAAGATGAATCCCGTGTTCGCGCTGCCGCCCACGGTGCCGAGACTCGAGAAGAATCCCTTTCGATAGGGGTCGTTCACCATGATCTGCGTCAGTTGATCCTGGTGCGCCTTCATCGAATCGAACGAAATGCCCTGCTCGGCCATCGTGTAGGCCTGCAGCGTGGACGCGTCGACCTCCGGCAGGAAGCCCTTCGGGATAATCATGAACTGCCAGACGGTGATCGCCAGGATCACCACGGAAACGGCCATCACGAACACGCGATGCCGCAGGCTCCATTGCAGCGAGACTTCATACTTTCTCAGGAGCCAGTCGAACATTCCCTCGAGCGACATGTAGACGCGCCCGTGCTTCTTGTCGTGCTGCGGATGGATAAAACGGCTGCACAGCATCGGCGTCAGCGTCAGCGACACGAAGCCCGACACCAGCACCGCCATCATGATGACCACCGAGAACTCGTGCAGCAGCCGCCCGATGATTCCTCCCATGAAGAGCACGGGAATGAAGACGGCCATCAGCGAGATCGTCATCGAAACGATGGTGAATCCGATTTCGCGCGACCCTTTCAGCGCGGCTTCCATCGCTCCTTCGCCCGCTTCCATGTGGCGGACGATGTTTTCGAGCATCACGATCGCGTCGTCCACCACGAAACCCACCGAGAGCGTGAGCGCCATCAGCGATAAGTTGTCGATCGTATAGTTCAGCAGGTACATCACGGCGAACGTCGCCACGATCGACATGGGCAGAGCGATACTTGGGATCACGGTAGCCGAAAGGTTCCGCAAAAACAGGAAGATCACCATGATCACCAGGATCACGGCGATGAACAGCGTCGATTTCACGTCGTTCACCGAATCGACGATCCCCGCCGACCGGTCGTAAATCTCGATCATGTTCACCGAAGGCGGCAGGATCGCCTTGAATTGCGGCAGCACTTCCTTGACGCCGCGCACCACGTCGACCGTGTTCGTTCCAGGCTGCCGCCGGATCGCCAGAATCACGGCGTGCTCGTCGTTGTAATAATTCCAGATCTTGTCGTCCTGGACGCTGTCCATCACGTTGCCGAGCTCGTCGAGACGCACCGGCGATCCGTTGCGGTACGCCACCACCAGCGGCCGGTACAGCGATGCGCGCGTGAGCTGGCCGTTGGCCTGCACCGCGAAGGCGTGATGCGCGCCGTAGAGCGTCCCCGTGGGCAGATTCACGTTGGCGTTCTGCACCGCCGTGGTCACTTCATCGATGCCGATCTGCCGCGACGCCAGCGCCCGCGGATCGAGTTGAATCCGCACGGCGTATTTCTGCGAGCCGAAAACCTGCACTTGCGCGACGCCCTGCACCATCGAAAGCCGCTGCCCCAGCAGCGTTTCCGCATACTGGTCCACCACGTAGAGCGGCAGCGTCTTCGAGCTCAGCGCGAGGAAGTACACCGGCTGGTCCGCCGGATTCACCTTGTTGAAAGTCGGCGGGCTCGGCATGTTGGGCGGCAGTTGCCCTTGGGTACGCGAAATCGCTGCCTGGACGTCCTGCGCGGCGCCGTCGATATTGCGGCTCAGGTTGAACTGCAGCGTAATGTCCGTCTCGCCGAGCGTGCTCGTCGAGGTCATCGAGTCGATGCCCGCGATCGTCGAGAATTGTTTTTCGAGCGGTGTGGCGACGGCGGCCGCCATCGTGTCCGGGTTCGCTCCGGGCAAGGACGCGCTCACGTCAATCGTGGGGAAGTCGACGTTGGGCAAGTCGCTCACGGCCAGCGAGCGGTAGCCCAGCACGCCGGCGAGGAAGATCGCCGCCATGACGAGTGTCGTCATGACCGGCCGCTTGATGAAAAGTTCCGCGATGTTCATAACAGGCTCAGTCCACTGCCTTGGTGACCTGCACCTTGATGCCGGGAATCAGGCGGAGCTGCCCGTCGGTCACCACCGTCTCCCCTGGAGTCAACCCGCTCGAGATCACGGAATCGCCCTGGTAGGTCCGCGCCACTTTCACGGGGCGCTCTTCGGCCGTCGAATCGGATTTCACCACGTACACAAGGTCGCCCTTCTGCCCGGTCTGCACCGCTTGCGACGGAACCACAGTGGCGTTTTCGTCCTGCGCGAGCCGCAACAGCACCGTCGAGAACTGTCCGGGCCACAACCGGTGATCGTCGTTCTCGAATGTCGCCTTGAGCTTGATCGTGCCGGTGGTGTTGTCCACCGAGTTGTCGACGAACGTCAGATACCCGATCTCGGGCTTCGTGTCTCCGTACGGCGTCGCTTCCACCCTCAGCCTTCCCTGCGCCATGAACTTCTGCACCGCACCCAGATACTGCTCCGGAATCGAGAAATCGATGAAGATCGGATTCACCTGGTTGATCACGATCAGCACCGGCACATCGTTTTCCTTCACGATATTTCCTGGATAGACCTGCAGCGCTCCGGTGCGTCCCGAGATCGGCGCGTAGATGTTGCAGTAGCCCACTTGAAGCTGCGCCGCCTCCACCGCCGCCTGGTCGGCGCGGACCGCCGCCTGCTGCGCGTCCGCATTCGCCTTCATCGTGTCGAGCTGCTCTTTCGGAGCCACCCCGGCCTTGTACAGCTGCGCGTAGCGGTCCGCCTGAACGTTGTCCAGCTCCTCCTGCGCCTTGTCCTTCGCCAGATTGGCTTGCGCCTGCGCGAGCGCGGCCTGGAACGGCGCCGCGTCGAGGCTAAACAGCAGTTGGCCCTTCGTGACGAACTGGCCCTCCTTGATGTGCACCTCGTCCAGCACCGCGTTCACCTGCGCCTTGATCGAAACCGACGAATTGGCGTCCGCCGACCCGATCGCCGTCAGGTCGATCGGCACGGTTTTTTGCGTCACCTTGGCCACGGTCACGGGCACGGCGAAAATCGGCGGCGCAGTCTGCGCCGTCTTGGTGCAGCCGGCCATGGCGCCGAGCGCAAAAACACCAATGACAATCGAGAGCCGGGTGCGGTTCCTGTTCATCGATGACTGATCCCTGTTCCTTCCCTTACGGGTGATCCTTCGTGGTCTGACGGGCGATATTGCGATGGGCAGTGCTCCGCCAAAGCAACTCCGCAGAATCTATATGATACCGCGCACCCGCCATGGCTGCGCATTGGATTCAAGCCGCTGTCCGGAGATGCAAACGCCCGGCGAAAAACCGCTCTCTGGAGTGCTGCGGGTCGACACAGTTTAGACGTGCGACGCGTCCTTCGGTTTCAGGTAAGCTCTGGCGGCTCAGCCCCCGGCGGCCTGGTCGAGGAACCACAAGGTCCGGCCCGCCGGACGAATTCGGGCTGCTGGATACCGGCTGCCGGCGGCATCGGGCTCGCTCCGCAGCGCGGCTAGAATCTCGCGCTTGTCCGTCCCGGCCACCAGAAAGAAGGTGTTTCGCCCCTGGTTGAGCACCACGGGAGTCAGAGTGAGCCTCTGCGACGGCTTCGCGGGCGCTTCGATAGCCATGAACCACCGCTGCTTTTCCTCAAGCGCCGGCGAACCAGGAAAGAGCGACGCCGTATGTCCCTCGACGCCCAGCCCGAGCAGTTGCAGGTCAAACGCGGGCGCGGCACTTCCGAAAAACGCCCGCAGTTCAGCGTCGTACGCCTCGGCGGCTTTCTCCGGCGTCGGCAGCTCCGTCGGCACCCGATGGACGTTCGCCGCCGGAATCGCCACGCGCTCGATCAGCGCTTCGCGCGTCATTCGGTAGTTGCTGAGCGCGTCATCCTGCGCCACGTACCGCTCGTCGCCCCAGAAGAGGTGCACGCGCTCCCACGGCGTGTTCACGCCGTGTTTCTCCGCCTGCGCCCAGAGCGCGTAGAGCTTCTCCGGGGTGTGCCCGCCGGAAAGCGCGATCGCGAACCGGCCGCGCTGCTGGATCGCATCCTCCATCACCCGCAGCAATTCTTCGAGCGCGCCGCGGCTCAGCGCGTCGATATCGGGAAAAACGCGCGTCTCCATCTTCATCGCGATTTCCTGTCTTCGAGCTCCACGAAATCCACCCTCCATGGCTCGACGCGCGTATCGAGATGCGCCAGCCCGATCGGCAGGTCGAATCGCCGCGGCCCCGCGCTCCCCGGATTGATGTACAGCACGCCGGCCTTTTCAAACCTGGCCGGCTTGTGCGTATGCCCGCTCACGACGGCGTGAAACCCCGCCGCCGCCGGATCGAGATCGAGCTCCTGGATATTGTGGAGGACGTAAATCGTCTTGCCGTCGACCTCGGCCACCGCCGTCGGCGGCAACGTCTTGCCCCACGCGTCGGTATCGATATTGCCGCGCACCACGATCACCGGCGCGAGCTTCCGCAGCGCATCCAGAATCGCGGGCTTGCCCACGTCGCCCGCGTGAATGATGAGTTCGGAGCCGCGCAGCGCCGCAACCGCTTCCTCGCGCAGTAAATCGTGCGTGTCCGAAATCAACCCGACCATCGTAGCGTGGCGGTTTCGCCGGCCCTCAGTCGTTGCCCGCCGTTTTTACGGCGTGCCCGCCAAACTCGTGCCGCATCATCGCGAGCAGCTTGTTGGCGAATGGCGCGGGATCCTGCGAGCGGAACCGCCCATCAAGCGCCCCGGTCAGCGACGGCAGCGGCACGCCCAGCTCGATCCCCTCGATCGCCGTCCAGCGGCCCTCGCCCGAGTCCGTCACGTACGCGCCCACGTCCTCGAGCGTCGGATTCTTCTCGAGCGCGTCCACGGTCAGGTCCAGCAGCCACGAACGGATCACGCTTCCGTATTGCCAGATCCTCGAAATCTGCAGCAGGTCGAGCCCGAACTCTTTCTTGTGCCGCAGCAGGTCGAGCCCTTCGGCGTACGCCTGCATGATCCCGTATTCGATTCCGTTGTGAACCATCTTCACGTAGTGCCCGGAGCCGGCGGGTCCCACTCGGCCCCAGCCCTTTTCGGGCCCTGGCGCCAGCGTCTGAAAGATCGGCGCGAGCCGCTTCACCACGTCCGGGTCGCCGCCCACCATCATGCTGTAGCCCTCGGTGAGCCCCCAGACGCCGCCGCTCGTGCCGCAATCGACGAAATGGAATTTCTTCTGCGCCAGCGCCGCCGCGCGCCGCACCGTGTCGCGGTAATACGAGTTGCCCCCGTCGATGATCGTGTCGCCCGGAGCGAGAAGCGGCGTCAACAGATCGATCGTCTGATCGACCGGCGCGCCCGCCGGCACCATCAGCCAGACCGTGCGCGGCGTTTTCAGCTCCGCGACCATCTTCTCGAGCGAATCCGCCCCCACGGCGCCCTGATCCACCACCCGCTTCACTACCACCGCGTCGCGGTCATATCCCACCACGCGATGTCCGCCGCGCACCAGCCGCTGCGTCATGTAAGCGCCCATCTTGCCCAGCCCGACCATTCCTAGTTCCATCGCAATTACCTCCCGTCGCAAATTTCAAATCTCAAATCTCAGATGTATCGGAACGCGGTCGAATCTGCTTTTCTCGACTGCCCTCGCGCTCCCAATCGTTGGGTCGAGCGGGTTCAAAGCCCGCCTCCGCCGCTAATCCGCCGTCACGCCCAGCCGCGCCAAATCCTCCCGCAATTGCCCCACGTTCTGAAACTGTACCGTGTGCATTCCCATTTCCTTCGCGCATTCGAGGTTCAGGCCGCGATCGTCGATCATCGCGCATTCCTCCGGCAGCGACTGCGTGATCTTCAGCGCCAGGCTGTAGATTCCGCGGTCGGGCTTGCGCACGCCGAGATAGCACGAGCTGAAGAACGCCTTGAAATACTCGCGCAGTTGGAAGGTGTGGATGCGGTAATCGTTGATTTCGAGCGATTCGTTGTTGAGCGCCGCCGAAAAATAACGCCCCGTCGCCGTCAGTTTGCCGAGGAAATCGAGCGACTCCGGAAACGCCTGCGACTGCGAGAACATGAACTTCCTGAAATCGAGGGGCGTGAAAGCGCGCTCGCGGTAAAAGACGACACGCCGCAGATATTCGTCGAGGCTCGCCTGGCCGCATTCGAAGGCGTTGAGCATCAGCTCGTGCCGGTCCTCGAAATCCGCCCAGTCGAGATGAAACGTCTCGACCGCGTTGCGTCGCGACCCGCGATCCCAGCCGTTCGTGAGGATCACGCCGCCGTTGTCCCAGAACAGCACCTTCACCTTCGCCATGATCCCTCGCACGACGATGCTCGCGCCGCGACCCACCATTATCCCCGCCCCGTCGTCCCCGCAGAAGCGGAATTCTCCCGGGCCCGCGTCTCGGCCCTCCGTGCAGAGTCTGTGCGACAACAGCCGTTGAAGCTCTCTCCGCCATCACGCCGACTCCGCGGCCCGCGAGGGCGCTCCGGAGGATACGTGCGTCTCCTTACGCTATGATGAAAATCACGCCGATGAAGCCTCGCGAAACAGAGTATCCGTTCACAATCTTTACCATCGGCCATTCCACGCGTCCGATCACCGAATTACTCGATCTCCTGGCTGCTCAGGGTATCCGGCAGCTCCTCGACATCCGCACCATCCCGAAATCGCGCCGCAATCCTCAATTCAACACGGATGCCCTCGCTGCCTCTCTGGCCGCAGCTAAAATCCGCTACGTCCATATGAAGGAACTCGGCGGCCTCCGCCATCCGTCGCGCGATTCGATCAACCTCGGATGGCGCAACGCCTCTTTCCGGGGCTATGCGGATTACATGCAGACGCCGGCCTTCGCCCAGGCGCTCGGCCATGCGATCCATCTTGCCCAAGAGACGCCACCGACCGTTTTGATGTGCGCCGAAGCCGTCCCGTGGCGCTGCCATCGTTCGCTCGTCGCCGACGCGCTCGCCGTGCGCGGCATCCGCGTACTCGAAATCGTCGGCGCCGCCGCCCCCAAAGAACACGCACTCACCCCGTTTGCCGAAGTCCGCGGCACCCAAATCACATATCCGGCCGATCAGCGACCCCTGCTTGGCCCGGGCCAAAGCGCCACGTAGCGGCCCGGGAACGAATGCCGAAGTCCGCTCCATGCGCCGGTCTGCCCATCCTGGAAACTGCCCCGCGACTAATCCGCTCCGCCCCTTTCGTACGTCGCCGGTTTTCGTTTATGCTCGGTAATGCAAGTAGGCGTTTTCACGTGCCACGCCCGCATCATCCTTCCGCGTTGTTGAGTTCGAGCATCTAAGTGACGAGTTTTGTGAAGCCGTAATGTGCGACGGAGCCCTCCGGCAGGCCGGCTCCGCAAATGGACGGGAGCGCCGCGAAGGATTGCTTGGAACGCCATGAGGGCCATCATCGACGCGCGCCGTCTCAAGCGATTTTGCCTCGTCTCCGCTGCCGCGGTCATGCCACTGCTGCTGGCATCTCCTGCCCGCGCCCAGGGACAATTCCCTCTGTGGGCCGCTTCCATCGCACAGAATCAACCGGCGACGCCGGAGCCGCCACCCGCGCAAACGTCTACACCCTCCGGTCCTGCGAATCCAAATCCAAACACGCCCGGGCAAACGCAGGAGCAGCAGAAAAAGAACGACCGCATGTTCTTCGTTATGCCGAATTACCTGACCGTCCAAAATGAAGCCGAGGTCAAGCCGCTCACCTGGAAGGGCAAGTTTGCCATCACGGCCGACGGTGCCTTCGACCCCTATGAGTTCGCCATCGCCGGAATTTTGGCCGGGATCCGTCAGGCTGAGAACGCCTATCCGGGCTTCGGGCAGGGCGCTATCGGCTACGCCAAGAGATACGGAACGGCGATGGCCGATCAGGTGGACGGCAACATGATGGTCGGCGCGGTCTTCCCGTCGATTCTCAGAACTGATCCGCGCTACTTTCAGATGGGCAAAGGGCCCTTCTTTCGGCGCTTTACCTATGCGATCAGCCGGATTTTCATCACCCGGAAGGACTCCGGTGGATCGACCTTCAATTTCTCGGAGCCCGTCGGCAATGGCGTCGCGATCGGGATTTCCAATCTCTACTACCCGGCCTCGGATCGCGGCGTCTCCAGCAACTTGACCGGCTGGGGAGTCCAGATGGGACTCGATGCCTTCGGCAACGAACTCAAGGAGTTCTGGCCCGACATCCACCGCCGCATCGCCAACCACCACCACCGCCACGATTCCGCCCACGCCGACACTCCCTAACAAGCAATCCTAGTGCCGGCTTCCGCCGCCGCCGAGCCCGAAATCATCCAGCTGCTCGCAAAATAGGCGGCCGCATGGCGCGGGGGGCGTGAGCTGTTAGGCCCTCGAAAGGCGATGCGAGCTCAGTGGCTCTGACAGCCGGGCCTTTCTGAGGTGGAGCTTCGGTCTACCGGGGACGAAGTGAGAGTTGTTCGCCTCGTCTTGACGCCGTGAACTGCAGGACGCGATAACTGCGGATGCAATCTCCAGCGCCGTAGGCGCGCCACAACGTCTGAGGCCAAACTTCCAACGTCCCCACCCTAGTGCGGGGGCGGCGCCGCTCCCCGCGCCGCTTGCTTCTCCATGACGAACGCCAGCGGAATCAGGCACAGCACCACGATGGCCAGCGTCGCGATCACATCCTTGAACGCCAGCGCAGCCGCCTGCACCTCGAGCAATCCGGTCAACCTGCCCAGCGCCTGCCGGTTCGCCTCATACATGCTCAATCCGCTGCTGTGGAGCGTCGCTGTGAGCCCCGCAATCATCTGGCGAAAGGCCGGGTTGCCGTTCTGCATCCGCGCGGAGAGATACGTTTGCCGCGCCTGCGTCTCGCGCGTCACCATCGTGCTCACCACGGCGATCCCGATGCTTCCGCCGATGTTGCGCACGAAATTCATCATGCTCGACACCTGGTTGTTCTTCTCGCGCGGAATCCCGGCGTAGCACAGCACGTTCGCCGGAATGAAAATGAACGCCAGCCCCGCCACCTGGTACGTGCGCAGCATCGCCGCCGTGCCGAAATCCATGGTGAGGGTGAGATGAATCGCGACGTAATAGAGCCCCGCGGCCGCCGCGCAGTACCCGAACGCCAGCAGATACCGCGGGTCGATCTTGCCGCTCAAGGCCCCCGAGATCGGCATCGTCACCATCATCAGGAATCCGCCCAGCGCCATGCATTCGCCCGCCTGCGCCGCCGTGTAGCCCATCAGGTTCTGCAGGAATTCCGGCAACAGCACGGTCAACCCATAAAGCACCATGCCGAGCGTGGCCATCGAAAGCATCGCCGTCGCGAAATTCCGTTTCTTCAGCAGCTTCAAATCCACGATCGGATGCGGGTTGTGCCACTCCCACCACGCCCAGATCATCAGCAGGATCGTCGCGATGATGATCCCCGCCGTGATCAGGTGCGAGCCGAACCAATCGAGTTCCTGCCCCTTGTCCATCACCATCTGCAGGCATCCGATGCCCAGCGCCACCAGCGCCAGCCCGATGTAATCGATTCCGCCTTTCTTCGCCTTGATTTGCTCTTCCTTCAGATACGGCGGGTCTTCCACCACGCGATACGACAGAAACAGCGAAACGATGCTGATCGGCACGTTGATGTAGAAGATCCATCGCCAGCTGTAATTGTCCGTGATCCATCCGCCGATCGTGGGACCGATCGCCGGCGCCAGCACCACCGCCATCGCGTAGAGCGAAAACGCCATGCCGCGCTGCTCGGGCGAAAAGGTGTCCGCGAGAATCGACTGCTCGCTCGGCTGCAGGCCCCCTCCGCCGATTCCCTGCAGAATCCGGAAGAAGACGAGCGTGCCCAGCGTCGGCGCGAGCCCGCACAGGAAACTGCTGCCCGCAAATAGCGCCACGCAAAACATGTAATAGCGCTTGCGTCCGTAGCGCGTCGCCAGCCACGCGCTCACCGGCAGCACGATGCCGTTCGACACCAAATAGCTCGTCAGCACCCACGTGGATTCGTTCGTGCTCGCGCCGAAGCTTCCGGCGATGTGCGGCAGGGCGATATTGGCGATCGAAGTGTCGAGCACTTCCATGAAGGTCGCGAGCGTCACCGTGAACGCGACAACCCAGGGGTTGTACCGCGGACGCCAGGCTGCGTGATCGATGGGTAGGGCGGCTGCTGCCATGGATGGCTCTTGCAAATTCTCCGGGTCTGATTAAATATACATGCATGTATGTATGCTGTAAAGCGCGTTGGAGTCGCGTGCTGTGACGTCGCCACGGCCCGCCCGGCCCTCCGCGAAAACGCCGCGCCCCGCGAAGCGCGCGCTCTCGACGCAGGAGGCGCGCACCGCCGCCACGCGCCACCGCCTGCTCGCCGCCGCCGAAACCGTCTTCGCGCGTAATGGTTTCGAAGCCGCCCGCCTCGAAGATATCGCCGCGCTTGCCGGCTACACGCGCGGCGCTTTTTACGCACACTTCGAGGGCAAGGAAGACATTTTCTTCGCCCTGCTCGAGCAGTGGGTCGCCGAGCGCATCGGCGAAGTCAACGCCGTCCTTGAAAAGCAGAAAAATCCGCAGGCCCGCCTCCGCGCCCTGCGTGACCACTACACGCACAGCCGCAAGGACCGCCGCCTCGTCCTGCTCTCGCTCGAGTTCAAGCTTTTCGCGCTCCGCCATCCCGAAACGCACGCGCGCCTGCGCGCCCGCCACGAACGCCTCCGCGCCTGCGGCGGCGATTTCGTGCGCCGCGTCTCGGAAGATCTCGGCCGCAAGCTGCCGATCCCCAGCATCGCGGCTGCCACGGGTCTCGGCGCGCTCTCGAACGCGCTCGTCCTCGAGCACCTCTTCGATCAATCCGCCGTATCCGACGCCGACATTCGCCACCTGCTGGGCGTGGTTTTCGACGCCATCCTCGGCAGCGCCTCCGCGGACTAAGAGCTTCGTTTCGCGATAGCCCGTGCACCCTACGGCGACAAGCGAGATCGCCCGTAGAGTGGCTGTTCACGAATCACGAGTCACAAGTCACGCCACCAATCACCACTCACCAATCACTACTCACCACTCACTTCCTATGGCACAGTAGACTTCGATGGCCACCGTTTCCGGGACCACCACCGCTCCGAAGCCCAACGGGCGCATCGCGTTCACCTACCCTTCCTTTGTGCTCTACCAGCTCGCGCGCTTCTGCGTCGTGCTCGCGACCGAAATGCAATCCGTCGCCGTCGGCTGGCAGGTCTACGAGATCACCAACCGCACGCTCGACCTCGGCCTCATCGGCCTCGCGCAATTCTTGCCGGGGATTATTTTTCTGCCGCTCTCGGGACACGTGGCCGACCGCTACAACCGCTCGAAGGTGCTCACCGTCGGATACGTCGGACTCGGCATCTGCTCGGCGCTGCTCCTCGCCATCACCGTGCACGGCGCGCGTACGGTGTACCCCATCTACGTCGTGATCGGACTCGTGGGCGTCGCTCGATCCTTCACCGGACCCGCCAGCCGCGCGATCCTGCCGCTCATCGTCCCGGAAGAGCATTTCGAGAGCGCCTTCGCTTGGGGCGCCACATTTTTCGAGGTTGCGACGATCCTCGGGCCGGCCGTCGGCGGCGTGGTCTACACGATCTTTCGGGGGCCGGGTGCGGTGTATGCGGTGGCGATGGCGGGCGGCGTGGCGGCAGCGGTGGCGATGTCGCGCGTGAAGCTCACGCCGCGAAAAAAGGCGGTTGAAATCCTGAACTGGAAAACCGTTTTCGCGGGCCTGCACTACATCTGGCGCGAAAAAATCGTTCTCGGCTCGATCTCGCTCGACCTCTTCGCGGTGCTGCTCGGTGGCGCCGTCGCGCTGCTGCCGGCCTACGCGCGCGATATTCTCCACACCGGGCCGTGGGGCCTCGGTCTGCTGCGCTGCGCCCCGGCCGTAGGCGCCGGAATCATGGCGCTCATTCTCACCTACCGCCCGCTCGGCAAGCGCGCGGGACTCAAAATGCTCTGGTGCGTGGCGGGCTTCGGTGTGTGCACGATTCTCTTCGGCGTGTCGCACAGCCTCGCGCTGTCGCTCGCGGCGCTCGTATTCGTGGGCGCCACCGACATGGTCAGCGTCGTGGTGCGTGGCATCCTGATCCAGCTCCGCACGCCCGACGAAATGCGCGGCCGCGTCAACGCCGTCGACATGGTGTTCATCGGCGCGTCGAACGAACTCGGCGCCTTCGAGTCCGGCGTGACCGCCAACTGGCTCGGGACCGTGCCCGCCGTGGTGCTCGGTGGCATCGGCACGCTCGTGGTGACCGTGCTCTGGGCCTGGATGTTCCCGGATCTGCGCAACGCCGACGAGCTCGTCACGCCCCGCCGCAAACCCTGATCCGCCGCGCTCGCCGCCATAACGTAGCGCCGTCCCGCCGGCTCGGCGATTTCGGTGGAAGCGCAGGGCTTCCAGCCCTGCGAAAAGCGCTCCGATGGTTTCGGTTTTCGGCCTGGCGGCTGCAATATTGGCACCCGCACGCGTCCGCGCTCGCGCCTCTAATCCGCGGCCTGTTTCTTCTCCTCGACGATCGCGCCCTGATACATTTTCGCGGGCCGCCATTCCTGCACGTTCGTCCCGCCGCTCACGCGCGTCTGCATCGTCGGATTATAGAAATTGTAAGGGAAGACGACATCGATGGCGCTCGCGTCGTCGAGCTTCTTGAAAATCTCGGCGGGCATCGACCATTCGATTGCGGCGAGATTGTCGTCGAGCTGCGCCACCTTCGTCGCGCCCAGAATGATCGACGTGACGCCCGGCTTCGCGGCGAGCCAATTCAGCGCCACCTGCGCGGGCGGCTTGCCGAGCTGTTTCGCGACGCCGAGCAGCGCGTCGAGGATCCGCCAGTTGCGCTCCGTGAAGCGGTTGAACATCCCGCCCGAGGGACGTCCGAGCCGCCCATCGCCCGTGCCCTTCTCGCCCTCGCGCTTGTACTTGCCCGCCAAAAATCCGCCGGCCAGCGGACTCCACGGGCAGAGGCCGATGCCCAGCTCCTGCGCCACCGGAATGTGCTCGCGCTCGATATTGCGTTCCGTGAGCGCGTACTCGAGCTGCAGCGTGGCCATTGGCGCCCAGCCGAATCGCTCGGCGAGCGATTGCGCGCGCGCCACGTACCACGCCGGCGTGTCCGAAAGGCCCCAGTAGCGGATTTTGCCTTCCTGCACCAGCGTGTTCATCGTCGCCGCCACTTCTTCGACCGGCGTGATCGTGTCCCACGCGTGCAGGTAATAGAGATCGACGTAATCCGTCTTCAGCCGCCGCAGCGAGCCTTCGAGCGCGCGATAGAGATTCTTGCGGCCGTTGCCGCCGGCGTTGGGATTGCCGCTGCCGGCAAAATTGAAGGTGTACTTCGTCGCGATCACCACGTTGTCGCGCAATCCGCGCTCGCCGACGAATTTCCCGGTCATCTCCTCGGCCGTGCCGCCCGTGTAGCCGTCCGCGGTATCGATAAAATTTCCGCCCGCGTCGACGAACCGGTCAAACATCTCCTTCGACGTTTTTTCCTCCGCGCCGAAGCCCCACCCCGTGCCGAACGTCATCGTCCCCAGGCACAGCGGGCTCACCCGTAGCCCCGTCCGCCCCAATGTCGTGTATTCCGTGAGTTTCATAGGAGTCCTCCGTTTCGCATCCCCGGCATTTTACGCCATTCGCCCCACGATTGCCGCCGCCCACCCACGCGCAGGAAGTGACGTAGCGCCGGCGTCCCGCATTCCCGCCCGCGCAATGGGCTCCCGAATTGTCATCCCGACAGAGGCCCGATCCTGGCCGACGAGGGATCTGCTTTTGCTTGTCATGCGCGCCATGTCCTTCGCGCGCCACCGCTCATCCCCGTAGGGGCGGGTTTCAAACCCGCCCGCCTTCGCCTTTTAAGGTTTAAACGTTGCGGCCGGGTCCTTCAGCCCGGCATGCTTGCTTTTCGCCAAAAATCATCGCCGCCCACCCACTCGCCCTGTCATCCCGACAGAGGCCCGATCCCGGCCGACGAGGGATCTGCTTTTGCTCCTCGTACGCGCCCGCTCGCTCATCGCGCCCGCGCGCGGTGTTGGCGTCCGCCGCCGGCCCTGTAGCTCAGGGCCGCCTCTGCCCTGAGGCCTTTTTCTTCGTTTCGAGATTTAAACGTAGCGCCGGGCCCTTCAGCCCGGCAGTTTTGGTTTTGCTTCTTCGTGCCCACGCGGCCAGCTCCGCGGCGTCTCCGAACGCCGCCTGCTGCGCTGCCTCAAATCGCTCGGCCGCGATGCTCAGCATCCGCACGGGCGATTTCGATGTGCCGCGGCGTGCCCGGCGCCGTCCCGAAGTTCCTGCTGTCCCGGCAGTTTTACGTTTCGACAGTTCCCTTTTTCGATACCGTAACTATAATGCATGTATGGCCCGTCCACTCAGCAAACCGGAAGAGGAGCCCGAAGGGGAGACCTTTGAAACGAAGAGTTCCCTCGACCCAACGAACCCGAAGGACATGTTAGGAGTCGTCGCGGACATAGTTGCGATGGCCAATACGGCGGGTGGCCGGATCCTTATCGGCACGAAGGGCTCGGCGTTTCCGGAAGGTCATGTGGAGCTCTTCGATAGCGCTCGCCTCGACGACAGAGTGAACGCTTACGCCGAGCCGAATGTCGGAGGGATAAGGTCGAGCCTCATCGACAGCGATTTCCTGATGGTCGAAGTGGCCAAGAGCGCCAACCCGCCGCACATTTTTAAGAGAGAGGGTAACTACGCCGATGCTGGAAAGGGCCAGTTATCCCTTTTTCGGTCGCGCGACATCTTCGTCCGCCACTCATCGAAAACCGAGCGAGCGAACCGCAGTGATTTGGACCGAATGTTTACTGAGCGCCAGCAAACGCTTTTCGAGAAAGTGAAAATGGTGTTTGAAGCACCTGTCGACGCCCGAATTCAGGTGGTCGAGGGATCTGGCGTTCCGGTTCGAATCGACCCGACGGCTCCGGATGCGCGCCCAGTGTATGACGTGCTGACTTCGAGCCCATTTCGAGACCTGCATCAGGAACTTATCGGAGCGGTGAAATCGTGGAAGACCAGCCGCCAGCTATTGAACGAAACACAGATCATGAAGGCGTACGTAGCGCGCCAACGCATTCAGGATATCGAGATCGTGGAGCTTGTTCTCAGAAGTTGCTGGGAGAGGTACATCCCGGGGTTCTGGTGGGCCGCGCGATTGGGGGTGACCGACGTACCTCGCGCCCTTCGCGAGGGAATCGGGCCGGGCGCATTTCCAAGTTCGGCCGAGGCCCTGAAAGTAGCGTCCGTACTGCCGCGTGACTTGGCGACGGCCCTCTTTAGACTTGTGGACGAGTGCCCGAAGAAGAGCGTCAAGAACAGGGCGAGGAAACTCGAGCCAGTGTTGCGAGCCAGAACGAAGAAGTACGAGAAACTGATCGAAGTCCTTTACCCGTTGCAAAAGTTGGCGTACTTGGTGCCAACTGGGACCAAAATCGTCGAATTCGGAAATATCGGCAAATCGAATCTGGACGAAATTGTCGAGACAATTCTGGCGGGAACAAAGGAGAATCGCGGTGCCTTTAAGGCCGTCGAATCGATCCTTTATGCACCCCGGGTAGCAGAACTGCCCTTTTCTGAGAATTCTGAAGCCGAACAAACGGGCGAAGCTCCGAAGGCCGTGTGATGCCAGTTCAGACCGATTTGGATCTGCCATACTCGGGGGTGTTGGCCGATGCCAGCTGCAATTGACTCCGTGCTGTACGGTCCGAGTATAGAGTTCAGAAGCGACCAGTGGCTGAAGTCTAGTCTCCTTTTTTGGGATTCGATCTACAGAATTGTCCCTACCACCTGCACCCCAAATGATAGCCGTGCTGTAAGACTTGCACAGGATTCCGGACTCATTCACCACGTGAAGCTAGAGCAGCGCGACCTGTCCGCGGCGTATGCCGAGTTTCTGAGGTTTCTTAAGAGAGTCCCTTTCAACCCGGCCGGTCTTGACTCAAGCCGAAGAGACCGGGTGCACAAGGAGAAGGTCGACGCGAGGCTTTACCCGATACTTGAAGCGCTTGCGATTCGCGTCGATCCGGACGGATGGCTCTCCCTGCCGGAAGGGCTAGCGCGGGGCTACATGTTTTACCTTGCGAAAGCGGTTTCTGGTCGGCGCAACCTAGCCACCGCTACGGATAGCGCGGATGAATGGGCAATCATGCCCTACTTTAAGGAAAGAGCAAACTTCGATGAGATTCTCTATCGACCTGAAGCTCAGGCTTTCTATTCCTTCATGATGTTTACCGATGTCCTGCCGTCTCGGTCGGAGTCAGTCGATATGGAAGACGTGATTAGGTTTGCGTGCACGCGGAAAGACGAAAAGGCGAGACTGCGAAACGTGCTACGGGAGTTCAGTGACTCCGTCGTCGCTTGCGAGTCGCCATCCCATGCTGCTCACCTTCTTGCTGAGTATGAGCGTCAGATAAGGCAAGCAAAGAAGGATTTCACACAAAGCATGGGCTTCTTCGACGCTGAGCAAGGCTACGCACTCTTGAGTGTGGGCCTACCTCTCGCGCTTTCCGTATTCGGCGCTTTTGGAGCACAAGACCCGTACAGTCTACTGAATATCTCCGGCTCCGTTTTCATCGGCGCAGTCGCCGCGTACTGGAAATACGATAGGGCAAGAGAAAAAAACCGGAAGGAATCCTATGCCTCATACCTCGTCGAAATTGACCGAAGGCTAGGAAGCGAGAGCCGCGTGAACGCCGCAACCCACATACTCGATGAGTTCATAAACGACTAGGCAGAAAAGACGGGCGATTGGGGTGCCCCTGGGAGGCGACCGCCGCAGACACACAGTGTCCGTCATTGACTTCGTACCCGATATGGGTACAATTGTATCTGATATGTGTACAGAAGAAGATGCTATAAAGGCTTCCGAGAGGCTGTTCGGCCAGACGCGGACGGCGATTCTGTCTCTTCTCTACGGCCACGCGGATGAGTCCTTTTATCTGCGCCAGTTGATGCGCGAGACTGGCGCTGGGAATGGCGCCGTCCAACGGGAAGTCAAGCAGCTCGCCGCTGCGGGGCTGATCACACGAACGGCGCTTGGGAATCTCGTTCTCTACCAGGCTAATCGCAAGAGCCCCGTGTTCTCCGAGTTGCGAGGGCTGCTGCTGAAGACGGCTGGTGTTCGCGACGTCCTGCGCGCGGCGCTGGCGCCGCTGAAAAACGGTATCGAAGTGGCCTTCGTTTATGGTTCCATTGCCGCGCAGAAGGACCGGGCCGATAGCGACGTCGACGTGATGATTCTAGGCGACGCCACATTGGACGAAGTCGTTTCGAACCTCAGCGACGCCGGGAAAAAGCTGCGCCGCGAGATTAATCCGACGATTTATCCTGTGCGCGAATTCCGCTCGAAGCTGGATGCGGGCAATCATTTCCTGACGAGCGTCTTGCAGGCGAAGAAGCTTTTCATTTTCGGAAGCGACGATGAGCTTAGAAAGCTATCGACAAAACGGCTGGCTAAGCGCGCATCAAAGCAGCGCCAACGAAATCCGCAACCTGCTCGGCGTCGCGGACACAAAGATATCCGACTATAAGAAGGCGAAAGAGTTGTCCGCCGATTCGCGCTTGACCCTGGCCTATAACGCGATCACGGCATCGGCGACGGCGGTGCTGGCTGCGGCGGGCTATAGGGCTATGCGAGGCGGGAACGAGCACTACCACACGATACAGTCGCTCGAATTCACGATCGACTCCCCTAAGAAACTCATCCCACGAATCGACACGCTCAGGAAGAAGCGGAATCAGAGTGCCTACGAAGTGAGCGGTGCCGTTTCGGACATCGAGGCAGAAGCCGCCTTTGCCCTCGCCCTTCAGGTCCGCGGCGAAGTCGAAAAGTGGATCAAAAGCCATCGGCCGGAACTGCTGGTCTAGGCCGGTAATCTCCACAAATCCTGCCAGGAAACAATGATTTCCGGCTAAGGTCGCAAAGCGTGCCAAAACGCGGCATTTTTCAGCCACGGAGGGCCTTCGTAAGCCCCCGATGGCGTACACCTGGCGTACGCTTTCGGAGCACTCATTCGCGCGTTCTTCGCGACCACGAAGACGGAAGCAGAAATCTCACGCGGTCCCCAAAATGCGTGGACCGGATTCGGAATGACAGACCAAAGCCGCGCGCGGAAAAAGTGCGCGCCGGGCGCCGCGCGCGAAATTCGAATCTGCTACAATTATGTGGTCGTGCTATCGATCAACAACATTACGATGCGCTTTGCGGGGCGCACTTTGTTCGAGGACGTCACCACGACGTTTCTCGCGGGGCGGCGCTACGCCATCACGGGGCCGAACGGCGCGGGCAAGTCGACGCTGATGAAAATCCTGGCGGGCGAGCTTGAGGCCACCAAAGGCTCGGTGACGCGGCCGAAGAAGCTCGGCATCCTGCGGCAGGATCAGTTCGCATTCGACGAATACCGCGTGATCGACACCGTCATCATGGGCAACGCGCTGCTGTGGAAAGCGCTCGTCGAGCGCGACGCGCTCTACGCGAAGCCGCATGAAGAACTGACCGACGCGGACGGCATGCGGCTGGGCGAGCTCGAAGGCATCGTCGGCGAAGAGGGCGGTTACACGGCCGAGGCGGATGCGGGGCGTCTGCTCGACGGGCTCGACGTGCCCGAAGCGCTCCACGAACGGAAAATGGGCGAGTTGCAGGGCGGGCAGAAAGTGCGCGTCCTCTTGGCGCAGGCGCTATTCGGCAATCCCGCGGCGCTGCTGCTCGACGAGCCGACGAACTACCTGGACCTCGATTCGGTCCACTGGCTGCAGGATTACCTGTGCGAGTACGAAGGCGTGCTGATCGTGATCTCGCACGACCGGCACTTCCTCAATAGCGTCTGCACGCACACGGCCGACATCGACTACGAAACGGTGATCACCTACAACGGCGGGTACGACGACATGGTGCTCGCGAAAACGGCCGTGCGCGCCCGAATCGAGTCGGAAAACGCGCAGCGCGAAAAGAAGATCGCGCAACTGCAGGAGTTCATCGCGCGGTTTTCGGCCGGCACGCGGTCGGCGCAGGCGACCTCGCGGAAGAAAGAAGTGGAGCGGCTGCAGACGACGGAGCTGGCGCGGTCGAACATCGCGCGGCCGTTCATTCGTTTCCAGATGGACCAGCATTCGGGGCGGCATCCGCTGGAGATCAAGAGCGTGGCGAAATCGTACGACGGCGCGAAGGTGTGGGCGCCGTTTTCGGCGAGCGTGACGCGCGGCGAGAAGATCGCGCTGATGGGGCGCAACGGAACCGGCAAGACGACGCTGCTGAAGTCGCTGGTGCGCAACGCGACCGGATACATCGAGGACGCGGAGAAGGCGTTCCCAATCGACGGCGGAAACGTGGTCTGGGGGCACAACGCGCTGGTGGGATATTTCGCGCAGGACCATTCGGAGTCGATTCGGAAGGGCACCACCGCGATCGACTGGCTGCACGAGTTCAAGCCGGGCGCGACGCAGGAGGAACTGCGCGGGCTGCTCGGGCAGATGCTTTTCAGCGGCGAGGACGCGTTGAAGCAGACGAGCACGCTTTCGGGAGGCGAGGCCGCGCGGCTGACCTTCTGCCGCCTGATGCTGCAGAAGCCGAATATCCTCGTGCTCGACGAGCCGACGAACCATTTGGACCTGGAGTCGATCAACGCGCTGAATATCGCGCTTCAGAAATACGACGGCACGATTCTTTTCGTGACGCACGACCACGACGTGATCGACGAAGTGGCGACGCGCATCTGGCATTTCAAGGGCGGGCGAGTGGAGGACTTCAAGGGCCCGTATTCGGAATACCAGAGCTACGCGCAGGAAAAAGCGTCGTAGGGCGGGGCGTCGACAGCGTTGTAGCGATAGCCAAACCTCTCCGATTGTTGCGCTAGTCCCAGGACTCTTCCCCACAAAACAATCGCCGCGCTACGAGAGCGCGGCGATGCGTGGATTCGTGATTGCGGCGGAGCGATTAAACCCGGCGTGAACGTGAAGGAGAGACGATCAGTGCGGTGCCCAGCAATCCCATCAGACCGAGCGCCAACATGGGAAGAGTTCCAGGTTCGGGCGTCGAGGTAGGGTCTGTCGATACGGGAGTCGTGGTCACTTCGTGCCTCGAACCCCATCCGTCCCAGATCCGATGACTTGGTTCCCGCAGGAAGAAGTCGAACTTGCTGGAATCGGAAGAGAAGAACGAGACGAGACTCGAGTGCGATGATGCGTGGTGCATGTCGACCTCGCCGGAGTCCTTGACGACGCCGAAATCCCGCGAGTGGCCGGAGATCGTGTCCGACCAGGCAGGCGCGGTGGCGCAAAGAACAGCGGTGAGAGCGATGGCTGCCATTCGTACCTTCATTGGGTAGCTTCTCCGTTACGTAATGATGCTGGGCGCGTACGGTCCCAAGGCCCTGCGCTGCGGACCCAGGGTGCCTCCAGAAGATAGACTTCGCCGCTGGTGTGTACCATCGGTTGAACCGTGTAGGACTTTAGAAGGATGGCTGTAGGGCGCTGTAGCCGCGAAAGGTCGGCGGGAGGCAGGTGTGCCGCTGTGAAACATGGACTTACCGCCCGCGATAGCCCTGCCCGGCGCGGGAGTGTTCCGCCAGGCGCCCTGGGCGCGGCGTATTCGGTGTGGGCGAGGCGCGGCTTGGATTTCGGCCGGGGCGTACGATACGATGAGGCTCGGAGGCGACCATGAACGAGAGCCCCAAGCTGACGCACGTGATCGAATTCGTGGCGGATATGGACACGGCGGTGCGGTTCTACCGCGACGTGGTCGGGCTGCCGCTGAAGTTCCAGTCGCCGGCGTGGAGCGAGTTTGCGACCGGCGAGACGAGCCTCGCGCTGCACCCGGCGTCGGAACAGAAGCGCGCAGGAACGGTCGAGCTCGGTTTCACCGTGGGCGACCTTCCGAAATTTCACCAAGAAATGAACGCGAGGGGCGTGAAGTTCAGCATGCCTCCCACCAAGCAGGGGTACGGCAGGATGCTCGCGCAATTCGTGGATTCCGAAGGCGCTCATTCGAGCGTCTCCGCGTCGATGTAGGCGCGGCAAAATCACAACAAAGGGCTCGGAAGATTCGATTGGCGACGTTACCGAAATCGCCGGACGTGCAGCCGGAGATGGAGCAGGAAGTTCTCGCGCCGTCGACCGGCGGGAGCGGACCGGGATTTCGCGGCGGGGACGTCGACGACTGGGACGACGACTGGCGCGCGCGATTTCATGCGAGGAACCGCCCCGTGCCGCCGGACGTATATCGCGCGGGCATGTTGTACGGGATCGGGTCGATCGTGTCGCTGTTCGCGACGATGGCGGCGATGCTGACGATTCGCTGGGTGGGGTCGCCCTGGTGGCGGCCAATCGAGCTGCCGGAAATTTTGTACGCGAATACGGTGGTGCTGCTGGCGAGCAGCTTCGCGCTGCAGTTGGCGCGCATCTACGCGGACGACGCGCGACGCTTCGGCCGCTACGTGGGCGTAACGCTAGTGCTGGGGCTCGCGTTCGTGGCGGGACAACTGGTCGCGTGGCGGCAATTGCTTTCGCAGGGCGTCTACGTGGCGTCGAATCCGGGCAGCGCGCTTTTCTACATGATGACGGCGGCGCATGCGGTCCATTTGCTGGGCGGGATCATCGCGCTGGCCTGGCTCGTCGCGCGGGCCCGGCGCTTGCGGACGAACGGGAAGCTGGGACTCGCGGCGGAAGTGGTGGGAATCTATTGGCACTTCATGGACGGTTTGTGGGTCTTCCTGATGGGCCTTTTGTTTCTGGGCGTGCAGGGGCACGCGTTTTGGATTTCGTTGTAGCCGGCCGCACGAGAAAAAAGACCAAGGCTGAAGCGCGCTTGAAGTCCTGCCGTTCGGTGAGAAGGTTCTCCGTTGGGCAGGCTAGCTGGGGCACACGCGTGGCTTCGAACGGGCGCAGCGAGCAGCGCCCCTACAGCCCAATTCGCCCGAGTGAATTAGCGAAAGATTCGGGGCGGGCGATTCCTGGCTCCCGCCCCGTCCAGGGATTAAACGAATCAGCTCAGATGATAGTCGACCTTTACGGTGAGGCGGATGGCAACCGCCTGGCCGTCGAGGATCGTGGGCGCGTATCTGCGCTCCGCGACCGCCTTCATGGCGCCCGGAACGAGCAGCGCCGGGCCGCTGATCAGGTGGACCTGCGTCACGTTGCCCTGCTCGTCGATGATCGCTTCGACGACGACCGTACCCTCGACGTGCGAGAGTCGTGCGATGGGCGAGTAAACGACGGGCGGCGCGTAGAGCAGAGTGGGTTCTTTCATGCCGCTGGTGATGCGGATGGGGCCCTTAGGCTTTTCAGCGGCGGGCGGTGGCGGCGGAGGCGGAGCTACGCCGACGCCTCCGAGAACGTCGCCCATTCCGCCGGGAACTCCTCCCGCCATACCGGATGAAACGGTGGGAGCCATGGCGGCGGCATCGGAGACATTTTCGGCAATCTTCTTGGGGACTACGGTCGGAGCGCTGAGCTCCGCCTTGATGAACGTGGGCTTGGGAGCGACGGCTTGGGCGCGCGCCATCGGCGGCGGAGGCGCGGCCGGGGGCGGGGGAGCGATCAAGATCGCGCTGTTCACTTTGTAGAGGTCGATGCCTTCTGTGAAGAAAAGAGGAATCAGAAGCAGCCCGCCGACGATCGCGATCTGGATGGCGAGCGCGAAACCCGTTTGCGCGGCGCGCTTTCCACGCGAGCGCGCGTCCTCTTGAATGATGGCCGTGGAGAAAAGACCCTGTTTGCGGGACGTGGCCGGAGCCGGAACGGCAAAGGGACGCTTGACCGGCTCGCTGGGACCGAGACTGCTCTGCTGTAATGCACCCTGATTAACCGCTGACATCTTCCATCTCCTTTTCCATCTGGAAACATCCGGCCGTGCGGAATCAAAGGAATCTCAGCCGAGATCCCAATTGAGGCCCGCACTGCGCCGCCGCTGACGATAGCGGCGGGTAATCCCGTCTCCACGTGGAAAAGCGAGATGCACTCAGTACACTAAAAACTCTCCATTATTTTCCGGAATCCGGCGGGAAACGACAAACTCAAAATACGGATGGGTGGCATCGAAGAGAATGATGAATCGAGTAAGAGCGAACGTGAATCGCGCCGCGGCGAGCGTCCAGGAGAGGACGCGAGAAGCTTGAGGGATTTCTAATTCACCGGAGTTGCGTTGCTTTGGTCGAGAGTGACGGCGTTGGCGCCGGGCTTCAGTTCAACCCTGAACTCCCATTTCAGAGCCTGATTGTTGTAGGCGCCCAAGCAGAAGAAATAATACGTGCCCGGAGGAACTCCGGGAAGCTGCGCCTGTCCGTTCCCATCGGCCCGCACGCCTGAGACGGTGGAAGCGTTCGTGCCGGTCATTCCCTGCTGGCAGGAGGGCTGGCGATTCGCGCACGCGATGAGGTAGCCCTTGAGAGGCGACATTCCCGCGGGCGGAGCGAAGCCCGCGCCGGCCAAAGCGCCTTCGAAACTTTGCTTCATCAGCACGTAGGTGTGCCCGGCGAGCGGGTTTCGACCGCCGACGAGTGGCAATCCGCTCGAAACGCGCAGCACCGCGTTTCCCGGAGTGAGCACGGGAGCGGCTGCGGCGATGGCAGCGGGTCCGGAAGTCGTCGCGACCGTCGTTGACGGGACGGAGCCCGGCGCAAGCACGCCGAGATTGCAACTGGCGTTGAGGGGCGCGAACGTGAAGTCGTCGTTGTCGTCTTGCCCCGTGATCCTTCGCCCCTGCACTTCGTAGGGCGCCGAGCCGCCGGGATCGAGCGTGTTGTTGGGGCGCAGCGCGAAGAGGAGCGGGTGGTCCGGCGCCTCGACTTTCACGGCGGCCTGCCTGCCGTCGGCGATCACGGTGTACGGATAGGCGCGCGCGACGTCCGGACCGCAGCCGAGTATCGCGGACTCGGGAAAGAACTCGACGCTGAATCCGCTGGCGCCTGCGTAGGTGCCGTACATGCGCAGGCCGGGAGGCGTGGGCGCGGCCGTTTTGCCGTCGGAGAACATCGCCTCGAGCACGTTTTTCCCGGTGTCGACCACGCCGGGCCCCGCGCCCTTGGAGGTGAGTGCGGGCCGCACGCAGGTGCGCGTGACGGCGCGATACGCGTACACCGTGACGGGCTTTCCGCTGTAGTCGATGCCGTCGTGCACGCCTTCGGAAAGGCGGCCGTCGACGACGACCGGCCCGGCACCTGCGAGCGTGTCGCCGGCGAGCGTGAGGACAACCTCCCTCGGCGTGCTGGCGATCGTGATCACGGCGCGATTGTCGACGAACGCCAGCTTGTAAGCGTGCGAATCGGGGATCATGTCCGCGCAGCTCAGCGCGACGGAGGCTTCGTCGAACTCAAGACGCCAGCCGCCCGCGCCGGCAAACACGCCGGCCATCTGCGGGCCGGTGACCTCCTTGCCGACGACGCCGGGGGCGACTGAGCTGAGCATACTGTTGACGCCGCCCATCAGGGAATTCATGAGGCCGTTGCCCATGCACGAGGCCGGAAGGCGCCCGGCGGTGACGCAGCGGTGCATCTCGCGCGTCTGCGGGTCCTGCGGCTCGGCGATTCCACCAGCGCTTGCGCCCATACTTTGCGCCGGCGCGCCATTCGCGGGAGGCGCGCTCGCCTGCTGCGCCTGCTTCATGGCGGCGTTCTGCTGGTCCTGGATCTTCTTGTTGAAGTCCTGCGCGCGCTTGAGTTCCGCGGCCGACGGCTGCTTGCAGGTGGGGAGCAGCTTCTTCAAGTCGCCACGCGTTTCGTACGTGTATTTCATCAGGCCGTTGGGCAGGACGGTGTCGGGATGGCCGACCATGCACTTCGAAGTGTCGGAAGTGTCGCGGATGTTGCAGCTATCGATGAAGACGCGTTCGCCGTTGCAGAGGTAGGTCACACCGATGGGGAGGTCTTGCGCCGCTGCGGTCGTGGCGGCGGCCAGGACCAGCAGGGCGATTGCAATGAAGGAACCGAGCCGGGCGCGCATCGCTTGTCCCTGAGACTGTGCTTGGCTGATTTCCGCTTGGCCCGAACGTGGCGGAGAATGTACTGCATGGGCCGCGATTTAGGAACCGGTTGTTAGGCCTCTGCGGCGGTGTACGGCTGGATCGCTTCGCGGGCGCGTTGGTTGAACCGGCGATTGGTTGCTGATAGTCTGATGTCAGACCGTTCCGCGGGGTCAGCGATGCCGAAAAAAAAGAAGAAAATGAGCCTGAAAGAAGCTGCCGAGGAATTGACAGCCATGGCGCTGAAGAGCCTTTCGAAGCTGCCCGAAGAGGAGCAAGACGCCAGAGTTGCCGCTCTTGCGCGGAGGGATTTTAGCGGCGGCCGTGCTGCTCGTACCAAATCTTCAGGGCGCGGTCGTATTCGGGCGTCCCGGGCATCCAGCCGAGGTCGTTGATAATCGCCTCCTTGAAAAGTTCCACGTCGTTACCTTTCAGAGCTTCTTGGAATTTCCGCAAGAGAACTAGGGCGCGCCTGCGCTGCACAATGTCGATGGGCCGTTTGCCACGGCGTTCCTCGCCGCGCCTGGACTCGTCAATCTCGTCTTCTTCGTAGGGCATTCAGATCGCCTCGGTTCGTCACAAAAGAAAAAGCCCAAATTCTGAGCGGCGCATCGCAAACGACGACCACAACGCGCCTTCCTGAATTTGGGCTCTTGAAGCGCTCGACCGTTTGAGCGTCGCGAATACCCCATTGCCTACTTCATTTGGCCAGAAGCGAGCGTATAGGGTCCGCCGGCTATTGTCAACGGCGAGGCCCTTCTGGAAGATCTCGGTCACATCGCATCCGCGCGGCTTGACGGGGGCGCGGACGGCGTGAAACTATGCCGAGGCTTGCGATAGGAGCGCGAAAATGGCGACACAACTAGCTACGGCGTATGCGGATTTGGGACTTTTCATCGGCGGCGAATGGCTTGGCGCCGAGGGACGGAAGACGTCGCCGGTGATCAATCCGGCGACGGAGGAGACGATCGGGGAGGTGCCGCATGCGTCGCTGGCCGATCTCGATCGGGCGCTGACGGCGGCCCAGCGGGGATTCAAGACGTGGCGCGCCGTTCTTCCGGATGAGCGCGGGCGCATCCTGAAGCGCGCGGCCGAATTGCTGCGGGAGCGCAAGGAAGAGATCGCGCGGATCGCGACGACCGAATCGGGCAAGTCGATCCACGAAACGCGGATCGAAGTGATGATGTCCGCGAATATTTTCGAATGGTACGCGGAGGAAGGAAGGCGCGCGTACGGGCGCGTGCTGCCGCAGCGGGCCGCGGGCACGCGCATGGCGGTGGTGAAGGAGCCGGTGGGGCCGGTGGCGGCGTTCGCGCCGTGGAATTTTCCGCTGGGCAATCCCGCGCGGAAAATCGGATCGGCGCTGGGCGCGGGATGTTCCGTGATTTTGAAGCCGGCCGAAGAAGCGCCGGCGAGCGGGCTCGCGGTGGCGCGCTGCCTGGTGGACGCGGGATTGCCGGCGAACGTGCTGGCGATCGTATATGGAGTGCCGGCGGAAATTTCGTCGTATCTGCTCGCCTCGCCGGTGATCCGCGCGATTTCGTTCACCGGATCGATCGCGGTGGGCAAGCAGTTGATGAAGCTCGCGGCGGACGGAATGAAGCGAACCACGATGGAGCTGGGCGGGCACGCCCCGGTGATCGTGTTCGATGACGTGGACCTGGAGAAGGTGCTCGACGCATCGGTAGTGGCGAAGTACCGGAATGCCGGGCAGGTGTGCGTTTCGCCGACGCGGTATTACGTCCACGAGAAGATTTACGGCAAGTTCGTGGAGGGGTTCGCGGCGCGGGCGAAACAGGTGCCCGTGGGTGACGGGCTCGACGAGAAAAACAAGATGGGGCCGCTCGTGCACGCGCGACGGCTCGCGGCGATCGAGGGTTTCGTCGAAGACGCGCGCAGTCATGGCGCGAAGGTGCAGGCGGGCGGAGTGCGGTTGCGCAGCCCGGGATATTTTTTCGCGCCGACCGTGCTCTCGGATGTGCCGAATACGGCGCGGATCATGAACGAGGAGCCGTTCGGGCCCGTCGCGGTGATCAATCCCTTCAGCGATTTCGACAAAGTGATGGAGCAAGCGAACCGGCTGCCGTACGGCCTCGCGGCGTTTGCGTTCACGAATTCGGCGCGATCGGTGAAGTTGCTCGGCGAGCAGCTCGAAGCCGGGATGATCGGGCTCAACACGTATCAGATTTCGGTGCCGGAGTCGCCGTTTGGCGGCGTCAAGGAGAGCGGGCACGGGTCGGAGGAGGGAATTGAGGGGCTCGAGGCGTGTCTGGTGACGAAGTTTATCAGCGAAGCGTAGGAAAAGCGGAAATCGGAAAATTGAAAATAGAAAATGGGATTTCGATTGGTCGATTCGCGCTAGAAAATGTGTCGCGCCGCCGGCGCTTGAGTGGTTCTGCGAATTTCGAGTTTCGAATTTCGATTTTCGCTCGGGCCGACCAGAGTGCGCTCTTGGGGGAAGAATGACAGCGGATGAAAAGATGCAGGGGCTCGAGAGGCGCGTCGATGAGCTGACGCACAAGCTTGGGATGGTCGAGGACGAGCTGGCGATTCGGCGCTTGCAGCACGCGTATTCGTATTTCATCGACAAGTGCCTGTACGACGAGGCCGTCGACTTATTTTCGGAGCGCGGCGAGACCTATTTTCTCGGCGGCGTGTTCAAGGGCAAGGCGGGCGTGCGGCGGCTCTATTGCGGGCGGCTGCGCGAGAAATTTTCGCCGGGGAAAAACGGGCCGACGTACGGGCTGTTGCTCGAGCATCCCACGATGCAAGACATCATTCACGTGGCGCCCGACCGTCTGACCGCGAAGGCGCGGTTCCGCGCGTTCATGCAGGGCGGAAGCCACGAGAGCGTGCCGCAGATCACCGAGCCCTTCTGGGAGGGCGGCGTGTACGAGAACACGTATTTCCGCGAGGACGGCGTGTGGAAGATCGGCGTGCTCGACTACAACGCGTTTTTCTACGCGCCCTACGATCAGGGCTGGGGGCGCGTGAAGCCGGGCTACGCGGTGCCGGCGTATTCAGTGACGTATCCAGAAGATCCGAATGGGCCGGATGAATTGCGGCCGGCGAAGGCGGCGTTCTGGCCGAAGACGGACGTGGTTCCTTTCCATTACGTTCATCCGGTGACGGGAAAACCGCTCAAATGACGGAAATTCGAAAATGGAAAATCGAAAATGGGCGACGGAAACTCGGGTCGCGAGTGAGAGGGTGTGCACAATCGGGATGGAGCCGAAGAGCCTTGCGGCAGTTTGAACACGCACCCGAGGCGAAATCTCATGGCGGGTAGGCTGGCGGGCGAGACGGCGATTGTTACGGGCGCGGGGCGCGGCTTCGGCAAGGCGATTGCGCTCGGGCTGGCGGCGGAGGGCGCGGCAGTCACGCTGATGGCGCGGTCGAAGGATCAGCTCGATGCGGTCGCGCGCGAAATTGAGGCTGCGGGCGGTCGCGGGCTGGCCGTCGCCGGCGACGTGACGAAGCGCGACGACGTGGAGCGCGCGGCGGCGGCGGCCGAGAAAAAATTCGGGCCGACGACCGTGCTGGTGAACAACGCGGGCATTACGGGGCCGTTCGGTCCCGTGTGGGTGATGGACCCGGACGAATGGTGGAACGCGCAGGAAGTGATCGTGCGCGGCACGCTGCTCTTCATGCGCGCGGTGATGCCGGGAATGATCGAGCGGCGCGCGGGGAGCGTGATCAACATCGCGAGCCTCGGCGGGCAATGGTTCACGCCGCTGGTGAGCTGCTACGGAATCGCGAAGATGAGCCAGATTCGTTTGTCGGAACTTGCGGCGGCCGAGGCGAAACCGCACGGAGTGCAGGTGTACGTGATCGAGCCGGGTACCGTGATCACGGATATGGCCGAAAGCACGATGGCGCGGGCGGACGCACAGAAGTGGATGCCGCAGATGGTCGAATATTTCCGCGAGCTGAAGAAGAATAGCGACCCGGCGAAGGGGCTCGCGCGCTGCGCGGAGATGTGCGTGCAACTCGCGTCGGGAAAGTACGCGGCCCTCGCGGGGCGGTTCCTGATCCCGCAGGATGATTTCGAGAAGACGGCGCTCGAGCCGGCGCCGCCGCCGGGATCGGGCGTGCTGCCGCGCGAAGCCCCTCGGATGCCGGCGAAGTAGCACAATGCCCGGCGCATGTGCAGCCGTAGGGCGCAGCAAGCAGCGCCCCTACAAGCGTCTCACTCGCCCAAGGCAGCGCGGATTGACGCGCGGCTCATCGAAGTGATAGGAGTTTGTTGTAAGAGCAGCGTTTCTTGATAGCATCGCCCGGCCGAGGACAGGAGCCAGCCACACATGACCACGAAATTCCCCGATTCCATGGATTACCAGGGCTTCAACGCGCCCATGCGCACCGAGTGCGACATCTACGATCTCGTCGTCGAGGGCAATCTGCCCGCGGAGATCAACGGGCAGTGGTACCGCACGACGCCCGACCCGCAGTATCCGCCGATGCTGGGGCACGACACGTACCTGAGCGGCGACGGGATGATCAGCTCGTTCAAATTCGAAAACGGGCACATCGACTACAAGATGCGCTACATCATGACCGAGCGGCTAAAAGCGGAGCGCAAAGCTCGGCGCGGGCTATTCGGGCTGTATCGCAATCCTTTCACGGACGATCCCAGCGTACGCAACGTGAACCGCTGCGTCTACAACACGACGCCCATTTTCCATGGCGGCAAATTGCTGGCGCTCAAGGAAGACGGGCGCGCGATGGAGCTCGACCCGCACACGCTTGAAACGCGCGGCGAATGGGATTACGGCGGGAAGCTGAAGACCAAGACGATGACCGCGCATTCGCGGCTCGATGAAGACACAGGCGATCTCTATTTCTTCGGCTACGAGGCGGGCGGGCTCGCGACGCGCGACATCTCCTACTGCATCGCCAACAAAGAGGGCGAGCTCACGAAAGAAGAGTGGTTCGAGGTGCCCTACGTTTCGCTGATGCACGATTTCGCGGTCACGAAGGAGCACGCCATTTTCCCCGTGTTCCCGACGACTTGCGATCTCGACCGGCTGAAGGCGGGCGGAGTGCATTGGGTGTGCGAGCCGGATAAGGACACGTTCATCGGCATCATGCCGCGCGAGGGCGGCGTGAAGCACATGCACTGGTTCCGCAGGCCGGCGTGCTCCGCGTTCCATTTCATGAACGCGTACACCGAAGGCAAGTACGTGCATCTCGATTTCGGCATCGGGAAGTACGCGCCGTTCCCGTTCATGCTGGAGGCGTCGCACATTCACCCGAAGCCGGAGGATATGGCCTACGGGCGCGTGGTGCGCTGGAGCTTCGACATGTCGAAGCCGGGCGAAAAATTCGAGGAGTACAACCTCGCGCCCTCCGGCGACTTCCCGCGCATCGCGAACAAGGACCACATGAAGGACTACGGAATCGGCTACTACGAACGCTTCGACATGGAAGCGGGCGCGCCGCTCATGGCCGGGCCGGTCGGAGTGGGATTCAACACGCTGAGCCGTCTCGAAATCAAGAGCGGCAAGCTGAAATCGTGGCACTCGAACCGCCCGATCACGATCCAGGAAGAGATCCACATACCGTCGAAGCAGCCGGGGCACGAGGGCTACCTCGCGCTGGTCGCGGACCTGCACGACACGCAGCTTTCGGACGTCCTGGTGTTCGAAGCCGAGCACGTCGACAAGGGGCCGATCGCGACGGCGCACCTGCCGCTGCGCCTGCGCAACCAGGTACACGGGAACTGGGTGCCGGCAGAAGAGCTGAAGTAGATTCCCGGGCGCGATGGCGCGCCCATTCCACACAGAAGCGAACGCGCAAGTCAGCTGGCAGCTGCTGCGCCGCGCATCCATCGTTCCAGGCGGGATGCGCGGCAAGGAGCCGGATGACCCACAAGGCGGAATTCTACGGCTGGAAACTGCTCGCGGTTTTCTGGCTGATCGTTTTCACGAATTTCGCTTTCCCTCTCTACGGCGCGAGCGTCATCAACACTTACATGGCCGCCGATCTTCACATGGATCGCGCGGCGCTCGGCGCGGCCTACGGTTTCTTTCAGTGGATGATGGGGCTGCCCGCTCCGCTGGTGGCGATGTGCATCAATAAGAAAGGCGTGCGCTTCACGACGCTCGCCGGATGCCTCATGGTGCTCTCCGGGGCGCTGCTGATGGCGTTTGCGGTGCACGCGCTCTGGCAGATCTACCTGGTTCTCGGAGTCATCGTCGGGATTGGCGCGCTCTCGGGCGGCGTGTTGGCCGCGCAAGCGAGCATGGGACGATGGTTCGTAAGGCACAAGGCGCGCGCGATCACGCTGGTTCACACGGGCAGCTCGTTCGGCGGATTCGTGGCGGCGCCGGCGCTGAATCACGTGATCGCGAAATTTGGCGGAAACTGGCGCACCGGCTGGATGGTGATCGCGGCGCTGAGTTGCGTGGCGTCGCTGCTCGCGTTCTTTTTCATCAAGGAGAGCCCCGCCGATCTTGGGCAGGTGCCGGATGGCGCGCCGGGTCCGGAGTTGCACGCAATCGCCACGCCGGCGAGCGCGGGCGGGCGCGGCGTTTACAAGACCACGGAGACCTGGACGTTCGGCGAAGTGTTCCGCACGCCCGCGATCTGGATGTTCCTCGTCGCGATTCTCGGATTCAGCGCCGGCTATCCTTTATTTCTGGCGCAGGGGCTGGCGCATCTGCGCGATTTGGGGTACACGCCGGCAGCGGCCGCGTTTTCGCTTTCGGTGATGCTTCTGGCGAGCCTCTGCGGCACCCTGCTCTTCGCCGGGATCGCGGACGCGATCGAGCCGAGATTCGTGTGGGCGGTGGCATCCGTGCTGTTCGGCGCCGGAATGATCCTGGCGCGGCACGCCAGCGGATCGGCCGGACTGTACCTTTACGCGATCTGCCTCGGCGCGGGATTCGGCATTTCGTTTTCGTCGATGATGGCGCTGCCCGCGAATTACTACGGCCCCCGCGCCTACGCGCCCACCATCGCCGTGGCGATGGCGGTGGGAACCACAGCCGGCGCGGCGGGGCCGTTCGCCGCCGGATACATCTACGATCGCGTGGGCAGCTACGATCCTGCGTTCTACGCGGTGGCGGGGCTAAGCTTTTTCGCCGCGCTGCTTCTCTTGTTTGCGACGCCGCCCGCACGCAAAGCGGCATCGTCCTTTGCGCCCGCCGCACGCTGAAATTGGAATAGAATCGGTCGTTTGATTTTGCGCCTCGGCGAGTGCCGTGCGCGCGGGAGATGCGGATGGCAGGGGAACTCAGAGGTCACGTCGCGATCGTGACGGGCGGCGGAGGCGGATTCGGCCGTGCGATCGCCGCGCGGTTTGCAGCGGAGGGCGCAGCGGTCACGGTCACCTCGCGCACTCGGGCGCAGCTCGACGAAACGGTCGCGCAGATTCGAGCCAGCGGCGGCCGCGCGCTCGCCGTCCCGGGCGACGCGACCGACCGCGCCGACGTGGCGCGCGTGGTGGCCGAAACCGAAAAAGCGTTCGGCCCGGTGACGATCATGGTCAGCAACGCCGGCGTTCCCGGCCCGTTCGGCCCGATCGGCGCCATGGACCCCGACGAATGGTGGGCGGCGCAGGCGGTTCATCTGCGCGCGCCGTTTCTCTTTGCGAGCGCGGTGCTGCCGGGAATGAAAGAACGCCGCGCAGGCTGCATCCTCACCATCTGTTCGCCGCGCGCGAAAATGGCGACGCCGTATCTTTCGGCGTATTGCATCGGCAAGACGGCACAGGTGCGGCTCACGGAGCTTCTCGCGGCGGAAAACAAGGATTACGGAATCACGGTGGTGGCCGTCGATCCGGGCAGCACTCCGACGCAGCTTGCGGACAAGACCATCGAATCGCCCGACGCGCAGCGCTGGGTGCCGGAAATGGTGGCGAAGCTGCGCGAGATGCGCGGGCAGCCGGGCGGCGAAACCGTGCTCGAGAATTGCGCGCAGCGCTGCGTCGAGATCGCGGCGGGGCGCCACACCGATTGGAACGGGACGTACGTCGGCAGGAGCCACACGACCGATCCGTGGCGCTAGGCGCGGCGGACGGCCGCGTGCGGCGAATGGACTTCCGCTCGGAGACGCGAGCAAACGGGGGACACGCATCATGAGAAAAATCGACATTTTCACCCATATCTGGCCAAAGGCGTTTCACGAGCTTCTGCTGAAGCAGACCGGCCAGATGAAGGACATGCACCGCCGCAGCGAAGCCGTTCCGATGATGACCAACCTCGACCGGCGTTTTCAGGTGATGGACATGTTCGACGAATACCAGCAGATTCTGTCGCTCGCCTCGCCGCCGCCGGACGCGGTGGGCCCGCGCGATGCGTGGCGCGAGCTTTCGCGCGCCGGCAGCGATGGCATGGCGGAACTGTGCCGCAAATACCCCGACCGCTTTCCGAGCTTCATCGCGTCGGTGGCCATGCGCGATCCCGAGGGCGCGGTGGAGGAAGCGACGCGCGCCGTGAAGCAGCTCGGCGCTTGCGGAATTCAGATTTACTCGAACGTGGCCGGCAAGGCGCTCGACGCTCCCGAGTTCCGCGCCGTGTTCCAGACGATGGTGAGCCTCGGCAAGCCGATCTGGATTCATCCCGCGCGGGCCGCCAATTTTCCGGACTATCTCACCGAGCAAGTCTCGCAATACGAGATCTGGTGGACGTTCGGCTGGCCCTACGAATCGAGCGCCGCGCAGGCACGGATCGTCTTTTCGAAGATGCTCGACGAAATGCCCGAACTGAAGATCATCATTCACCATGCGGGCGGCATGGTGCCCTTTTTCGAGGGGCGTGTGGGCGCCGGTTGGGACCAGCTCGGATTGCGCACGTCGTCCGTGGATTACCGGCCGTTGCTCAAGGAACTCAAGAAGCGGCCGCTCGACTATTTCAAGATGTTTTACGCGGACACGGCGACCTTCGGCTCGAGATCGGCGCTCGTGTGCGCGCTCGATTTCTACGGCGTCGATCACGTGCTCTTCGCGTCCGACGCGCCTTTCGATCCGGAGGGCGGGCCGATGTACATCCGCGAGACGATCAAGGTGATCGACTCGCTCGACGTTTCCAAGGAAGACCGCGAGAAGCTCTACTACAAGAACGCCTGCAAGCTGCTGGGCATCCGCTAGCGGGGCGGTCGCTCAAACCAGTAATCGAGCGTTCCCTCGGATCCTTTGCCGAAGGTACCTTCAAATCCGCCCTCGCCGCGCAGCCCGGCGAGATCACCGGTGCCCGATCCGGGAACGACGAACCATTTGGCGCGGATCTTCCCGTGCTCGACGGTCTCCGAGCCTTGCAGCACGAACGTGCCGGCGCGTCCGCCGAGCGTCCCCGTGAATCGCTGCAGGCTGACGAGGCTCGCCGATTTATCGGGGCGCATTACCTGGAGCGCTTCGACCGTCGACTCGCCGTCGATGTCTCCCGTGAATTTTTCGCTGATGCGGACCTGCAGCAGTTCCGGGCTCGCGGTTTGGTCGTAAGGCTTCGCGTCCGAACTCTCAACCGTGATCTTGGCTCGGGCACGCGCATGCGTGTGCGACTTGCTTTTGGATTGCGCGGACTTTTCGGCGGAATCTTTCACTGGCGCTCCGGTTTCGTTTGGCTGTTGCGAGGCAAAAGGGGCTTCGTCCGACGCGTCTGCGGTGTTCCTTCTTCCGGGCGCGGTCGCCACCAGCCATATACTCGTACTCAGGAAAAGAACCGCAACTCGCCTGATGGTTCGCAAGCTCATCGTGTTTCCCCCGCATCCATTGGATTCGCCGGCCGGAGGACAGGTCACGAGGGCCCAGAGCGGCGGTGGGACGTCGAGTGGCGCGAATCGCCGTTGGCTTTTGCGAACCGGTTGACGGGTTGAGACCGTCGCGTGTGCCCCGTTTCGGTACAATCCCGCCATGCCTCTCGATTACGTCGACGTCGTTACATCCGCCGGCGAGCGCGGCAGCCAGACGGTGCTGCGCTTGATGGGACCGCTCAGCGCGCACACCGTGTTCGAATTTCAGGATGCGGTGCAGGCGAACGCGTCCGATGTGCTGATCATCGATTTCAGCGGGGCGTCGCACATCGATTCGGCGGGGTTGGGCGCGCTCGTGGGGGCGTACGTTGGCGTGAAAAAAGCGCGCCGGAAATTCGCCATCGTCGGATTGAACGAACAAGTGAAGACGCTGCTGAGCATGACGCACCTCGGACACCTCTTTCCCACCTACGCGAGCGTGCGCGACGCCGAAGTCGGAATCTTCTGATCGAATTCCGAACCTGATTTGCGTTGTCTACTACGGGCGAGCCTCAGGCGCGGGGATCGTCGCGACCGGCGGCGGAGGGGTGTTGCTCGACGCCTGGGCGGAGGCGGGAAGCAACGCGTGGAAAAAGTCCGGCAGCGTCGCCAGTTGGCAATCGCCCGGCACCTGAAAGACCGCGTCGTCGATCGGCGCGCTCGATAACTGCTCCATGTCCATGTTCACCACGAAGACGGGCGCCTTCGGGTCAAAGGAAGGCCCTTGATTCGTTCCCGACGACTGAAGCACCTCGGCCATGAAGGGCATATACATCTCGATATTGGTTCGCAGCGTGATCGCTTTCTTTTTCGTGAGCTCGTCCATCAGGCCGGTGAAGCCTTTGTCCATCCCGGGAAGACTGCTGAACGCTTTCGCCAGGATCGCGTCCGGATTGAGCAGGCTCCCGGCGCTCGGATCGCCGTAGACGCTGCTGAATTCCTTGAGCGCGGGCACGTTGTCGACTTCCGAGGGCAAGGCCGTCCAGACATGCAGGACCATTTTCATGAGCGCGGCGGGAGGAGTGGGGCTGGCCGCGTTTGCCGCGGGCGCGCCATCCGGGGGCGGCATGTAGATCGTCAGCGTGAGCAGCGTTTCTTCGGCCTGGACGCCGAGGATCGTGTCGGTTTTTCCCGTCTTGTCCGAGCCGAAGGTCGTCTGCATGGAGCTCAGCAATTTCTTGGCAGCCTCCGAAGAAGGCAGCGCCGGATTGCCGAGGACGGAAAGCACCTGCTCCGCGTAGTCCTTCATGTAGACGGTCGCGTATTGCTTGTGCGCCGGGTCGACGACGGTGATCACCTGTTTCGAGAAATCCATCAGCGTGATGAGGTTGCCGTTCGAGGTGG
>Ga0335075_10000312_pt1 | contig 87825 bp, 66 predicted proteins | sample Lox_Sample_24_FD_206723 | JGI IMG/M metagenome (GOLD analysis project Ga0335075, IMG submission 206723) | Soil microbial communities from Loxahatchee National Wildlife Refuge, Florida, United States - Lox_Sample_2.4 | ecosystem: Environmental > Terrestrial > Soil > Wetlands | place: USA... | reverse complement strand
TGGCACCTCGATGTCGGTTCATCGCATCCTGGGGGTGTAGAAGCTCCCAAGGGTTAGGCTGTTCGCCTATTAAAGCGGTACGTGAACTGGGTTCAGAACGTCGCGAGACAGTTCGGTCCCTATCTGTGGTGGGCGCAGGAGATTTGAAGGGGCTTGCCCTTAGTACGAGAGGACCGGGGTGAACAGACCTCTTGTGATCCAGTTGTCACACCCGTGGCACAGCTGGGTAGCGAAGTCTGGTCAGGATAAGTGCTGAATGCATATAAGTACGAAACCTTCCCTAAGATGAGATCTCCCTGAAGAGCCGTGAAAGACGATCACGTTGATAGGACGGATGTGTAAGCGCAGTAATGCGTTGAGCTGACCGTTACTAATAGCTCGTTCGGCTTGACCATAAAATTAACTATATGTTTTGAATGCAATTTGTATTGTTGACCCGTCAATAACTATTCGAGAAAGTTTGAGTCTGAGGCGCCGAGTGCGGCTCAGCAAACTTTCGGGTGATCTCAGCGAGAGGGTCCCACCCGTTCCCATCCCGAACACGGAAGTTAAGCCTCTCAGCCCCGATGGTACTGCATGCGCGAGTGTGTGGGAGAGTAGGAAGTCGCCCGATTAATATACAGAAGCCCTGGTAGAGCAACTCAAGCCAGGGCTTTTCGTTTTCAGGGCAAATGCGGCGCACCTGAAGCAGCGCACAAATTTGTGTTGACGCATGCGCCAGTTAGAGCTAAGATCCTCCCTTCGAATCATGCCCCACCAAAGCATGGTGCGGCGCAATCGACGTTACAAACAAGGATATGTTTAAGTGCCCTATCATAACGAACGGGCGCTGCCGCGTTGTCGCGAGCGCTTTCCTGGCGCTGAGCAGCGTAGGGTGCCTGAAGGCGGCGGGATTGGGTCCGGTAACGATCAATGTGCCCGCTCTTTTCGATGGTGCGCAAGTGGTGGTCAGGGGCGATGTGACGGGAATCTCCTCCGACCGCACGGAGCAACTTTCAGGACCTCGGAAAGGAGAGGTCACAGTTCAAAATATCGAGCTGTCAGTCGTGACCTGTTATAAGCCGCCCAATGACTGTGGGAGCACGGTGACGTTCTCCCGGCGCTTCACGGTAGTAGATCCTCTATTGGCGCTGAAGCTAGGGGAAGAAGTGCTTGCTTTTCTGCAGGGGTCGGGCCCGATTTTCCCGCAACCAAACTATTGGTCCGTGTGGGACTTGGATTGGATGAAGGACACGAGAGAAAGCAGACCGGCCGCAGGACTAAATGGGAAAGAGCTTCTGCAGGCTGATCTCGCCAGCGGCCTCAAGTCGTCCGATTCCGCAACGAGGTCCTAATCACCCTCGCTGAGATAACGCACAAGGGTGGAGATTACGGACCTGGGCTCGGCCCTTTTAGAACCAATCCCGAAAAGTATATCGGCCTTTGGAAAGAGTGGTGGGAAACGGAAGGCAGATCTGAATATGAGCGGTAAATGTGGCGGGCGGGCGTGTGGCGCTATATGAGCACGGGACGATATCGCGAATGTCTGTGGTGCGCTTAGCGGCCTAGATAGCGTTGAAGACCGTTTTTACGTGATGTGGGAGAGTAGGAAGTCGCCCGATTAAACAACAAAGCCCGAGGTCAGGCTCGTAGCTAGGGCTTTTCTTATTTCTTAAATCCAAACTAATAGAACTCCGAGGGGGATGTTAATACTACCATATTTTGTGTCTTAATGGGGAGGACTCCCCGGGACCTGCCACGGTGAACCGTAAGGGAGCAAACGAAAGAAACCCACTTTCATGGACCTGGTCAAAATGATCGGTGAACTTCAAGCCGAGCGGCAGAGGCTGGACGAAGCGATTCAAGCGCTGGAGCGGCTTTCAGCCGGGAAGATACGGCGGCGAGGCCGACCACCGAGCTGGCTCAAGGACGAGATGCAGCGTCAAGGGCCGAATTCGGAAGACACCGACGAACCCACTGTCCCGCCGGGCAAGACGAAGAAGGCGTAAAGCCGGCGAGCGCACGCAGTATCCGCAGAGCGATAGCGGCACAGGCGAGCCGCATTCTTAAAATGGCGCAACCGGCAGCAAATGGCGTGCATAGACGTCCCAAAGCCTGCCGAAGTAGAAGGCGCCGAAACGGGTCAGGGCGTGAGCGCGCGCAGCCACGGTCGGGGCGTCTACGCGGATACTAGCCAACAACTCAATGGCATCTAATACACCGCTCTTGAGAATACCCCTGGCGACTGCTGTTGCCTGATCTTCGTTTCCTTCCTCGGCATTCTTCTGCTCAAAGCTGCGGCGCAATGTGGCGAGCACGGCGGTGGGTTCTTGCGAAGCATGCTCCTGCGAAGACGCGGTCAGATTCTTGGTTGCAGTCAGCGTGACAGTGTCGCCGCTGCCATCGCGAAAGACAATTTCATAGATGACTTGCTTTTGGGCCGGGTCTCCGCGGTCCACCAGAAGATGCAGAGTGCCGTGGTCAATGGGCCGGCTGCCTCCTAAATTCTCGCATTCGACCGAACCCTTCAGTTCGGTGGTGTGTTCGGGCAGGTCGAGGAACTGATCCAAATCGGCGATGTGAATGTCGAACTTCAAGGCAAGCGAAACTCCCTCCTGCTGCCCCTGGTCGAAGCCCGCCTGATATTCGATCGCACCGAATCCAATGAAACCCTTGAGCGCCTCCCGGAACCGAATCTCTATTTTCTGAGCCTGCGGAACAGGAGCATAGACCGGGCCCGGCCGACGCGGGATGCCAGCCTCATCACACCAGGCGCGTGCGGCTTCTACTCCGCGGTTCACAGCTTCGGCGGCACGATCGCGGCTGAAGTTCAGAAGATAATGCAGGGGAACCTCGGCCTTGATCTCTCTCACGGCGAGGGGCCGCCCGAACTCGCCGGGCTCGCCACGCTTTAGGGCCGCATTGTTTGCTGCGATGCGCGCCAAGGCGCTTTTGTAGCTCCACACAACGGTCGCTTCAAAGATGCCGAAGAAGTTTCCGACAAAGCCGTCGAACCATTCGCCGCGCTCGCTCGTGGTCCAAATAATCCAAAGCTCGTCGGCGCCGGCACGGATCGCCTGGTCGATGTTGGAACCCATATGGAAGATGGCGTCAATGTACGTGTCCCCAGCAATGCGGACAGGTGGAAACCACATGGGAAGCGAGGCGGAGGCGACCAGAAAATCTTCGGTCATCTCAGAGGGGGGAATCGCGCGCAGCTCGTGTTTTGAGAAGTTATACACATTGAAGGTAGCTTCTCGCGGGCTGGCACTAATTTTGGAGAAATCAAGCTTCCATGCGGGAAAGACCTTGTGTCGAAAAGCGTCCAGGTCGAAGATGGATGCGGCATACAACAGGCGCGCGAGTTGCGGCGCGTTGATATCCACTTCGGAGAGCGGCTCCGCGTTGCGCCAATTGTCGGCGATTTGTGTACCGCTCATGCCCTGCACCCACATGGCAAGGTTGAAGCAGGCGGCGCTCACGGCATCGGCGCGGTCGAACTCAAGTCCGGCTTCATCCAGCCAAACTTGCAGAACACCAGCCTGGAAGGCGACCTTTATTCCGCCTCCGGCAAGCATTAGCGATCGCCTGGGCATTTAGTTTCGGTCCGCGTAATGACGCCGTAGCTTAACGATGCACGTGAAAGTTTTCGTAATGAGGATTGATGGCGGCGGCCTTGCTCAGGAACTTTTCGCCTTCGGGGATGCGCCCCGCAGCCCGATAGATCCTGGCGGCCAACGCAAACAGCCCGGATTCCTGCACGCCCGAAGACAACGCCTGATCGATAAAGTGGATCGCGCCGCTAACGTCTCCAGCGGAATATAGCGCAAAGGCGAGCCCGGACTGAGTCCCAAAATTATTTCTCAGCTCAATGTCTTTGGAGGCCCACTTCACCGCTTCCGCCGCATCGGGGCGCACGTCGGTATAAAAATCCGTCAAGTGATGGTAGTAGTGAACGTGGCCGGCGTTGACGGACTCGAGATAACCCTGCAGAGCTTTATCGAACCAGGGCTCTGCTTTGGCGGCCTCACCCATGAATGCGTATAATTCGCCGAGAGTCTGCTGAAAATCCGGCCGAGGAACTCGCGCGAGAACCCGCTCGTAGAATGCAATCGCTTGATCGAACTCGCCCTGCGCCGCGAGGAGCTCAGCCATGTGCTCTTCGACCTGCCAGAATCCCGAGTAGGCTTGATCTGCACGAGTATAGTGCGCCCATGCATCCTCGTATCGGCCGTGAGTCAAATCCAAAACGCCGCGCTGCAATTGCAGCCAGGCATAAGATCGCATCTCTTTAGCAGTAAGTTCGTCTTCTGCTTCCAGATAGAGTTGCTCAGCGCTTGGTACATCACCCATCTTCGACCTGAAATACGCAAGGCGAGCCAGATTGTCCCAGGTTCGATTCTCGGCGATAAGATCTTCATAGGCCTTCGCCGCTTCTTTGTAACATCCCTCCTGGAAGAGAATATCTGCCAGAAGAGCTTTTCCTTCGGAACGGCCGGGAAGCGCCGGGGCCATCGCCAGATCGCGCTTGGCGTTCGCGACGCGGTGGAATTTGAAATCGAGATTGGCCTTCAACAGGCATAAATCCTCTTTAGGGCCAAACGTGGCGATGAGACTATCGATAACAGATTCGGCGCGTTCGAATTCGGCAAAGCTGCCCGTGATCGAAGCGCGATGGTACAAGCGAAAAACAAATTTTGTTGCCTTTTCGGGGTCGACGTGCTTACCACGGACGCTATCTTCGAGCTGCGAGAGGTGTTTATCGATTTGCTGGAGCTCAAGCTCACAATCCCGAGGCTTGTACATCTCTATCGCCAAGGCTCCGCCAAGTACGGGAAGTGATCGAGGAACTCTGTGTCATTTTTCAGCGGATTTGGCGGCGTTTTCGGCATGATGGGAGCCGCATCCCACAGCGATTGGTCGTTGAGTAACTCGATGTGGTACTTCTTGCCGTTGAACTCGGCTTCCATATCGAGAAACATACTCAAAAATCTGGTCGCTACCTGATCCTCAAGCCGCCGTCCGTATGGCCAAGTTCCGGTTGTATCCATATCTATCGCGCAGACGTTCGGAATGAAGATCTCAAAAGGCCGGCGTAACGGAATGTTCAAGCCCTTCCTATTCCAGCTGTTGTCTGGCATGTTCAGTTGCTGGAACAGTGTCTTCTGCACCCGCGGAAACGCTTCGACCGCAAGAGAGTACGTTTTGTGAACAGAGACCGGAGAGTTGTCGTGGTTGAAGGAAGTCTTCAAGCCGAGCGCACTAATGGATGGTCCGAAACCCCAGCCGAGGTGAGCCAGACGCTTGATGAAGTGAGGCCCGAGCCAAAAATTGTTGGCGCCAAGCTGCCGGCTGTCTTCACGCTCGCTGAGAGCAGCATCGGCAAAAGGCTGGCCGTCGGTGTCGATCAGCTTGTACTTCTTGAGTTCTTCATCCTCTGTCGCCGCCTCGAGCAACGCCCAGGGGTGTTCCAGCAGAAGCGGGTGATCCGGGATTGACTCAATCTTGTGCGCGGCCTTCAACACCCAGCTCTCGCCCCATGTATTCACAACTCTGTTCTGTTCCGGAGAGCGAGTTATAAAAGCTAGCGGGATCTCAAGTATGATGGCGTTTACATTTCTTCCCGCTTGCGCATCCTTGCCGCTGTAAACGAACCGATAATTTCCGTTCTCATCTTTTTTGAACTTATTACCTTTCCAGGTCCAGGGTCCGGGAGGGAGATCCTTCTTTACGGTAATACCGAGATCCGGGTTCTTGGGATCGTAATTGAAAAGGTCGTTTCCATCTAACTCGAGCAGAGTTTTCGGAATTGGCAACTCGCGCGCTTCGGTCATGGTATGCGGCACGTGGTAAAACTGCGGCGCGTAATTGATGGAGCGGAAAAAACCGGGCAGATCGTTGAAGAAGGCGTCATCGCGGCCCCCTATGAATGCCTGAATGGAGTGACCGTCCGGCGTTTTAAGGTTCACTACCTTGTTCAGGTCGATGGTGGTGGAGAAATTTCCTCCCGGGAAACGAAAGAACTTGATGGTGGCTCGCTGAGCGGCATCGATAGTGACGCGAATCTCAGAGGATTTCAGCTCGCCCAGGTACTTTTCCTTGACGGCGTCGAAGTACTTGAGCAACGTCTCAAGGTTTTGATCGTCCTTCGCCGGCGGGGCCACTCGCGGATGCGCGGCCATTCGGATTCGGTACAGCATGTCGGGATCTAAAACACCGGCCTCCGGAACCGATGCAAAAGTCAGCGCAATGACGACTTTTTCGCCGGCGTTCGAGTCGTCGCTCGGGAAGCCAAAAATATCATAGAGATCGGCCGGGCTGTGATCGATGTCGGAGAAGATCGAATTGACTGCATTGGGGTCATTATGGTCTGCCATGAGGTTGCCTCTCTGTGTCTGTATCTTAAGTTAGATCTGTTGCGTGCCTTCAGGAGGAGGCGCGCTGGCCGGCCCCTAGAGTCCGCGCTATTCGAGATTGTTGCTCCGCATCTTCGACAATCACGTCAGTCGCCTTCTCGCTGATCATATACACGGCGCTTACGATGAAATATCCGGGAATACGGGGGAAAACCGAGGCGTCCACGACCCGCAGGCCCTGGGTGCCACGCACGCGGAAGCGGCTATCGAGGACCGCCTTCAGATCGTTATCAGCGCCGATCTTATTTGAACACGATGCATGATGTCCCCAGGCCTCGTTGCGAATAAATTCGCGCGTCGCGTCCTCGGTTTGGTAATCCGGTCCCGGAACCTGTTCGTTAGCGATCAAGCCCAGCTTCTGCAAACGCTGGTTCATATCCCGAACGAACTCCACTCCTTTCAGAACCGCTTCGAGATCATCGCCGTTTGGGTCGTTTCCTTCCGAGAAATATTTGAACTCGATCTTGGGCGTGTCCCATGGAGCCGCCGAACGCAGCGTCACGCGCCCGGCCGTGTTGTTTGTGCGAGCCTTCAAAATGGCCCAGGTAAAACGATTGTGGTAGCGCTCGAATTCTTTGGAGTAACCCTGCTTATAACCTCTGAAGAAACCAGGTAGTCCGAAGATATAAAGGTCCGGTTCTTTTTTGTCGGGCGTCGAGCGCTTGATAATTCCGATTAGCGCGCCATTCGAGGCGTAGATACCTTTGCCGGTCTCCCACTCTTTGAAGTAGGCATCCGGATCGGGAGAGGGAGGCGCAAACGTTGCCTTATTCAGTAGATCGAAGTTATGGGCGAAATCCGATACGACGCCGATTTCATATCGATCTTGCAGATTTTCGCCGACACCCGGCGAATCGACGACCACCGGGATGCCGAAGGCGGACAACTCGGCGCGCGGGCCGACACCCGACAGCTTCAGCAACTGAGGACTATTGAAGGCGCCAGCGGCAAGGATGACCTCTCGCTTGGCACGCACTTCGCGACGAGGCGCAGAAGCCGGATCTGAAACGGCTTTCGGATCGGCCTTATATAAATGACGGCCCTCCAGGTACTCAACGCCTAAAGCTTGCGTGCCCTCAAAGAGTATCCGAGTAACCAGCGCATTCTTGAGAATGGTCAACCTTTCAGGGAAATTCTTTTGCGTCCGCAACAGGTATTCGCGAGGCCCGTTACGTTTGCCTTGGTCAACTGCGAGCGGAGTGAAGGCCAGCCCTTCCGGGCTCTCGGTCGCGTTGCGCGAGTCATTCGGATCGAACCTGGTATCGAAGCGGACCCACGGGTTGCCGATATGGTCGATAATCGCTTGTTTCACGGCATCGAGCAGCGCGGAAACGACTTCCGGATCGCGCAGCACTAAAGTAGGATCCGCTTCCGAAGTTGCCAGCCAACCGTTGAACCCGTGGCCATGCGACCAATCGCGCCAATCTTTGTCACCTTTGAGCAGCTCGCCCACCGACGATAGCGCGCCTTCGATTTTGCCTTTGACTGAATCCGGATTAGGAACATACCGGCAATTTTCAAGGCGCGTGAAATAGTGGCGCATGTTTTCTGCCCGCCAGCTTGCGTCGCCGGTGATGTCGGCGATTCGATTCCAATCGCTCGCCTGGGCGAGAACGGTAATCATCGCATTGTGCGCGGTGCAGCCGCCCAGCGTGCCGGCGCGGGGATACCAAACGCCGTCTTGCTTCGGGTCGTATTTTGTGTCCTTCTGCTGCTGCGTCGTATCCGAGTAGTGCCGCACGAAGTAATTCCATGCGCACTCCGGATACTCGGTCGAGAGGCCGTGAAAGATCGGCACTTCGTACATCCAGCGCCCTAAGTCGTCGACCGAACATGGATCGCCGCCCGCTTCCAGCAGCAAGACGCTGAAGCCGGTCTTGGCGAGATTAGCCGCCAGCGGCCCTCCGCCGGCGCCCGAACCAACAATGATGTAATCAAAATCGGTAGTACTCATCTCTCCTCGATTCAGCTAGTCGGAAACAACCAGAGTAACTCTATACGTCTGGGTGGCAAACTCTAAAACGTTTTGAGAAACTCGATTAAGGCATGTTTGTCGTCGTCGCTCAGCGGCGCTTCTTCTTGCAGGAAGCGGGTTCCGAAGTAATGGCCGCGGTTGACGATATAATCGGGGCACTTACTTAGCGACATCAAAGGTCCGACTAGATTCTGCAATACCTGGCGTGCCTGTTCGTCGGTTGCGTCGTGCGGGAGATTTGCCAGATCGTGCTTGATTTTGAGCAGCAGATTCACCACCTTGGCATCGTGATCCACTCTCCCGGCGAGATCGGAGTCATCCGCGAGCAGATTCAAGTTCGAGATTAAACCGACGGGCGTGCCGGCCGGAATCGGGCCGATCTCGATACTGTCATTGCCGTACAAATTGGGGAACAGGCGCTGTCCCCATCCGAGCAATGGTTTTAGATTGTCAGGCACGTAGCCAAGAGGAACGCGCAGATAGCACTTCGTCGTCGTGCGGTCAATCATCCCGGGAATCTTGTCTCCGAGAACTGCGTCCTTGTCGCGTTTCTCCGGCCAGAGCATCTTCTCAATCGAATCCTGGAAGGAATCCATACGCGCTGCGACTGATGGTGAGGCATTAAACTTGCCGACGCTGTTGTTGAGCAGAAACGGAGCCGTGGACCAAACGCTTATAAGCGATGGAGGGCGGGTGTACCCACGGCCGCCGCCCGGCATCTTGAATTGCTGGGGAGCGCCGGTCATTGGGTTATAGATCGTGATTGTCCCCACGGAGGGAAGATCTTTGTAGGTTTCCGACGAGAAGTTGTCCCAGATGTTATCCCGAATCGCATTAGTCGCGAGAGGGCTACAGGCATTCGTTTGTAACAGCGTGACCGGCACTCGGAATTCCGCCGAAAGATAATTGCCGTCGAGAAAATCGGGAGCGGTGACGATGGCTCGCATCTTCGATTTGAAATCGTCGGTCTTGGTCCAGGCCCAATATTTGTTCCAACAGGTCAAGTAGTCGGGACCCGCGCAGCCGCCCGGGTCGAGACCAGGCGCAGGCGAAGGCAGCTTACTCGAATGGCATCGGGCACAGGTCTCCGCGAAGACAATTTTTCCGCGGTTCAGCATCCCGGTATCTTTCGCAATGAATGCCGATCCGCCCGGCGCGCGGTCCAACTTGTGAGGCGCGGTACCTTTCAGGAAGAATAGCGCCATATCCGGCGTTTGTTGTTCGGTCGCTCGCCAGTATGTCGAGTTCTCCTCCGCAACCTTGATTTCAATGGGCGTGGTGGTCTTTCCGCCGATCAGAGGGTTGAAGTGCAACAGCCACTCTTCGCTGAACAGTCCTATGTTGAGATAAACGCGGTTCAGGGCACCCAAGGCCCCTACCGAGTCTGAAGCATCTTTGAGAACGCGCGGCGAATAGACCGTAGACGGCGGCACGAAGAATCCGGAAAGCGATGACGTGACCGGGTAGTTTTGAAACTGCTTATTGTTCAGCTCGCCGCCGCCCAGGGTTTCCTTGCCGAAGCGCATCGCCTGCTGCATGCGCGGGCCAAAGTTGTATAGCGCGTTCATAGTGCGGGGGTTGTTGATGTTGTCGGTCGAGACCAGCGACGTGTCAAGAGTCCCAGGCCGTTGCGCGTGGAATAACTGGAAGATGAAGCTGCTTGGATCGGCGTCCCAATCCAGAATGCGCTCGATCCAGAAATACTGCGCCCCCACGGTGGAGCTGAGGTTTTCCACGTGCGGGTTTTCAGGATCGCTCGGCGGGTTCTCCGGATTGGCGCTGATGTGGCAGAACCCACAGGACATGCCGACGCGATAGGGCCGAATCAGCTTCCGGTTATTGTAATAGCTCGGGTCGGTGTAGAAGCGATTCGCATCCCAATTCTTGGCGGCCGCTTCATCGAAATCCGGATTCGGAAACAATCGCAGCCCCATGACGCCGGTCGCGTAGCCGTAGAAGGAACCGACGGGCAGATTCTTTCCGCGCGCGCCAATCTTGACGCCGGGGTATTTCGTTTCGTTCTCAAACGGATCTGGCGGGCAATCAGAGCGGCGCTTATCCAGCCAGAGATTATAGCGGTTCGGATCGGGTCCGGTTGCCTTATCAAAGCATGGCTCGTTGACCAGCCCGAGCCAGTTCCATCGATTGCTGCGGCTAAACTTCAGGCTCGGATGCGAAGAGACGGTCTTCAATAAGTCAACAGCGCCAAAGCTATCAACGCCGATGACATCCCAGAACCGGTCGTCCCCACCGGTCCAGACATTCCAGGTGTTCCGGCCTTTGACTTCGTCCGGGCTCAGGGCGATGCCACCATCCATGCCATGGAAGTAATCTTCGTCTGCCGCGGGGAAGGAGTTGGCCTCCCGACCGGCGCGCATTGCTTCATCTTTGACGCTGCCTGGGCGGGGCTCATGACTGCAAGCGCAAAGGCCAATTGTCAGAGCTGCCAAGGCCAGCGAGCCGGTGAAACGTTTCTCAAAGTGAAGCATAGATGGTCTCCCTCATTCCCGAAGCGCTCCCTGCCGGCCGGCGCGACACACAGCCCCATTCAATTAACGAACGTGTTTTGAGGAATACTGCACGCGGGCAACGGTGTCAAGAGGCAAGCCTTGCATTTCCGCAGAAAAGTGCGCAAAGTAGAGAATTACTTGTTTCGGACTGTTAATTATCAGATCGAGTAACAGGGATCAAAGGATTTCCGAGCTGGATCACGTTGATTTTTTGGATAGCTGAAACGGAGAAGCATCGAATGTCACAAGATATTGGCGTCGTGCTTGAGTCTGAGCGCGAGGCGCTTAAAGCGCGGCGGCAGAGCTTGTTCGTCAATGAGCCAAGCGACCAGGAGCTCACCGATTCGCTCTTTGGAATTTGCTTCTCCGGCGGAGGAATTCGGAGCGCGACCTTTAATCTGGGCATTCTCCAAGGATTAGCCGGCTGTAAGTTGCTACGATTCGCCGATTACCTCTCGACGGTATCAGGCGGGGGCTATATCGGAAGTTGGTTCCATGGAATCGTCCAACGCGCGCCCTATAAAGAGTTGCGCGACGCCGACGGCAAGCCTTTTGCGGATTACGAAAGTTATCTAGCTTCGGAGGACAAGGCGCCCGGGGACGCGGCGCGAGATCCCATCAGCTTTCTCCGCGCTTATAGCAATTATTTGTCGCCGCAGCTCGGCCTGTTGAGCGCCGATACGTGGGTTATTGCAACCATTTGGCTGCGCAACACGCTCCTGAATCAAATCATCTTGTACTTGTCGCTGGCCGCGGTTATGCTGGCGCCGCTTCTCATCGGCAACCTGGCGCGCGTGATCGAACCGGAGGCGCGTGCGTCCCGTTATAGCTCGATTGCCGTTGCCGCGGTGGTTTTCGGACTCCTTGCCTGGATTGTCGATCGCATGGCGAAGAATGTTCGCCCGATCGTTGCCCGGGAATTCAATATGCCCTCCAAAGGCATATCCCCGGACAACGACGCTTCCGCATGGCGGACTATCATCGCTCCTCTGTGGCTGATATCTATCCTGCTTAGTTTTCTCATCGCGGCTGGTAAATTTAATCCGCTCAACCTGGTTACAGGCTTGGTTACATATGCCACTCTGCTGTTTCTATTTGGCCGGGCGCTGAATCACGGCGGTTTTTGGGTCTGCTACCAGGAGCGGCACGGCAGCAGCAGGGCATGGAAAGTTTCGAGAGCGGTTCTCGCAAGTGTAATCGTCGTCGTATGCGCGGGGGTGACGTTCTCTCTATTGGTGCTCGATCAGAAAATTCTTTCGTATCTGGCGCACACGCAAATCTCTTCATCCGTGACGCTGTTCGGTTCGGGCCCAACTCAAATCGGCATGTGGCAGTGCATGAGTTGGGGCCCGCTCTTCACCACGTTGGCCTTGATGGGAGGCGTTGCGCTCCAAGTTGGGCTGATGGGCGTGGATTTTCCCGATGCGGCGAGAGAATGGTACTCGCGCCTAGCAGCGAAACTGTTGATCACGGGTTTTGTTTGGGTCACCTGGTTCGCCGTGGCAGTATTCGCGCCCCTGGGCGTCATCTGGCTATTTGAATATCTGAAGAGTGTCGGGATTGCGGCGGTTGCGGCCTGGATCGGAACTACCGCGGCCGGAGTGCTTACCGGAAAGAGTGGCGCCACTTCGGGCAAGAGCGTCAATGATCCATTGCAGCAGCGATCGAAGAGTTCGACGTTGGATCTGGTAGCGAAATATGCACCCCCGATCGCACTGCTCGGGATCCTGATTGCCGTTTCTACGGCTGCTTTTGTAGCTGTCAATGCGGTCCTCATGTGTTATCAGGACCGGTCTGCGGAAAACCCGGCCTTGGCGCTCAACGGTCAAGGCACGGCGCTGCTAGCGGCAGCCGCTTTGGGCCTCATGGCGGTTGCGTTGCTGCTCTCCACACGGATCAATATCAACGAGTTTTCGATGAATCACTTTTATAAGAACCGGCTCGTGCGCTGTTATCTCGGGGCCAGCCATGTAGATGAGCGGGACCCGAACCTGTTCACCGGTTTCGATCCGAAAGACGATATTCCGCTCACCGATCTGCTTCCCGAGAAAGGTTACTCGGGGCCATTCGCAATCTTGAACTGTACGTTGAATCTGAATCACGGGTCCAAGCTCGCCTGGCAGGAGCGAAAGGGCAGCTCGTTTGTATTCACTCCGAAATTTTGCGGTTATGTTCCCATCGCGGATGCGAAGGGCTTCAATGAAACGCCTGGCTTCTGCGTGCCAAACGGCCCCCATATCGGCCTAGCTACCTCGATCTCGGGCGCCGCGGCGAATCCGAACTGGGGATATCATACCGAGCCGGCTACCGCCTTCTTGCTGACGCTATTCAATGTGCGGCTCGGGTGGTGGGTTGGGAATACTCGCTTCCCACGCTGCGCTGCGAGGCCGGGTCCTCGACTCGCTCTGTTGTACCTGATCGCGGAGTTGCTCGGCCTTACCACGGAAGAATCCAAATACGTGAACCTTTCAGATGGCGGGCATTTTGAGAATTTAGGCCTGTACGAATTGGCGCGGCGCAAATGCCGGTTCATCATCGTGGGCGATGGCGAAGCGGATGAGATCTATCAGTTCGAATCGCTCGGGGGAGCAATCCGAAAAATTCGCATCGATTTCGGCCATTCCATTGAGATCTCCCCAAAGCGCATTTTTCTAGAGAACGGGCTGAGCCAGGTACACTGCGCCCTGGGCAAGATCCGCTATAACGATGGAACGCAGGGCACTCTGTTGTATCTGAAAGCCAGCTTGACCGGTGATGAGAGCTACGATGTCGCGCAACACAAGAAGGCCGATCCCGCGTTCCCACACGACTCGACGCTGAACCAGTTCTTTACGGAATCAAAGTTTGAAAGCTACCGCATTCTCGGCAAGCACGTTGTGGAGAAGGTATTTAGCCGAGTGCCGACGCCGCAAGAACCCGCCGATGTGGCAGCAACATTCAGCCAATTAGAACAAAATTGGGCACCGCCGGCCACCGCGGCAGAGGGCGCCTTCACGAAGCATGCGAGCGCCTACTCCGCGCTGATCGGCCGATTATCCGGCAACGATAAGCTGCGGTTTCTGGATTCCGAGATCCTTCCAGGATTTCCACCCGCCGATCTCCCCGAGCCGCTTTCGCCCGAAATGCGGCAGGCGAAGCTGCTCATCACAGACTTTATTCAGTTGATGGAAGATGTCTATCTCGACCTCAATTTAGATGACGATTCTCAATTCGGACACCCCAACAATGCCGGGTGGATCACCCTGTTTAGACGATGGAAAACGGGCCCGACTTTCAACGAGGTCTGGAGCGCAGTAGGGAACACCTATGGCTCTGCGTTTCAGCGCTTCTATCAGCGGCTATGATGCGCGCAATCGAATCATGAGTTCGGCCAGAGACGATTCGAGAGCATCGCGCCGAGCCAGACGCCTAGAAGTCCCACCACGACGCTCGATATGACATAGGAAACGGCCACAGTTGCGGCTCCGCCTCGTATAGCGGCGAACGTTTCCCACTCGAAACTAGAGAACGTAGTGTATCCGCCGAGAATTCCGGTGACAAGGAACAGTCGCCAGTTTGCATCGATGGATGGCCGATTCAGAAACGCCATCATCAACACACCAATCAGAAAGGATCCCGTCGCGTTGATCAAAAAGGTGCCGAGGGGAAAAAGCCCGGGATACCATTTCGCAACAAGCGTACCCAGGATAAATCGCGAAACCGCGCCCACAGCTCCGCCAAACATGACGAACAGATACTTGATCATTTGTATTCGCGGCCTTTTGGATGGAAGTTCTTCACCACTGCACACCTCTCTCTCGATGTGTGAGTAGGAGTCATCTTCCCCAAACGGGGCGGTTCGTGATGGCGAACTCCAACGCCTGTTCTATAGTTCAGCATAACGCGGTGATACAACTGTCACTGAGCTCGGTGACCCCGATCACATCGCTTTCCATCTGAAGATCCCTTATGCCTTCGCTGGGCGACAAACGTTCAAGAGGCCGTGATTGCGGGGTCAGGCCATTGGTTGATGGAGGAACGCCCGGCTGAAACGGTGGCATTGATCAGCCAGTTTATTGACAGCGCGTCGGCGGCGAGCCAGCACTCAGCCGGCTGAGGCGGCCAGATCGAGCGCCTTCCGCAGGGCCGCATAGCTTTCGGCGCGCGCACGGTGGGCTATTTCCGCGTTGGCCACCGTGTCGAACCCATGGAACGTGCCGGGGTAATGATGGAGCTCGGTCGGAACGCCGGCCTCGATCAATCGCCGTGCGTACTGGATGCCTTCATCGCGTAGCGCGTCCAGGTCGGCGGTCATGACGTAGGCCGGAGGCAAACCACGGAGGTCGCCGGCCCGCGCGGGTGCGGCGTAGGGCGATACCTGGCCGCGCTGGTTGCCGAGATAGTGCGACCACATGTGCTCTGAACTGATCCGGTTCCAGCCGGGGATGTCGACGAACGCGGACATGGACCGCGTGGTCATGCGGTCGTCGATCACGGGATAGAGCAGGAGCTGGAAACACGGTCCCGGTACGGCGCGGTCCCGGGCCATCAGCGAGACCGCTGCGGCCAGGGCGCCCCCTGCGCTCGCTCCAGCAACAGACACCCGCGCGGGATCGATGTCCAGCTCTGCGCCTTGGGTCACCCAGGTGAAGGTCGCCCAACAATCCTCGAAGGGAGCCGGGAATGGATGCTCGGGCGCGAGGCGATAGTCCGTGGAGATGACAACGGCTCCCGTTTGTTGGGCCATCTCGAGACAGCGGGGGTGTTCGAAATCCAGATCTCCAAGGACGAACGCGCCGCCGTGGAAGTAGACGATGGCTGGAGGCTGCGCGCGCCGTTCGCGCGGTGTGTAGACGCGGACCGGCACACCGGAGGAGGTCAGACGGTCCTGCACTTCGACGCGGGGATCCTGCATGGGCCGAAGTCCCGCCACGGCCAGGAGCTTGATGAAACGACTCATCCGGGCGCGGACCGCCGCGGGATGGGCAAAGTCGAGCACCGGCAATAAGGCCATGGTGCGGGCGATTTCAGCGTCCAGGTGCACCCTCCTTCATCAGGAATGGGACGAGCGGATGAGTGCGCTGGCCGTACGCAGCTTGCGAATGGCGATGATGTCTTCCGGCTGAAGTTGCGCCTCATGGCCGCGCTGCTCTTCAACGAAGGCGAGGAACGCAAGCAGGAGTAGCGAGTCCAGCACGCCGGTATCGACCAGGTCGACGTCGGGATCGAGAGCCGCCGGGTTCGCGCCAAATCCGGCCAAGAAGCGCTGCGCCCGCGCGATGAACTCCGCGTCCGGATCGGCGAGTGGAGGCGCGGGTGCGGCGGAAGTAATGAGTTCGCTCATGCGGCTCCTGGCGGATTCGAAGGCGCTTGACTGGCAAGTGTTCGCCACAGCTCCAATGTGCGCCGGCGATCCAGCTTCTCCTGTCCGGTTCGAGGCAGCGGATCGGCAGTCTCGATGATGCGGCGAGGTGTCCGCTGCGCGCCGAGCCGAGTCCGCAGCCCACCGGCCACGGCACCCAGATCGAGCGCTACGCCGGGCAACGATCTCATCAGCAGGCCGATGTCCTCGCTTCCGTCGGGCAGTGTGAGCGGCACCGCGGCGGCCTCCTGCACGCCGGGAACGTCGAGCGCCGCTTCTTCGATCTCAAGCAAGTAGACAGCGAAGCCGCCCTTCATCACAACGTCTTTCGTGCGTCCTACAATCCAATACCGGCCGTGCTCATCACGCCGCATGAGATCCCCGGTTCGGAACCAGGAGCCGACGAAAGCCGCCGCGGTGGCGGCTGGGTTGCGGTAATAGCCATCGAACAGCGTTGGGCCGGAGAGCTCCAGCTCGCCCTCGCCGGATCCCTCGACCACCATCCCGGCGGCGTCGCGCAGGCGAGCCTTCAGCAGCGCGGGCTGGCCGATTGTGTTTCGCCCCATCCCGTGCTCATCGTATTCACCGAAAAAGGACGCGCACATCGACTCGGTGAGGCCATAGGCGTTGAGCAATCCGATGTGGAAGCGCCGCTGAAATCGTTCCTGGGTGCGTGCCGAGAGGGGCGAACTGCCGGTGATGCAGATCGGTGGTCTGCGCCGGTTGCTCGGCGGTTCGGCGGCGTGGTTAAGCAGCTCGATGAGCGGCGGTACCAGGAACATTTGATCGATCTCATGCTCCTCGATCTGGCGCCAGTAGGGCGGCGCGGTGTCCAGCGCCAATTCCGGGAGCACGACCACTGCCGCGTCGGCGCACACGGCCCAGGTGTAGTGGAGATTGAGGACGCCGGAGCCGGAGAGCCGCATACTGCAAGCGATGCGCGCAGGCGCTTCACCTCGGTGCCGGACCACGGCGGCGGCGGCCGCATACATCGTCATCGACAACCGGCCGTGCGTCATCACGGTGGCTTTGGGATCGCCGGTGCTGCCGGACGTGTACGACAGCAGCGCTGCATCTTCCGGCAGGCATCGGTCCTGGCGCGCGGCTCTGAGCCGCGTGACGGAAAGCGCAGGAGTCAGGGAGACAAGCACGCCGGGCCTGGAATGTGCGAGAACGGAGTCGCGCAGGCGATCCCCCCACGCGCTGTCGATCAGGAGCGCGGTACCTCCGAGACGCCAGATCGCGAGCAGCACCGGAAGCATGTCCGGATGGTCGGCGAGCACTACCGCCCATAGTCCACGCTCAGTTGGCCCGACTTCGGAGAGCCGCTTCCTCAGGCTACGGCTTCGCTCGAGGAGCTGAGACCATGTCCAGGAGGCGCCGACGTACGGTTCGCGCTGAAAGATCAGGGCGGGCTGGTCAGAGCGCTCCTCGGCCAGACGGGAGTAGATTTCCAAGAGATTGGTCATGGCAGAGCCCCGGCCACCATATTTTTCTTGCCATTAGTCGACGAGGCCACGTAGGCCGAGAGAATGGAGTCGCTGAGGCTGCCCAGGCAGCTCAAGTTTGCGAACCCTGGCCCGTGCGCCAACCCGCTCAGGGCGGGCAGATGAAGCCGCGGGACGAGGCCGCGCAGTGCGAGGGCCGAATCGAGCTGCCGCATCACTGCTTGTTCGTCGGCCAGTGAGCATCCCAATCGCGCTTCCACTTGCGGCCGGGAATCTCCCAGCAGCCGCACCAGCTCGCCCACCGGCGAAGATCCGGTGCAGATCGCCACGGCGTCGAATTCCTGGCGCACCACCTCATCGGATTGGTCCACCACCACTTTGGCGAGGCCGTTGCGGCTGAGCTGAATCTCGCGCACCCGGCCGACGACGAAGGATAATTTGCGGTGCCGCCCGAGTTGGGCGAGCGCAGCCGGCGACATCACGCCGCGGTCGGTCCTGCGTACGAACTCGCAGCGCTGATCTTCGGCCAAGTGCCTCCAAGCCACGAGCTGTGGATCGGAATAGACCGAATTCTCGAGGAACGACTCCGCCCGTGAGTAGGGCAATGTCGGAGCGACGAAGGTGATCTCCAGATCCTCGCCGTGTCTGCGAATCAGCCACAGCGCCATGGACACTGCGCTCTCGCCACAGCCGACGATACAGATCCTGCCCGCCGGCGCGATGTAGATCGACTCCAGCTCCGCCGTTGCCGACGGGGAGATGATGCGATGCGCCACCTCCATGGCGTACGGTAGCGTTGTGGGCGCACCCGGACCGGTCAGAACAAGCCCTTGCTCGGCCAGCAGGATCTCACGCGACCCGGCCGTGGTCTCGCACTCGATCCGCCAGCTCCCGTCGACCAGCTCAAAGCGCGTGACGGCAGCCAGCCGGAGCTGAACGCCGTTCGTTGCTCGCTCGAGGACCCAGGACAGGTAACGGGCCAGCTCGCGATGGGACGGAGGCGGAGCGCCGATGTCCACCCAACGCCGGTACTCCCCGGTCTGGACCAAGTGGCTCTGCCAGGAGAATCGCAGCATTGCCGCATCGATCTGTTGATCGCCGTTTCCCAGACGGCCGCCGCTCTGATACGGAAAGCCGACATCTTTCTCCGGACGGGTACCGAGCAATTCGTAGCCGGTCGTGAACCCGTGCCGGCCGGTCCAGGACGCGGCCACCTCTCGCCGCTCGACCAGCGTCACGCGCAATGGTCCATAGCCCAGTTCGTTGAGGACGTGCGTCTTGGCGGCGATGGCTACCGCCTTCGGACCGGCGCCAATCACGACCAAGTCGGCCGCTGTACTTCCAGCGGTCATCGCTTGATCTCCCACGCGAGATGATGACAGTCGAAATGAAATCCGTTGCGCAGGTACGCGAGATGCGCCAGGTGACGCTGATAGCCGGTATCAAGGTGGACCGCATCGCATCCCAATCGCCGCGCCTCCTCCTGGAGGTACCGAAGGAGCGTAGTGCCGAGTCCCGTTTTGTGATGTGTGGTGACGGCGACCAGATCATCGATATAGAGGATGTGACCCCAGGCCAAGGTGCGAAGAAACCGGTAGCCCGCCGCGGCGGGCACAGTATCTCCCTCCGGGATGTACACGATCTGAAAGCCTTCTCGCGTCTGGATGCGCCAACGCTCCACCAGCTCTTCTTCCGAGCGAAGGTGCGGCCTGAGCTCCTTGTACGCCTTCCAGCATCGGCGGACCTCGGCCTCTTCGCGGGCAACGCGGACTTCGGCAATCGGTAGGTTCATCGGCAGCCGTAGCTCGTATCGCGGGGTTTTGCCACCACGCAGGTGCCGAGCCGATTGCTCTTCTGCAACAGCGTGTCGATTCCGCACTCGTTGAAAAGGTCGTGCAGCATATCGGTAGTGAAGGCTCGGGAGAAGAAGTGGCGGTCTCCGGTGAAGGTTACCATGTCTCGCGCGCTATGGCTTACCGTCAGCGCTCCTACGCCACAGGCGGTGTAATAGCGGTGCCGGACGTGGGTGGTGTAGTCGCTGGTGTTGAAGACGGATATGAACAAAAGGGAGCGGGGCACGCAGCACAGCCGTTGAAGGAGCGTCGCCGGGGTGCGGAAGCTGCCCAGGAAGTTGAAGGGAAGGTGGATGAGCGAGCGTTGTCCCTGCATGCGTCCCGCCCACTGATCCAAATCGAGCGCGTTGGCCACCACTGCCTCGGCTCGTGCTTCCATCCCCTCGGCGGCGATGCGGTTGCGGAGGCTTTCAATGGCTTGAGGATCGAGGTCCACACCGAGATAGCGCAAATCGAGGGAGCGCGAGAGCTCAATCGAGCGGCCGTCATAGCAGCCCAGTTCCACGATAGCGTCGCACCGGTAGCACTGAAGCGCGTTGACGGCGACCAGCACCTCGAGCTGCAGGAGCGACAGCACGTCATCCGGGAAATTCGCGATCCGCATCAGCGTCGCCGCGCGGTCGTCGATTCCGTAGTAGCTGTCGCCGTGTCCTACTGTTTCAGCCGCCCCGACTGCGCTCATGCTGCAACCTCGATCTGGGTCAGGCGATCGAGCACGGCGCGCGCGACCAGCTCCGCGATCCCCGGCGCCATCCGCACTCCCGAGCCGTGGGTACCGGTGGCGATCGTGACGTCTTGGCCGAGCGTGCCGCAGGATCCGACGAAGGCCTGGAAATCCGGCGTGTAGCTGTCCACGAACACCCGCTGCCCCACCACCGACCAGGCACCCGGTCCAAGCAATCGATCAAGAAAGGTGCCGGCGCGCTCAAGCACCGCGTCGGCCATCGGGTGCTCCGCATCCGGATCAACATCCCACTCGTCGTAGCGCAAGCTGAGGCGGTACGCGCGACCGGACAACGCTGTCGGAGCTGGATGAAACAAGGCCGGGGCCGGATGAAAATAGATATCCGCAGCCGGCCAGCCGACCGCAATGCCCGGGTCTGCGGCAGAGCTGAGCTCCACGTTCAGCCCGAAGACGTGCTTGGTGCGCAGGCCGATGCTCGAGACCCAGGCTCGCGTTCGTTCGTTCCAGCCGGGCAGCCACGGCCCCAGCGCCAGCACGACGTGATCGGCTATGTGGGAGCGGCCGCCTGTGCAATTCACCCGCACGGGGCCACGGGGCTCGGCCTCAAGCGCAATCACTTCCGCCTTCTCGATCACCTCGGCTCGTCCCGATTGCACCAACTCTCGGACGAGCGCGCGACACCAGGCGCTAGGATCGATCACAAAAGACGGACTTCGGAGCGAGCACATCCCAGCGGCTGCGTGCCAGCCGGGCGGGGCTGCGAGCGGCGCGGCAATGAGTGGCGCCATGATGCTGGACTGGAGCTCGAGATCGGATTCCGCGAACCAAGTCATCGGGACCATGCGCCGGTATTCGGTAGCGCCATCGCCGCGAGCCTCATGCCAGCCCCAACTCGCCCGTACCAGGTCGCGCTGGAAGGCATTACGGAAGTACGGAATGTCCATGGCTCCGGCGTACGCGGAGGCGCCTTCACCGGCAGCAGCCCGTTCGAGGACGGTCACCGACACGTGCGGCGCGCGCGCGAGCAGCGCCGCAGCCGCCGTCAGTCCGATGACGCCGCCGCCCACAACGACGACGCGATGGCCGAGCTCCGTCATGGTTCACTTTGGCGCCACCAGAACGCCATAACCTCCAGGTCTGTTGTCGAAGTGTTTGTGATGGAGTGGATCGCGCCGGGAGGCACCGAGAGGCGAGCGCCAGGAATGAGCCCGATGCTTTGACCGTTAACCTGGGCGCGTCCGTCGCCTTTCTGGACGATCCAGGTCTCCTCGGAGGCGTGATGGTGGGGCGCGGTTGTACACCCCGGCTTTAGGGTGAACACCATGGCGCCATAGGCGAGGCCCTGCGCCTCGGTCTCGATATCGCCGTAGATCTCCGCATCGGCAAGCATAGGTTCATTGGAAACATCGTTCATAGTTACCTCCTCAGTGCCGCAGGCAAGCAGGCATTCAGTTCGGTCCGGGTCAAACTCCGGAAGGTGGTGGGGCTCGGGGTCGCCGAACCAGCGAAGCCTCGATCAAGCACATCCAGCGCAGGTGCGCCGGGCAGGCCCATCGCGCTCCAGACACGCTGCGCCGCGCCCGGAAGGATCGGGCAAGCGAGAAGTGCGAAGCCGAGCAACCATGCCGCGGCAGAATCGGCGGTTGCGGTGAGGGCGGGGGTTCGTTGCAGCCATCGCTCCACGCTGGCGAACGCGGCCCCAAGATCGAAGGTGTCCGGGTGGAGAAAGGAAGACTGCAGCTCCAGCTCGACCTCCAGGTAGCGCATCGTGCCCGCGTCCCACGCGTCCGCGCCGGCGGCAGCCCGAAGGGACTCGGCGGTGATTGCGGCCAGCCGGGCGCCCAGCTCATTGTGGAACTGGAGGAATTCGTCCGCGCGGAACGTGTTCCGCCCAAACTCGGGATTGCGCCAGCAGAGATACGCGCGCACCAGATCGACCTCGGCGCCACCGAGGTGGACGATGTCTCCTCCCCAGATGACGTGGCCGCGGCTAGTGGAGAACTTGCTCCCGTCCAGATCGTAGAAGTAGTTGACCAGGAAGTGGTCCATGGGTTTGTACCGATCCTGGCCGAGCGCACAGCCGATAGCGCCGACAAGAAAGGGGACCGCGTTGTCGATGCCGAACGACAGAATGCACGTCACACCGGACTGGCGATCCAGCGGATTGAAGTCTGTCCCGGCAAGCTGCCGGTAGCGTTCGCCCGCGACGAAGTGGCAGCCGATCAGCAGGGCCGAGTACGAAAAGATGACTTGCTCTCCGGAGATCCCGGGGTGATCGAACCGGATCCCCCAAGGGCTAGGGACGGTCAGCCGGATCGAGGGACCGCTCGCGGCGAGGTACCGCTGAGCGAGATCGAAGAAATCGCCCCGGACGCGGATCCGCTCCAGATGCTCCTCAATGGCCCCTGCTCCTGCCTGCAGATCCAGGAACAATGACGAGCGCTCTTCAAAGCGGAGCGTGCCTGGGAAGTACGCGGTGCCCGGCTGGCGCATCTCCGATGGCGCGAAGTGGCCGCCGCACGATTCACAGAAGAAACCAACCAGCGGCTGGTCGCAGTGCGGGCAACGGCCCTTGAGCCACCCGCTCACGATGGAGTCTCCCACCTGCGGCCTCCATGCTCCGCCGGAAGCGGGCGCGCCGCCAGTCTCGGCGAGGATCGGCAGCGGCTCGGAACGCGCTACGGCGTTCCCAGAGCGGATGATGCTGTTGAGAAAGTCCAGGTTGACGTTCCGGTAGACGCAACACCATGCGGGATCAAGGGGATTGATCAGATCGTCGTAACGGATGTCGAGGGTCGCCAGATCGCGGACGATCTGTTCATGGAAGCGGTTGGCGATCGCCTCCGGGGTGGTTCCCTCCACATAGGCCTTGATAAGCACGTGCGCTTCGTGCACGTCGGAGAGCGAGATCATCTTCACATCTGCGCCACCGCGCCGCAGGTGCCGGCGCAGCACGTCCATCTTTAGGAGGGGCCCAGCAACGTGCCCGAGGTGGGCGCGGCCGTTGGGTACCAGGCACACCGGGGTGAGAAAGAACTTGCGATCGCGTAGAGCGCGCACGTTCATTCGGAACTCCCTTCTACGAATGGCCCCCACGAGCTGAGGAGCGAGGCCACCTCGCCCTCATCGAGCGACTCCAGCTCAGCCAGAAGCCGCTCCAGCTCGAGGGTGTCGGTCAGATTCCGCTGCGTCAGGGCTATGGTCAGCCGCTCGATTGTGCTGTACAGCAAGACGGCCGAAGAGTCCACCGGCGCGCCAAGCTCCTCGGAGAGTCTGAGAGCGATGGCGCGCGCCTCCGACGGACGTCCGCCGAGCGCCAGAAACTCGTCGTCCAGTCCGATGCCATTGCGCCCGAACACATCGGAGAATGCGTCCGCGACGGAGCGCTCCAGGGGGGTCCGGGCAGGCACCAGATCTCGCACCGGGGTCTGGATCGCCGACACGCGCTCGTGATCCACTTCACCGCTTGCGGTCCGGGGAAGGCGCGGCACCAAGACCAGGTTCCTGGGAACCATAAAGGCAGGGAGCTGTTCACTCAGGATCATGTGCGCCTGGGTCTCAGAGCAGCTTCCCTCGATGAAAGCGGCGAGCTCTTGCGCGCGCGCGACAACGGCTACCTCCCGCACGCCCGATACGCCCCGGAGAGCGGACTCCACCCGGTCTCGATCTACCTCGTAGCCCCGAACTCTCAGTAAGGCATTGGTCCGGCCGAGAATCTGGATTGAGCCATCAGCGGTCCAGCGCCCCGAGACGCCCGTTGGCTCCAGTGCTTCGGGGACGCTATCCGGCTGCAACGCCAGATACAGTGCGCCCGGTATCCCGGGCGGGAGCGCCTGCATGCGCGCGTCCAGGATCTGTATCGGCACGCCCGGACGGGGCTGACTACGGGGTACTCCCGCCGTCATCTGCCAGCGCCGCAGCGCGGGGAGACCGATGGATGGCACCAGGCGCTCAAATATCGAGCCGCCGCCGAGCCGATCCTGCAGCCCGTGAAGAGACTCGGCTGCAATTCCTGCAGGGTGACAGACCACTAGATCTCGCAGGGTTCGAGGAAGCTCCTCGGCGGATCTCGGCTGCGCGAGCTGCCGAAGGAGTACTGGAGAAACGTACGCCCGCGTGGCGCCGGTCGCGCTGACGAGCTGGCAAAACGCCGCCGCGTCCTCCTGCGCGTCTGCATCTGCGAGCACCACTGTGCCGCCCGAGAGCCACACTGCGAGCGCATCGTGGAGCACCAGCGACGGGCGGAGTTCGGCGATCAGCGTGTGCTCGCCCGGGGTTAGATTGGCGTCCTCGATTTCCGCCCGGACCGAAGCAGCAAGCGCCGAGTGCGGAATCCGAATCGAGGCCTCAATGATCGCGACGGCGGACGGCGAGGGTGCGAAATACTCCTGCGCCGAAATCGCCGAACCTTCCACTGCGGCCTCGGAAATCGCTATGAGGCCCACCTCGGAGAGCGGAGCGTTCGCATGGCTGTCGGTCGCCACGACCCGGGCCCCCGCTTGGGCCAACTTGGCTTGAATGCCACCGAGCGAAGCGCAGCGGTCGAGGGGTACACACGCCAAACCCGCCTGCAGGCTGCCAAGCATCGCGGCCAGTTCATCCACAGGCTGCGCGAGGAAGATCCCGACTGGGGTTTCGGGCTCGAGGCCCTGGTTTCGCAGCGCTGCTGCCCAGCCATTCGAACGCGCCATCAGATCGCTCCAGGTGAGTTCGAGGGCCGGGGTTACGACGGCGAGCCGGCTGGGGTGCGCCCTCGCCAGCGCTTCCACCCCCTCCAAGATGAACTGCTGGGGCGCGGTGTCCGTCGCGGCTTTCTGCTCGGGAATCTCGCCGGGTTTAGCGAGAGGGATCTCCACTAGCGGCCGATTGGGATCCTGCAATGCTCCGCGGAGCAGCCGCTCGTAGTGCTCCACGAATTGGCTCACCGTTTCCGCGGTGAACAGATACGCGTTGTACTCGATGCCGATCGATATCTCATGAGCCCGCTCCATGACGAACATGGTGGAATCGAACTTGGCCGCTCCGGTTCGACCCATCTCCACGAGATTTTCGGGCTCGCGCGCGCCGGAGCCTTCCGCTTCCGCAGTGGTCTGATGCGTGAACATCACCTGGAACAACGGGTTGAACGACGGGTCCCGGTCCGGCTGGAGATCCTCGACCAGCTTTTCGAACGGAGTGTCCTGATGCTCGTATGACTCGAGCGTGACGGCTCGGACGCGGCCCACCAGTTCACGAAATGAGGGCGTGCCGGAGAGCGACACGCGGAGCACCAGCGTGTTGGCGACCAGGCCGATCATGCCAGCCAGCTCGGGGCGCCGGTTGGCGATAGGGATGCCGGCAACGATGTCGTCCCGCCCCGTGTAGCGGCTGAGCAGCGCGGCGTAGGCGGCGAAAAGTGTCATGAAGGTGGTGGCGCGCTCACTCCGCGACAGCTCTCGCAGTGGAGCGATCAGCTCCGGGTCCAGAATTCTTCCGTACAAACCTCCGTGGAAGGCCTGTGATGGTGGGCGAGGCCGATCGCTTGGGAGCTGCAGCAGCGGTGGTGCGCCAGCCAGCATGCGGCGCCAGATCGAGAGCTGGCGGGTGAGGACCTCGCCGTTGAGCCACGCGCGCTGCCAGCGGGCGTAGTCGGTGTACTGCAGCGGGAGCTCCGCCAGGTGAACGGTCTGACCGGCAACCAGGGCGGAATAAACGATTGCTAATTCCTGGTTCAGGATTCCCAATGACCATCCGTCCGCGGCGATGTGGTGAATGCTTAACAGCAGGAGAGAGGTGTCATCCTCCAAGCGAATCAACCACACGCGGAGGAGCGGCCCCTTCTCGAGGTCAAACGACTCTCTAGCGATCTGGTCGCGCAGCCGCTCCGCCTCGAGACGCCGCGCTTCAGGCGGCAGAGCGCGCAAGTCGATGAGCGGGACCGGAATGTGAACCTGCGTTTCGGGGCGCTGTACCGGTTCCCAATCCACCATTACGAACGTCAGGCGCAGCGATTCGTGGCGTTCGACGAGGATATTTATGGCGCGCTCGAGGGCGACCTGATCGATCCGGCCTTGCAGCGGATAGGCGCCCACCACGTTGTAGAACGGGCTGCCAGGCTCGTAGCGATTGAGGAACCACAGCCGCTGCTGCGCGAAGGACAGAGGCGCTGGGCCGCTGTCCGCGCTTCGCTCCAGGCGCGGTACCTGGGTCCCGGGCTCCAACTTCACGATCTTGTCGACCGCGCGCGACAGCCCTTCAATGGTCGGGTACTCGAACAGCGTGCGGAGAGGAATCTCGATTCCGAAGGCTCCGTTCAGCCTCGCGATGACGTGCGTCGCCAAGAGCGAATGCCCGCCGAGGCTGAAGAAATCGTCGTGGAGGCCGACGCGCTCCACCCCCAGCGACTCGGTCCAAATGCGGGCGATTCCGTGTTCCAGCTCGGTACGCGGGGCAACATAGGGGACACTGTCGCTGGTGGCGCGCAAAAGCAGCGCGCGGATGTCGATACCGCCCTCAGGCCGGCGCGGGAGTTCCCCGGTGAACCAGAGGCTCTTCGGGTGACGCGTGGGCGGCAGCCATGTCGCCAACTCCTCGCGGATCGATACCTCGGAGACGCCAGGGGACCGAACGACGAACGCCACCATATCGCCGGCCTCGCGGTCGTAGGTAACCACTGCCGGCGACCCGCCGGCCGCGCGGGAGACTGCTAACTCGACATCGGCGGCCGCTCTCCGGAACAGATCACCGCCGGAGCGAAGCCGGATCTGGCCGGTGGCGGCGCGGATAACCCGCACGCCGGTTCGCAAGAGTGACGGCCTCGCGTTTCCCGCGACCGCTTCCATGTTGGGACGCGCGAGCCCTGGTCCGCTGAGCGCCAGTTCTCCGAACGCTCCCAGGGGCGCGGGATCGGACTCCGCAGTCACCGCTTGCACGAACGAGCCCCCCTCGACCTCTAGCGTGACGTTTTGCGCACCCTCCGGATATACGGAGACGGAGCCGAATCCAGCGATGCCCAGCCGGAAGCGGCAGCGCGCCAATAGCGCGGAGGGAAGCGCGGTGCGCAGCGGCTCGATCTGGCCCGGATCGGCGAGTTCCACCACAAGCTCGACTCGTTCGAGCGACCGGGCGAACTCGCGGGCCAGGATCTGAAGCGGAGCCGGAGCGACCACCAGCGCCTCTGCGCCACCAGAGATCAATGTACGCGCGAGCGTGCGCGGCGCGACCGAGGGCTCACGGGTCGGCAAGATGAGACACGATCCGTGATAAAGGCTGGCCAAGCAGTACACCGCGGCGTCCAGAGCCGGCGGTGTAGAGCAGGCGACGTGTCGCCCGGCGAATTCGCGGATCGGGGAATGCTCAAGCCGCCAAGCCAGCGCCTGTGCGCTCAACTCGCTGAGGACAGGGCCGTCGCCATTCCATTCGGGAATCAGGGCGGCGCGGTCTCCAGGTGCATGCTCGCACGACTCGAAACCGGGCAAAGCATCCACCTCGACGCCGTCCTCGCCCGAAATTAGCAGCGCCCTGACGGCAGATCCGAGCAGCGCCTCGCGACGGTTAGGCGGGTCCTCGGGATCGATCACCAGATAAGCGCCGCCGATTCTTCGCACCGCGAGCAGGGACACGATGAGGTCGGGCGAGGGAGCGATCGCTACCGCGATGGCATCTCCGCGCCGGAGGCCGAATTGCTCAAGCCGAGCCGCGAGCTCTTTCGACTTCCCGACCAGCTCGCCATAGCTCGTGGTAGTGGAGCCCCAGAGGATGGCCGCCGCTTCCGGGGCGGTAGCATCCACCAGCGCTATCAGATCGTCGAGGACACCGGGTTCAGTCGCCACGGGCGGCTGATCGCCAGTCAACTCGCCGGTCAACAAGGGCAAGCGCGAAATGGGCGCGTCGGGCGCTTTGGCGACCTGCGCCAGTACCTCACAGAACTGCTTGACCAGACAGGCCGCGGTTTCGCGCGTGAACAGGTCGGTGCGGTATTCCAGCATGCCGACCAGTCCGGTCTGGGCCGGGAGCAAGAAGAGCGAGAGATCGAACTTCGCCGCCCCGGTGACTAATGGCCTCGACCCGACGAGCCCAGTCGAGTCCCAGCCGGCAACGTTCTGGAGGATCAGCATCACCTGGAAGATCGGGCTGCGATCCATAGCCCGCTCAGGCTCCAATTCCGCCACCATGTGCTCGAACGGCATGTCCTGGTGGGCGAAAGCGCCCAGGGTGACGTCGCGCACGGCGTGCATCAGGCTCCGGAAGCTGGGGTCGCCCTCCCACCGCGTGCGGAGCACGATGGTGTTGACGAAGAAGCCTATCAGACCTTCGAGCTCGGGACGCCGCCGGTTTGCGATAGGCGCGCCCACGCAGATGTCTCGCGCGCCGCATAGGCGGTAGAGCAACACATTGAAGGCTGCGAGCATCGCCATGAACGGCGTGCAGATCTCCCGCTGTGCCAAAGCCGCCAGCTCCGCATTGACCTGTGGGTCGATATCGAAGAGGTAGATATCGCCGCGGGTGCTCTGCACTGCCGGCCGCGCGTGATCCGTGGGAAGAACGAGGAGCTTCGGCGCGCCGGCGAGTTGCTCCCGCCAGTAGCCGACTTGGCGCTCCAGCACGTCGCCCGTCATCCAGCGCCGCTGCCACGCGGCAAAGTCTGAGAACTGCACGGGCAGCTCGGGCAAGGGCGACGGCTGCCCCCGCGAGAACGCCTCGTAGATCGTCGCCAGTTCGCGATAGAGGACGCCCATGGACCATCCATCCGACGCGGTGTGATGCATGGTGAGCACCAGATGGTGCCGGTCCGGAGCGGCCCGGATCAGAAGCGCGCGGAAGAGCGGGCCATTGGTCAGGTCAAACGGCCGCATTACTTCCCGGACTGCGAGCCCATGTACCTCGTCATCGATGCTGGCCGCGTCCATGGAGGAGACGTCGATGCGGCGCAGCCGGACCGTCCAGTCGCTCGAGATCTGCTGAACTGGCCGCTCGTCGACGAAAGGAAACGAGGTACGCAGGATTTCGTGGCGGCGGACGATCTCCGAGAGGCTGCGCTCCAGGATCCCGGCGTCGATGGGGCCGGGAATGGGAAGAACCACGGGGATGTTGTAGGCTATCTCGCCGGGTGAAAATCGATCCAGGAACCACAGCCGCTGCTGGCTGAACGATAGCGGGGCGTAGTCTCCCGGGCCGCGGTTCACATGCGGGATGGTATCCAGCAGATCCGACGATCGGGCATCGCCGGACTCAATGCATTCGGCTAATCCCGCGATGGTGGGGTGAGCGAAAAATTCGCGCAGCGAAACCTCAACCCGGAACAGGTCGCGGATGCGCGCGATGACGCTGGTGGCCATGAGCGAGTGGCCGCCGAGAGTGAAGAAGCCGTCGTGCCGCCCGAAGGTCGCCGCGCGCCCGAGCGCTTCGGACCAGAGCTGTGCAATTCGGACCTCGAGCGGCGTGCGGGGCGGCTCCGAACGCGGCCTGGCCACCGACGCTCCCAGCCATGCGGGCTCCTGCGGAAGTGACTTGCGATCAATCTTCCCGCTGCTCAACCGGGGCAGTTCCTCGACCCAAATAATTCGAGACGGCACCATGTACTCCGGTAGGTGCCGCGCCACGGCGCTGCGGATCTGGTCCTGAAGGCGAGCGGGAGAGAGGGGAAGCGCGGGCAGTACTTCTGTCGTTTCCTGGCGCGCCGGGCCACGTGACGGCCGGCGTGCAAATACCATCGAGAGACCACTGCCGCCGAGCGTTTCTTCCTGCTCAACCGCCACCTCGAAGCCGTTGCGGTACAGCAGTTCGCAGACTTGCGTCAGCCGCGGGCCGATCTCGTGAACTTCAGCCACCACCTGCTGGATCTTCGGCCAGTCGGCGGCGGCGATCCCGGCGAGCACATCCAGCTCGCTCTTCTCGGCGTCGACCTTGAGCAAGTCGATCCGCTCCAGATCTTCTTCGGCGATCACTTGCGAGAGAGTCTTGACCGGGGTTTCGAAAGATTGAGACTCCAGCCGGGACCGGATCAATTCTTCGATCTCGGGTCCGGCGTGGCCGCGGCCTCGCTCGTAGGCAAGGACGGTCTGCTGTTCCTCCTCTGCGTCGGCGTAGCGGCCCGACAGGATCGATACATTCGGGTAATAGGTGAAGCGGGCGGTCCCTTCCTCAGCCCCGAGCGCGACCTGCCGCGCTGATATGTCCCAGTCATGGAGCGCGGCGTTCATCGCCAGCAGCTCGAAGGTCTCCGGGATGGGCTCGAATGAGTAGACCTTGGCACCGGGGCTGGTCATTCCCACGAATAGCGCGAACAGGCCGATGTTTGCGCCGACGTCGAGCACGACATCACCCGGCCGGAGGTCTACGCCACAGCGCAGGTAGGCCCGGTCGGCGAAGACTTCCTGGTAAACGAATTCCGTCTCGCTTCGACTGCGGGCGACGACGAGGAGTCCATTGGGTATCTCCTCGACGAGCCGGTCGTCCAGCTTGCCCTCGCGGTCGCAGCGCAGAAGCCCGATGATCGCCCGCCCCACCGCGGGATCCGGCACGCAGTGTGCTACGAGCTGCTGCTCAGAGCCAGTGGATCGCACCGTGACCACCGCGTCTGCGACACCGGGGGCGTTACGAAGCGCCGCCTCTACCTCGCCTGCCTCAATGCGGAAGCCGCGCAGCTTTATCTGCTGGTCGGCGCGGCCGAGATACTCGATGCTGCCGTCCACCCGGTATCTCGCCAGATCGCCGGAGCGGTACATCCGGGAATCAGTGTCGAGCAGGTCCGGGAGAAAGCTGGCGGCCGTGAGATCTGGCCGGTTGACGTATCCGCGGCCCACCCCGCGTCCGGCGATGAACAGCTCTCCCTTGGCGCCGGGCGGGACTGGCTCCAGCGTCTCGGGATCGAGGATGTAAGTCCGCACGTTGGCAATGGGGTAGCCGATGGGGACCACATGCGCGGGGATTCCCCGCATACAGTGCCAATGGGTGACGTCGATGGCGCATTCGGTGGGGCCGTACAAATTGTGGAGCTCGGCTCCCAGCCGTGAGTGGAACACACTGACTTGGTCCGCCGGCAGCGCCTCACCGCTGGTGATCACCCGGCGCAGCGAGGCGCACTGGCCGGCTTGGGGATGATCGAGGAACACGCGCAGCATTGAGGGAACAAAGTGCGTGACGGTGATGGCTCGGCGGGTGATCACGTCGATCAGGTAGGCGGAATCTCCGTGCTCGCCAGGGCGGGCGAACACCACTGTGGCGCCCGCCATCAGAGGCCAGAACAGTTCCCACACAGAAACGTCGAAGGTATACGGAGTCTTCTGCAGAACGCGGTCGCCGGGTTTAAGTCCGAATGCCTGCTGCATCCAAAGTAGCCGGTTCAGCAGCGCCGCGTGGTGGTTGGCGGCGCACTTCGGCTTACCGGTGGAGCCGGAGGTGAAGATTGCGTAAGCCGTGTCGTCCGGTTCGGGGAACGGGCTTGAGCCCTCAGAGCGCGGAGCGTCCGCGGGCGAGCCCGCATCGAGCGGGAGAATCTTAAGCCACGACGGCAATCGGCTGGCGAGATCCGGCGCCGCCAGCGCCAGCGTAGCACCAATGTCGTGAACCATGAACTCGGTCCGGGATGGCGGCTGATCCGGATCGAGCGGCACGTACGCTGCTCCGGACCGCAGAATCCCGAGCAGGGCGACCAACAGATCCGCCGATCGGTAGAAGCAGACGGGCACAAGCTGGCCGCGTATTGACCCTCGCGCGGTCAGCTCCGCGGCGACGGCGTCAGCACGTTCGATAAGGTCCCGGTACGTCAGGGATTCGCCCGCATCGGCGATCACGGCGATCTCGTCGGGGCTCTGGGCCGCCTGGCTCCAGATGTAGTCGATAATCGTACCTTCAAAAGCCCAGGGCCACTCCGTCCGATTGAGATCTACCAACATTCGCTCGCGCTCGGCGGCATCGAGCAGCGGGATCTTGGAAATACATTGGTCCGGAGCCTCGATCATCCCCTTGAGGAGGTGCTTGAACCGCTCAATCAGGTGGAAGACGGTCCCGGCATCGAACAAATCGGTGTTGAACTCGATCCCGCCTATGAGTTGGCCGCCATGCTCGAGCAGGGAAAGTGTGAGGTCGAACTTAGCCACGCTCGGGGCTGGCGCAGGCGGTTGGCTCTGCGTTTTGTCTACGTTTTCCTCTGCATCGCCGCCGGAGACCATGGCAGTCTGCAGCACGAGAACTGCCTGCACCAGCGGCTGGTGAGCCTGGCTGCGCTCCGGCTGCAAATCCTCAACCAGGCGCTCGAAGGGAAGCTCCTGGTGAGAGTACGCATCAATGGTGAGCTCGCGAACGCGGTGTAGGAGCTTGAGAGCGGACGGGCGATCCTCCAAGTTCACGCGCAGCACCAGCATGTTGACGAACAGCCCGATCAGAGGCTCGAACTCGGGTCGCTGGCGAAGCGCAATCGGGGTTCCGAGGACGATGTCCGTCTGCCCGGTGTAGCGGTGCAGCAGTGCGAAAAATCCGGCCAGGAGCGCCATAAACATGGTGGCGTTGGTCTCCCGGCAGAGCGCCTTGAGCCCCTTCACGATGTCCGGATCCAGCACCACCGGGAGGGTGGCGCCGGAGAACCCCTGCACCTTGGGCCGCGGCCGATCGAGAGGGAGTTCTACGAGGGCCGGTGCGCCCGCCAATTGCTGCCGCCAGAAAGCCAGATGCTCTTCGAGAAGAGGGCCGCGCAGGCGGTCTCGCTGCCAGCGCGCGTAGTCGGCGTACTGGGCGGGCAGGTCGGGCAACGGGGAAGCTTCGCCCGCCGCAAACGCCGCCTCGAGCGCCGCCAGCTCGCCGAAGAACTGCCCGATGGAGCCGCCGTCCGCGACTATATGGTGGAACGTGAACAGCAGGACTTGATCGCCTTCGTCCAGCAAGAGCACCGAGGCTCGGAGCAGCGGACCTCGCTCTAGATCAAAGGGAGCGCGGCCCTCGAGGAATGCGAGCCGCTGGGACTCCAGGAGGCGTTGGCCCTCCGGGAGCTTCTGGAGGTCAATGAGCGCCACATGCTGCTTCCGAATTGGCGCAACCACCTGGACGGGCTCTCCGCCGTCGAGGATAAATGTCGTCCGCAGGGACTCGTGCCGCCGCACGATCTCATCGAGCGCGCGCTGGAAGACCGGCAGTTCGAAGGCGGTCTGGCGCCGGACCGCGCAAGGGATGTTGTAGAGCGGGCTGCTTGGATCAAAGGCGTGCAGGAACCACAGCCGCCGCTGCGCGAAGGAAGCCGGATGGCGGGTGGCGCGGGGCGTCTCGACCGTGATTACTTGTTCCGCGATCATGAGGCACTCCCCTTGCGAGCCAGCTCCGCCGAATCGAAGACTTGGGCGAGCTGGGCGATGGTCGGAGACCGGAACATGACCTGCAGCGGGAGCTCCCGGCCCAGGGCCGCGGCCGCGCGCGACATCACGCTGGCGGCAAGCAGGGAGTGCCCGCCGAGATCGAAGAAATTGTCCTCAATGCCCAGCTTTTCGATTCGGAGCACGCCCTTCCAGATATCCATGAGCGCCGTCTCGGTGGCCGTGCGGGGCGGCTGCAGCCCGGCCAAGCGCGGGCGGGATTGCCGCTGGAGCACACTGCGGTCCAGCTTGCCATTGGAGCCGAGCGGCATGGCTTGGAGCCCGATGAAGGACGCGGGGACCAGGTGCCGAGGGAGCCGCTGTGCCAGCGCGTGCTGGAGAACTTGGGCGTCAAGCGGCGACTCGCTGACGTAGTAGGCGACCAGGTTGCTCTGCTCCACCTCTACGGCGGCGCTGCGTACTCCCGGCAGCTCCAGCAGGCACGCCTCGATCTCGCCGGGCTCGATACGGAAGCCGCGTACCTTCACCTGGCGATCGACGCGGCCCAAGTGCCAGAAGGAGCCGAGGCTGTCGCGGCGGACCAGGTCTCCGGTACGATACCACCTGTCGTCGCCGTCGCCTGTGTCTGCCGGTTCCAGGAAGCGTTCGGCGGTCAGCTCCGGCCGGTTTTGATATCCCAAAGCAACACCGGGACCACCCAGCAGCAATTCGCCGGGCGCGCCCACCGGCACTGGACGAAGGCGGTCATCCACGACGCGCGCAAGCACGTGTGGGAGCGGAGCGCCGATGGACGGGGATCGCTCGGACGGTGCACACTCCGCCACCGTAGCCCAGATGCTCGCCTCGGTGGGACCGTAAGCGTTGAAGAAACGGCGTCCCGGCGCCCACCGCGCCACCAATTCCGCCGGGCACGCCTCTCCGGCCGAGACCACGATCCTGAGGTCGGGTAGCTCGATAGGAGGAACCGCCGCGAGCGCCGACGGCGGCATGGTGAGGACGGTGATCCGGCGCGCTTTCAGCAACTGCACCAACGGCGGCCCGGGCATCAGGTCCTCGGCCGCCGCGAGGTGTAACACGCCACCACAGCGCGGAGCCATGACCATCTCGAAGATGCTGGCGTCGAAGCTCGGCGAAGCGAACTGGAGGATCTGATCGTCGGTCGTAAGATCGAATTTTTCCACTTGCGCATCGGCTACATGGCAAACGCCTAGATGCTGGACCAACACGCCCTTGGGCTGACCAGTGGACCCGGAGGTGTACATGAGGTACGCCGCCTCGCGGCCACCGATACTCGCGTCAAGATTCGACCCGGCGTATAGCGAGGTGTCAAGAGTCGCGAGATCTACCGTGTCGCACCCTGGTGTGATCTGCTCGAGCGCAGCGCCGCGGTGGAGCAGCAGCCTGGCGCCCGAATCCTGGATCATGAAGTTCAGCCGTTCCGCAGGGTAAAGCGGATCGAGCGGCAGATAGACGGCGCCGATTTTCATGATCGCCAGGAACGAGGTAACCAAGTCCGTGGACCGCTTTATGCAAACCCCGACAACATCGCCGTGCTTGACGCCACGGGTGAGCAGGGCGCGCCCGAGCCGATTTGTGCGGGCGTTTAGTTCCGCATAGGACAGGGTCCCGTCACCCTGCAGCGCGACTCGGTTCGGATCCAGCGCCGCGCGACGCTCGAACAAACCGTGGATGGTGCTCGCAAAGGCCGGTGGGGGCAACGGTACTCGACCGGCAAACGTGCCGTCCTCCACCGGCCCGAGGAGCGGCAGATTCGACACCGGTTCGTCTGGCTGATTGAGGGCCGCCTCAATCAGGACGTCGAGCGATTGCGCGATTGCGCTGACGGATTCTTCATTGAACAGATGTGCGTCGTAGAGCAGCTCCACCCCAGACGAGTGCGGCATATCGTCCACGGCGATTGCGAGGTCGAAGTGAACGGACCCGCTGCTAAACCAAGGCGATGCAGGTTGGGCCGAATACTCGCCGGCCTCCAGCGGGGCGTCGCCTGTGTGCCCCAGTTCAACCTCCGAACGCAGGGCGAGCACCACTTGAAACAAGGGATGCTGACGATCCGAGCGCTGCAAGCGCAACTCCTGGGCAAGCTTCTCATGCGGCAGCTCCTCGGCCGCGGCCGCTGCGCGCAGCTCGGCATCCGCGCGGGCGGCGAGCTCCCGGAACCCGGGGTCGGCCCCAAATTCCAGGCTTACCGGTATCGCTCCAGCAGCTACGCCCACGAAGCCCTGCAGCTCCGGTCTGGCCCGGTTCGAAACCTGCACTCCGATTACGATCTGGCTTTGGCGGGCGAAGCGGGAAAGCGTGATCGAGGCGGCTGCGGCCCACAGAGCCGCTGCGCTTACTCCGAGCGCGCCGGCGACTTCGCCAGCCCGCGCAACGCGGTCAGCGGAGAGTAACCAGCCGCAGCGCGCCACCGTCGGTAGCCGCTTCGGCACCCGCGATCGGTCGGTGTGGAGCGCGAGGCCGGGGGCAAGCTCCAGGTGCCTCCAGCGTTCCACCAGCCGTTCGATCCGAGGTCCCTGCAGGCGGCGGCGCTGCTCGCGGGCGTGATCGGCTGGCTGGGTCCGGACCGGCGGCAATTCAAGCGGGTGTCCCTGGGCGTGTGCCAGACAGATGGAGAGCAGTTCACGCCGCAGGACGGCCAACGACGGGCCGTCGCACAGGATAGCGTGGGTCACGAGGAACAGCTCGATCGGGCTGCCGGGTGCGGCGCTAACAATGGAGCGGAACAGAGGCGGCTCAAGCATGCGAACGCCCGCCATCGCTGCTGAGACCTGTTCCTCCAGGCGGCCTTCGCCGGTATTTTCGATGATCGCGATGCCGGGTAGGGCAGCGCGCAGCATCAACACCGGCCGGCCCTGGTCCGCCGTGAGTTCGCTGCGGAGAGCCTCGTGGCGCTGGGCGATGGAGGTCAGGGCTGCGCGGACCGCCGGCAGGCCGGCAGCAGACGGGATCCGGATCCTAGTAACCGAAACGAAAAAATTGGACTCGGAATCCGCCCGGGCCAGTTTATAGATCCGCTCCTGCGCGAACGACAAGGGCGCTTCTCTCGAAAGGCCGGCGTCCGGCGCCTCGCGATTCCCCAAGCGAGCTTCAAGGAGGGCCCGCTTTTCGGGCGAGAGTGCTGCGATCCTGCGGGCTACTTCGCTTCCGTTGTTGTTGGAGCCTGATCGTTGGCCGGTCATAGGTGCATTCCCGCGCAACAGACGTTCGAGTTGCAGGACTCCCTCTCGACGACGAAGCGATTTACCAGCGACGCTACTTCGTCCGGCCGGTCGTACATGCAATAGTGAGTGGCGCCCGGCAGCTCGACATAAGTGGCGTTGGGGAGAGCCTGGGCGACCATCAGACCGCGCTGAGGCGAGGCGATCCGGTCCAACTCAGCGCCGATCACGAAGACCGGGGCCTGGATTGCGCTCACGTCTGCTTCGATCGAGCAGCTCCAAAACTCGCGGATTTGCTTCGCGTAGAGGAGCGTCGATTCATCGGTGGCGTACACCGCTGCGACCGACGGCAGCAAGGCCGGATCGATGCTGGCCAGCACTTCCGCCCCGAGGTCCGCCGCCTGAGCCCGCTTTGCCTGGATTGCCTTTGGCGGGCCCGCGCCCACCGCAGCGAGGAGCGTGGTCCGCACAATGGGTGCGGCGTTCGGAGACCGCTCAAGCAGATGGAACACCATTTCCAGTGCGGCCTCGTAGCTGGTATCCAGGCTGTTATCACCGAAGGGCCGATAGGTGCCGGCAAGAAACAGAAGCGAAGCGACGCGATGCGAGTGCGCGAGGTAGTACCGGGTGCACAGCTTAGGGCCCGTGCACCAGCCCAACAGGTGAACGGGTCCGTCCGCGACCGCGCTCACAACGGTCTCGAGGTCGCGGAGGTGATCGTCGAAGGTCGCCGGCTTACCGTCCTCGCCGACGGCGCGCTGGATCCATGTCACTACCCGATGGTTTCGAGCCAGTCTCTCGATCAGGCGCTCCCAGTACTTAAGATCCTGCGCAATCGCGTTGACGATAACGATCTGGGGGCCGTTCCGGCCAAAAACCTGGAACGACGGCCCTCCGCCTGCGGAAGAACAGGGCGCCGCGGCCGAGGAAACATCGGCCAGGCGCGCCCGCTCTGCGCGCGATGAAGCGTCGTGGTGCCGGCGCCAGGCGGAAACCAAATTGGCAAGTTCCGACGAGTCTGCGGTGCGCGTCCGGCGAACGGGCTCCGTGCTTGCCGCGCCTGCTTGGGTAAGGCTCCCCAGCCTGCTCTCGAAGAGGCGATCAACGGCCGCCAGAGCCGATGGCGCCGCCCCCATGATCAGTTCCAGCTCGTAGTTTTCTCCGATGGCGTCGCTCAGCGTCGACGGCCCTGCGCTCGCCGCTGAGATGCGGCAACGCCCGGGCGGCCCCGCGGCAGCCGAAAGGACCTCCGAGGCCGCGCTCTCGGCGTCTAGAAATGCGAGATCTGGTGGGAGAGTCGTGCGAAGCGCCCGCTGCTCGAAGTAGGCCGGATCCCGGGACCGGACTTCCTGGACCGTTGCGTTGAGTGCTTGCATGAGGACCGAGAATGCGCCCGGAACAACCTCGCCCGGTGGTTCGGCCACCGGATCGAGATCAAATTGCCGGTACACTGCGCCCGTTTCGCAGGCGAATCTGGCAGGAAGATCCCGGGAGGCTCTATCCTCGCCTTCGGCCGCGTATGACAGATTCCAGATCTCCTCGATGCTATCGCTCCCGAGACTTGCGCGGGTAGGTTCGAGGTCGTCAGGCCAGACGCCCAAGCGCTCGCCCGGGTCGTGCCCGAGCAAAGCAGCTACCGCCGCCCTTGCCTCGCTGATCCGGGCGCGGGGTGCGGAGAGGAGCACACCCGTCTTGTCTGCCAGCCGTGCAGCGACCCGAGCTCCGACCGGACAGGCCGAGCTGATCCAGACCATAACCACTCAGACGCTACGGTAGGCCATCCGGTGAGACGCGACCACAGCCATACTCTGTGCGACGAGCGCGAAGCAGCCAGGCCCGAGGAGATCGGCGGCTCCAGATGCGAAGGCTGATTTTATCTCCCGGTGATAAACTTCGAAAGCCCGGCTGACGCTCGCGAGAATATAGGCCGGTTTCGTCAGCTCGTCCCAGGTGCGGTGAAACTTCTCAGTCGCCGCCCGGTGCGCCTCGCTATTCCGAGTTTCCATCGCATCCCGCGCGGCTTTGACATAGGCCATGTATGTCTCGCCGGCCCTGCGCTGGAGCGCGTGATGGGCCTGGCACACCGCATCGAAGTAATCATAGTACGGCTTGGTAAACGGGAGGAGGTGCGAGTCGGATTGGTCCGGCGCTGTGTCCTCGGACGGAGCTTGGCCGGTGCCAGAGCTCACTTCCACAGATGTCGATTCGTCCCGCGTATTATCCTCGCTGTCATGCCGGTCCTGGTCGTCCGCCATATCCACTCTCCTGCAGATTGAAGTGAACTCGACGGTATCTTATCTCCGTGAACTTGTCAAGGTTTTAATCCGAAATACGGCTGGATTAACGAGTTAATTGCCTTGTAATTAAGCCCTGTATCTGTCGGCTTTTGAACAGCGGTTGAACTGCCGGCTGCTGGAAAAAATAAAGGGGTCTCAACGCAGAACTTGGGCCGGAGCGGTCAAGAAAGGCCATCGGAGATCGCCTCCGCAAAGTGCGGCCCAAGTCACCCGCCGAGTGGCGCAGAGTCAACCGCAGGCTCCTGCGGCGAAGATGCGGCAAACGCTACTCCGCCAGATGTTCGCTACGTTCCCCTTCTCACATGCAGGACGTAAGAAGCCCGCATTGTATAACGATAGTCGGTTACAAATGATTCCGCAGATCCAGATTTCTACTTTACGCGACCTGGGCCTAACCTTACTTTACATGCCTGCTGGGCTTCTCCACGCTTCGTGCTGCGGACAATCCAACCATAACTCAAACTGAATTTATCCGGCGTACGCAACAACTACTGGACGCCTTTGCATCGGGTGATCGGGCACCCGAGGAACTCTACCTAGCTGACGACGCTCTATTTTTCGATGAACAGGGTAGAAACATGAATAAACGCGCGTTCCTCGCACAACTGCGACCGTTGCCGCCAGGTCTCAGTGGCTCGATCAAAGTCACGGGAACGGCCGCCCGGTTCGCCACAGGCGCGGCGATTCTAAGTTACGACTGCGAGGAATAATCTTTGGACGGACGCTGCATGCTCGGTACCACATGACTGACACCTGGGTATATCGCAAATCGTCCTGGCAGATCATTGCAAGCCAGACTTTTCGCTATTATGAAGACCCGCCAAAGGTAACATTTCAGAATCGCTGCTCAACGATTACGTCGGCACCTATGAGGTAGCTCCAGGCCGCACCATGACGATCACTCGGGAGGGCGGCAAACTGTACTCGAGGCGTGGTGCCGGCCAACGCACTGAATTGCTGCCGGAGTCGCCAGATCTGTTCTTCCGCGCGGAAATCGAGGGACGACGTTTATTTCATCGTGATGCGTCAGGCCGAGTAGACTCGTTGATCGACCGCAGGAACAACGAAGATTTGATCTGGAAGAGAGTTCAACAGAATTCAGTTCAAAGAAACCCTTCGATCGCCGCGTACGCTCTCACGCTTACGACGCGAGTTTTTGCCAAGGTGGAAGTCAGAAATGTTGCCGTTAGCAACCGGCATAGATTACAGGTTTGCGCCGAAAGCGAGAAGACGGCCGTCACAATCCTTCACGACAAACTCGCGCAATTTCCAAGGCATGTTGGCGCGGCGCCGAGCGAAATCCACGCCTCGAGCCACGTACTCGGAAGCGCGTCCGCATCTTCGACGAATAGGTAAGCGTCAAGCAGTTCGTCTGGATACTTGTCGGGATTGGCCGTGGGCGGTTCGGCGCAGCGGAAATGTATCGGGTGATGGTCACGCGCGACAATGGCGTAAACAGGCGGATCTTGCCACGTGCCCAGACATTCAAAGCCCAGCTTGTCTTTGTAATAGGCGAGAGTGGCGAGGATGTCCGTAGTGAAAAACTGAGGCGCGATCTGACGAATCATGACTCGAGTCTGGCTGGAACAGGTACATGTGGAACCAGCTTGAAAACTGACTTCCTAACTCCGTGCGCGAGTGCGTCAGAGCACTCGATTCGTCCGCCAGACTGTCGCGACGTCCTAACGAATGGTTCATCTCAACCAGAGAGACGGCGACAGCGAGAGATCGCCGAAACTTAACTCGAGTTGTCTGTTGCCATCCGCTCATGCCGCTGAGCCGTGTGATCTAATTAGGCACGCTCGCGATCTAAATAAAGGAGCCGCACATGCCCACCATTAGAACCAACGACGGCACGGAGATTTTCTACAAGGACTGGGGTTCGGGCCAGCCGATGGTGTTCAGCCACGGATGGCCGCTCTCGGCCGATGATTGGGACGCACAGTTGTTGTTCTTTCTCAATCACGGCTATCGTGTGATCGCTCATGACCGCCGTGGCCATGGTCGCTCCACGCAGACCGGGGATGGCCACGATATGGACCATTATGCCGATGACCTGGCCGCGCTTACGGCGCATCTCGACCTGAAAAACGCCATCCATGTCGGCCATTCTACCGGCGGTGGCGAGGTGACTCGGTATCTGGGCCGGCATGGCGAAAGCCGAGTGGCCAAAGCTGCGCTGATCAGTGCCGTACCGCCGCTAATGGTAAAAACCAAGGCCAATCCGCTCGGCCTTCCCAAGGAAGTATTCGACGATCTGCAGGCGCAGCTAGCGGCCAATCGCTCGCAATTCTATCGCGACGTGCCGGAGGGGCCTTTCTATGGCTACAACCGGCCGGGCGCGAAAGCTTCGGAGGCCATCATCCAAAATTGGTGGCGCCAAGGCATGATGGGTGGCGCCAAAGCACATTACGACGGCATTGTTGCCTTCTCCCAGACCGATTTCACGGAAGACCTCAAGAAGATCACTGTCCCAGTATTGGTCATGCATAGCGAAGATGACCAGATCGTTCCTTACGTCGCCGCTGGGCCGCTGTCCGCAAAGCTGCTGAAGAACGGAACTCTTAAAACCTACAAGGACTTTCCGCACGGCATGCCCACCACGCACGCGCACAGGATCAATGCCGATCTGTTGGCGTTCCTCAAGCAGGAAGATACGGCGTTGGCCGCCAAAGGCGGCGGGCATCGATAAACATCAAAGACAAACTCCCTGCAACCAACACGGGCCGCCGGAATCCAATCAAACTGGGCGAGCACAATGCCGAACTATCTCAAAACTTCAGAAGCTATCTTGCAACTTTCTCCAGAACAGTACGACGTGACGCAGCGTAACGGAACAGAACGCCCTTTTAGGAACGCCTATTGGGACAACAAGGAACCGGGTCTTTATGTAGACGTGGTATCCGGCGAGCCCTTATTTACCTCGATGGACAAGTTCGACAGTGGGTGTGGTTGGCCGAGTTTCACGAAGCCAGTTGACGCCGAAAATGTCGTTGAGAAGCGCGATACCAGCCATGGCATGATCCGCACCGAGGTTCGGTCGAGCTCCGGCGATAGTCATCTTGGCCATGTATTCCCCGATGGCCCTTCGGAAACCGGCGGCCTGCGCTACTGCATCAATTCCGCTTCGCTGCGCTTCATTCCTGTCGACCGGCTCGAGAGCGAAGGCTACGGCAGCTACCGGCAACTATTCCAAACGTCAGAAAAAGGAGAGCCGCTCAGAGAGTCTGGCGCCGCGGCTTCTTCCGTACGGAGCCCCTATTCGGCTTAAGATTTTTCCCGTCGCAAAGCGAGTGCGGGTTCTAGTCCCGCTCCACTCACCAGAACGCCCGTCGGCGCAAATTGCACCGGCAGCCCCGTCATCGTACGACGAAATAGCGGAAATGTACCACTCGCTATGGGCGAACTGGTATTTGCCGGCTGCGTTGCCCGCGCTCCAAAAGCTATTCTTTTCGCGACTGCGCCCGGGTAGTCGCGTGCTCGACTTGTGCTGCGGATCAGGGCATGTTACGCGGGAAGTAGCGGACCGCCGTTTCAAAGTCACGGGTGTAGATGCGTCAGCGGCACTAATTGCGATTGCCCGTCGCGAGCTGCCGCACGTGGATTTTCGCGTGCAGGACGCCCGCGCGCTGGAACTGAGCACTCGCTTTGACGGTGCACTCTCCACGTTCGATTCTTTAAACCACATCCTGAGTTTGGACGACCTGCGCCGTGTCTTCCGTGGAGTTCACGATGTACTGAGGCCCGGAGGATTGTTCGTTTTCGACATGAACCTGGAAGAAGCGTATTCACTCGATCTGCGGCAGTGGACTGTGGAGATGGCCGAAGGCAGTGTCGGACTGATGCGCGGGACCTACGATTTCGGGACCAAGCTAGCAACCACCGAACTGATCTGGTTCGTCGAAACAAGCGAGGGTGTTTGGCGCCGGCATCGAAGCGTCGTAGAGCAGCGCTGTTACACAGAGGCGGAGGTTCTGCTTGCGCTGAAGGACGCGGGGTTCAGCGGCATCGAAACGATTCGTGCGCGCGACGCCGGGCTGACAACGGACCTCGGCTTTGGGCGAGTATTCTTTGTGGCGCGCGCTTAAGTATGAGGGAACACTCGCACGTCCATGCCTTCCGCAGCGCGAATTAGCCGATCGAGGTCGCTGCCGAAAGCGCGCTCCCACCACCTTTCGCGTCCTCTTTGGCCGACATAGATCTGGGTGATTCCACGCTGGCGAGCAAATCGCAGTACGGTATCCACGGCATCTTCCCCGTCCAGAACCACGACTTCCGCGCCCTTCTTCCTGGCCAGTTCGACGCCTTCCGTCACTTTCTGGCGCTGCTCGGGCGACCAGTCGGGACGGTTCAGATGCGCTGCAATGAGCTCGCCGTGGAACCGGTCGCGATTCCGGGCTCCGCTTTCCAGCATGCGGCGTGCATCGGCGCTGGGCGTGAGGCAGACCAGAATGCGTTCCTGCGTTCCCCAGAGTTGCTCGATGCCATGCCGCTCGAGATAACACTCGAGTTGCTTGTCCACCACGTCCGCGGCAAGCAGGAGCGCAATTTCGCGCAATTCGGAAAGCTGCAGTTGCGTTAACTTGGCCGACGAATTGCCATCCTCCGACACTGTCATGCGGGTTTCGGGAGGCGCATCGACAACCACGATTTCATCCGCAGTTTGCAAGAAACTCAACGGCACTGTCTGCGTGACGTGTTTGTGGGTGATTGCTTGAACCTGCTCCCGCTTTTCTTCAATATGCTGCAAGTTCACGGAAGTGATGACCGCAATGCCCGCATCCAGTAGCTGCGCCACGTCTTGCCAACGTCTAGCGTGGACCGAACCAGGAGGGTTGTCATAGGCGAGGCCATCCACTAGACACACTTTTGGTTGGCGGCGGAGAATTGTGCTCACGTCCATCACTGGTGTGCCATTCACGTCCTTTAGCGGTATGACTTCAAGCGTTGAAACAGCATGCATGACATCCGCAGGGAGTTTAGGTTGAATGGCGCCGACCACAACGTCCTGTCCCCGCTCGTAGCGCCGCCGGCCCTCGTCGAGCATCCGAAAACTTTTGCCGACACCCGATGCATAGCCTAGAAACACCTTCAGACGCCCACGCGCCTGATGTTCCTCTTCTGTCTCGAGCTGCTGCAGGAGTTGTTCCGGCGTCGGCTTACGTTCGGTTATTCCCGGCACATTTCTATTATGAGACCTCCACCAGACGTGGGGATTTTGTCCCGCCTATTTGGATATGGCCAAACAGACCGTACCACGGCCATCACACGATTGGCAGCGTTTGCGCAGACATACGCCGGTCCCGTCACAGCGGGCGCAAGAGACAACCAAGTGAAGCTTGCGGCGCTGAGGGTTGAGAAACTCCTCGGTTTTCCGCATTATTTTGGCGCGGTGGTGATTGAGAAGCCAGTGCACGAGCTTGCGCTCAATCATTTCTCTGTCTTCTATGGTTAGCTCGGGAGCTCGCGATGTCCACCATCCGTGAATGCAGTCCAAGCAAACCAACTCGCCGCAGTCGAATAATTGATTTCGCTCGGACGACCGGAAGAACGTCCCACAGCAGCAGCAGGGTTTAACCCCCAACAGCCTGAGACCGTTCTTCAGATTTTCAAGATCCCGATCGATGCGCGCAACAAGGCCATCCGGATGCTTGTTTTGGCTGAACATTATTCTCGGCTCCTTTGCCGCCTCGTCGACCGGTCTTAGTGAGTTCTCAACTGCCGATCAAGCGCGAGGTTCAGCTCCAAAACGTTTACACGAGGTTCGCCAAGAAAGCCGGCGTCACGACCCTTCGTGGCGGATGCGACGAGTCTTTCGATGCTCGATAACGGCACGTTTCGCGCCTGCGCTACGCGAAGAGGTTGTGCGCTCGCGTTGGCGACGCTTATGTCGGGATCGAGACCGCTGCCCGACGCAGTAAGGGCGTCGGCGGGAATCGGTCCTGAGTAAGCGGGATTTTCTTTGCGGAATTGGTCCGCGGAAGCTTTCACTCGATCGTAAAGCTTCTGGCTTGTCGGTCCGAGATTTGAACCTTGTGAAGCCGTGGGGTCGTAGCCGTCATTGCCGGCCGCGGAAGGTCTGGGATGGAAATATTCCGGCTTCGTGAAGTTCTGTCCGATCAAAGACGAGCCGATAACTTGTCCGTTCCGCACAATTAGGCTTCCGTTCGCCTGATTTCTAAACAGAAGTTGACAGACACCCGTCACCACACCTGGGTAGACGAGCCCAGTGAGGATCGTCAAAAGCGCCGTCATTCGAAGAGCTGGCACGAGTTGTTGAAACATGACCTATTTCCTTTCTCAGGCGAGATGAAGCAGCACCAGGAGTTGATCGAGAAGCCATATCCCTGGGAATGGGACGATGATGCCTCCGATACCGTAGATCAGAACGTTACGGCGCAGCAGTGAAGCTGCACCCACGGGGCGGTATTTCACACCGCGGAGAGCCAACGGCACCAAGGCGATGATGATCAAGGCGTTGAAAATTACGGCGGCCAACACGGCACTCTGGGGTGTATGGAGGCGCATGATATTGAATCGCTCGAGCGCCGGGTAAGTAGCCATAAACATGGCGGGGATGATGGCAAAGTATTTGGCGACGTCATTCGCGATCGAAAAAGTCGTGAGCGCCCCGCGAGTAATCAGAAGCTGCTTGCCGATAGCTACGACCTCAATTAGCTTGGTTGGGTTGCTATCGAGGTCTACCATGTTGCCAGCTTCTTTTGCCGCCATCGTGCCGGTATTCATTGCGAGTCCGACATCGGCTTGCGCCAATGCAGGCGCATCGTTAGTGCCATCGCCGGTCATAGCGACCAAGCGACCCTCTGTCTGCTCCCGTTTGATGTAGGTAAGCTTGTCGGCGGGCGTCGCTTGGGCTAGGAAGTCATCGACTCCCGCTTCTCCTGCAATGGCCGCGGCAGTCAGCGGGTTGTCACCCGTGATCATGACAGAGCGAATGCCCATCGCACGGAGTTGCGCGATGCGCTCCTTCATACCGCCTTTCACGATGTCCTTTAAATGAACGATGCCGAGCGCACGCGGCCCGTCCGCGACAGCCAGAGGGGTACCGCCATTACGCGAGATGCGATCTGAAATCTCGTCAAACGTACTCGGGAGCGTGCCGCCAAGCTCTTTCACGAAGTTGGCAATCGATCCGCTTGCGCCTTTCCGCAGCATGCGCCCGTCGATGTCCACGCCGCTCATTCGGGTATACGCCGAAAACGGAATAAAGCGCGCTTCATGATCGGCCACTTCGCGGCCCCGGAGGCCATATTTCTCTTTCGCGAGCACGACAATAGAGCGGCCTTCCGGCGTCTCGTCGGCAAGACTTGAAAGTTGGGCTGCGTCGGCCAGCTCCTCTGCGGTAATTCCATCGAAAGGGATAAACTCAACGGCTTGGCGATTGCCGAGCGTGATCGTTCCGGTCTTATCGAGTAGCAAGGTGTTCACGTCGCCGGAAGCCTCGACAGCACGGCCACTCATTGCGAGCACGTTGTGCTGCATGACTCGATCCATTCCGGCGATCCCGATGGCAGAGAGCAGACCGCCAATGGTGGTCGGAATGAGACAGACCAACAAAGAGACGAGAACTGCGATGCTAGGTACGCTGCCCGCGCCAATGGACGACACCGCATAGCTTGCGAACGGGTGCAGAGTCGCAACCGCGAGTAAGAAGATCAGCGTCAATCCCGCGATTAAGATATTGAGCGCGATTTCGTTCGGGGTCTTCTGGCGCTCCGCTCCCTCGACCAGCGCAATCATTTTGTCCAGAAATGTTTCGCCGGGATTGGAAGTGATTCGAATCTGGATCTTATCGGATAAGACCTTCGTGCCTCCTGTGACCGCGCTGCGGTCGCCACCGGATTCGCGGATGACCGGAGCGCTCTCGCCCGTAATCACGGATTCGTCCACCGTGGCGATGCCATCGATGACTTCGCCATCGCCGGGGATCAGATCGCCCGTTTCCGCGATAACAATGTCTCCGGCACGCAGCTTAGACGCGGGCACCATTTCAATCTTGCGGTTATTGCACAGGCGCTTGGCAATGGAATCCATTTTCGTCTTGCGAAGCGTATCGGCCTGCGCCTTGCCGCGAGCTTCCGCCATGGCTTCGGCGAAGTTGGCGAACAGCACCGTAAACCAAAGCCAAATAGCGATCTGACTTTCGAAGAGAACGCTGCGCGCCCCCGTGGACAGATCCCGGAAAAGGAAAACAGTGGTCAGCGCCGCGCCCACCTCCACGACAAACATCACCGGATTCTTCATCAGCGTGAGCGGATTCAATTTAACGAAGGAATCCTTGGTGGCGCGCCGAACGATTTCCGGATCGAAGAGCGGACGGGCGCGCACCAGCTTCCCTGGCAGCAGAGATGCCGGTTCCTGGTGAGGCGCCGGTATGGGAGGTGCTTGGGTGGTGGCCATGGGTCAACTCCAAAGAGGAAACGACAAGAAGGCAAAAAGCTTGCCGCCTTGCATCAAGTAATGCTCAACAATCGGCCCCAGTGCGAGCGCGGGAAAGAAAGTCAGCGCTCCGACCAAAACGACAGTGCCGACCAGCAGACCCACAAACAAGGGCCCGTGCGTGGGCAGGGTTCCGCTCGTCGAGGGAATTTTTTTCTTCATCGCGAGACTGCCGGCTGCGGCCAGGAGTGGAATCAAGAACAGAAAGCGGCCTATCAGCATCGCAAATCCCATGGTGAGGTTGTACCAGGGCGTATTGGTGTTAATGCCCGCGAACGCGCTCCCGTTATTGCCCGTCGCGCTCGTGTAGGCGTAAAGAATTTCCGCAAAGCCGTGCGGGCCGGAGTTAGCCAGGTTTGCAGTCGCGGGACCGGGTGGATTCCAGTAACTATGCGCGACTGGTTGGCCTTTCGCGTCCTTAGTAGGTGCGTCGAAATGTATGACCGAAGAGAATGCCGCGAACACGAGGATACTGAATGCCGTCGAAATAAGAGCGAGCATCGCCATCTTGACTTCCTTCTGCTCAATCTTTTTGCCGACGTATTCCGGAGTGCGGCCAACCATGAGCCCCGCGATGAACACCGCGACAATTGCGTAAAGAAGAATTCCGTAGAGGCCTGCGCCCACGCCACCGAAGATGACTTCTCCAGTTTGGATGTTGAATAGCGGAACTAATCCGCCAAGCGGTGTGAAGCTGTCGTGCATGCCGTTCACCGCGCCGCAACTCGCGTCGGTAGTAACGGTGGCAAACAGGGCCGAAGCCGCAATCCCGAAGCGCGTTTCTTTGCCCTCCATGTTCCCGCCGGGTTGGGTTGCGGTCGCGTGGGACTCAATCCCGAGTTTCTCGAGTGTGGGGTTTCCCTTTTGCTCAGACCAATAGAGAACAAACACGCCCGCCAGAAACATGGCGGCACACGCCGCGAAAATGGTCCAGCCTTGCCGCCGATCTTTGACCATCACGCCAAACGTATACGTCAAACCGGCAGGAATCAGGAAAATGAGGACTATCTGCACAAAGTTGACGAGCGGCGTTGGATTTTCGAACGGATGCGCCGAGTTCGCTCCGAAGAAGCCACCGCCGTTTGTGCCCAGCATCTTGATTGCTTCCTGAGAGGCCACTGGCCCTTGGGCGATAATCTGTTTGGCGCCCTCGAGCGTCTTCGCTACGGTGTACTGGTGAAGATTCTGAATGACGCCTTGTGAGCAGAAGAACAACGCGGCAACGAACGACACAGGAAGCAATATGTAGACGATTGCGCGAGTGACGTCGACCCAAAAGTTACCCAGGCTGTTTACTTTCTGTCGTGCGAAGCCGCGCGCCACGGCGATGGCAACCGCGATTCCCGCGGCCGCCGATGCAAAATTCTGTACCGTGAGTGCGGCCATTTGCACCAGATAGCTGAGCGTGCTTTCTCCGGAGTAGGACTGCCAATTCGTATTCGTGACAAAACTGACTGCGGTGTTGAAGGCAAGATCGGGCGAGACTACGCTGCCATTGAAGCCTTGCGGGTTCAGCGGAAGAATACCTTGCAGGCGCTGCAGTGCATACACAAATAGAAAGCAAAAAATGCTGAAGGCGAGCAGCGAGGCCGTGTATTGCGTCCACCGCTGTTCTGTGCTCTCATTCACGCCGACGAGCTTATAGGTCAATCTTTCGAGCGGGCGCAGAATAGGATGCAGGAACGTGCGCTCCCCGTCAAAGAGCCGCGCCATGAATATTCCCATCGGCTTCGTAAGCGCGAGGATGATGACAAAGTAGATTGCAATCTGCAGTAAGCCGTTTTGTGTCATGAGGTGAGTCCTTGCTAGAACCGCTCCGGTTTTAAGAGCGCGTAAATGAGATACGCGAAAAGCAAGACCGAGGTGATTCCACCGATGATGTAGTCCATAACGAACTCCGATTCCCCAGCTGCTAAAGCCGGTCGCATGCCTTGGTAAAAAACCAGCACACGGCGAAGAACAGCAGTGCGAGTGCAATATAGAACAGATCCAACATAAGGATGCGAGCTAGCGCGATGTAGCCTTTCGCTTCCAACTTTATGCGTCGCGGGCTAAAGAAGTCATAAGGAGTTGGTGACGATTTTATGAGGGCCTCCGAAGCTATAGGCTGTGGTATGCTGCGAATGTCCGACGTTTGCCTGCACGAAGGGGACGTAGTTCAGTTGGTTAGAACGCCGGCCTGTCACGTCGGAGGTCGCGGGTTCGAGCCCCGTCGTCCCCGCCAAACTTCACGTGCATGCGATATTGACTCCGGGCCCGTTTCAAGCGCGCCTTCATACATACTAGGAGCATGACGCCCCCGCAGGGACAACCGAAACTTCAGCTTACGAACACGTCCGATTACCGGGAGCGATACGCGAACAGCGTACAGATGCGCGTCAACCTGTGGGACTTCTTCCTGCTGTTTGGCACCATCAGCCAGACCACGCCCGATGCGGTCAATATCCATAATTTCCAAGGCGTGTATCTCAGCCCGCCGCAGGCAAAGGCGCTTTCGAATCTTCTGCAGCAGAACATAAAACAATACGAAGCCGCATTCGGCGAAATCCATCTGGAGACCCAAACGCCCGGCGAAATCATCCAATAGCGCCATGCCGAGGCCGCACCGCCCTCCGATGCCGAAGCTGCCGCCGTTCGTACTGGCGGCTCCGTCGAAGAGGAGCCGGGTGTATTACCTTGCTATCTTCTTTGCCGTGTTCGCGGCGCCTTTGTTCGCGATCCATCTGCACTTGCTCGATTTGCCTTTCTTTTGGGATGAGCAAGGGCAATTCATCCCCACGGCGTTGGACCTGTTGCGCAGCGGCGCGTGGATCGCGCGTTCGACGCTCCCCAATGTGCATCCGCCCGGAGTAGAAGCGTACCTGGTGGTCTGGTACAAGCTGTTCGGATTTTCGATTGTGCTGACGCGGATCGCGATGTTGTTATTCGCAAGTCTGGGCTTGTTGTTCACCTTCCTGTTGGCAATCCACCTAAGCAAGGGTACAGAAGGCGCGCCGGCGTTCCTGCCGCCCATCTTTCTGCTGGCGTCGCCGCTTTTCTACACACAGAGCATGATGGCGCAACTCGACATGCCTGCCATGGTGCTCACGCTTCTGGCGTTATTGCTCTTTCTGAAGGGGAAATATGGCGCTGCAGCGACGGCCAGCGTGGTGCTGGTCTTGGTCAAAGAAACGGGAATTGTGGCGCCATTCGTATTTTTTGTGGTGCTTGCGTGGCGAAGAGATTTCAAATGGGCGGCCTACTTCGTGGCGCCTGCCGTCGTGCTGGGCGCGTGGTTATTGGTGCTGCATCATGGGACCGGCTATTGGCTGGGAAACCCCGGGTTTGCGCATTACAACGTCGGCTATTCGCTGCATCCGGTGCGCATGGCGCTTTCGCTCGCGCGCCGACTCTACTATTTGTTCTTTGCGGAGTTTCGCTGGATCGGAACGCTGGTGCTGATCATGACAGCGAGGCGTGCAAGCGTGTTCAAAAATTCGAGCTGGCGAATCGCAGCTGCTCTTTCTGCGGCGAACGTTTTACTGGTCTCGGTGTTTGGTGGCGCGGAGTTAGAGCGTTATCTATTACCCGTGCTTCCGATCTTCTATATAGCCGTGAGCGTCGCCTTAACCTATATACCGCGCTGGCAGCGCGTGACGGCAGCGGCAGCGCTCGTGACAGGATTGGTGGCGAGTCTCTTTTGGAATCCGCCGTATCCGTTCCCTTACGAAAATAACTACGCCATGGTGGATTTTGTGCGGCTACAAGTGGCTGCGGCGCAGTTTGCTGAGCACAATTTGCAGGGCCGGACGATTGCGACGGCGTGGCCTTATACAGCCGGGCTGGAGCGGCCCGATTACGGTTTTGTGGACCGAAAGCTGGACGTGATTGAGACGAACGATTTCCACGCATCATCTATATATGCGCTGCCGCCCCGAAGCTTTGATGTGCTGATTACTTACACGCGCACCTGGGCGCCGCATACAGGCGTGATCTCAATCCCTGTTGTTCGCCATTTCTTGAGCCGGTTTTACGAATGGGAACCAGACATTTCGCCCGAGCAGTGCGCCTGGCTGGGATTAAAGCCTGTCATTTCATGGCAACTTCGTGGGCAAACGATTACCATCTATGCACGGCCCGGGGTAAATAGCGGGGAAACTTTGAGGCTATAAGCCCGCCCAAATATCTTTCAGATCCAAAATGAAGCCGGCAACTGGGCCCTCGCCTGCAATCTGCTCGGGACTGACGAGCACTTCCGGTTCAACGCCGGGGCGATAAACGGTTACCGTTCTGCGGTCAGGATCGATCAACCATGCGAGCGATACGCCATTGTCAATCCAGAGCTGCATCTTGCGCTGGGCTTGCGCCATGCGGTCGCTGGGCGACATCAGTTCGATGATGAAATCAGGGGAGAGACGGGCGAACTTTCGCTTCTGTTTGGGAGTGAGTTCCCGAATGCGGTCCCATGCGACCCACGCGGCATCGGGACCGAATGCAGATCCATCGGGCAGCATAAATTCCGTATTCGAATCGAGCGCCGCGCCGCGACCGTCGCGTTCGGACCAAGCGGCGAGCTGCGCAGTCAAATTGCTGTTGCGAAACGAACTCTCAAAGCCGGCTGGCGCCATAATGACCACGCATCCGTCTGCCATCCTTTCTACGCGGAAGCCTTTTTCGAACCGTTGGCAAAAATCGTAGAACTCGTCGTCATCCATGGCGGGAGGATGCAATACCACCGGCGCCATGTCTTCCACGTCTTCCAGAACGAGATTCATACTCTTACGTTAATCGAAGAGCCACCCCGTACACTTCGGAGATGAGCCCACGAAGCATTAGAGCAGCCTGGTGGGCAACCGTTGTGCTGTTCCTGGTACATGGCCTCGTGGTTGCGACATGGGTATCGAGGATACCGGCGGTACAAGCGGCTCTCCGGTTGAATAACGGCATTCTCGGGCTGACGTTGCTGGCCGGCGCTGTAGGGGCCATAGTCACCATTCCGCTTGCTGGCCGCCTCGTCACCCGGTATGGCAGCCGCAAGGTGAGCGCGATCAGCAGTGTCGCGTTTTGCATGGCGGTGGTACTGCCCTCATTGGCGATCAACGCACTCACCCTTTCGGCGGCACTCTTAATCTACGGAGCAGTGGCGGCGGCGATGGACGTTTCGATGAATGCGCATGGCGTAGAAGTAGAGAAGGCGATGCGCAGACCCACTATGTCGCGCTTCCACGGCATGTTCAGCTTGGGCGGGATGGCGGGCGCGGGCATCGGCGGATTCGCCGCGGCGCGCGGAGTGGGACCGGTTCTCCATTTTGCAACCGCGGCTCTGGTATGCGTTGGCGCCGTCCTATTAATTCGGCCGATGTTGCTGGACGCGCATGACCGTACCACGCGCATCAGCCATCGGCTGCCGCTAAATAAAATTCCAAGAATCCTATTGGCGCTCAGCGCGATCGGGTTCTGCATTCTTCTCTCAGAGGGCGCCATGGCGGATTGGACCGCGGTGTACTTCAAACAGGTGCTGAGAGCAGGCTCCGGAACGGCGGCCGCCGGTTACGCCGTATTCTCTGCAGCAATGGCGGTATTTCGATTGTTGGGCGACCTCATCACCTCCCGGCTTGGATCTGTTCGAACCGTACGCGCCGGAAGTCTCGTCGCGGCGGGCGGTTTATTTTCGGCCCTCTGCATGACCGCGCCGGCATTCGCGCTGCCGGGATTCGCGGCCGCTGGAGCCGGGTTTTCGGTTATCATTCCGCTCGTATTCGGATCCGGCGGGCGCGTTGAAAGCATCAGCCCCGGCGCGGGCATCGCGACCGTCACCGGAATCGGCTACATTGGATTCCTGGTCGGCCCACCGCTCATTGGATTCTTGTCGCAGTTGTTCACCTTGCGCTATGCGTTGGGCGTGGTAGTCGCTTGCTGCGTTGTCTCCGCACTGCTTTCGGGATCGCTGGGGCGCTTGCACAGAACGGTTGCCGTTGAGCCGGTTCCCGAGCTTCATTTTTGAGCGGTGTCGCCTGCCAGCGCGCTCGCATACCCGGTCATCTCCAGGTAGCCCACTCCTTGCACAGACTGCGAATGAATGTGGCCAGCATAGGCCACGGCACCTTCCCAGTAGGTCGGCGTGACGCCGTCTTTTGTGAAGAGCTCCTGATCATTCAGCAGGGATTGCTCGGAGAGCTCAAGCTGGAGACAAGGAATCGCGATCTTCCAGGCGACGGGATAGCGTGCGCCAGAAGCAGAACTGCGCCAAGTTTCACCCGGTGTGAGCGAGAAATCGGAGGCCCCTAAAAAGTGAGCATGGCCCTGCCGGTCTACATAGGTTCCGGAGGAGAAAGCATCCCATTCACCGGATTTCTTTCGCAGTCTGTAAAGCATCAGCTCCTCGTTGTTGTTCAACTGAATCGAAAACCAATCCCAGCCCGTGAGCGTCTCGTCGGCCGTTTGACTGAAAAATTCATGATCCATCCAGGCCAAGCCGGTGAGCGAATAGGAACGACCTTTCCAACCTGACAGCTCGCCGGCGACAGAGAGACGAGTAAACGAAATGTAGTGAGACGCTTCGCCGGGGAGCGGACCCTTCTCGCTGACGCCATCTCTGCCGTGTATTACGAGCGGCTTGCCGGGTTTCAACTTGAGATGAAGCGTGAACCGATCGCAGACGGCTTGAAGCTCTTGTTCGCCGCTGGTGAGAGACAGCCAATGAACCTGCCAATTGCCGTTCCAATAGCGCTGCTGGACAAGGCTGCTGCCGGCGAGTCCCGGTCCAGCGCGGTTGAGGCGTTCGGTGTGGAAGAATTCTTGTCCATCGATATCGCTCAGGGCTAAATGTGCGAGATAGACCTGCTCCGGACGCCAAGTGGCGTCCGATTCGGCGGCTTGTTGCTTGGAGAGGCGAATGCCTTCACGGAAGAAGGTGACTTCGAAGCCAAAGCGATGCCCATCCGGTGTTTTGAGATTGCCCGTGTAGTACCACCATTCGGTCTGATAATCGGGATGGCTGAAATGGTCGCGAGGGAATTCGTAGTGATAGCCAGGAACAGCGAGTTGCCACTGCTGTGCAGAAAGGGCAGCGGCAACTGCGACGAGCAAAACGACTGCTTTACTCCTCATGAATGACCTCGATTGGGCTCATTCGCGTGACGGTGCGCGCTGGATAAAGGCCGGCCAAGACAGTGGCCAAGTAGACGGCGGTCAAGGCGGTCAACAGAAGGGCGATGGGCCAGTGGAACTGAATTGTCCAGCCGAAGGATTGCTTATCGATGACGAAAATGAGAATCAGCGAGAGCGCGGTCCCGAGAACCAGGCCAATGCCGTTAGCCAGTAAGCCGAGCAGCCCCGCTTCGCATAAGATAATGCGGCGCACTTGCGGTTGCGCCGCGCCGAGGAAGCGGAGTAACGCAAATTCACGGCGGCGATCGATGATCATAGCAAGCAGAGCACCCGCAATTCCCATGATTGCGACCACGATGGCAACCGTTTCAAGAGCATAGGTAATGCTGAAGGTGCGATCGAAGATCGCGATCGCACTGCGGCGCAAATCGCTGTTGCCGAAAACCATAACCGGGCGTCCGCTGATCGCCTCGTCAATAGCTTTTTTGACCTGGATTTTGTCCGCGCCCGGTCTCACATAGACAGCTAGGCTAGATGGCAAGGGGTCCGGAAGATATTTTAGAAGCGACTGCCAAGCGATGCCGATAAAGCCTATCGTTGAATAGTCATAGTAGACACCAAGAACTCGAAAGTTGTGGATCGAGCCTGCGAGTGGGATTCGAAGCATGCTTCCAGGATGAACATCGTGCTTGTTGGCGAACGGTTCACTGACGATGGCGTAATCTCCGGTAGCGAGCTTCGAAAGAATGGCACTGCGGTTTTCACCGGGCAAGAAACGCATCCCGGCCGCGCTCAGCCGTCCGCTTCCCTGACCGGCGATTAATGTGGCCGGGAGGCCTTCGTAGGAGATTGAATAAGCACGAATTGGGTCAACGGCGGCAACGCCCGGAGCACGCTCGATTTTCTCCGGGATATTCGGGTCAAGCGTCGGGTGGCGGTCTGCGGCCGAAGGCCCTGCGGGACGCAAATAGAAGTCCGCCTGGAGCTGGTTGTTCATCCAAACACGAACGGTGTCGCGGAAACTGCCAACCATAATGCCGATGCTGACCGTCATTGCGACGGCGGTAGCCAGTGCTGCCGTCAACACAGAAGTACGGCCAAGTGAGGCGCGCACCGAGCGCAGTGCGAGCAGCGCTTCAACACCCAAAAGCTTTTCGGCAGCTCGCTGCGCAACACCAGTGAAGAGAACAACGATGGTAGGAATAACTGTAGCCGTTGCCAGGATTGAGAGCGCAACCGACAGATACGCAAATAGCGGTTGTCCGTTCACCGGAGGCACTTGCGTCAGCACGGCAGCAAACACAAATGCGAGCATCGCCCAGCCGGCAGCCCGGCGGGAGCGAACTGTTGCGACATATTCCTCCCGGCCGCGTGCCATCGCTTCGATGGGCGCAACGCGCGAGGCCTCCATTGCAGGCGCAAGCGCCGCGACAATCGAGATAACTATGCCGAGACTTACACCGGTCACGACGGCCTCCCACGTAAACTGCACGGGCGCCGGTTCGCTGCTCACGTACAGCGATTGCACTGTGTTGCCGACGAGCCGAACGGCGCCTACGGCCATGAGTCGGCCTAACAACAAACCCAGCCCGCTTCCTGCAATAGCGAATACGAGCGACTCTGTGAGGAATGCGCCGCCGATCAGTTTGCGCGTGCCGCCAAGCGCACGCACGATGCCGATGTCGCTTCTTCTTCGGACAACAGAGACGGCAATCGTGTTGTAAATGAGGAATGCGCCGACAATCAGGGCGATGTAGCTGAGCACGCGAAGATTCCAACGAAACGCCGCCAGCATTTTGCGGTTTTCACCGGTGCGAGCGCCCTGGGGTTCGACAGCGGCAGAAACGGGCAGCGTCTCGGCGAGCAATTCGCGCCAGAAGCCGATCGTTCTACTTGAAGGAACCGTGACATCAATGCTGTCGAGCTTGCCAATTTTGCCCGTCACCTTCTGCGCCAAACCAGTGTCGGCAACAATGGCGTTCTCTTCGCCGATCTCGCCCGGGTGCTTTTTCAAGACCCCCGCGACTGTGAACGCATGCATGGTGTCATTGATAAGCAGATTGACGCGATCTCCGCGATGAAGCCCGAGCCGTCGGCCTACCCAGATGGGATCTCCGCTGTCGAGTTGGCGCGCGGAGCCGCTGAGCGAGCCATCGAAATTGCCTTCACCCCGGTGACCGATCAGATCGAGACCCAGAAATGGCAGCGCTGCGCCCTTGCCGTCAATAGAAGCGAAGTCTTCGATACGCGGCGAGAAGTCAAATGCGTACGGTAGTTGAACCAAGCGCCCAAGCCACGCTTCATCCAGGCCGCCGGTGGCCGTAATCAGCAGATCGCTTTTCCCTGTCAGCGATTCAAGCGAAGAATGAAAACTCCCTGCCGCGGCTTGCGCGGCGAGATCGATGGCGACGATCAGCCCTACGCCCAGCGCCACGGCGGAGAGCGTTAGGCCTGCCCGGAGCGGCTCGCGGCCCAGCGGCCTTAGCACGAGCCTGACGAATAGAAGCCAGCGCGCTCTCACGTTGGTAGCAGCACCCGCGCGTGTTCGACGCGGCCGTCACTCAGGCGGACGATCCGATCGGCTGCGGCGGCGCTTTCAGGGCTGTGAGTCGCCATAAGCACGGCCACGCCAAACCCGCGCACGGCGCGGCGTAAAACATCCAGGACAACTTCGCCGGTTGCGATGTCCAGGTTTCCGGTCGGCTCGTCGGCAACAACCAATCGGGGACCGTGTACCAAGGCCCGGGCGATGGCAACACGCTGCTGCTCGCCCCCGGAAAGTTGATGCGGCAGCCGGTCCGCAAGCTGCTCCATTTCGACCCAGCGCAGGCGGTCGAGCGCAGTCCGCCGTGCGTTCTTACGGCGGCTGAGCAGAAGGGGAAGTTCCACATTTTCTACCGCGGTTAAGGTGTGCAGCAATTGGAACGACTGGAAGATGAAGCCGACATTTTCACGACGCAAGCGCGTGAGCTCGGCATCGGGAAGGCGCGATGTGACCTGCCCGCCGATTGCGACCTCGCCGGACGTGGGGAAGTCCATGGCGCCGCAGAGATTCAGAAGCGTCGACTTGCCGCAGCCGCTCCTGCCGGCTAGCGCAACGAAATCGCCGGTGTCGAGTTCGAGCGAAACATTCTGCAATGCCAGTACGGGCGCGCCGTCGGTTTGGTAGAGCTTGGTAACGTTGCGCACCTCGAGAAAGGCCATACTCTTAGGATCGTATGAGGACAACGCAGCCACATTTTTTCCGCAAGCGCTGCTCTCCGATACACTCAGAGCGTGGCGAAGATTCTCGTGACCGGGGGAGCCGGATACATCGGCTCGCATACCCGGTACTTCTTGCAGCAGCGGGGCCACTCGGTAGTGGTCGCAGACAACTTATCGCGCGGATATAAGGAAGCGGTTCCGGCGGACATTCTCCGCGTGATCGATATTGCCGAAACCGAAGAGATGGAACGCCTACTGCGGGACGAGCGGGTCCAGGCGGTGATCCATTTCGCGGCGTACACTAGTGTCGGCGAATCCACCAAAGTGCCGGAGATGTACTTCGCCAATAACGTCGCCGGTTCGCTGTCGCTGTTCGAAGCGATGTTGCGTGCGGGCGTGAAGTGTCTGGTCTTTTCGTCGTCGGCTGCTTCGTATGGGATTCCGAAAAGAGTGCCAATCACTGAAGACGAGCCGCCTGCGCCGATCAACCCTTATGGGGAGTCGAAGGTCATGACCGAGACTATGATGCGGTGGCTGGATAAATACCGCGGCCTTCGCGGAATACCGCTACGCTATTTCAACGCCTGTGGCGCGGAGCCCGACGCCGGACTCGGCGAGCGGCACGATCCGGAAACGCACCTCATTCCGCTCATGCTACGCGCGGTTCAGACCGGAAGGCCGATGACGATTTTCGGCGACGACTACCCGACCCCGGATGGCACGTGCATACGCGACTACGTCCACGTCAGCGACTTGGCCGAAGCGCATGTTTTGGCTGTGGAGCGCCTGCTGAACGGCGGCGCCTCAAATGCTTTTAACGTCGGGACGGGCGAAGGCCATTCCGTGCGGGAGGTTTTGACGGCGGTGGGGCGGGTGACAGGACAGCCTGTACCGCATACGGTTGGGCCGCGCCGCGAGGGGGACCCGCCGAGCCTGGTCGCCGATTCCCGGAGGCTGCAGCACGCCCTCGGCTGGAGCGCGAAGCGCGCCGATTTAGAGCAAATCGTTTCGGACGCCTGGGACTTCGCCCAGAAGCATCCGTGACCGGCGGCTCCTAACTGGTCGCCCGGCAACGCCTCAGGCTGCCAGGCTACCGCTGGCGCGCTTGCGGATCAAGCGCGTAAGCCATGGCCTTTTCCCAGGTTGTAAATCGATAAACGCGAATGCCGGGAACCCAGAGAATCCACGTGGGTCCCTTTTTGTAGACCTTCGGTTTCATTTGTACTGTGTGGAGTCAGTGCTAAATTACTGCCGATATTCTCGACTGAAGCAAGCGAAGCTGTGAATTTTTGTTCTACGCGATTTTGTCAGGCTCAGGCTTGCAACAGCCCGCAGCCGCGCCGTCCAGCAAAGCCCGGAAATACATTCGCAATCTCGCGATTTCCCATCTGTTCGGTGACCAGCTCGGCAAGAACACTACGGAAATCCGTGGTGACGTTCAGGTCGCGTCCTTCGTAGAGTTGTTCGCGTTCGAGACCAGGCCAGTCGCCGTAGACGGTGCCGCCTCGCACAGCGCCGCCCAGCACGAACATGACATTCGCGTGGCCGTGGTCGGTGCCGCGGTCGCCGTTTTCCTTCACCGTGCGGCCGAACTCAGACATGGTGACCAGTGTGATATCGGCCATGCGGTCGCCCATATCGAGTGAAAACGCGGCCAGCGAATCGCCGAAATCGCGCAGCAGGTTGGCGAGTTGCCCGGTATGCGGCTGTGCGCCGGCTTCATTGACATGCGTGTCCCAACCGCCGACATCCGCGAAAGCAACTTCCAAACCGACGTCGCCCTTGATCAGACGCGCTATCTGCTGCAGGCTTTGGCCCAGGCGGCCATTCGGGTATTTCGCATTATTCGCCGGCGTGTACGGCGCCTTCTGAATCGACTGCATGGTGCGAACCGCCTCAAACGTTTCGCGCGCAGTGCCGTTCAGAATTTGATCCGCCGTGTTGCCATACATGCTCTGGAATGCCGCCGCGGCTTGCGGATCCTTCATCTGAAAATCATTGATGTTGCCGACAGCGATCACTTCATTGCGGCCGCGCAAGCTGCGAGGCACGTCGGGACTGAGGCTCACGGCGCGCAGCGGTGCCGGGTGCGGCTCGCGCGTGAGGGCCCGATTCAGCCATCCATCGGGGGTCGCCTTGAGGCCTGGCGTTCCCGATTCCATATAGTCCTGCGCATCGAAATGCGAGCGCGTGGGATCGGGCGAGCCCACCGCTTCGACGATGGCCAACTGGCGTTCGTCCCAAAGGCGCTTCAATCCGCTGAGAGCCGGATGCAGACCGAAGCGGCCGTCCAGATCGATAGCGGCGTTCTCGGATCCGTTGGGGCGCGGGATGGCGATGCTGGGCCGGAGAGCATAGTAGGCGGGTTCGGCGTGCGGGATCACCATATTCAAGCCATCCACGGCGCCGCGCTGAAAGATAGCGATCAGAACTTTTCGACGCTGCTGGGGTATCTCTCTTGCGTAGACCGCGCGTGACAGCCAGCCGGGCACGGATCCGACACCGAACATGGCGAGCGCTGAGCTTTTCAAAAATAATCTGCGGGAAGGCATTCTTTCTACTTCCTTTGAAAATCGGGCGAGCCGATCATCTGCCAATCGACGTTTTGGGCGGTTACGCCCGCGATGCGGTTATGCGCAAGCGCGACGGCGAAATTCATGCGACCGAGAAGTCCAGCCGTGCTGGTCCACTCTGCGTTCAAACTGGAATAGCCGGTGGGTTCGACTTTGCGATACAGCGGCTCGCCCAGCTTCTGCAGCTCGGTGCCGAGGACGAAGGCGGATTCCACGTCGGCATTTGAGGCACGGAGGGCGCTGACCACCATCTCAAAAGGCGTCTTGATCTTGGCGCGGTAGGCGCCTTGCGACCAGAACTCAGGCGACACTAGCATCGTTTGCATAACCTGGCGCAGATCACCGCCGGACTCGCCGAATGCCTGGGCCATTCGATTGACCAGCGACGGCGGCGGGTCGTCGGCCACAAACCGCCGGGCGAGTTGAAGCGAGATGAAATGCGCAGTAGAGGGATGCTGCGCCAAAATCTGCAGCACCTCGAGCCCGTCGTTCATGCCGCCGCCGGCCGGAATCACGTGCCCGAGCACAATCTTCTGGCCTTTGTCATGAACCTTGTCATTGTATTCGAAACCACCGCCTTTGCGGGGATTCGCAATAGTCCAGCCGGTGAAACAGCGGGCTACTTCGATGACGTCTTGCTGCGTATAGCCGCCGTCAACGCCCATCGTGTGAAGCTCCAGCAGCTCGCGGCCATAGTTCTCGTTGAGCCCACGCTTGTTCTTTTGATTCGGGCGCGTTGGCGCGGCCGCTGGCCCGACTGATTGCCAGTTATCGAGATAAAAGAGCATAGCCGGGCTTTGTGCAGTCGCGAGTAGAAGGTCATAGAACTTCCCAAACACATGCGGGCGGATGGCTTCGCGCTCATAAGCCGGCACCAGATAACGGTCGCCGCCCTTGTTGAGGAAGACGTTGAAGTGGTTATACCAGAAATCGACCAGCAACTCCTCCAGTTGGTGGTTGCTGTAAATGGCGCGCAGAAGTTTCGCTTCGGTCAGATCGTTTGCAACGACACCCTGCGGGTTCACGGACAACATTAGCTCGCGGCGCAAAGCAACCGGCGCGATGGTAAAGAGCTGTTTGCGTTGTTCGGGTCGAAGAGCCCACACGAAATCAGTCCGTTTCTCGAGTGGCAGGGAAGCCAGCACCTGCTTTTTGTCTTCCGGTTTTCCCGTACGAAGAGTTTCTATCTGCGCGGGCGTCAGAATATTTGCCAGCTTGATCCGCGGCTCCAGGTCTGACTCGTCGTTCGGATTAGCCGCGAACAGCCCGTCGGTCGCGGTTTGGTTCTGCAGGTCTCGTTTTTGCAAATAGCGATCGGCAAGATGAAGGACGACTTGCCGCAGCTCGGGATCGTCCGGCAGCGAACCGCGCCCGCGCGCCACCGCGGCAATCATCTGCGGCGGTGGGTAGTGCAGATAGATCTCACGGGGACTCATCTGCAAGGATGCCAATTCGGCTAATCGCGGCGCTAATGCCGGGTTTTCCGGAACCCTTTCAGGATGAAGTTCGAGATCGAGCCACTTCCGTAAGCCGAGCCGCTGGAGATTGTCCCGATCCCCGGCCCGCGGACCGCACGTCAGCCGGTCCAGCGCATGCTGCAGTCGCTCATCTTTCGGGAGCAGCTTGCTGAACGGGGCATATTGTGGCGGATTGGCTGAAGGCTTGATCGGCTTGATCTTCTTCACGCCCGCCAGCGCGGGAATCAGCAGAAGCGCGAAGACGGCTCCAGCACCCAAAAGCGGCCTGGATTTCGAAAGCAGCCTCACAATCACCTAGAACGCGGTTTGCCGAAAACAGTTGACGCGCTCGTTGTCTTATCGGCCGGGAACCGAAATTACCAAACGAACCGGCGGGGGTGAATGTTACGTGGATTACAGTTACTGGGTGAAGTTGGAGCGGGAGACGGGATTCGAACCCGCGACATCGACCTTGGCAAGGTCGCACTCTACCAGCTGAGTTACTCCCGCGTAGAGGGCCTATCGACATTCTCGGATGACTATGTTGCCGAAGTCAATTCATCTGATTGCAACGTAAAAGTTTAGTAAAAACACGAGTGTGACAAAACGGCTAAGTTGAGCTTCGCTCGGCCCGTCTTATCGGCGGCATGTCTCTCATTCCATGGCACTTACATTCCACTAAGATTTCGCTTGGAAAACGACAGCCCTGTGTTAGACTGAACTTTCCGAAGAAACGGAGAGGGTTCTCCCGCGCGCGTGATCGCCTATCGGGCAGGCGATTCCAGCAAATCAAAGCCTAATCTTCTGCTCTTTTCCACAACGGTGGAAAAGGTGTGGGAAACCTCTTGTTCTCCTCGGGGAGGAGTGTTGCCGGGTTGGGTGATGCATGGGAAAAGATCAAGGGCTGGCTGGCTGCTAGGCTCAGCGAGGGCGCTTACAAGAATTGGATTTCCAATACAGCGCTCGGCTCTTTGCGTGACGGTGAACTGACGGTACGGGTGCCGAATGAGAGCACGGAGGCCTGGATTCGCCAGGAGTACACGTCTCACATTCGTACCGCAATTCAGGAGTTGAACCTGCCGGTAGGGCGGATTCATTATCAAATTGAATCTCTTCCCACCATGGCTGCGGCAGCGCATGCAGCGTCGGCTCACACGGCCTCGGGAGGTTTTGGTCCGAACGGCCATGCCCATTCCGAGCCGGTGTTCGAGAAGACGGTAAGCTGGCTAAACCCACGGCTGACGTTTGATACCTACGTGGTCGGGTCTTCCAACCAGCTAGCGCATGCGGCGGCGCAGGCTGTCGCCAAGATGCCGTCCCGCAGTTACAACCCGCTGTTCATCTACGGGGGCGTAGGTATCGGCAAGACTCACCTCATGCACGCCATCGGGCGGAGCTTGCTTGAGAATTTCGGCGGCCTGAACGTGGTTTACACATCGAGCGAGCGCTTCATGAACGAGATGATCGCCTCCATCAAGCTCGACCGCATGTCCATCTTCCATCGCCACTACCGCTCGGCGGATGTGTTGCTGATCGACGATATACACGTGATTGCGGGCAAGGAGCGCACCCAGGAGGAATTCTTCCATACCTTCAACGAGCTCTACGACCACCAGAAGCAGATCGTGATTTCGAGCGATTCAGCGCCTAATCAACTACCCGGCTTGGTAGAGCGGCTGCGATCGCGGTTCGAATGGGGCCTAATGGTGGATGTGCAGCCGCCGGACCTCGAAACCAAGATGGCGATTCTGGACAAGAAGGCCGAATCGGACGGCATCGCCTTGCCGCAAGATGTGCGCATCTTTATCGCCACTAAGACCAAATCGAACGTCCGGGAACTCGAGGGCGCGCTGACACGGTTGATTGCTGTGTCTTCCGTCACACGGCAGTCCATCACCCTCGCCATGGCGCATCAGACGCTCAAACATCTGAGCAGTGGGGCGGAACGCAAGATCTCAGTCGAATCCATCCTCAAGGCGGTCGCCGAGCGTTTCAACCTGCAGCCTGGGCAACTGAAGGTCAAGAGCAACACGCGCCAAATCGCCTACCCGCGGCAAGTGGCAATGTATCTGGTGAAGGAGCTGACTCATGCTTCGCTTCCGGAAATCGGCCGGTATTTTGGCGGCAAGCACCATACAACTGTCCTGCATTCGGTTCAGAAGATTGACGACCTGCGGCAGCGGGATGAGGATTTAAACAACCTCATTCACTCGCTAATCGATTCGCTTCAGTGACGTTATGGCGTTTTCCACAGCGCTCGTCCTGCGATCTTGTGTATTTCTGTTAGGAACTTTCTACCCTGTGGGGCTTGCAAAATTTACCATATGAAATTCACAACCCATAAGACGCCAAGACGGTATCTTTGCTATAATTTAGAAGGAATTCAACATTTCCACAACCCCTACTGATACGGTTCTCTTCTGGTACTTTAGATTACCCCTTCGAAGAAGTATAGAAGCTCGAAGGCGAGCAAGGATCTGTGAACACGCACCATGGAATTCTCGGTAAGCAAGTCTGATCTGATAAGAGAGCTGGGCCTCACGCAAGGGGTCGTGGAGAAGAAGACCACTATTCCGATTCTTTCAAATATTTTGGTTGAGACGGATCACGACCAGGTCTGGCTCACGGCTACGGATTTGGAACTGGGCATCCGGTGTGCTTGTCCGGCTCGCATCAAGAAGGAAGGCGCTGGAACGATTCCGGCGCGACGTCTGCTCGATTATGTACGGCTCCTACCCGATGCGGACCTGCAGGTGAAGCTGGCGGAAAATCAATGGGCGAGTTTCGTCTGTGGACGATCGCGTACACGCATCGCGGGCATGTCGCGCGAAAGTTTTCCCGAGTTGCCGCAGATGCCGGAGCCGTTGGCGCAGATTCCGCTGAGCGTCCTCTCGCAAATGATTGCGAGCACCATCTTCGCGATCTCGGCTGAGGAGTCACGTTTCACGCTGAACGGCGCTCTTCTCATCCTGAGAGAGAACGGGTTGGTGATGGTGGCCACTGATGGCCATCGCCTGGCCATAATGGAAAAGCAGGTCGAACTGCCGGGCTTGGTGGGATCGTATCGCGCTCTGTTGCCCCGCAAGGCGATGAACGAAATCCAGAAACTGGCAAGCGACGATTCGAGCAAGGAGATCGAGTTTTCCGGCAACGAGAATCATCTGTTCTTTAAGATCGACAAGCGCCTATTGCTGAGCCGCAAGTTGACTGGCAACTTCCCGGATTATGAACGCGTGCTGCCGAAAGAGCATCCGCATATGCTTGTCATTCAGCGCGATGAGCTGAAGGCCGCGATTGAGCGGGTGGCTCAATTCGCCGATGAGCGCTCGCGTGCCATTCGCTTGCAGATTTTGAAAGGCGAATTAAAGGTGCACTCGTCGATTTCGGAAACCGGAGAGAGCGAAGATACGATCCCGGTGGAATATAGCGGCTCCGAGGTTGAAATCGGATTCAACGCTCAATATTTGCTCGATTTTCTGCGCTCTGCGGAACAGGTTGAAGTGGAGCTTCATTTTAAAGACGCAAACAGCGCGGGCGAGCTTCGGCCGCATGAAGCGCCGGCCGAAACCGTGTACCGGTACGTTGTAATGCCGATGCGCATCTGACCGGACGCGTTTCAGTGCATCCGCGGCCGACGCAAAGGCCGGGGCAATGAAGTGCGCCATCAGCACACCGCCTCGTGACGGGGCGAAGGGTAAAGAAAGGCATGAATCCGCTGGACGCGGCCGCTTATGTTTTGCGGTTCTTCATCGCGTTGGCGGCTGTTGAAAGTATGGCTACTGTGGCTCAAAACGAAAATTACGATTCCAGCAGTATCAAAGTGCTCGAGGGACTGGAGGCGGTTCGGCTGCGCCCGGCTATGTACATCGGCTCAACCGGTGAAATGGGCCTTCATCATCTCGTGTATGAAGTGGTAGACAACTCCGTCGACGAAGCGCTGGCGGGTTACTGTACGGAGGTCGGCGTCACCATTCATATCGACAACTCCATCACGGTGGTAGATAACGGGCGTGGGATTCCCGTCGATATTCACGAGGAGGAAGGCGTTTCCGCCGCGCAAGTGGTGCTGACCAAGTTGCACGCGGGCGGCAAGTTCGATTCGAATTCCTATAAAGTCTCCGGGGGCTTGCACGGCGTGGGGGTGAGCTGCGTAAATGCGCTGGCCGAAACGCTGCACGTCGAGATCTGGCGCGAGAAGGGCACCTGGGAGCAGGATTATGAGCGCGGCATTCCGAAAGCGCCACTCGCCAAGACCGGCAAATCAAACAAGACGGGCACCAAGATTACCTTTAAGCCGGATCCGACCATCATGGACGCGGTCGAGTTCAATTTCGACACCTTAGCTCAGCGGCTGCGCCAGCTCGCATTTCTAAATAAGGGCCTGAAAATCACGCTCAGCGATGAGCGCGGCGAGGACATCCGCACAGAAGAGTTCTACTACAGCGGCGGCATTGCGGAGTTTATCAAGCACCTGAATCGCGGCAAATCCGCCTTGCACGATAAGCCCATTCACTTCGAAGGCGATCGCGAACTACCGAACGGCGGCAAGCTGACCATTGAGGTCGCTTTGCAATACAACGATTCTTATTCGGAAAACGTGTTCAGCTTTGCGAACAACATCAATACCGTTGACGGCGGATCGCACCTAAGCGGCTTCCGAAGCGCGCTGACCCGAACCATCAATACGGCGGCGCAGCAAGCCGGGATGTTCAAAGACCAGAAGGAGAATCTCACGGGCGACGACGTGCGCGAAGGCCTAACCGCCGTAATCAGTGTGAAGCTGCCGCAGCCTCAGTTTGAAGGACAAACCAAGGGCAAGCTGAACTCGGATATCGGCGGCTATGTAGTCCAGTTAATAAACGAAAAACTCGGTGAGTTCTTCGACAAGAATCCGGCCGTAATGAAAAAGATCGTCACCAAGGCGATTGAAGCGGCGCGTGCGCGGGAAGCGGCACGCAAGGCGCGCGACCTCACTCGGCGCAAGGGCGCTCTCGATTCGGGCGGCTTGCCCGGAAAGCTGGCTGATTGCCAGGAACGCGATCCGGACCGCTGCGAGTTGTTCCTGGTCGAAGGCGAATCGGCCGGCGGCACGGCGAAATCCGGCCGAGACCGGCGCTACCAAGCCATTCTGCCGCTCAAGGGCAAGATCCTGAATGTGGAAAAGGCGCGCTACGACAAGATGCTCGGGCACGAAGAGATCCGCGCCATGATTACCGCTATCGGCACGGGCATCGGCAAAGGCGAGGATTTCGAATTCGCCAAACTTCGCTACGGCAAGATCATCATCATGACCGACGCCGACGTGGACGGCTCGCACATTCGCACTCTATTGCTGACGTTCTTCTTCCGGCACATGCGCGAACTGATTGAGCGCGGCAAGGTCTTTGTGGCGCAGCCGCCGCTGTATCGCATCAAGAAAGGGAAGAGCGAAAAATACATCAAGGACGACAAGGAGTTCACGCGTGAGATTCTGCGGCGCGCCACTGAAAATCTTTCAGTCGAGTTAGCGAGCGCAGGCGATGGAACGCCCGCAAAGATTGAAGGCGGTGAGTTGCGCGCTTTTCTGATGTCGCTCGATGAATTGGCGACGATCAGCCGCCGCCTGGAGCGGCGTGTACGCGAGGCGCGTGTGGTGGACGTGCTTTCGGATGTAAGTTTACCCATCGACACCAAGGCCGACCTGCAGAACGAGCAGAACGTAAAGGCGATTGCCGCGCGGCTGAAAGAGGCAAAGCTCGAAGTGACCGTGGAACGCGACGAAGAGCATTCCGCGTGGATGATCGGTTATAAGGACCCGACCAACGCCACGCGTTTTATTAGCACCGAGTTTTTATCGCTGCCCGAGTTCCGGCGCTTGCGGTCGCTCGTCAAACAAGCGGCGCGCCTGAACACGCCGCCGTTCACGATTGTGAAAGATTCGCAGCGCGACGTGCAACAGAACTGGCGCGATCTGCTTTCGACCGTGAAGAGTGAAGGCACCCGTGAAGTCAATGTGCAGCGCTATAAGGGTCTGGGTGAGATGAATGCCGAACAGCTTTGGTCGACAACCATGAACGCCGAGTCGAGGACACTTCTCCAGATCGATTTGAAAGACTACGCGGAAACAGAGCCCATATTTTCAACCCTCATGGGTGAAGATGTCGAGAGCCGGCGTAAGTTTATCGAAGAGAATGCGCTTGATGTGCGCAATCTGGACGTTTAACGCAGCGAGTTAAAGCATTCAAGCCGGATGCCGTGTTGTGAGTTCACGAGCTCCCAGTGCAGTATCGGATCCGCAGCCGGGGCTAGTGCTGTTCTCGCGGTGGTGTCCACGCAAAATGGAACCGTGGTGGGCGCCCCATTGAGCTTCACCCACTTGCGTCCCGGCGCGAAGTAATCGAGATACCAGTCATCCGGACTGAAGGCGCTGTAGTAAACGGTCGCGTTTTTCGGCAGCTCACGGTCAATCTTTTGCGCCAACACAAGCACGGGATCTGCACTGTCGTGGGAGTGCGGATAGATGAATGCGCCGAAATTCCATGCTGCTATCGCGATCGTAATTGCGATCCACGCTGTGAGACATGGCACACGGCCAGAAGCCAAAAAAGCGCCAATCAGCAACACCATCGAGGGCCAGACGAATAGCTTGTGGAACGCACTTCCAGGGTCCCATGAGGCGAGGAAGATCGCGTAGGGCAACAGCCACGCCCAGAGCACGACGATCGAGCGGCGATCCGCCTGCATCCGAGACTCGGCCCCGGCGCGGCGAAATCGCATCACAGCGTAACCAAGCGCCACCGCGCAAATCGCAAATGGGGTTGCGGATGCGATGGAGAAATATTCTTTGACCAGGCTTAGCTTGCCGCCGAAAAACAGCTTGACGTAGCTAGTGAGGTAAGAATTCAGGATCTGGCCGAAGGATTGTGTGAATCCGGAATCGGATGCGTAGCTCAAGACGTATCTCGCCAGGGACGGATAGGCCGAATGGTCCGCCTGCAAGTAGCAGATCCAATACGCCACTCCTACACATGCCCCCGTTCCCAAGGCGTAAGCTGCGCAAATCAGCACGCGTTTCTGTTTCGGCCAGCGCTGTTGCAGAAAAATCGCCGCGAAAATCGCAAAATAAGCGAAGATCGCGAGCTGATGGAAAAGCATGGCGACCGTGTGGCAGATCGCGGCGAGGATGAATTGCGGCCGCTCACGCAGGACGAAATAGATTGCGAGTAACAGCAACAGAATCGTGACAACGTAGGCATCGGCGTCGGTTGAAAACTTCCACCAGGTGGCGCCGAATGCAAACAGCGTCGCGCAAAACACTGCCACAGCGGCAGAGCGCGTCATTCTTTTCGCAATCGCGTAAACCACGGCCGCAGCCGCCGTGCTCGCCAGAGTGTTGAAGATCTGCAGCACCGCGATAGCGCGCAGAGTCAGGCCGCAGGCGAGGGCAGTGCGATATAGGAGGTATCCAAATGCCGAGTACAGCAGATGATTCGGATGGATCAGTATAGCCGCCGAAGCCTGGCCTTGTGCGACGCTCTCTATATTCAGTGCGAACAGCACGCCGTCCCAGTAGTAGGTGCGTGTTGGAAATGCCGCGTAGAGCACGAATGCACATGCGAGCAGAATCAGACGCGGACGGGAAGTCACTGGTACAAAAATAGCGTCCACACTATTTCCCATGCTTAAATGAGCCGATGCAGACGATCCCTACCGTGCGCGTGAACCGAAAGGCAGCGGATCGCGTGCACTCCGGCCATCCTTGGATCTTTGCGAGCGACCTGATTGACCGCGGCGCGGCACAACCCGGAGATGCAGTGCGCGTGGTGGACCCGAAAGGCCACGGTCTCGGCACGGCGCACTACAGCTCGACTTCGCAGATCGCCCTACGGCTACTGAGCCATCGCGTGGAGCCAATCGATGAGGCGTTTCTGCGCGCGCGAATCGAAGCCGCGCTTGCCTATCGCCAACGCGTCGTTTCCGATTCCGACGCCTATCGGCTGGTGCACGCGGAGGGCGACCTGCTTCCGGGGCTCATTGTTGACCGCTATGCGGAGTATCTGGTTCTTCAACTTCTCGACCAGGGCATGGACCGGCTTGCAGAACCGCTCGTCAGAGTCCTTGTCGCACTCCTGCAGCCGAAAGGCATCGTTGCCCGAAACGATGTTAGCGTTCGTGAGAAAGAAAACCTGCCACAAGAGCGGCACATTGCCTTCGGCGGCGTGCCCGAACGTGTAGACCTCCGCATGAATGATCTGAGCTGGCGCGTAGATCTTCTGCATGGGCAGAAGACGGGCATCTTTCTCGACCAGCGCGAGAACTATCTGGCTGTGCGACGATATGCTCGCGGCCGCGCGCTTGATTGCTTCACAGCGTCCGGAGGGTTCGCACTTCACCTCGCTTCGGTTTGCGAGTCGGTTGAGGCGGTAGACAGCTCCGCTGCCGCACTCGAAGCTGCACGCATAAACGCAGCTCTGAATCAAGTGACCAATGTCGGGTTTCAGGAAGCGAATGTTCTGGATTATCTGCCGGGTTTAGTCGCGGCGAGGCGCACATTCGATATTGTCGTCGTCGACCCGCCGGCGTTCACCAAATCGCGATTTGCGCTGGAAGGCGCGGCGCGCGGATACAAAGAGATCAATCTGCGCGCTCTGCGTCTGCTCGAACGCGGAGGCATTTTGGTGAGCTGCTCCTGCTCGCACCACATGAGCGAAGCGCATCTGCTGGAGGTGATCGCTGCCGCGGCGCTCGATTCAGGCAAGCAACTGCGCGTGCTCGAGCGCCGAACGCAGGCGCAGGACCACCCGATCCTGCTCACTGTGCCGGAAACGCACTATCTGAAGTGCCTCATCTTCGAAGTGATATGACTCCGCCGCCGTTAGAGAACCACCCTCGCATCGCCCTCGCGGCGCGTGACATGCTGATGGTCCAGATACTCGAGCAGCGGAATCGCATATTTGCGCGAGATCCGCGTCCATTCTTTGAACTCGGGAACGGAGAACCGGCGCCCTCTATGTAGCGCTAGCGACTTGCGCACGTGCGCGATCGCCTCCGCGTGAAAGATAAGATTTTCCGAGACGCGCACCAGCTTCTGGCCCTTGATCAACCCTTCCAGCAGCCCCCGCGCGCGCTTGGGATCGAGACCGGCAGATTGCAACACTTCGCCGGGCGGAGGCGGCTGAAACGCGGCTTGGCGAAAAGCGCGTTCGATTTTCGAGAGCGCTTGCGTTTCCTGGCTGCTGAACTGCGGCCGGTGCGTTGCCAGCGAGACAACATCTCCCTGGACCCGTAAACCGGGAGCATGATCGAATACCAGCTTTGCGATCTCGGGATCCAATCCTAAGCGTGCGAGCGATATCGGCGCGCCTGCTAATGATGGATTCTTCGCGTGAAATGCAGTCAGCCACGCGTCCACATCACGCTGCTTCTGCTCCATCCAACTCCTGCTAATGACGCGTTGACTCGTCTCGTCGAATACAAGAGACGAGTTGCGCGACAATGCCGACCGGATATGTGCGCACGGTTCGCCCGTCAGGTGCACCAGCTCCAGCACGCGGCGGCCGGCCGCGCTTTCTTGTACAAGGATCCCAAGCCGCTTGCCGAGATCGGCTTGGTCGAGAGATAACAATCGTGGCAGAGTCTTGGCACGATTCAACCGCGCTGGCGGAAACGCATCAATGATGAAACCGCCTGCGACGGTCTGAGCGGGCGAAGGGCGGCGCAGGACGAAACGGTCGCCTGGCAATGCGAGCACGGGTTGGGAGGCCCATAAACGCGTGAGCGTTCTTGTCTCAACTATGTTCGACAACACTTTCAAGACAACCGGGATTTCCGCGGTTCCGATATGCAACAAGAATTGCCGCCGCACGTGAGGAATTTCCACCGGATCGATCCAATCCACCATCGCGTCCATGCGCTTCGTGATCTGAAGCCCATCATCGTGACCGAGAACGAAGCCGCGCACGATCTCCGAATGATCGACGCCGGTCAGGTTCACGGCCGCTCGCTGCCCGGCTGCCACGTGCTCTACCGGCTTCCCATGTACCTGCAAACCGCGAACGCGCGCCTCGCGGTTCGATGGATGCAGCCTGACCATTTCGCCAATGCGTAGCGTGCCGCTCCAAAGCGTGCCGGTGACAACCGTTCCGAAGCCCTTCAGTGCGAAACTGCGGTCAATCGGAAGCCGCGTCAGACCATCCGAGTTGCGCGTGGGAATGTGAGCGGCCAACAACGCCAGCTCGCGCTTGAGAGTCTCAAGTCCCGCGCCCGTCACTGCACTCACGGGAACGACCGGAGCGTTATCGAGAAAGGATCCGGCGCAAAGCGCCCGTACATCTTTGGAGGCGTTGGTGATTTGTTCCGGAGACGCAAGATCGCACTTAGTCAACACAATAAACCCGCGTGCGATGCCAAGCATCCGGCAAATCTCGAAATGCTCGCGGGTCTGAGGCTTTACCGATTCATCCGCAGCTACCACCAAGAGCACCGCTTGAATGCCGCCCGCACCCGCCAACATATTTTTGACGAAGCGCTCATGACCGGGAACGTCGATGAAACTGATCGATTGCCCGTTCGGCAGCGACAAGTGAGCGAACCCAAGATCGATTGAAATGCCGCGCCGTTTTTCTTCCGCCAAGCGATCGGTATCGATGCCGGTGAGCGCTCGAATCAGGGCCGTTTTCCCGTGATCGATGTGCCCGGCTGTGCCGATCACCACCTCCGCGGGGCCGTTCATATTACCATCTGACATGCTGAACTGAACTTTTGGACCGCGCACAACGGGCACCCACGCGCTAAAGCGAAGACGCCCGGTGCGCTCAATTTCATCGTCGCATTTGAATCGCAGACACTGAGAGACGTCAATGAATACCAACCGGCTGGAAGAATTGCGGCGGCGCCATGCGCGAGCCGAACAAGGCGGAGGGCCCGAGCGCCAGGAACGGCAGCATCGGGAAGGCAAGCTTTCCGCGCGCGAGCGCATCGAACTGCTGCTCGATGAGGGTACCTTCGAGGAGCTCGATAAGCTCGTGCGGCATCGCTGCTACAACTTCGGCATGCAGGATAACGTGATCGATGGCGACGGATTCGTCACCGGTCACGGGCTCATTCATGGCCGGCAGGTTTTTGCTTTTGCGCAGGATTTCAGCGTCTTCGGAGGTTCGCTCTCGGAAGCGAATGCACAGAAAATCGTTAAGCTGATGGACCTGGCGCTGAAGACCGGCGCACCGGTAATTGGGCTCAACGATTCAGGCGGGGCGCGCATTCAGGAAGGCGTGGTTTCTCTCGCAGGCTATGCGGACATTTTTCTGCGCAACACGCTGGCAAGCGGCGTGGTTCCCCAAATCTCCGCCATCATGGGACCTTGCGCCGGCGGCGCTGTCTATTCGCCCGCATTAACCGATTTCGTCTTCATGGTCGACGGCACCAGTCATATGTTCGTGACCGGGCCGGATGTGATCAAGACCGTGACGCACGAAGACGTCAGCAAGGAAAATCTCGGGGGAGCCGCAACTCACAACGCCATTAGCGGGGTGGCGCATTTTGAGTCGGCCAACGACGAAGATTGCCTGCGCAGCATTCGCGAACTGATGACGTTCCTACCGCAAAACAATCTGGATGGTGTGCCGCGCGTGGCCACCAAAGATCCCGAAGACCGCGCGGATCCCGAGTTGGACGTTTTGATCCCGCCCGAATCGAACAAGCCGTACGACATCAAAGACGTAATTTGCCGCGTGGTAGACGACGCTAATTTCTTCGAAGTCGCCGAGCAGTTTGCGCGCAACATCGTGATCGGATTTGCGCGCATGGCGGGTGAGACCATCGGTGTTGTCGCGAACCAGCCGGCGCATCTGGCTGGTTGTCTCGACATCAATTCGTCGAGCAAGGGCGCGCGTTTCGTGCGCTTCTGCGATGCTTTTCAAATCCCGATCCTTACCTTTGAAGATGTGCCCGGTTTTCTGCCGGGAACCGAACAGGAGTTCGGAGGCATCATTCGGCATGGCGCGAAGCTGCTATATGCCTATGCGGAAGCCACTGTGCCTAAGATCACCGTAATCACGCGCAAAGCATACGGGGGCGCCTACTGCGTGATGGGCTCGAAACACTTGCGAACGGACGTGAATCTTGCCTATCCGACGGCGGAAATTGCCGTGATGGGTCCCGAAGGCGCGGTCAACATTCTGTATCGGCGTGAGCTGCAAGTGTCCGCCAATCCGGACGAGGACCGACAGGCAAAGATCGATGAGTACCGGAATCAATTTGCAAATCCATTCGTCGCGGCCGAACGCGGCTATGTGGATGACGTGATCGAGCCGCACGAAACGCGGTCGCGGGTGATCCGTGCCTTGCGCATGCTGGCGAACAAAGGCGACACCATGCCGCGCAAGAAGCACGGCAATATTCCGCTGTAGAACGTGTGGGAGCATCGGAACATGAGCGCTCCGGTGACTCACATCCACCAACCGCCCCCACAAGCCGTTGACCAGCGCGCCAGCACTGCGGGCTTGCGCGCGGTGGCAAGTTTCGAAGCCCTCAAGGGCATCGCGGTTCTGCTTCTTGGGGTAACGTTGCTTGCAGTTCACCAGCACGCGGAAGACTTTGCCGAGCGGCTGCTCTATCACCTGCACATGGACCCCGACCGGCGGTTCGCACACGCCTTTCTGAATGCCGCCAACAAAGTCACTGATGCACGGATCTGGACCATTGCAGCCGCTACGCTCACCTACTCGGCGGTGCGCTTTGTTGAGGCCTGGGGCCTATGGAATCGCCGGGTATGGGCGGAATGGTTCGCTCTGCTTTCGGGCGCGATGTATCTGCCTTGGGAGATTCTCAGGATCACCGAACGCGCCGATTGGGAGCGCATTGCTGTGTTGGGAGTGAACATCATCATCGTGGTGTACATGCTGGAGGTACGAATCCGCGGCTGCAGCACACTTACGGGATGCGATGAAACGGATCCCAAGAAGCTTTAGGCCCCGACGCCTATCTTGCAGCCGCTGCCACCGCCGCCGCACGCCGTTCGCCTTGACGCCGGTCGCGGATCTTCACGTCATAGGTGTCGTACAGTTCTTGTGCGATTGCTTCGATGACATAGACGGCCCTGGATTGCCCGCTGCCATCTACGCCCGACAGAGGATTCGGCCAGATGCGGTCTACCACCCGTTCCAAGGCGTTTGAAGTCGAAACCTCCGACTGGTTCTCACGATCATGGAAGCGATATCTGCGAGCTTCCGTGACAAGAGCGGCAAGCAGCTTTCCGCGAGTATACAAATCGCGGGGCATCTCATCGAACTTGCCCGATTCGGTGACTCGGTGGTATTCAAGCCACAGTCCCCTGCGAAGCCGGTGCTTGACGTCCTTCCGGCGTTCCTCGTTGCGACGCCGGTCTACCCCGCTTCTTTCGCGAATCTTGCGCGGATACTTCCTGAACAGCCGCTTGCACAACGTCGCAAGTTCCGCCGTGAGCTTTATACCGCCCGCGATGGCTCCCGTCAGCGATTCAGTGACCGGTTGCATGTTCTCACCTGATAGATTGGTGGGGCGACGACCAGAATCTTCTTGTGCCGTCGACGCTCAATGCCCCGGAAATTCCCCAAACTTGCGAAGCTGATCGAGCCGTATCGCATTGAACAGGGCAAGAAATTCCGGCTCAAAGATCATGATCCCAAGGACACGCAGGGATTGGATCTTAAAGACGAGGCGAACCAGTTCCTGGAAGACGGCATTCAGCAGCTCAACGAGATGCAACAGAAGCTCTATGCCCAGGACCGCTGGGCGGTTCTGGGCATCTTCCAAGGCATGGATTCGGCAGGCAAGGACAGCGCTATCCGCCATGTCATGTCTGGCGTGAATCCGGAAGGCTGCCAAGTCTATTCATTCAAGCAGCCCTCAGCCGAGGATTTGAGTCACGATTTTCTGTGGCGCTCGTGGAAGTACCTCCCGCCCAGAGGCCACATCGGCATCTTCAACCGGTCGTATTACGAAGAGACACTGATTGTGCGAGTGCATCCGCCGGTGCTTCGGCAAGAGCGGATTCCACCGCCGCTGGTCACGAAAAGAATCTGGAAGGAACGATTCGAGGCTATTAACGCATTTGAGCGTTATCTCGAGCGTAATGGCACCGTCGTCCGGAAGTTCTTCCTACATTTATCGAAAGAAGAACAACGGAGCCGGTTTCTGGCGAGACTGGACGATCCCGACAAGAACTGGAAATTTTCGGAGGACGACGTGCGGGAACGCGAGCACTGGCATGACTACATGCGCGCCTATGAAGACACGATCCGCCACACTGCCACTCCGCATGCGCCTTGGTATGTGGTTCCCGCTGACCACAAATGGTTCGCCTGGATGGTGGTGGCTTCTGCCATCATCGATTTGCTCGAATCGCTGAAGCTGTCGTATCCGAAGGTGGACGCGGAGAAGAGAAAAGAACTCGAATCGGCGCGCAAGCTGCTGGTCGAAGAAGGCGGCGCGAGCTGAGGGACGGTCGCAATCGCGGCCCATAGCAGCCTCGGCCATTCGCTTTTTATTCGGAGCGTTTCACGTTCGAATGGCCAGGCAATGTTCGGAACCGCACCTTTAGCCCAATTCCGAACATCCAATGAGGGGATGCGGGGGTCTCATCCGATGGCGCCTCCGCCACTTTGTTACGCTGAGATTCTGGGGAGTTTCGCGTAACTCAAGAACAACCGGTAGTTATGGAACCTATGAACGACAACAACAGCGTTGCAACCGAGGAGGTGCAACCTTTGGCGGAGCACCCGTCGTATGCGCCAGACGAGCGTGAGAGCACGGCCTCTCGCGAGAGCACAATATCAGTGGACGCGGGCGACCGCGAGCGTCTGGCGAAGGAAAAAAGCGAGTTGCAGGAATTGCTGCAGCGGCGCCAAGCGGAATTTGAGAACTATCGCAGGCGCGTAGAGCGGGAACGGAGTGAGCTGTTCGAATACGCGGCCATGGACACGGTGAAAGCGCTGTTGCCGATTCTTGACGATTTCGAGCGAGCGCTCAAAGTGGAGACCGCTGACAAGGAATACGCGCGCGGAATGGAGTTGATCTATAACCGGCTGGCTGAATCGTTGCGCAAGCTCGGCCTGGAGCCGCTTTCGACCGAGGGCGCACTTTTCAACCCGCACGAGCATCACGCCGTGGATATGGTGGACACCAAAGACCACCCCGATCAGACTATCCTGGAAGAATATCAGCGCGGCTATAAATTCAAAGGGCGGCTGCTACGCCCCGCGATGCTGAAGGTCGCGGTTAATCGGTAGGTAGCGAAGCTTAAGCCCTGATGAGTGTCGCCAAACGAGATTACTACGAGGTTCTGAGCGTCTCTCGCGAGTGCGATGAGCAGACGCTCAAGAGTTCCTATCGCAAGCTGGCGCTGCAATATCATCCGGATCGCAATCCTGGAAACCGCGAAGCGGAAGAGAAGTTCAAGGAAGCGGCGGAAGCATACGCGGTGCTGAGCGATTCGCAGAAACGCGCCGCGTACGACCGTTTCGGTCACCAGGGCGTGAATGGCGCCGGCGCGCAGGGCTTCGATCCCAACGCATTCGCGGACTTCGGCGATATTCTGGGCGATCTGTTCGGGCTCGGCGATCTGTTCGGGACCGGGCGCGGTCGCCGCGGCAGAACGCTGCGCGGCGAGGACATCCGCTATGACCTGGAGATCAGTTTCGAGGATTCGATGCACGGCCTCTCCGCGGATCTGCAGATTCCACGCATGGAGGCATGCTCGAAATGCCAAGGCAGCGGAGCGGAACCGAACGGCGGGTTGATCACCTGTTCGGTCTGCAACGGCCGCGGGGAAGTGTTATACCAGCAGAGTTTCCTTTCAATCCGCAAGACGTGTCCCACCTGCGGAGGCCGCGGTAAGGTAATCCGTCAGGCCTGTCCGCAGTGCAAAGGCGAGGGATTCAGCCGGGTCGAGAAAAAACTCAAGGTGAATATTCCGGCGGGCGTAGATAACGGCACGCGGCTGCGGCTCTCCGGCGAAGGCAACCCGGGACCGCCTGGGAGCCAGCTCGGCGATCTCTACGTCGTGATCAAGGTGGCCGAACACCCCATCTTCGAACGCCGCGAGAACGACCTGCATTGCACCCTGCCCATCAACATCGCGCAGGCTGCGCTGGGAGATGAGATCGAGATTGAAACGATCGATGGTCCGCAGAAGATTCGTGTGCCGGAAGGAACCCATTCCGGCGCGCAATTCCGGTTGCGCAATCTGGGTGTGCCGCACCTGAACAGCCGCGCACGCGGCGATTTGTTCGTTCACATCGATGTACAGGTGCCCAAGAAACTCACGCGCGAGCAGCGCCGGCTGTTCGAAGAACTGCGCGCCGTGCTGCCTACCGACAACGCGCCGCACGAAAAGACGGTGTTTGAGAAAGTCCGCGATTTCTTTGGTTAATCGCTTCGCGAGTACTCACTTCGCCGGATAGAACTTCGAGTATTTATTCCGAGGATTAAAAACCTCGAAACTTCCATCCTGGTGGGCAGTCACTTTCAAGTAATATCCGGTATCGGCTTCGGTCACGTTGGCGATAAATGGATCGGAGACGTTGTGCTCCTGTCCGTTGGCGTCAGCAAAATGAAGCTGCCAGATGTCCTCGAGGCCCGGTGACGACTTGACGATATCCCAAGCCGACGCCGCAGCGCCTTTCTTCGACCCGTTGTCGAAAATGGCGACACGGGGCGCAAGCGCGTGAACTAGCGCCGGGCTGTTACTCAGATCCATCCCGTGATGCGATACCACGAAGATGTCGGCGTGGCCCAGCTTATTATTCGGACACATCAATTCCAATTCTTTATCCCAGGTCAGATCGCCCAGATCCACGATTCGCAATTTGCCGAAAGTCAGAACCGTGCCCACGGAGCGCGCATTCTCGGTTGCATCCGCACCCTTCTGCGCCACGCCGGAACAGAATTGATTCGGTTGGCCTGCGCCGGAAAGAGATTGATCGATCAGGTTGCCGTCCGCACTCACCACCACAGCGTCGATGCCTTTGATGGGCAAGTGCTCGCCCGGTTTCGCAATGATGTGGTTCGATCCATCAATGGCGGCCTGGTATTCCGAAACCAGGTGATTCACGGAATTCGTGTTCTCGCGATTGGGGCCGTGATCGATGAAGGTGCCCACCGGCAGCTTGGCAACCAGTTGTGGGACGCCACCGACGTGATCCGCGTGATAGTGCGTAATCAATACATAATCGATTCGCTTGATGCCGGCTAGCTTCGCTGCGGCCGTAATGCGCTTCGCGTCGCGGTAGGCGTTGTATCCCCACCCGGTGTCGATCAGCAGCGATTGATGCTCCGGCGTAACAAACAGCGTCGCCTGGCCGCCCTCGACGTCAACAAAGAAGATCTCCAGTGGCTTTTCGGCTGCGGCTATGACTGATGCGAAGAGGCATGCGCACAAGGCAAGAAAGATCGCTCGCATCTGCCCTGATGCTAGCAAAGCCCTGCTCATCCGGCCGGGAACATCTTTGGATTCTTTCACGTACTCTGATATAGAAATTAAGCAGGAGACGTGGCTTTTGCCTTTTTGTACCCAGTGCGGGACCAGCGTGCACCCAGCCGCGGCATTCTGCCAGAATTGCGGCGCTCCGCAGCCTTTCCATGGGCAGCCATTCACCGACCTGTTGGAGGGCATGAGCGACCGCACGGCTTCCATCTTGTGCTATATCCCGGTCTTTGGAGTCATACCTGCCATTATTTTCCTGGCTTCTCAGAAGTACCGCAAAAATCCGCGCGTACGCTTCAATGCTTTCCAGGCCCTCTATCTGTTCGTCGCCTGGCTGATCGTCAGCTCCGCCGCGCCGACGCTCCTGTTTACTGGTTTTCCCGGCTGGGGCGTCGAGCACCTTCTGATAGGCCTGTTGAAGCTCGGGCTTTTCATCTGCTGGATCTACCTGTTGGTCAAGGCCGCCCAGCAGGAAGAAGTCCGGCTGCCGATCATCGGCGATTTGGCGGCGCGATCCACCAGCGAGCAACTATGATAAGGCGCGCACAACGGCCCCAGAGCCTGTGCGCTTCGATAAGGCGCGCACACGGCCGCAGACGCCTGTGTGCTTTGGTATAATTATTCATTGTTGTGAATAATTACTCGGGCCGAGTTGCCGTGGGTATCGTCGGGTTTCGCGGCTACAGCGGGGCCGAGCTGATCCATATCCTCGCGCGCCACCCGCAAACGGAACCCGTTTTGTTGGAGCACCGGTCGGATTCCGAAAGGCGCAACGCGCCACTTGGACAGGAACCGCTGAAAACCATCCCAGCGATGCCGGATGCCATACGGCAGGAGGGGTTGCAACTCGTCTTTCTTGCTACTCCAGTTGAGGTTTCGATCCAAATGGCGCCTGCGATTCTGGCTGCCGGCGTAAAGGTGATCGATCTCAGCGGAGCATTCCGCCTCCGTGACCCCGAGATTTACTCGCAATGGTATAAGGAGCGCCACACTGCGCCCAAACTTTTGAAGGAAGCGGTTTACGGCCTGCCGGAGTTCTATCGAGAACGAATCTCCGGCGCGCGTTTCGTCGCCAATCCGGGCTGCTATCCGACGGCGGCGAACTTGGCCATTCGCCCGCTGATCGATGCGCAGGTGGCGGATCGCAGCCGCAGTTTTATCTGCGACGCCAAATCGGGAGTGAGCGGAGCAGGCAGAAAGGCATCGCTCAAGACGAGCTTTTGCGAGATTGCGGAGAATTTCAGCGCTTACGGCATCTTAGATCATCGCCACGTGCCGGAAGTACTACAGAATTCGGGCTTGGGCGAGCGGGAATTGACGTTCACAGCACACCTTTTGCCGATCGAGCGCGGCATACTAGAAACCATCTATTTCCGTACCACGCGTGTGGAAAAGCCTGTGGATTTGTTGACGATTTATGAGGAGGCTTATGCGGACGAGCCTTTTGTGCGATTGTACGCGCCCGGCAAGGTGCCGGATTTGCGCGGCGTTCAGCGCACGAATTTCTGCGATATCGGATTTGTTTTCGACCCGGAAAGCCAGCGCGCCGTGGTCGTGACGGCCCTTGACAACCTCGGTAAGGGAGCTGCAGGGCAAGCGGTGCAGAACATGAACCTCATGCTGGGCTTCGCCGAAACCGAGGCGCTGCTGTGAAGCTGGTGATCAAGGTCGGCGGCTCGCTTCTGGAAAATGCCGATGCGCGCAACGCTATTGCGCATCAATTGGCAGAAATTGCCGACAAGCAGGAGCTGGTGGTGGTGCACGGCGGCGGCAAGCAGGTGACGCAATTTCTCGAGGAGCACGGCGTCAAGAGCCAATTCGTGGCCGGTCTTCGAATTTCGGACGAGCCAGTGATCGATGCGGTAATCCAGGTCATCGCCGGCGCCGTGAACAAGCGCCTGGTCTCCGCGATCATTGCGGCGGGCAAAGCTGCAGTCGGTTTGTCTGGCGTGGACGGCCCGCTGACAGTTGCCGAGCGAATGGATCCAGCGCTGGGGTGTGTCGGAAGACCGGCAGGCACGGACGGACGGCTGCTGGATGTGTTGGTGAGTGCGGGCTATCTGCCGGTGGTGGCTTGTATCGCCGGCGATCGGGAAGGAAACGTGTACAACGTGAATGCCGATCAAATGGCAGTCTCTTGCGCTAACGGCTGGTGTGCGGAAAAACTCCTGTTTCTTACCGATGTGGCAGGAGTGAAGGATCAAGCCGGAAGAGTGCTACCGCATATCTCACCCAACCAGGTCAGGGCGCTCATTGAGACGGGGGTAGCGCATGGGGGGATGCAGGCGAAATTGGAGGCGGCAGTGGCAGCACTGAGAGCCGGAATCGGCGAAGTGATTGTCGCGCCCGGACAGGATCCGAATGTCTGCTCTCGTCTGTTGTCCGGCGAAACGCTAGGGACACGGCTGACTCGTGCCTCTATTCCGGAGAAGGGGGCGACGGCATGACCCAGATCGCAGTGGCGGTGCGCAAGGCAAACATGCGCGACATTCCGAATATCTTATCGCTGATCAATTCGTACGCGGCGAATGGGATCATGCTGCCCAGAACCGAGTTCGAAATGTCGGAAAATATCCGAGATTTCTCCGTCGCCTATGATGGAGACCTGCTGATGGGATGCGGCGCGCTTCATTTCTACACGCCTACCAGCGCCGAAGTGCGCTCGCTCGCAGTACTCCCAGCCGTCAAAAAGCACGGAATCGGACGGACGCTTGTGGAAGCGCTCGAAGCGGAAGCGCATGAAAACGATTTACATGCACTTTTCGCATTCACCTACGCCCCTCAATTTTTTGTGAAACTCGGATTCGCCGAAGTGGAGCGCGGCGAGCTGCCATTGAAAGCGTGGAAAGACTGCCTTCGCTGTCCGAAATTCCAGAATTGCGATGAAATCGCAGTATTGAAGCGACTAAAAACGGTAGCGGGTGGCGTTTCATACTACTACGAGCATCCTAGTTCGTTCGACGAACTGGTGCAACTTCCGCAAGTTCGAAGCGCATCTTAGCGGATTCTTCGGGCGCTATTAAGATGATTAATTCTATTTAGTCCTATGTAAAAAATGCAAATCACCGCATTTTTTACTGGATTCCCTACCGCAGGTACCAGTATACTCAGTACCACACCCCTAGTACCAGCCGTACTACTGGGGAGAACGTGAGGAGGAGGAACTCGGTTGCGCGCATTAACAATGGATGTTCAACAATCTGCGGGCCGCATTCTCTGCTGTACCATCTTCCGGCCCGGCGGGAGGAAATTGCTAGCTAAAGGCCATATCTTGAGCGACGAAGACATTCGCCTGCTTGAAACCGAAGGTATGCGCCAAGTCTGGGTGACCGAACTGGAAGACGGTGAAGTCGGCGAGGACGAAGCCGTAATGGCAGTGGCGGAAGCCATGTGCTGCGGATCGGTGGAGATCAGGCTGGCTGCAGGGGGACGGGCCAATCTGATTGCCACGCAGGATTGTTGCGCGCTGGTGGACGATGAGCTCCTGAAGCAGATCAACTGTACCAGCAGCGTAGTGATCGCCACCGTTCCTAATTACCGTTATGCGCGGACCGGCGAGCGCATAGCCACCGTGAAAAGCGCGCCCTTCGCAGTGGCGCAATCGCAGCTCGAAACCGTATTGTCGATGCTGAACGAGCGGGGTGCGATTCTGCAGGCCCGTCCCATCCGCGAGCCCAGTGTAGCGGTCCTGTATTCGGACCCGGTGCATGGCGATCGCGCCCGCGCCCTGTTCGAGAACGTAGTCCATACCCGGCTGGAACGCTTCGGCGCTACTTTGCGCTACTCGCTCTCCGCCATCGAGGAGGAAGAGCACGTAACGCGCTCGCTTCAGCATCTACTCCGCACAAAACCGCATGCCGTGCTGGTTGCTTCGACAACCGCGCCCTCCGGACCTGAGGATGTCATCGGCAGAGCTCTGGTTCGTTTGGGAGCGCAGGTCGAACGGTTTCTGGCGCCGGTTGAGCCCGGCAATCTGATGATGTTGGCCTACAAGGACACAACTCCCATCGTGTCCGCACCGTGCTGCTTCCGGTCTGCGAAGCCGAATGTATTGGACTTTATCTTGCCGCCGGCGCTCGCCAAGTATCGCATCTCCGGCTGGGAGATCGCCTGTTTGGGACACGGCGGTCTTCTCAACTGACGCTTAGCTCCTGTACTCATGCGAGGAGGTACCTCCGGCCTCCTCCGAGTACGACTCGGCCGAGTGGGCTTTTCCCCGCTCGGCTTTTTTTGCGTGTGGATGCAAAAGGGCGGCGGTCACTGGGCGTTATCATGATTTTCAAACGCCATGCCTGAAGACTCCGAAGCGAACGGCCTGGGTTCTCAGGTGATCCGCGTGATCGCCCAAACCCAGCGAATTCCGCCTGAGCGAATCTCACTAGACAGCACCTTCGAGGAATTAAAAATCGATTCGCTGGACGGGATCAATATTATCTTCGCCCTGGAGAACGAATTTGGCATAAATATTCCGGACGAAGGTGTGCAGACTATGAGGTCCGTCCGGGAAACAGTCGCGGGTGTGCGGCAGCTCATTCAGCAGAAGAACCTGGCCGTTCCCCCGGGTGCTGCGTGAACCGCGTCGCGGTCACCGGACTTGGATTGGTTTGTGCACTGGGGAATACGGTTTCGGAGTCTTGGAGCCGGTTGGCGGCGGGCGAATCGCGAATTCTTCCGCTCAGCGACCCGGGCAATCCACCGTACAAGTTCAACCGAGGCGCGGAGGCATGGGATTTCAATCCCGCTGAGCATTTTACTGAGAAAGATCTCATCGTGTTGGAGCGCTTCGCCCAATTTGCAACGGTGGCAGCCCGCGAAGCGGTGGCGCAGAGCGGTCTTCGTTTCGATGCCGAATTAGCGGACCGTACAGCCGTGGTCACCGGCACCAGCGTCGGAGGCCAATTCTCCGAAGAAGAGGGCTACAAACGGCTGTACCGGGAGAACAATCCCCGAGTAGCGCCGCTGACTATTCCGCGCACCATGGCCAACGCGGGGGCCAGCCGGATCGCGCTCGAGTTCGGGATCCACGGTCCCGGTTATACGGTGACAACGGCCTGCTCTTCCTCGAATCATGCCCTGGGACAGGCGTTTTGGATGGTTCGTAGCGGCCAGGTAACAGCCGCCATCGCCGGCGGGAGCGAGGCCGTGTTCGCCGAAGGATTGCTGCGAGCTTGGGAAGCCATGCGCGTGGTCTCGCCGGACGTGTGCCGTCCTTTTTCCGTCGGCCGCAAAGGCCTCTCGCTCGGAGAGGGCGGCGGCATCATGGTGTTTGAAAACTGGGAACATGCCGAAGCCCGGGGAGCCGCAGTACTGGGCGAAATGATCGGCTTCGGCATGAGCGCCGACGCACATCACATCACGCAGCCTTCGATGGAAGGGCCGGCAAAATGCATGGCGTGGGCGCTTCGTGACGCCGGCATCACGCCCGAACAGGTCGATTACATCAATGCCCACGGAACGGGTACTCAAACCAACGACGTAATCGAGACGCGGGCTATTCGTTCGATTTTCGGCCGGAGCGCGGAACGGGTGCTGGTCAGTTCGACCAAATCCATGCACGGCCACACGCTCGGCGCGGCGGGTGCAATTGAAGCGATCGCCACGCTGCTCGCGCTAAAGAACAGCGTAGTGCCGCCTACGGCGAACTTTACCGGGCCGGATGCGGATTGCGATCTGGACGTGGTTCCCAACCAGGCGCGCACGGCGGAAATCGGGATCGCCATCACCAACACGTTCGCGTTTGGCGGCCTGAACGCTACGCTTGTCTTTACAAGGCCGCGATAATCTAATCAGTGTCCAAATGTTCGCCGCCTCAATAAAGTGAAAGACATCGAGCAAAATGAGTTCCGCTAACACCCAAACTGCGGCCGAGACCGTCCGGTTTTCCTATACGTTTCCCAAGGACATGCAAAAGGCCGTCAATGAGGCGCAGAAAAGCTGGGAGGGGGCCAGCGGTACGGAGCGGCTCTGGAAAAAGGACGCTTCCTTGTGGACCGATTCCGACGAGAGCAAATGGTTGGGTTGGCTCGACATCGTCGATCAACAATTGGCGAACGTCTCGAAGTTCAAAGCACTTTCAGCCGAGATTTGCGAGGACGGCTTTAGGCATATGGTGCTACTCGGCATGGGCGGATCGAGTCTGTGTCCCGAAGTGTTCAGCCTGAGTTTTGGAAAACAGCCCGGCTCGCCCGAATTGCTGGTGCTGGATTCAACCGACCCGGTTTACATCAGGAGCTTACGCGCAAAGATCGATCCGGCGCGGACACTGTTCTGCGTCTCGAGCAAATCCGGCACGACACTCGAGCCCAATATATACATGCAGTACTTTTTTGATGAGGCCAAGAAGGTGTTGGGTGATCGCGCCGGGCACCATTTCATCGCCATTACGGATCCCGGCTCGAAGCTGGAAGGGATTGCCGAGAAGCTTGGCTTCCGGCGTCTGTATCACGGGGTGGCGAGCATCGGCGGGCGGTATTCGGCGTTGTCGGATTTCGGGCTGGTGCCTCATGCGGCGATGGGTCTCGATACCGAGAGGCTGTTGAAGCGCGCATTGCTGATGGTGGAGGCTTCTAAGACCTCGAGTACCGCCAAGAATCCCGGCGTGGCGTTGGGCTTAATCTTGGGCACGGCCGCAGTCCAGTTCCAGCGCGACAAGGTAACGTTGGTCTGCTCCAAATCGATTTATGACCTGGGAGCATGGCTGGAGCAGTTGCTCGCCGAATCAACCGGTAAACAGGGCAAAGGGCTGATTCCCGTGGACCGCGAGCCGCTGTTTCCGCCTGACAAGTACGGTCGCGACCGCGTCTTCGCTTATATCAAGTTCGCCGGCGATAACGACCCGGAACTCGAGTCCTCCGTGGCGGCACTTGAAAAGGCGGGCGAGCCGCTTATTCGCATCGTGCTGAACGACCTGTATGACCTCGGGCAGGTTTTTTTCCAGTGGGAGATTGCCACCGCCGTTGCTGGATCTGTCCTTAAGGTCGATGCGTTCAATCAGCCCGACGTCGAAGCAAGTAAAGTCATAACGCGTGAATTGACCTCAGAGTTCGAGAAGACCGGATCGCTGCCGCCCGAAAAACCGATCCTGGAACAAGACGGCATCAAACTGTTTACCGACAAGGCGAATGCAGAGGCGCTACTCAAAGAGGGCAGAACGCTGGGCTCGGCGATCCGCGCGCAAATCGATCGCTTGCAGCCTAGTGATTACTTCGGCTTGCTGGCCTACATTCCGATGTTCACGCAGTACGAAGAGACACTCGAGCAGATCCGTAAGGAGATTCTGGAATCAAAACCAGTGGCCACCGTGCTGGGGTTCGGTCCGCGATTCCTGCATAGCACCGGACAAGCCTATAAAGGCGGACCCAATTCGGGCGTTTTCCTGCAAATAACGTGCGATGAACCGGACGATTTGCAAGTTCCGCAGCAGAAATACACATTCGGCGTAGTGAAGGCGGCGCAGGCTCGTGGGGATTTTCAAGTATTAGCCGACCGGAAACGCCGCGCTGTGCGAGTGCATCTCGGTGCGGATTTGGCAAAGGATCTGGACCGGCTCCGCGATCTACTCTGCGCGGCCGTAGCGCACTAGATCCGGACTTCAAGAAATCGAGAGGTGCAATGCCTGCCCAGGGCACTGCACCTCTCATAGCGCCGGAACGCCCAAATCGTCCCGGCGCCACTCCGCGTTCGCATCGTTGTCAGCCGCTCAACCAAGAGCCGACAGATGCCCGTCTGCCCAGCCCTATACGCGTGCGCCGAAACGCGCGGGAGCGATGCTGACTAGCGAACGTGGAAACTCAATGTCTGCGACTTAGTCTTGGATGTCGCGCTCACGGTGAACACCGTTCGCTCGACGCAAGAGCCGTCATCCAGCACCAGCGCAGGCTCCAAAACCTGTGTCTCGAATTTTTCGAGCTGATCGGCCGACAGAATCGGGTTCAGGTCAGTCAGAACTTGCTGTCCTGCGATCGAGGCCACCGCGGCGCCGCTCACAAGACCTGAGGAGACGTGATACTTCGAGGAGCTCAAGAGGGAGAGGACGGCGGTCGCCGAGCTCAGCGAGATGCGCAGAATGCTAGACGGGCTATGGTTCTGGTTTCGAAGGATGGCAGCTAACATGATCTGCCGCCCAACGGGATGGATTGCTCCATTCGCCGCCGAGATCGCCTGATAAATCTCGCTGCTGACCAACGACTGCTTCACCGAACTCTGGTTGCATATGTTCAGGTCATACGCGGTCATGCCTTTCGGAACGCTTCCGTAGTTCTGTTGCACCAAAGCTTGCGGAATTGGAGTTCCAGTCACCATGAAGGTGTTCTCTGCAAAGCCGCAACCGCAAACCAGGGCGACTCCTAAAATCGCTGTTAGACTATTCCGCATCGAATCTCCTCGGCCGGCCAGGCAGCTTTGTCAGCCGCCCGCGCCCGATCCAGAGATAACCGCCCGTAAGTCGCCCGCAAGGCGATTTAAAGAGCCAAGCTATTGATTAAAAAACAAGATAACTTTTTTTTAAAAACTGTGACTCAACCATGGCGGCTGGGCAGCCGTCGCAACGAGGGATGAAAACGGGTCAGAGCTGAGAGATGATCGAGGGACCCGCCAGCGAGAGAAGGCCGACCGCCATCTGGTGCCTTTGAGTCCGT